>Ga0182742_1004845_pt1 | contig 11816 bp, 11 predicted proteins | sample eDN5th37CBELigMG_FD_128880 | JGI IMG/M metagenome (GOLD analysis project Ga0182742, IMG submission 128880) | Enriched Miracle-Growth compost microbial communities from Emeryville, California, USA - eDNA 5th pass 37_C BE-Lig MG (version 2)... ... | reverse complement strand
CCGGCACGGGGTCGGTGGGCACGGCGCCCCGTTACGGGGCAAGCATGGCGGAATTGCGGAACAGGATCAGTCCGCAGCCAGTCCGGCCGCCTGGACCACGTTGCGCCAGCCGGCGAATTCCCGCTCGATCCGGGCGGCGAAATCGGCACGGCTCGTGGCCTCCACCGTGAAGCCGATGCGGGTCAGGCGCTCCGCCACCTCCGGGGCGCGCAGGGCCGCAGCCAGCGCCGCATGGATGCGGTCAAGCAGCGGTGCCGGCATGCCCTTCGGACCGACGAAGCCGTGCCAGCTTCCGCCCTGGAAGTCGGGCAGACTGGTCTTCACGGTCGGCACCTCCGGCAGCGACGGGTAGATGGCCGGGCTGCTGACCGCGATCGCGCGGAGCGCGCCGGACCGCACCTGCGGCAGCACGGTGGCGACATTCAGGAAGGCGAGCTGCGTCCGCCCCGCGACCAGATCGGCCACCGCCGCCGCCCCGCCGGCATAGGGAACATGGACCAGCCGCGTCCCCGTCCGCTGGGCGAAAAGCTCCATCAGCAGATGCTCGGAGGAGCCGATGCCGCTGCTGCCATAGCTTGCCTCCCCCGGATGCGCCTGCAGCCAGGCGATCAGCGCCGGCACGGTGCGCGGCGCGAAGCCGGGATTGGTCACCAGCAGGTTCGGCGCGCTGATAGCGAGGGTGATGGGCGCGAAGTCGCGCAGCGGCTCATAGGCCAGGTTGCGCATGATATGCGGGTTGATGGTCAGGATGCCGCTGGCGGCGATGAACAGGGTATGGCCGTCCGGCGCGGCGCGGGCCGCCGCCGCTGCGGCCACGGCGCCATTGCCGCCCGGACGGTTCTCCACCACCACGGGCTGGCCGATCGCCGGCTGCAGCGCGTGGGCCACGGCACGGGCGAGGATGTCGGAGGGCCCGCCGGTGACATAGGGCACCAGGATGGTCACCGGCCGCGCCGGCCAGGGGGGCTGCGGCCCGGACTGCGCGGCGGCGGGTCCGGCGAGGGCAAGGCAGGCGGCAAGCAGCAGCAGGGCACGGCGCATCCTCGGCCTCCGGGTCCATCCGGGGGAAAGCTTCGCGCCGCCTGGCCACTTGCCGCAACCGCCCGGCACATGCCCTGATGCAACGCTGAAGATCGGGGGAAACGAGAATGCGTGAGGCGGGCGAAGCGGATTACGTCATCCTGGGCGGCGGCTCGGCGGGCTGCGTGCTGGCGTCGCGGCTTTCCGAGGATCCGGGCACCAGGGTCACGTTGCTGGAGGCCGGGCCCTGGGACCGCAATCCCTGGATCCACATTCCCATGGGCTTCGCGCGCCTCTACGTGACCCAGAAATTCGACTGGAACTACCAGACCGAGGCCGAACCGGAATTGGACGGCCGCCAGGTCTACTGGCCGCGCGGCAAGGTGATCGGCGGCTCGGGCAGCGTGAACGGGCTGGTCTTCCTGCGCGGTTCCCCGCGCGACTACGACCGCTGGGCCCAGGCCGGCGCCCGCGGCTGGTCCTATGAGGACTGCCTGCCCGCCTTCCGCCGCCTGGAGAGCTTCGCCGGCCCGGCCAGCGAATGGCGGGGCAAGGACGGGCCGGTGCGGGTGGGGGAGGTGCCGGAGCCGACCATCGGCTGCCGCGCCTTCGTCGAGACCTGCGTGGCGCTCGGCTTCCCGCGCAACCCGGACTTCAACGGCGAATGGTATGAGGGCGTCGCCCCCAACCAGTTGAACGTGCATCGCGGCCGGCGCTGGAGCCCGGCCGTCGCCTATCTGCGCCCCGCGCTGAAGCGGCCGAACCTGCGGGTGGAGACGGAACGCCTCGGCCTGCGCATCCTCATCGAGGGCGGGCGGGCCGTGGGCGTCGCCGTGCGCGGCCCGGACGGGCAGGAGGAAATCCACCGCGCGCGGCGGGAGGTGATCCTCTCCGCCGGGGCAATCGAATCGCCGAAACTGCTGATGCTCTCCGGCATCGGCGACGGCGCGGCGCTGCAAGCCATGGGGATTCCCGTGCTGGCGCATGCGCCCGGGGTGGGGAAGAATCTGCAGGACCATTTCATGGTCCGCTTCGCCTTCCGCACCCGCCCGGCCGGCACGCTGAACGAGATCATGGCCAATCCCGTCCGCACCGCCGCCATGGGCCTGGACTGGGCGCTGCGCCGGCGCGGGCCGATGACCATCGGCGCCTCCGAGGCCAGCCTCTTCGCCCGCGTGCTGCCGGGGGCGGAGGAGCCGGATGTGCAGTTCCAATTCGTGAATTACAGCCTGGATGCGAGCCAGGCGAATTCCGCCGCGCGCCTCGCCTGCCATCCCGGCTTCACCTTCAATTTCTGCCAGTGCCGCCCGGACAGCCGCGGCGAGCTGACGCTGCGCAGCCCCGATCCCACGGACAAGCCGCGCATCCACGCCAACTACCTGACGGCGCCGAGCGATGTGCGGGTGATGCTGGAAGCCGCGAAGCTGGCGCGGCGCATCGCCACCACGCGCCCCTTCGCGGATCTGGTGGAGGAGGAGCTGTCCCCCGGCCGCGGCACGCAGACGGAGGAGGATTTCCTCGCCTATCTCCGCGCCGCCGGCACCACCGTCTACCACCCCTGCGGCACGAACCGCATGGGCACGGACGACGGCGCCGTGGTGGATCCGGAGCTGCGCCTGCGTGGCATCCAGGGGCTGCGGGTGGCGGATGCCTCCGTCATCCCGCTGATCCCCTCCTCCAACATCCACCCCTCCGTGCTGATGCTGGCAGAGCGGGCGGCGGAGATGATCCGGCGCGCAGCCTAGCTTCCGTTGAGCCGGCGATTCACGCCCTGGAGTTCGCGGCACTGCCCCGAACCCCAGGGCGATCGCGGGCTAATCCACCGTCACGCCCGAGGCCCGCACCACCGGCGTCCATTTCGCCACTTCCGCCGCCATGAAGGCATCGTATTCGGCGGGGCCGAGCGGCGCCGGCTCCGCCCCGTATTCGCGCAGGCGGGCGACGACCTGCGGGTCCTTCAGCGCGGCCACGACCTCGGCGCCCAACCGCTCGATGATCGGCCGCGGCGTGCCGGCCGGCGCGGTGATGCCGTACCAGGAGGAGACGTCGAAATCCGGCACGCCCTGCTCCTGCAAGGTCGGGATCTCCGGCACGGTGCTGGCGCGCTGCGCGGTGGAGACGCCGAGCGCCCGCAGCATCCCCGACAGCACCTGCTGCCGGGAGGCCGGAGCGTTGTCGATCGCGAACAGCACCTCCCCGTTCATCACCGCCGCCATGCTGGGCGCGGTGCCGCGATAGGGCACATGCGTCACCTCCAGCCCCAGCCGCTGCCCGAAGAGCACGCCGGAGAGATGCGAGGAGGTGCCGGACCCGGCCGAGGCGAAATTCGCCTTCCCCGGATTGGCCTTGATATAGGCGATCAGCTCCTGGAGGCTGCGGATGGGCCCGTCGCCCTTCACGATCAGGACATTGGGCAGCAGCGCGATGCGCGCCACGCCGGGCAGGTCCTTCAAAGGATCGAAGGACAGGCGCTTGTAGAGCGACGGCCCGATGCCGTGCGAGGCGATGTGGTTGATGTAGAAGGTGTAGCCGTCGGGCGTCGAGCGGGCCGTGACCTCCGCCCCCACCATCCCGCCCGCGCCGGGCCGCGGGTCGATCACCGGCGGCTGGCCCAGGCGCTCCCGCAGTCGGGTTTCCATGATGCGCAGGAAGATGTCGGAGGCCCCGCCGGCAGCGCCGCCGAGGACAAAGCGCAGCGGCCGGTCCGGCCAGCCGGTCTCGGCACGCGCCCGCGCCGCGGGCAAGGCGAGCAGGCCCCCGGCGCCAGCCAGCAGGGCACGTCGTCTCACATCCATTCGCATCCTCCCTGCGGGTCATTGGCAGCCAGCTTCGGGAATGAGCCTAGCATCCCGCCCGCCGCCCACCGCAAGGGCGCGAATTGACGCCCCTGCACGACCGGGGGCTAACATCACCGGGAGACGGAGGAAGGACGCGCCATGCGGCAAATGCATCTGATCGGGTTCCTGCAGGCGCAGAACTGCACCAACCTCGCCAGTTCCTGGCGGCATCCGGAGAGCCGCACGGATTTCCTCTCGGCCGACTACTACCAGGAGATCGGCCGGATCCTGGAGGCGGGGAAATTCGACCTGGGCTTCTTCGACGACCGGCTCTCCATGCCGGATCGCTATGGCAGCGACCATCACCATACCATCGAGCACGGCATCCGCTGCGTGAAGCTCGATCCCGTCGTGGTGCTGACCATGATGGCGGCGGTGACGCAGCGGCTCGGCCTCGGCGCCACCTGCTCCACCACCTATTACGAGCCCTTCCACGTCGCCCGCGTCTTCCAGACGCTCGACCTGATGAGCAACGGACGCGCCGCCTGGAACGTCGTCACCTCGCTGAACGATGGCGAGGCGGCGAATATGGGCCGCGACGAGATGATGGAGCACGACCTGCGCTACGACCGCGCCGATGAATTCGTCGAGGTCGTTCTGGGCCACTGGGATGCCTGGGAGGATGATGCGCTGATCGTGGACAAGGCCACGGGCCGGTTCGGCGATGGCAGCAAGGTGCACCGGCTGGACTACAAGGGACGGTTCCTCTCCTCCCGCGGCCCCTTCACCGTGCCGCGCTCACCCCAGGGGCATCCGGTGCTGATCCAGGCGGGGGCCAGTGGCCGCGGCAAGCGCTTCTCCGCCCGCTGGGCGGAGCTGGTCTTCGTCGCCTATCACGACGTCGCCTCCGGCAAGCGCGACTATGCCGAGTTCAAGTCCATGGTGGCGCAGGCGGGCCGCGATCCGGACCAGGTGAAGGTCGCCACCCTCTGCTACCCTATCTGCGCCGCGACCAAGGCCGAGGCCGAGGACAAGGCAGCGCTGATCGAGAGGCTGCCGCTGGAGATCGACGCCCTCTCCCTGCTCTCGGAGGCGCTGAATTTCGACTTCGCCAGCAAGGGCATGGACGAGCCCTTCACGGATGAGGAAATGGCCGGCATCCAGGGCCTGCAGGCCATCCGCGACCGGGTGGTGGAGGCCACCGGCAAGAAGAATCCGACCGTGCGCGATTTCATCACCGCCAGCGGCCGCGGCCGCCCGCGCATGGACATGGTCGGCGGCCCGAAGGAGGTCGCGGACCGGCTGGAGGAATGGTTCGTATCCGGCGCCTGCGACGGCTTCGTCATCTCCGCTTCCTATGTGCCGGGCAGCTACGCCGATTTCGTGCGCTTCGTGGTGCCGGAGCTGCAGCGGCGCGGGCTGTTCCGCAAGGACTACACCGGCCCGACGCTGCGCGATCACCTCGGCCTGAAGCGCGCAGAGCGCGGCGACTGGCGGCCGCGCGTGGCCGCGGAGTAACGCCGTTCGGCGCCGGGCCTGCCTCGTCCGGCGCTCCGGACACGCCTTGTCCTTGCGTCATGCCGGCCGTACCGGCCATTCGCGCGAGCCGGTGCCGCGGCCTTCCACCTGGCGGCGGCACGGCATCGCAGGCCGCGGCATGCATCGCGCAATTCTCCGTTCCGTCAGTGTTTCGGGACCAATCCGGCGGCCCATGAGCACGTTGCCCCTGCCTGGGGGCCGGGGATCCCGCCCCTCGATTGCGGATGGTCCGGCCAATTCAGTGACGGCGGGAGGACAGGATGTTCGATGCAACGAAGCTGCTTGGCTCGATGGTCGAGAGTCGCGCCGCGCCATCGGCCGCCAACCGGCTGAATGCGGCGATGCGCAAGGGCACGGGCGCCGGGCCGCTGGACCAATTGCTGTCGCAACTCGGCGGCGCCTCCGCGCAATCGGGCGGCCTTGGTGGCCTTCTCGGCAACCTCCTGGGCGGGCGCACAGGGGGCGGACAGGGCGGAATGAGCGACACGCTCGGCGGCCTGGCGGACATGGCCAGACGGGCCATGAGTTCGCCACGGCAGGAATTCGAACGGAACAACCCGGCCGCGGTCGGCGGGCTCGGTGCGCTCGCGGGTGCGCTGCTCGGTGGCGGGCGGGGCGCGATCGGCGGTGGCCTGATGGCCGTGCTCGGCAGCCTGGCCTATTCGGCGCTGCAAGGGCAGGGGCAAGGCCAGGGCCAGGGACGGGCGGATGCGCCCCCGGCATCGGCCGGCACCGGCCCGTCCGGGCAGGCCACACCGGCCAGCCTGCCGGGATACGAGGATCCGGCAAATGTGCAGCGCAAGGCGCTGCTCATGCTCCGGGCCATGATCCAGGCGGCCAAGGCCGATGGCCAGATCGACGCCAACGAGATGAACCGGATCGTCGGCAGGCTCGATGAGGCGGGCGAGGATCGCGAGGCACGTGACTTCGTGCTGCAGCAATTGCGTGGTCCGGTGGACATCGATGCCCTGGCCCGCGACGTAACATCGCCGCAGGATGCCGCGGAGGTTTACGCGGCATCGCTCATGGCCATCGAGGTCGATACGCAGGCCGAGCGGGACTATCTCGCGCGCCTGGCCGGCGCGCTCAACCTGTCCCAGCCGGTGGCGGACCGGATCAAGGATTCGCTGGAGATCACAGCCTGATCGAAGTGGCAGCGGGCGCAGGCTTCAGCCCGTCGCCCGCCTCGCCCAGGCGCCGTAGAGCCGCGGCCCGAGCAGCGCCAGCACTGCCAGCAGCAGGATCGCCAGGGAGACCGGGCGCGTGACGAAGGTGGTCCAGTCGCCCTGGCTGATGGTCAGCGCCTGGCGCATCGCCTGTTCCGCCATCGGCCCCAGGATCATGCCGATCACCACCGGCGCGGTCGGGAAGTCGAAGCGCCGCATGAACATGGCGATCACGCCGATGCCGTAGAGCAGCACCAGGTCGGTGATGGAATTGCTGATGCCATAGGTGCCGATGGTGGCGAAGACCAGGATGCCGGCATAGAGCTGCGGCTGCGGGATCTTCAGGATGCGCGCCCAGAGTCCGACCAGCGGCAGGTTCAGCACCACCAGCAGGACATTGGCGATGTAGAGGCTGGCGATCAGCGTCCAGACCAGATCCGCCTGCTGGGTGAACAGCATCGGGCCGGGATTGATGCCGTAGCTCTGGAAAGCGCTCAACATGATGGCGGCGGTGGCGCTGGTCGGCAGGCCGAGGGTCAGCATCGGCACCAGCACGCCGGCGGCAGCGGCATTGTTCGCGGCCTCCGGCCCGGCGACGCCCTCGATGGCGCCGGTGGTGCCGAATTCCTTGGCGTGCTCCGGCTTCGCCAGCTTCCGCTCGGTGTAGTAGCTCAGCATGGTCGGCATCTCGGTGCCGCCCGCCGGCATGACCCCGAAGGGAAAGCCGAGCAGCGCGCCGCGGAACCAGGGGCCGATGCTGCGCCGGACATCCGATCTCGACATCATGATGCTGCCGACCGGCCGCACCTCCTGCTTGCCCTCGATATGGCGCCAGGCGAGGTGGAGCGTCTCCCCCACCGCGAACAGCGCCACGGCGACCAGCACGACATTCACGCCATCCAGCAATTCCGGGATGCCGAAGGTCAGGCGCGGCTGGCCGGTCTGCAGGTCGATGCCGACCAGCCCCAGCAACAGCCCGAAGAACAGCGACACCAGCCCCCGCAGCGCCGAACCGCCCAGCACGGCGGAGACGGTGACGAAGCACAGCACCATCAGCGAGAAATACTCGGCCGGCCCCAGTTGCAGCGCCAGCTCCACCACCACCGGGCCGAGGAAGCTGATCCCCAGCGTGCCGATCGTACCGGCGACGAAGCTGCCCACCGCGGCAGTCGCCAGCGCCGGCCCGGCGCGGCCGCTGCGGGCCATCCTCGCGCCTTCCAGCGCGGTGATGATGGAGCCGCTCTCCCCTGGCGTGTTCAGCAGGATGGAGGTGGTGGAGCCGCCATACATCGCGCCGTAGAAGACGCCGCAGAACAGGATGAAGGCGCCGGTGGCGCTCACCTTGAAGGTGATGGGCAGCAGCAGGGCGATGGTCAGCGCCGGCCCGATGCCCGGCAGCACGCCGACCGCGGTGCCGAGGAAGCAGCCGAGCAGCGCCCAGCCCAGGTTGGAGAAGCTCAGCGCATTGGAGAAGCCGAGGGAGAGGCCCGCGATCGGGTCCATCTCAGGGCACCTCCTGCCCCAGCGCCCGCAGGATCAGCCCTTCCAGCACGCCGGCGCCGATATTCACCCCCAGCACCTCCACGAAGCCGAACCAGACCGCCAGCGTCAGCACCAGCGCTACCACCAGGTCGCGCAGGAACCGGCGGGAGCCGAAAGCCGCCGCCACAAGCACGAATTGCGCCGTCGCCGCGAAGGAGAAGCCAAGCGGCCCGATCAGCGCCAGATTCGCCAGGAGCCCTGCCGACATCAGGGTCAGTGCCCGCCAATTGGTCGGCGGCGCCTGCTGCACCCCCTCCAGTTCCCAGGACCAGCCGCCGCGCAGCGCGGCATAGACCAGTCCCGCGCCCAGCAGCAGCAGCCCGCCGGCGACGGCGTAGGGCACCGCCTTCGGCCCAACCTGCGCATAGATCGGCGAGACCGGGATCACCATGGCCTGCCACAAGGCCAACCCGCCGAGGAACAGGACGAAAAGCCCGGCCAACAGGTCCGGCCAGAGGGAGGAATCCGGCCGCGATGCGGCGTCGCTCATGCCAGCCCAAGCCCCTGCAGGACCGCCGCGGTCTGCGCCCGGTCGCGCTCCGGAAGGGCGCTGAGCGCCAGGCCCGCGGCGTTGGCGAACAGCCCGCGCCGCGACGGCGCACCGGACCCGCGGGCCGTCACGCCAGCCCGACCTCCTTCAGCACCGTCTCCGTCTGCTCCCGGTCGCGCTGCAGGAAGGCCTCAAAGGCCTGGCCAGTGAGGAAGGCATCCTGCCAACCCCGGGTCTTCAGCATCTCCTTCCAGGCGGGCAGGGCGTGGATCTCGGCTATCAGCGCCGTCAGCTTCTCCCGCGCATCGGGGCGGAGGCCCGGGGGCGCGAAGACGCCGCGCCAATTGGTGGTCACCACATCCACGCCGCTCTCCTTCAGCGTCGGAATGTCCGGATCGCTGCGCGTCTCGCCCGTGGTGGCCAGGGCCCGCATGCGGCCGGCCTTGATCTGCTCGGCGAATTCCGAGAGGCCGGAGATGCCGGCCTTCACCTGGGCGCCGAGAATCGCCGCCTGCGCGGGGCCCCCGCCGGCAAAGGCGACATAGGAGCCTTCCTTCGCCGAGCGGCCGAGTGCCTTCAGGATAAGCCCCAGGGTGATGTGGTCGGTGCCGCCCGCGCTGCCCCCGGCCACCGGGACGGCGCCCGGATTGGCCTTCAGCGCCTCCAGGACATCCTTGATGGTGCGGAATTCCGAATTGGCAGGCACCACGACCACGCAGACTTCCTCGGTCATGCGGGCGATCGGCGTCACGTCCTTCAGCCCGACCGGCGTCCTGTTGGTGAGCGTCGCGCCGACCATGACGCTGCCCGCGACCATCAGGCTGTCCGGCCGGCCGCGGCGCTGGGCGACGAAGCGCGGCAGCCCCACCGTGCCGCCGGCGCCGCCGACATTCTCGAACTGGAAGCTACCGACAAGCCCGGCCTGCCGCGCCACCTGCTCGATCGCCCGGCCGAGCCCGTCCCAGCCGCCGCCGGGCCCGGCGGGGATGAACATGTAGATGCTCTGGAAGCGCTGCGCCGCACCGGCGAAGCCGGGCAGCAGCCCGGCAGCGAGGCCGGCGGTTGCGGCAAGCAGGTGGCGGCGATCAGGCATGTTCCTCTTCCCCTGGGGGTCCGGCCCCGTTCAGTTCAGTAGACGCGGCGCGCCCGGCCCTGGGCAAGGGCCGGCCTGGTCAGGCCTTCAGCTCCCGCGCCAGCTCCGGCAGGCCGCCGATCGACAACAGATGCGCATAGACGGCTTCCAGCCAGCCGCGGTCACGCAATTCGGCCAGCTTCTCCGCCGGCAGCGCCGCGAGGGCGGGGCGGTCCACGGCGAAGAAGCCGTCCACCCGCAGCGGCTTGCCCTGATGGTCGAACTGCACGACCGAGGACTTGAGCAGGCCGAGTTCCGCCAGGGCGAGCGCCATCGCGCGGGTCTTCAGCAGTGCCTCCTCCACGGCGCGGGTGAAGGCCAGCGCGCGTTCCAGTTGCGGCGTCGGCTTGCCTTCCGGGTTGAAGATCGGCTCCCCCGCCTCTGTGCCGAGCTGCGGCGCGCCGGGATCGAGGCAGAGCGCCAGGTCGTCGGAGCCCGGCGCGACGCGCAGCAGGAAGAAGGGGTAGCGGCGTAGCCAGGCCGGGATATAGGCGCCCTTCCGCCAGCTTCCGTCGGCTTCGACATAGAGGTTGCGCCCGGCGGCGAGCCCGGTCAGCGCCACCGGCATGTGCGGCGCCTGCGCGCCGAAGACGATGGGCAGGGACCGGGCGGCGACGGCGAATTCCTCGGCGGCCAACGGCACGGCGCTGAGCGTGGCGGCGAAGCCGAAGCCGGCCTCCTGCAGCCGGAGCGCGCCATGCCGTTCTGCCGAGACGGCCTCAAGGGAGCGGTAGGCCGGCGGCAGAACCGGGGCGCTGCCGGCCTGCCCGTTGGGGGGCGCGCTTCTCTCGGACATCCGGATTCGCTCCTTCGATCCCCTTTCTTGTGCCGGGCGGTCAAGGCTTCGGCAAGGAGTAGCAGGCATGTTGCGCAACGAACGCAAAAGGCATCTATCGGCCCGCACAGATTCATTGCAATCTTATGTTGATCGGAAGCGGCCGTGTTTCCCGTAGAAGGAGATTGCCCCAGGCATGAGCATGGACGAGACCGACCGGAAGCCGCGCCTGGGCAGACGTCTCCTGGTCCTGCGGGTCGCCAGCCTCGGTGCCGCCACCTTCGGCAGTGGCTGCGCGGTCGCGCATCCGCGGCCCCATGCGCCGATGGCCCGGCCCGTCGTGACCCCGGTGCGCACCGATGCGGACCCCTATGATGCCGCCGGCTACGGCCGGGGGCGAACCGTCACCGACAACGACCCACGCGATGCCGCCGGCTACGGCCGCGGCTATGGTGGTCCGCCCCGCCGCGCGGTGACCGACAACGACCCGCGCGATGCCGTCGGTTACGGCCGCGGCTATGGTGGTCCGCCCCGCCGCGCGGTGACCGACAACGATCCACGCGATGCCATTGGCCACGGCCGCGGCTATGGTGGTCCGCCCCGCCGCGCGGTGACCGACAACGACCCGCGCGATGCCATCGGCCACGGCCGCGGCTGGCGCTGAGCCCCGCCGCATCCATGCCCGCGAGTCTGGCAGAAGCCGCCCTCGGCCTGGCCTTCGGCGGGCTGGCACCGGAGGAGGTGCTGGCATTACGGGAGGCCACGCAGTGGCGCCACTTCCCCGCCCAGGATCCGGCACGCTTCCGGGGGCTGCTCTCGGTCCCCGACCTGGACGCCTTCCTGGCGACGGACGCGGCCCGCGCGCCGCGGGTCAGCATGGCGGATGGCGGCCGCCAGGGCAGCGCTGGCCTGCCGGAGGAGGAATTCTGCCTGCCCGACGGCCGGGTGGATCCGCTGCGCCTGCTGGCCCGCTTCGATGCCGGCGCGACCTTGGTCGTTTCGCAATTCCAGGACATGCATGCGCCGCTGGCCGGCTTCTGCCGCGGGCTGGAGCGGCTGTTCCTGCATCCGGTGCAGGCCAATGTCTATCTGACGCCGCCCGGCGCCCAGGGCTTCCGCCTGCATTACGACACGCATGACGTGCTGGTGCTGCAGGTGCAGGGGCGGAAGGACTGGCGCATCTGGGACACGCAGCCGGTGCCCTCCCCCACCCGCCGCACGCCCTGGACGCGCGAGATGCCGGTGCCGGGGGAGCCGCATGCGCTCACCCTGCGCCCCGGCGATGCGCTCTACCTGCCGCGCGGCGTGCCGCATGAGGCGAAGGGACAGTCGGACGGCGCCTCCCTGCACCTGACCATCGGCTTCCTCGACCCCT
>Ga0182742_1004844_pt1 | contig 11818 bp, 11 predicted proteins | sample eDN5th37CBELigMG_FD_128880 | JGI IMG/M metagenome (GOLD analysis project Ga0182742, IMG submission 128880) | Enriched Miracle-Growth compost microbial communities from Emeryville, California, USA - eDNA 5th pass 37_C BE-Lig MG (version 2)... ... | reverse complement strand
GGTCGGCCGGCCCCGGCCGGCTGGGCGGTCATCGCGGCGCTGAAGAGAAGGGCGGACGCGGTGGAGAGCAACATCGAGCGGGGCTCCATAAACGGCCGACGAGGGAACGGACGCCGAGGGATCTCCCTCTTCCACGACCTTCCCCCGGATGATTCAGGCCCCTAGTATAAGGTCGGCGGCGACGAACCGCAAAAGGGTGGGGAGCGAGGAGGACGGCGGTGAAGATCTACACGAAGACCGGCGACGACGGGTCCACGGGGATCCTCGGCAAGGGTCGGCTCCGCAAGGACGACGCGCGCATCGAAGCCTACGGGACGATCGACGAGCTGAACGCCGTTCTCGGCGTGGTTCGGGCTTCGGGGCTCGACGCCTCGGCCGACGCGCTGACGGCCCAGCTTCAAGACGAGCTCTTCAACGTCGGCGCGGCCCTGGCCGACCCCAACCCCGAGGGCGCGTTCCACAACCAGATCACCGACGAGCACGTCGAGCGGCTGGAGCGGGCCATCGACCAGTTGGTCGACGAGGTCGAACCCCTGCGCAGCTTCATCCTCCCCGGCGGAAGCCCCGCCGCCGCCGGGCTTCACCTGGCCCGCGCCGTCAGCCGACGGGCCGAACGGCTCGTCGTCCATCTGGCCCACCAGCCGGACCAACACGTTCCGACGCCCTTGTTGATTTACTTGAACCGGCTCAGCGACCTCCTGTTCGTGTTGGCCCGCGCGGTCAACCAACGGGCGGGCGTGGCCGATGTTCCCTGGACACCCAAGAAATGAGCGCCGGCGACGAGAACGGATCGAAGGTCGTCTTCATCACCGGAGGCCGTCGGGTCGGCGGCGACCTGGCCCGGCTTTTGGCCGCGCGGGGCGACCGGATCGCCATGACGTACCACCACAGCCGCGCGGCGATCGAGCGGACCATCGCCGACGTCGAGGAGGCCGGCTCCGAGGGCCTCGCCGTCCAGGCCGACCTGTCCGACCCCGAGCAGGCCGAGCGGGCCGTCGCCGCGACCATCGAGCGTTTCGGGCGAATCGACGCCCTGGTCAACATGGCCAGCGTCTTCCGTCGAACGCCCTTCGCGAGTCTCGCCCCGCGCGACTTCGACGACATGATCGCCGCGAACCTGGCCGCCCCCTATCACGCGGCGATCGCCGCGTCGCGTCGGATGCTGGAGCAGCCCGCGCGCGACGGGATCAAGGGAAAGATCGTCATGATCGGCGACTGGGCCACCGAACGGCCCTACAAGGATTACCTCCCCTACCTGGCGGCCAAAGGGGGACTGACCACCCTGACCCTCGCCCTGGCCAAGGAGTTGGCCCCACACGTTCCCGTCGTCATGATCCAGCCGGCGATGATCGCCGCGCCCCCGGAATTGACCGAGGCCGAGAAGCGGGCCGTGCTGGAGGCCACTCCGCTGCGGCGGTTCGGCTCGGCCGACGACGTCAACCGGCTGATCGTCTACCTGCTGGACGAGACCAACTTCGTCACCGGCGCGTGCTACCGAGTCGACGGCGGCCGGTTCTTGGGGGTGGAGTAGGCCGGGCGCGCGGCGGTAGACTTGAGGGGCGAGGACGTTCGTCGTCCCTCGATCACCGTCGCGCCTCGCTCTTTTCCCACAAGCAAGGACCATCCATGAAACGCTCACCCTCCCATCGCCGCCTCGTCGCGGGGCTGCTGGCGACCGCCTGCCTTCTCGGCGTTTCGACCGCCTCCACAGCCAGGGCGGCCGACGATCTTCAAGGGTCGTGGAAGCTCGTCATCCTGGCCTTCGGCGCCGACGAGTTCGCCATCGTCGACCTCCACAAGCGGAACGGCGAGACCAAGGGCTCGCTGGTCGACGCCCAAAAGCGGATCCTCGGCGAAGACGTCATGCTCGGCGACGTCAAGGTCGAGGGGGACACGGCCGAGATCGAGGTGGTCGGCCGGGGCGGGCCGCTCCGGTTCACCGGCAAGCTGGCCGAGAACGGCCAAGTCCTCGGCTCGATCCAATTCATGGGAGAGGTCTACCCGGCCCGGCTTGAGAGGACCAACGCCGAGCAGGTCGCGGTCTCCGAGCAGAGTCCGTTGATCACCGACTTCCTCAAGGTCGTTCGCGAGCCCGACGCCAAGACCAAGGCCGGGAAGCTCCGGGAACTCATCGAGAAGAACGCCGGCGTCCCCGCCAACCACCTCGTCTACACCGAGCTGCTCGGCTCGGCCGAGAAGGCGGGTCTGGCCGCCGCCGACGTGGAAAAGCTGGTCGAGACCTGGCTCGGCGAGGCCAAGACCCACGGCGAAGCCTGGACCAACGAGGTCCGCGTCAAGGCCCTCAAGGCGCTCGGGACGAGCAAGCCCTTCGCCGACACGGCGCTGAGGCTCGCCCAAGAGGCCGACAAAGACCTATCCGACGACGCCCCGACCGAGACCAAGGCGGCCGTCGTCGGCCTGCTGGCCAGCGCCGCGGCGAACGCCGGCAAGGCCGACCTGGAGGCCGACGCGAAGGCCCGGCTCGCCAAGCTCGACGCCCAACTCGACGCCGAATACCACGAGAAGGTTCCCCCGTTCAAGCCGACTCCCTACGAGGGACGCCAGACCAAGGGGGCGAACCTGCCGGTCGTCTTCGAGCTGTTCACCGGCGCTCAGTGCCCCCCCTGCGTCGCCGCCGACGTGGCCTTCGACGCCCTGCTGAAGACCTATGAGCCGACCGACTTCATCGGCCTGCAATATCACCTGCACATCCCCGGCCCCGACCCCTTGACCAACAACGACTCCATCGCCCGGCAAGAGTATTACGGCAACGAGGTGCGGGGCACCCCCTCGACCTTCTTCAACGGCAAGTCCGACGCGCCCGGCGGCGGCCCGATGGCGGCCTCCGAGGCGAAATACGAGCAGTACCGGAGCGTCGTCGACGAATTGCTCGAAGGAACGCGAAAGGCCGACGTCAGCCTCTCGGCCGAGCGCCAAGGCGACGAGATCGCCATCACCGCCGAGGCGAAGGCCGTCGAGAAGCCGAAAGACTCCTCCAAGCTCAAGCTCCGCCTGGCGCTGACCGAGGAGTCGATCCGCTACGTCGGCGGCAACAAGCTCCGATTCCACCACCACGTCGTCCGCGCCCTTCCCGGCGGCGCCGACGGCAAGGCGCTGGCCGACGGCAAGGCGAACGTCGAGCTGAAGGTCAACCTCGCCGACGTCAAGAAGGAGATCGAAGCGTACCTCGACGACTACACCAAGACCCGCTCCTTCCCCGCCCCGGCTCCCGAGATCGCCCTGAAGAACCTCTCCATCGTCGCCTTCGTCCAAGACGACTCCGACAAAAGCATCGTGGGAGCCGTCTCCACCCCCGTCCAGGAAGCCACCCCCTAAGGCGAGTCCTTCGGCGGGGGCGGCTCGCGCCCGGGTCAACGGACCCGGGCCAGCCCGGATTATTCACGATGCTTGTCCGATGTTTCGCAACCAGCCGCCAGCACTACGGTTCGGTCGCTGTGAAGTTGGGTCGTCGTCTGGGCAAGACCGGCGGCAATCGACGAAGGGCAAAGAGGTTGCGTTGCCACCTAAAGAATTCGTGGACAATCCGGGCCAGCGGATGGCGAAGCTTGCTTCTTCCGAATCGCAAAAATTACGATTCGCGGCAAAACGCCTATTGACTTTGAGGTTTCTCCAAGGTAGAGTCTCGCAACGGTACAGTTCGTTGATGTGCGCTGGTGTTGGAATTTAAACTCGGGAGGGCGCCATGAGAGTACAACTTGTTTCGGCGTTCGCCTTTGTCTTGTCCATCGCCCTTGGCGTGTGTCTTTCATCGCGTGGCGCGAGCGAGAGGGTTCTCGCCGCAGCGGAATTGGCGGAGGCGTTTGGAGGCTCGACGGGTCAAGGCTGTTGCATCGTAATCAATGCGTGCAAGGGCGATCAGTACAAGACCTGCGCTGCATACGACGGAAACTCCGGGAGCTGCACGGGGTCCGTGCTCAAGGCGAAATACAATACGCAATACGCAAAGCATTGCCAGTCAAACAGTTGCTCGGCGTGCTCTTGCACGGATTATCACGAAGACGCCGACGGCAAAAAGTACAGCTGCATCGACTTTTACAGCTGCACTTACTCCCTTGGTTTTTGCCAGGACGGTGCCATCACTGGCCAGACGGATGGAGCTTCGTGCGCGGACAACTGCCCAGCCTAGCAACGCGCCAGCCAACCCTAAATCGACGCTTGCCCCGGCGGGCAATGCCCGCCCGCCGAACTTGCAAGGCGAGGGTTGACGAAGCACTGGGCTCCGATCGCGTTCGCCCCATCTCTTTTCCCCTCCCCCGTTCGGCGGGGGAGGGACGCGTTTGGCGAGTGTCGCCTCGGAAGCAGCTCGCGCCGGGACCGCGAGGCGCGGGATGTTCCGGTGGTCCCAAACACCGATCGGGCTCGACAGTCCCGGCGACGGGAACGCCACGCTAAACAGGCGCCCCGGCGTGGGGAGGGTTGTTGGTTCATCTGAAAAGAAGGGCGGGTTCGTCCATGAACAAAATGATGCGCGCGGCCGCCGCTTTGGGCATATTGCTCGCGGCGGGGTTCACCTGCTTTGGGGGGACGGACGAGCTCGACGGAACCGAGCTTTTAAAAATCGTCAAGGAAGCGCAAGCGGCGAACAAAGACAGGCACCCCCACGGCAAGATGGAATTCCTTTACATCGTTCGACAGAAGGACCGGGGTGAAAAATGGGACATCTCAAAAGTACGGATGGAGTGGGACGGAGAAAGCGAATGGTGCGACCTTGAACGCTGGCTACGGCGCGATCAAAGGCCCGCCTTGGATGAAACGCCGGACGAGAAAGCGCAGTACATACTCCACAATGGGAAGATCCACGCATACCACGCGTCCGCTCAAAAATTGTTTATCGAAGGAGCGGTTTGGGGAAATCTTCCGGAGGAGCTTCGACTTCGGCCGGTTCCCGGATGGTATTCGCCGCTAACCCTGAGCCAAGCTCGATTGACGTGGGATCGCATTCTTGATCCGGCTTCGGTGCCGGAGACGAAATCCTCGGTGTTCGACTTCGTGACGAGGAGCAACGGCCCCTCGCTGTTCGAGGTGACCAGGCGCGACGTAAACACGGGAGGAAGCGCGACGATGGTGTTCTCGCTGGCGCTTGAGGGCAACGTCGTTTCCTACGCGGTGGATGAGCCGATCTCCACGTACCACGCCGATGGGACCTGCGTCTGGGAGGCCGCCCCGAACGGAGGGCTGTTTCTCAAAGAGCATAAGCTCGTTCGATCCTTCAAGGCCGGGGAGGGCATGACGGTCATGGAGCACGCCTATGAGACGCTCTCCCACGATCCAACGCATCGTCCGGCCAAGACGAGGTTCGATTTGAAATCCTTGTCGATGCCCGGGGGCGTCCTGGTCGAGGATCGAGTATCCGGCCGTCGATGGCGAACCGGGGACTCCAACGTCAATGCGATGGAATCTCAATTAAACGACCTGAAGGAACACATGAAGCGACGCGGCTTCTCACAGGGGAAATAAGCATGACGCCTGCTCTCTGTGGTTTCCTCGCTCTCCTGGTGGTTGGGAGCGCTCCACCGGCCAAGCTCGACTCCAATGTCGATTTGCGATGCGGGTCGTATTGCTTGTACGCCGCGCTCGGCAGCCTCGGGGTCGACATCGTTAATTTCAGCGACCTCGAGTCGAGACTTGGCCAACCAAGCCAGGCTGGTTATTCCATGCAACAACTTGCGGAAGCCGCGAACGCCTATGGCGTTCACTCCCTGGGCGTCACAACGACCCTCGAGGACTTGACCTCGCGAAGAGAACCGTTTGCCTGCATTGCCCTGCTCGACGGCGGCCATTTCGTCTGCATCTACGACGTGGACGCGAAGTCGGTCTTCGTCGTGGATCCTCCGTCTCAAAGACTCATGGCCAGAGACGCATTTCAAACCATGTGGGACGGCAGGGCGCTCCTGTTGTCGAAATCTCCTCTAGAGCCGATTGAGCGCAATTCGTATTTGGCGAGGGGGGCCGCCGTGGTTGCGTTGAGCGTGGCGGTTGGCGCTGTTTTAATGTATGGGTTCCGGCGATCCAGGGGCACTCGACATGCATAAACTCGACATGCATAATGCATAAAAAAGTCGGCCTGCTGGCGGCCATGATGGCTCTCGGCTTCCTTGGCGCGCGCGGTGCCGAGTGGTGGTCCAGCCCGCGCGCCCCGGCTGCTGCCTCGCCGGGTCGGTTGGAGGTAAGCCCAAAGGTTTTGGACCTGGGGACGTTGGACGAAGCGGACCCGAAGCCCCTGGAAGGGCGCATACGAGTAAAGAACGCGGGGGACAAACCTCTTTTCGTTCACGGGGTGAACAGTTCCTGCGGCTGCACGGTGGTCGATTTCAAGCCTCAATCCATCGGAGCGAACGAATCATTGGAGATTTTGGCGCGCGTCGAGCCGAAGAATGAGGCGGGAATACAGGGCTCGGTTGTCACGCTCCTAACGAGCGATCGATCCAATCCATCGTTCGATGTCAAGGTGCGGTGGTTCGAGCGCCCGCTGCTTTCGACCGATCAGAAACTGCTTGATTTTGGGATCCTGCGTCCCGGTCAATCTCGCGCGATCGTCCTTCGGCTCGCCGTCTCCCCCAACGTGCTTTTCTCGAAGCCGTCCGCGACAAGCGGCGACGGCGGCGCCATTACCTTCAACTGGGGCGAGCGGGTTCCCGGCGAGAGCGATGCGGATCCCGATAACTACGACCTTGAAATTACATGCAAACCGCTCGTGGACGATTTCGGTGAACACACGCGCGAGGTATTCATTACATCGGAAGATACGCGTCTCAATCTCAGGATACCGGCCAGATGGGTTCTAAGTCCCCCCGTCGAAGCGATCCCCAGGGCGATTTTTTTGCCCAATATCAGGGCCGGCTCGCGCGTGGTCAACAGCATCATACTCTCGGCGTTGGACAAGGAGCGACCCAGCGTGGTTTCGGTCGCCCTCGACGGAGTTCCAATGCCTTTTGAGGTCCACGACGTGGACGATTCCGGCGGCAAGGTGAAACTCGAATTCGCCATCGTGAGTCAATCCGATCCCGGGGTGGAGCGACACGTCGTCAGCATTACCGTGGATGGTGAGAAGGCGGCGCTGACGGTGCCGATCGTCTTCGTCGTGAAGTGAGGAGAGCGAGCATGGAATGTTCCTCGCGCGGGCTCCGCGAATCGTTGCGGGGCTTCACCCTGATCGAAATGCTTGTCGTGGTCTTCATCATTGGTCTTCTGATCGCGATCACGGTGCCGGCCGTCCAACGGTCAAGAGAGGCGGCCAAGCGGCTTGAATGCATTAACAAACTGAAGCAACTGGGAATCGCCCTCAATTCTTTCGCGTCGAAGGGAAGCATGTTTCCCGCCCCCATGCCGAAGCGGACTCAAATGAAGAAGCCCCCTCCGGTGCCCCCTTTTGGAGCCGCGCCCGACGGGCTTTCGGGTTATTATGAGCTTCTCCCGCACATGGAGGCTACCAGCGTTTATAACGCCTATAATTTGGGATCGACCGAGCCTTGGGGAGACCACCTCGGTCCAAGGTCCGTCGAAAACCTTACCGCGGCAAACACGCGACTCGCCGCGTTTCTTTGTCCTTCGGACGATTATGCAAGTGTTTTCAACACCGGGCCGTGCTCGTATCGTTTTAACGTCGGCGGCTCCGACCCGATGTCCTCGGCCATCGACTCGGCCCGCCGAGGGGCGTTCGACCCCATGGACCCGGTGGCGATCAGCGACATTACCGACGGGATGTCCAACACGATCGGTCTAAGCGAACGTCTGCTCGGCGCCGGCCGGCCCGCCCGCTTCGACAAGCGGCGGGATCTCTGGTACGCCGGAGTGTATCCGAGCTTCCCAATGCCGGAGGACGACGATACCCTCAAGGTCTGCCGCTCGTTGCGCTCGGCGCCGGCGCGGTTCATTTCAGGCATGGGTTCTTTTTGGTCGCATGGCGGCGCGGCGTACATCTGGTATAACCACGTCGCCACCCCAAATGCCGCCTTGAGCGACTGCGATACCTCCGACCCCTCGTCAGGTATCCACACCAGGTGCGCCACTTGCTCAATCAGCCCCAGGAGCAATCATTCATCGGGCGTGAACTGTCTTCTCATGGACGGGTCCGTCAAAACGATCATGGACACCATCGAGCCTCGAACATGGAGAGCTTTGGGGACGCGTTCGGGCGGCGAAGCCCTCGCCTCGTTTTAGAAGAATGATCCGCGGCGGCGGCCGAAGCGAAGTACGAGCAGTACCGCGGCGTCGTCGACGAATTGCTCGAAGGAACGCGAAAGGCCGACGTCAGCCTCTCGGCCAAGCGCCAAGGCGACGAGATCGCCATCACCGCCGAGGCGAAGGCCGGCGCCCATCATCCTTCTCCCCCCGGATAACGCGGCCGAAAGCCGGTCGCCCCCGTCGGGGGATTTACGAAAACAGCCCCGGGCGCGACGCGCATTCTGGGAAGGCGAGGCCCCTCCGCCAAGTCGACGCCGGGCGCGGGGCGCAAACGGGAGGGCGAGGCCTCCGCCAAGTCGACGCCGGGCGCGGGGCTCGGCGGGAGCCTCGCCCTCCCGGGACGTTCGCTCGCCAAACCGCATCGTCCGAGTCGCCAACACCGCGACCCATTCGCGCATGCCCCAAAAACCATCGCGCCCAGCCGAATTGAGATTGAATCTCAACATCACTTTGGTATCCTGGTCTCCTTCGCAACGATGGGATCGCGATGTCTCCGCGGCCCGGATCCAGGATTTTCCGACGGCTTGGCCTCCTTTATGAACGCACTACGGCTCGGGAAGCTCGCTCGCTTTTTGGTTGTGATCGGCCTGGCGACGACGCCGGTGATGGGGCGGGTCGCGCCGGCGGCCGACGAGATGTCGGTTCCGACGCAGCTTCCTCCTCGGCCGATGGAGACGGCCGAGAAGCGGGCCGAGCGGGCCGCGGAGCTTCGCGAGGTTTACTCCAAGCCGGCCGCCGAATGGCCCGCGCCGGAGGTCGACGAAGGGGTCGACTGGGTTGAGATTGGCCTCTTGCCCGCGTTGATCGAGCCGGCCGACAATCCCGGGACGAAAGCCAAGGTTGATCTGGGCAAGCGGTTGTTCTTCGATCCGCGGGTGTCGGGAAGCGGCCAGATCGCCTGCGCTTCGTGCCATGATCCCGACCTGGGCTGGGCCGACGGCCGGACGATCGCCTTCGGGCACCGCCGCGAACCTTTGAAGCGGAACTCGCCCGGTCTGATGAACATCGGGTACATGGAGACCTTCTTCTGGGACGGTCGGGCCGGGAGCCTGGAGGAACAGGCGCGCGAGGTGATCCTCAACCCCCTGGAGATGAGCGCGACGCCCGAGTCGGTCGTCAAAGAGCTGTCGGCCGTCCCCGAATACCGCGAGGAGTTCCGAGAGGCGTTCGGCTCGGAGCAAATCGACGTCGATGTCGTCGCCAAGGCGATCGCGGCGTTCGAGCGGTCAATCGTCGGTGGTCGGAGCCGGTTCGACCACTTCATGAAGGGGAACGCCAAGACGCTTTCGGACGAGGCGGTCTTGGGCCTCGACCTGTTTCGAGGGGCGGCTCGGTGCATGAACTGCCACAACGGGCCGAACTTCACCGACAACCAGTTCCACGACCTGGGCCTAAGCTACTACAACCGCGAGTTGGAGGACCTGGGCCGGTACCGGATCACCGGCGACCCCGACGACGTCGGCCGGTTCCGCACGCCGAGCCTCCGCAACATCGGGGCGACCGGCCCGTACATGCACAACGGCCTATTTGAACTCACGGGCGTTTTGAACATGTACAACGCGGGCATGGCGACGCTGAGGCGCAAGCCCGCGGAGACGCTCGACCCCCTCTTCCCCAAGAAGTCCCCCCTGCTCCATCCCTTGGGGCTCAACGAGCAAGACCTGGCCGACCTTCGGGCCTTCCTCGATTCGCTGACCGAGCCGAAGCTCCGGGTCCGGGCCCCCGCCCTGCCGGGGCTCGCCTCGACGGACCAACCCTAACGCCATCCAACCTTCTTCTCGTCCTTTGGAATCGCGCCTCCACCTTCGGGATCAACCGACATGCCTCCTCGCTTCGTCTCGCGCCGTCGCGGCTTCACCTTGATTGAGCTTTTGGTCGTGATCGCGATCATCGCCGTCTTGATCGCGCTTCTGCTGCCGGCCGTTCAAGCGGCTCGCGAGGCGGCCCGTCGGATGCAATGCTCCAACAACCTCCGCCAGCTTGGCCTTGGGATGCACAACGCCCACTCCAGCCTGGGAAGCTTCCCGATGAACGAGACCAAGCCCGTCGCCCGATATTGGGGAGCGCAAATCATCCCCTATCTTGAGCAGACGAACGTGTTCAACCTTTACAACATCGACGTGGCCTACAACGTCTCGGCCAACAGCACGGCGGTCCAGGTTCCCTTGGCGGTCTACGTCTGCCCGAGCGCGCCCGAATCGCCTCGGATGAACCCGGCGTTCGTGGCGAAGCTTGGGACCGGCGAGACGGAAAAGTGGCCCGCGGCCGCGGCCGACTACGCGGCGAGCACCGGAATTCGGTCGAACCTTTGGAACCCTCCGTCAATCATGCGCGGAGAGACCGCGCCGAACACCGACGGGGTTTTGGCCGGCAACAACTCGAAGGGAGACCGTCGGCACGTCGGCGAGATCACCGATGGAACGAGCAACACGGTGATGCTGATGGAGTCGGCCGGGCGCCCCCAAATCTGGCGAGCCGGCTGGAAGATGGTTCCGGGCTCGGGAGTCACCGCGGCCAACAGCTCGATTCTCTGCGGCTGGGCCGAACCCAACGCCTTCAACGCCTATGGATACGATCGCGGCGGAGTGGTCGACAAGGGCCCCTGCGGCGTCAACTGCTCCAACCGGTACGCCGTCTACGCCTTCCACCCCGGCGGCGCCAACGTCGTAATGGCCGACGGCTCCACCCGCTTCCTCAAGGAAACCATCTCCATCGACGTCTTCGCCGCCCTCCTCACCCGCGCCGGGGGAGAGATCATCTCGGCCGAGGATTATTGAGCCGGGCGAATTGTGTCCACCTCGCGCGCCATCGCCAATCATCCTTCTCCCCTCGCAAGATTATTCGCCGTCGACGCAACCCCGCATCCGTAGGACGATTGGCGCGCTGGAAGCCGCGCGGGATCACTGGGAAGGTCGGTCTTTGTAGCCCCGAAGGGGCGGCCGTCAATAGCCGAGGGTGTAAACCCTCGGACTTCTCAAGGCGCCGCGCCCCCCTCTCCACCGAGCCCCGAAGGGGCGACCGAAACACCGTCCATCGTTGGGTTTCCGTCGCCCCTCCGGGGCTCCCGGACCAATGATCCGATGGACTCGGGTTCCCGAGGGCTGACGCCCTCGGCTATTGACGGCCGCCCCTCCGGGGCTTCCGGATGCTCTCCCGCGCGTCGGCCGCTCTGATATATGAGGTGGCGTCGACGGCGAATAATCTTGCCTCGGGAGAAGGTGGCCGGAACGGCCGGATAAGGGTCGTCGGGTTTACGGAAGGAGTTCGGGAGAACCGACCACCATACCAGCTCGAAGCGTGGGTGCCCCGGGTTCGCCCCGAACCCGGGTGGAAAAGCCGTGGCCAGCGTTCCCGGGTTCGGGACGAACCCGGGGCACCCAGCGCGGACGCCCGCAAGTTGGTGGTGGGTAGTGGATAGTAGGGAGCCGGACAATTCAGATCGAGGCGTCCGCCACCCACTACCCACTACCCACTACCCACTACCCACTACCCACTACCCACTACCCACTGAGGTATTGTCAATCTTCGTGGATGAGGAAATTTCAGGCGGCGTTGGTTTTCCTCACTCCGTCCTCGAAGGCGACCCCGGCGATCACCTCCCTCAAGAGCGACG
>Ga0182742_1004843_pt1 | contig 11823 bp, 10 predicted proteins | sample eDN5th37CBELigMG_FD_128880 | JGI IMG/M metagenome (GOLD analysis project Ga0182742, IMG submission 128880) | Enriched Miracle-Growth compost microbial communities from Emeryville, California, USA - eDNA 5th pass 37_C BE-Lig MG (version 2)... ... | reverse complement strand
TAGTATATATTTAACAAATTTACGGTATAAAAGGTGGTATAATTTTTGATAGATTACTGACAGGAGAGGATTTAATTGAAAAGCGGCAAGTTATTCTATTTTTTTTGGGCTATTATTATTGTGCTAGTTGTAGGAGCGTATCTCTTGTATGAGAATAAAAATAAAATTATGGATAATGTTGCAGAAAAGAAGACGGTGGAATCAGATGGTGCCGCAGTGAAGGAAAATGAAAAAGAGACACAGTCTCCATCTGACACAGGCGAGCGTATTAGCATTAAAAGTATAAGCAAGGATATGGTCGATAAAGTTGTGACCATAAGAGGAAAAATAACAAATGTAAGAAAGCATGAAAATGGCCATTTGTTTTTAGAGGTGACTGATGATACAGGGGAAATTGACGTTCCTATCTTTGCTGATAAGAAGATACCGACAGATCAATTGAAATTAGGCAAACAGTTTCAATTTACCGGAATGGTAGATGAGTATAATGGGAGTTTGGAAGTTATTCCAAGCAGTTCTAAGGATGTAGAGCTTATCAAAAAGAATAATGTGGAGATAACGAAAGAAAATATCGGAAAAAGCGTAAAAATAGAGGCGAAAGTTATTACTAAATATCGTCATCCTAAAGGCCATGTCTTTCTAACTGTTGAATTAACAGATCAACAACAAGAGATAGAAGTTCCTATATTCGATACTCTGCAATATAATTCTGATGAAATAGCTGTAAATTCAATTTTGAAAATAAAAGGTAATATCGGGGAGTATAATGGCAAATTGGAAGTTATTCCACAAGCAAAAACGGATATTGCTATCTTAGAAGCAGGGAAGGATTCCGATGTTTCTTTAGTAGAAGTAAGCAGAATTTCTGAATCTAATCGTGGAAAGATGGTACAAGTGAGAGGCAGTGTAAAAAATGTGACAGAAAAAGATGGCCACCTTTATTTTTATCTATCTGATGGCAATAAAGAGATAAAAGGAATCCTGTTTAAAGCAGATGGGAATGAAATTGCTGGAAGAAAATTGAAGATCCAAAATGCAGCGAAGGAAAATTTCCCTATTAGAGTTTTGGCCATGGTAGATGTCTATAATGGCGAATTGGAATTAATTATTGATAAAGTCTTTAATGAATACTAATTGGAGAAGATGTCATGATCAGCAGAGAAGAGTCTTTATTATCCTTTATAATTATTTTAACCGCTCTAACATCATTCATTTTGCCAGCCGTTCTATTTTACGTGCTGGCGTTCACTATTTTAAGTTCAATGGGAATAAAATTATATATAGAACTGAAAAAGAACAGTTACAGCCATTATCTTTTTTCCTTTATATTTGGAGGATTGATAATGGCTGCCTCTTGGCCGATAAAGAATGAAGAATTTTCAAGATGCCTTTTTTTTATCGGCTTCTTCTGGCTTATTAGGGGAACTTTAATTATCTTAAATATAGTAAGGAATAAGAAAAAGGAAAGCGGGCTGCATGAGCTGCAGCTGAAAGAAGGGTCTAAAAAGGAAGAGGTCGATTATCAAAGGTTTATTGAAGTGCTAGTCAATCGAATGGATAAACAAGTAGAATATATCGCCAGCAGTTTGGGGGATATTCAGTCAAAGCTCACTGTACTGGAGATGAATAATAGTAGTGAGTTTGAACAAGAATTGAAAGCCAAATTGTCTAATGATGTAATTGCAGATATAAAAACCTTTATTCATACTCAAGGCAATAGTATAAATAAGAAGGAAATTGAAAATGCAATTGAGAAAAAGTTTGAAATTCTCAATAAGAATATAGAGGACTATAAAAACAGTACTCAGGTGGAGACAAAGAAGTATTCCAAAAACGTGGAAGAGGCAGTCGAAATCCTCTTGAAAACTTATAATAATTTAGAGAATTCGCTAGAGGATAAACAAAATTATCAATTAGCTCAAATGGAAGAATTGTATGGTTTATTTAAAAAGGAGAAAATTAATTTTGGAGAAATCAATAATGCTATAGCAAAATATGTTCAGGAATGTACAGGCTTTTCAAAAGACAGTATCGATTCTCTAGCAACCGCAGTAAGCCAAGAAATGCTTTCTGATTATTCTTTGCATCATATTACGTATGGTGGATTAACTAGCCACTACACTGGCATTTTCGAACAAGAAATGCGAATCATCATATCTTTAAATAAAAGGTCTCCAAAGGCGGAGAATTTAATGTGGAATCAAATATGCGCATATCTTAGAAATAATGAGATTTCCATATTAACTGACTATATTCCAGATTTTTATCGTTATATGGTGGAGTTGCAAACCATTAGGAATAAAGCTGCTCATGGAGAAACAGTCAGTAGAGAGGAATTTGAAAAAGTGAAGCAGTTAGCCATGGAGAAACGAGCCTTTTATTATATGTCACAGGCAAAACTAAAACTAATGGCATGACAAAAACTGCTTTTAGAGAGAGCGATTAGTTTATGGAAGGAAATGCTATATCGAGGAATTTTCATATCAAAAAGGAGCCTATTTTTGCTTCCAAATAGGAGTGGTGACTTTACCTTAGAGGGAACAGGTGAATAGATTGTTTTTATATATAAGTATAAAGAAGGCGAAATAGAATGAGGGATACTCTTTATTTTGCCTTTTTCTTATATATTTTTACTAGTTTTGCTAATATATAATGGCTGTTATCTTCCCTTAAACTAATAAATAGAACTCTTTCAACAATAATGCAAATGTCCTATATATTATTAGTTTTTTCCAGACAATCACGCTATACTAAAGAACAAGGCGTTTTTGCCTATTGGAGAGGAATGCAATGAAGCATTAATTTTTACTTGTTCTAAAAAAATACTAGTTAGTTTTTATGGATAAGATAAAAGGAGTGGAGCGTTATTGATTGATTTCAACAGTAGAATTCCATTTTACTTGCAGTTAAAAGAATTGTTGTTGAAGGATATTGAAGGTGGAGTATATAAAAGCGGGGATAAGATTCCAACTGAATTTGAGCTTTGTGATGCATATCAGATCAGTCGGCCAACGGTTCGGCAAGCGGTAGATGAACTGGTGCGTGAGGGGTATTTAGTCAGGAAGAGGCGCTTAGGGACATTTGTATCTCCGAGAGTATTTACAAAAGCTGCGACGATTTTCCGTACATTTGCAGAAGAAATATCGGAAAAAGGCTTGCCGCATAGTGCAAAGCTGATAAAAAAAGAAATAGTGAAAGCGTCGGAGGAATTAGCTAAGATACTTAAAGTAAATCCAGGAGATCCATTATTTCATATTGTGCGTTTGCGGTTAGCGGATAATGAGCCATTAGTTATTCGGGATTCGATTATTCCTTGTTATTTAGACGAGGATTTATTCGATCAAGACTTAGAAGAGCTGATCCTTTATGAGCATTTTGGCAAAAAGGGGTACTATCCTTATCGCTCTAAACAAACGTTTCAAGCGGTAAAGGCTTCAAAAGAAGAGGCAGGACTTTTAGAAATTCAGGAAAATGATCCTCTTTTATCATGGGATGGAATTGTCTTTCTAGAAGGGGATATTCCTTTAGAAAAGGTTCAGGTTCTTTATGTTGGCTCAAGGTTTTGTTTTGAAATTGATCAAACGGTAAAAACTACTAATATGCGTATTGCTGAAAATGAAAAAGGTTAAAATAAAAAACTATGTGAGATTATCTAACAAATTAGTTTGAATATAGGGAATTTTCTGTATAATCATTTGTAAGGACATAATTACAAGTGATTTTTTTATTGTCCATAATTAATTCTTCATGAATCCATCAAAAGAGAGGACTACTTTTATTTTTAATTGTAATTACATAATTACAATTAAAAATTTTTATGGGGGAGGAAACAGATGATTAACGTTTTAGAGAAGGAGAAAATTTTTTCCGTCAATCCATCGACAGGAGAAGTATTGGGAGAATTTCAAGTGATGGAAAAACAGGAAATAAAGGAAAAAATAGCGGCAGCTGCAAAAGCACAGAAAAAGTGGAAGAAGATTTCTGCTCCGGTAAGGGGAGAGTATCTTTTAAAAATTGCTAGTCTTTTAGAAGAAAGGGCAGAGGAATGGGGTGCGTTAATAACAGCAGAGGTTGGCAAATGTTTGCGGGACGGTGTTGCAGAAGTTCATCGAAGTGTTTCGTTTTTGCGGTTTTTTGCTGGGGAAGGATATCGGATGACGGGGGAAACTATTCCATCTAGACAAGAAGGGGTTTTCAGCTATACGAAACAGCAGCCGTTAGGAACAGTTGGTGTGATTACGCCATGGAATGTTCCATTAGCGATCCCGATTTGGAAAATGGCGCCGGCATTGGTAGCTGGAAACAGCATTATCTGGAAGCCGGCAGATCAATCCCTCTTAATCTCCGAGAAGTTTATGGCTTTATTGGAAGAGGCAGGGCTGTCTGAAAATCTTGTGGCAATGGTTATTGCACATGGTCCATTAGTAAGTGAGACATTTGCGGAAAGTGAATCTATTCAAGCTGTTACATTTACTGGTTCAACTAAAACTGGCCGCACTATTAATCAGGTGCTCGCTTCTTCCGGCATCCGTTTTCAAGCAGAAATGGGCGGGAAAAATCCCTTTATTGTGATGGCGGATGCGGATATAGAAAAAGCGTGCGAGGGAATTGTGGATGGTGGTTTATTGGATGCGGGGCAGCGCTGTACGGCAACAAGCCGAATCTTTGTTCATGAATCCATCTATCCTGCTTTTCGGGATAAACTGCTGGAAACATTAAAGAAGGTGACATTAGGTCCGCCGACTGATGAAGCATCCATTATTGGCCCGGTTGTGGATAAAAGACAATATGAAACGATTTGGTCTTTTATCAATAAAGCGCAAGAAGAAGGAGCGGCACTAATCTATGGCGGAGAGGATTTGGAAGGAGAATGGGCAAAAGAAGGCTATTTTATTAGTCCAAAATTATTTGATCATGTGACACAGGATATGACGATTGCACAAGAAGAGATATTTGGTCCTGTTTTAGCCCTAATTGCGTTCTCTGATTTTGATGAGTGTTTGAAACAGGCGAATGCTGTTGAATATGGATTATCGTCCTCCATTTATACAAAAGATCTTGAGGCTGCAATGAAATATGTGGATAACATTGAGTCAGGGCTTGTGCATATTAATATGCCCTCGACATACAGTGAGCCGCAAATGCCTTTTGGCGGAATAAAGGCAACGGGAATTGGCGGATTCCGTGAACAGGGCAGCCATGCTATCAGGTTTTATACAGAGTGGAAAACCGTTTATGTGCGATCCTAATGAATGGAATGATCGGGGAGCGATAGGGAAATGAATATTTTAGCAGGCGTTCTTGTACTATTCGCTGCATTAAGTGGACTTGCGAAAGTGGGTTTTGGCTTTGGGGCAGGGATTGTATTAAACCCTATTTTAACTTTATTTGTTTCATCTGCCGCTGCGACTACTTTGCTTGCACCGATTCTTTGGTTCAGCAATTTTACAGGAGCAAGAGCGCACAGAAAATATATTCAATGGCCTCTTATCAAAAAAATGCTGCCGATGGCTTTACTGGGGACCCTTATAGGCAGTCTCACCTTAACATATGTGAACGATCAAATATTAAAGCCTTCTATTGGAATATTAGCAATCATGATGGGGTTTCTGCTGTTTTTATCACGCAAAAAAACAAAAACAGAGGAGCATCTTGTCATAGCTCAGAGTGAATTGATAGAAAGTGATGGGAAGAGAAGAAGCGTGCTTTATCCGTTAGGTGCCTTTGCCTCAGGATTTATTGGAGCTGCTGCTAATTCAGGCGGGCTGCCGCTAATCGTATTGTTTTTGCAGGATCGTTCGATTACGAAAAATGCATTTACAGCCAATATAGCGGTGCTGCTGGCAATTATGGATACAATCAAAATCATTTCCTATTTAATTTTAGGAACGCTGTCTATTAAAAATTTATTGCTTGTTGTTTTGTATATTCCGTTTATCTTGTTAGGCGGGTTGGCAGGCAAATGGATTCATAAAAAGGTATCAGAAAAATCGTTTTTTCTAGTTGTCCATACCATGATTTTTCTCACAGGGATATTATTGCTTTATTAGTTTTTAGAATATTTCGTTTGTTTCAGAAGGGTTACTGTTATAGATGGAATCTTCCTCCTAAAAGAGTTTAACAAGGAATATTTAATGGAGGAACTGGTCCGGATGACCGGATGTTGTGATAAGGAGGCATAGAAATGTTACTAGATTATAAGAATCACATTCCATTACATGTTCAGCTGAAAAATGATATTGAACAAAAAATTAGAAGTGGATATTATACAGGCAAAATTCCAAGCGAGCGTGAATTTATGGAGTCTTACTCTATCAGCCGCAGTACAGTCAGGGAAGCAATCGCGATGTTGGTAAGGGAAGGGATTTTAGAAAAAAAACATGGCAAGGGCACGTTTATCTCATTAAAGCCCATACAAGATTGGCTTGGAACATTAAGCAGCACAACAGATATTATTAAAAGAATGGGCATGGCTCCGGGGGCAAAGCTTATTTCACATGGCGTTGTTACACCTTCAGAAAATATACAGAGCTTATGCGAGTTTGAGGAAGCTTATTTTATCAAGAGAATTCGTTTTGCCGACAATATTCCAATCGCTATTGAAAATCAGTATTACCCTCTAGAAATAGGGAAGAAACTAGCAACCTATGATATTGATGGGGGAACATTATATGATCTTTTGGAGCATGAGATGCATATTCAGTTTTCAGAAGCGGAACAAATTATAACAAGTGGCCATTTATCAAAAGAGGATGCAGACCATTTGAATGTGCCTGATCAATTTAATGTGCTGATGACAGAAAGAATTACGTATGACTTGGCAGGCAATATTGTCGAGTATTATGAAGCAGCATTCAGATCAGATATGTATTCTTTCAAAATGAAGCTTTCGAGAAAAAATAACTGATTATCCGGTTTCAAATAACGAAAAAAATAAACAAGTAGGAGTGTTTTCCATGATTATTGGTGTACCAAAGGAAATTAAGAATAATGAAAATAGAGTAGCAATAACGCCTGCAGGAGTTTCTGCGTTCGTCCATGCTGGACACGAAGTTTGGATTGAAGCTGGAGCTGGATTAGGAAGCGGGATTCAAAATGAAGAGTATGAAGCAGCAGGTGCAAAGATTGTCGCTTCAGGGAAAGATGCCTGGTCAGCGGAAATGGTCATAAAAGTAAAAGAGCCGCAAAGAGAGGAATATCCATATTTCCGAGAAGGTTTGATTTTATTTACATATCTCCATTTAGCGGCAGAACCGGAGTTGACGAAAGCGCTGCTGGAGAAAAAAGTGAAGGCTGTTGCCTATGAAACGATTCAACTAGATAATGGCTCCCTTCCGCTTTTAACGCCAATGAGTGAAGTTGCAGGAAGAATGTCTGTACAAATAGGGGTTCATTTTCTAGAGAAACTTCAAGGAGGAAAAGGGATTCTTATTGGGGGAGTTCCTGGGGTGAAGCCAGCAAATGTTGTCATTGTTGGCGGAGGAGTTGTCGGTACAAATGCAGCCAAAATGGCATTAGGATTGGGTGCAGACGTAACTATCCTAGATATAAGTCCAGATCGTTTAAGACAATTGGATGATTTATTTGCTGGACGTGTAAAAACGGTTATATCAAATAATTTTCATCTTGCAGAAGAAGTGAAAAAGGCAGATTTATTGATTGGGGCTGTATTAATCCCAGGTGCAAAGGCTCCTCAATTGGTGAAAGAAGAGATGGTCAAAAAAATGGAACCAGGATCGGTCGTTGTCGATGTGGCAATAGACCAAGGAGGATCAATCGAAACAGTTGATCACATCACAACACATGATCAGCCAACATATGTAAAGCATGGTGTTGTTCATTATGCAGTAGCAAATATGCCAGGAGCTGTTCCTAGAACATCTACATTTGCCTTAACAAATAGTACGAGTCAATATGCTGTGTATATTGCTGATAAAGGATTGGAAAAAGCTGTTTTGGAAAATCCCCATGTGGCAAAAGGAGTGAATACCTATAATGGCCTGGTTACGTTTAAACCTGTAGCAGAGGCGTTAAATCTTCCTTTTTCATCGATTGATTCCATACTGACAAACGAACATTTGACTTTATCTTAAACGAACATCTATTCAAAAAACGATAGGGGGGCTTCATTTGGCAACAGAAACTGCAAAAAAAACATTAATCGAAAAGGATCAAAAACATTTATGGCATGCTGTTTATAAAGAAGTGGAGGGGACTAATCCAATTATTGCCGCATCAGGGGAAGGTTCCTGGTTTCGTGATGTAGATGGAAATCGTTATTTTGATGGGGTTTCCGGATTATGGTGCTTAAACTTAGGTCATGGGCGAAAGGAGATTGTCGATGCAGCAGCAGAACAAATGATGAGACTATCTTATTCTCCATTAACATTAAGCCATGAACCAGCTATTGAGCTTTCGGCAAAGATTAGTGAACTTTTAGGGGAAGGGGATTACAAAACCTTTTTCTCCAACAGCGGATCAGAGGCAAATGAAACAGCCTTTAAAATTGCCAGACAGTACCATGCTCAAAATGGCAACCCAGGGAAGTATAAATTCATCTCCCGCTATCGTGCATATCATGGAAGTACATTAGGCGCCCTAAGTGCGACAGCCCAAGCTAACCGAAAATTGAAATATGATCCGCCGGCGCCAGGGTTCCTTCATGTACAGCCTCCATACAGCTATCGTTCGCCATTTGGGGATGCGAAAGACCCTGATATGATAGCAGCAGAAATGATTGACCAAATGATTATATGGGAAGGTTCCGAAACAGTCGCAGGGGTAATTATGGAACCGATTATTTCTGGCGGCGGTGTTATTGTTCCTTCTCAAGGATATTTGCAGCGAGTAGCGGAGATTTGCAAAAAACATGATGTTTTATTAATGCTGGATGAAGTGGTATCTGGATTTGGCAGGACTGGAAAAATGTTTGGCTTTATGCACTATGAGGGAGTACAGCCAGATATCATTACAATGGCTAAGGGATTGACGAGCGGTTATTTGCCGCTTGGAGCTACTGCTGTCAGATCAGAAATTTATGAGAAATTCAAAGAAGAGGGAAAAAACAATCACTTTAGGCATGTTTCTACATATGGTGGACATCCAGCTTCATGTGCTGTAGGTCTAAAGAATATTGAAATTATTGAAAGAGAAAATATTGTTGATCGAGTAAATTATTTAGGTGAGCATATATTAGGAGAGCTAAAAGAGCTTATTTCTCATAAAAATGTGGGAGAGGTTCGAGGTGCAGGATTCTTGTATGGAATAGAATTAGTAGAAGATAAACAAACAAAAAAACCAGCGGAAGATGCACTAGTTGGAAAAATCATTGCCTTATGCAAAGCGAAAGGGTTCATTATTGGAAGAAACGGAGATACTATACCGGGATATAATAATGTTCTAATCATCGCCCCACCGCTTTCTTCAACAGAACAAGATTTGAAGCTTTTAATAGAGACAATAAAAACCGCATTTGAAGAAATTTAATAGACACTATTTAAGGTTCCTTTGTAAAAACTAGGAAGAAACCATGTTCTTGCAAAGGAATCCATGCTAAATAACTAAAATGCGCAAAATAAAGTCTGAATATTCAGACTAATTTCAATAACGGAAGACGCATATGGAAAAATAAGCAGATCAGACATATTAGAACAGGGACTAGGAGTTGAAGTTTGCAATAAAAGAAGTATTGCAGAAATAGAGAAATGATAAACAAAGCCAATAAGGAGGGGTATGGGCATATGATGGATAAAAACGATTATAAAGCAGACACAGAAAATGGCAAACTAAATAGAAGTTTATCGACGCGTCAAATTCAAATGCTTGCTATCGGCGGGGTTATTGGAGTGGGTTTGTTTTATGGGTCTGCCACTGCGGTGAAATTGGCGGGGCCGGGAGTGCTTATAAGCTTTATTCTTTGTGGAATTCTTGCAATCATTGTTATGCGGTCACTTGGGGAAATGACGGTTGAGAATCCAGTCGCTGGATCTTTTAGTCATTATGCCGGCGAATATCTTGGCAGCCGCATTGGATTTTTAACGGCTGGAATGTGGTGGTTTTATTGGGTAGCCACTGTTATGTCAGAGCTCGCGGCCATAGGCAAGCTCATTCAATACTGGTATCCAGCTTTCCCAGTCTGGCTGCCCGGATTGATTGCACTCGTTCTATTTACCCTTTCCAATCTCCTTGCAGTACGAATTTTTGGTGAAATCGAGTATTGGTTTGCTGTTTTGAAAGTGTTTGCGATTGCAGTATTTATGGTTTTCGGATTTCTAATCATTATGACAGGTGTTTTTAATGGAGGAAACCCAGTTGGTTTGACAAATCTCTGGGTAAATGGCGGTTTTCTTCCGCACGGATGGTTAGGAGTGTTGGCAACTATTTCACTTGTCGTGCAAGTATACAGCGGAATCGAAACACTTGCTGTAGAGGCAGGAGAATCGAACAATCCGGCAAGTACAATGAAAAAAGCATTTCGTTCTGTTTCCTATCGAGTATTTTTGTTCTATGTAGGTTCCATTCTTATTATGCTGAGTGCCTTCCCGTGGACCTATGTTCTCGAAAGCAATGTAAGTCCATATGTTCTATTATTTGCAAAGATCGGCATTCCATTTGCTGCTGGACTGGTTAACTTAATTATCATCCTTTCTGCTTTTTCTTCCTGCAATACAGGTATATATGGAGGAAGCAGAATGTTATATGGGATGGCAGAGAAAGGGTTATATGATCAAAAGTTCACTAGACTTAACCGCAATTCAGTTCCGCATGTAGCAGTATGGGCGACAGCAATTATGATATCATTTGGCGTTTTAATCACCTATTTAGCTCCAGATAATGTCTATATATGGATAACTAGTGCCTCTGCTTTTGCTTCTTTATGGACATGGGGAACTATTTTAGTAAGCGAACTTGTTTTTAGGCATAAAGCCAATAAGGCAAATAGACCGCTTCAATATCGTATTCCATTTTGGCCTGTGCTTCCAATCATTGGGCTAGTGATGGTTCTGATTGCTTTTATTGCCATTGCCACATCCCCGCTAACAAAAATTTCGGTGTTTGGCGGAATAAGCTGGCTGGTATTGCTTATTATCTATTATGAAGTGAAAGTAAAGCGCCGCATGAAGGGCATGAACTGGATTGCTGAGGAGAAAGACTCTTCGCAAGTTGATATTCTTTAAATAGTTTAATGTATATAAATTCTACTAAACTAGCGATTTTAAAGCCAAACCTTAGCTTTTTCGGCATAGGTTTGGCCTTTTAAAAAAGTGGCATAAGATAAATTTTTTCATTATGTCCTTTAGCAATAACCTAAAGGGACTGAGATGGTGCTTATTATAAGATGGTCATCTGCTAATGAGATTAAAGTGGTTCATCAATATAAAGCAACAGCTTTGAAAAGATACCATATTGTCAGAAAAGCAAGTGGTCCTTTAATAGATGTATATATAAACGCAGCAAATGAATTTCTATTATTAAAAAGGAATAGATGCTTTCTGTTCTTTATCTTTAACAAGGATTTCATATATAAGCTCTATCTGATTGATATACCTAGATTGGATTGGGATTATGAATTCCTAATAATGTGCAATAGACCTTGCATAAATAGATGATAAAAAAGCGGTGTGGCAATAAGCAAACACTGCTTTTTTATCATTCTTTTAATTGATTTTCAAAGATACGGGACTTGACCCCCAGCGCTTAAAAAGCTAAACCTTCCTACTTAAGAGATGTAAGAATAATAGATGAATTATCTGACTGCAGCATTGCCAGCGGATGAATGGGTGTATCCCGACATAATGTTGTCCGATTACATGTGATAAATTC
>Ga0182742_1004842_pt1 | contig 11824 bp, 7 predicted proteins | sample eDN5th37CBELigMG_FD_128880 | JGI IMG/M metagenome (GOLD analysis project Ga0182742, IMG submission 128880) | Enriched Miracle-Growth compost microbial communities from Emeryville, California, USA - eDNA 5th pass 37_C BE-Lig MG (version 2)... ... | reverse complement strand
TCGAGGCAGAAGCCGACCACCCGCGAGCTTTGCTCCAGCGCCCGGTCCGCGTCCAGAAGCGCCAGGCCGAGCAAAACCGGCATGAGCCGGCCGTCCTTGCGGCGGACCTCGATCTCGAACGGCTCGCAGCGTCCGGCTTGCCTCAGCCGCGCCCGGCATTGGTGGATCAGGCGGAGCGACGACGGGGCGACCGACTCTCCCCAGCGGATCTCGCCCCGCTCCAACTCGTCGCGGGAGTGGCCGACCATCTCCAAAAGGGCGTCGTTGGCGTCGGTGACGCGGCCGGTCAGGTCGCCGAAGAGGACGCCGAAGATGTTGGCCTCGACCAGCCTTCGGAGCCGGGCCTCGCTGTCGCGGACCCTCCCCTCGGCGGCGCGCCAGGCGGTCAGGTCGGTGGCGACGCCCAGAAAGCCCTTGATCCAGCCGGCCGGGTCGCGGAAGGCGGTGACGGCCAAAAGGACGGGCAGCCGGGAGCCGTCCTTGCGGACGTAGGTCCATTCGCGGACGTCGTGGCCCCCCAGCCGGGCCCGCGCCGTGAGGGTCTCGTAACCCTGCACCGGCGAGCCCAGCTCGGCGGTGAGGGTCGCGGCGTGTGCGGCCAGCTCGGCCGGGTCGTGCAGGTCCAGCGGGGTGGCCTTGCCCACCATCTCGGCGGCCGAGTAGCCGAGCATCCGCTCGGCGCCGACGTTGAAGATGGTGATGACCCCCTGGGGGTCGGTGGCGATGATCGACGACTGGGTCGAGGCGTCGAGCACGGCGTTGAGCCGGGCGTTGACCTCGATCAGGGCGCTGACGGCCCGCTTCCGCTCGGCGAAGAGGCCGATCTGCCGCCCCAGGGTCGTCAGCGCCTTCAAGAGCGGCTCGTCGCGCTCGAGGCTCTCGCGGCAGAGGAAGACCATGACGCCGACGGCGGGCCCCTCCTCGCGAAGCGAGACCGGCGCGACGACCGCTCCGCGCGGGCCGGGCCGAGCCGTCGGATCGACCCGGTTCGGCCGCCCCGCCTCGGCGCGCCGAAGATCGGGAATCCAGGCGGGGGACCCGGAGCTTCGAGCTTGTTGGGCGATCTCGGCCAGGAGCGACGGCGGCGTCGCCGCGCCGGTCTCCGCGGCCCAGGCCGCGCCGACGCGGGGCGACGTCCACGGCCTGTCCACCAGCCGGAGCGACTCGGTTTGATGGTCCCACGACCAGAATTCGGCCAGGTCGAAGTCAAGCGTCTCGCCGATGGCGGCCATCAGGTGGGGAACCGCCTCCTCCAGCCGCGAGCAGGTTCCCAGGATCCGCATCACCGCGTACTGGGCCTCCATCCGCCGCTCGGCCCGCTTCCGCTCGGTGACGTCGGTCTGCACCGCCAGGTAGTTGACGAGCCGGCCGTTGTCGTCGAAGATCGGCTGGATCTCCACCGCCATCCAGATCTTTCGCCCCGATTTGGCGTACCGCAAGACCTCGGCCCGCACCCCCTCCCCCGCGCGCAGGCGCTGGTCGATGAAGGCGAGCGAGCCGGGGTTCGTCTCCGGGCCGTAGAGCAGCGCGTCGGGGGTTCGGCCCCGCGCCTCCGCGAGCGAAAAGCCGGTGATGCGGATGAAGCCCTCGTTGACCCACTCGATCCGCCGCCGGGCGTCGGTGATGATGATGCCGTTGTCGGTGCGATCGGCGAAAAGCTGAAGCTGGCTGGCGTGGCGTTGGGCCAGGCGCAGCGCCTCGGCCAGGTTCTCCGATTCGTCGGCCTCGGCTGGAGGGGGCCCCCAGCTCGCCTCCAGAATCAGGGCGATGACCAACGCCCACGCGCCGGCCGCCGCCAGCGACTCCAGCGCCACCTCCCCGACCAGGCCCGCCGAGCGAGCCAGCGAGCCGAGCCCGATCAGCAGGACCACGACCGCCAGCCCCCATACCGACCTTTGGCTCAACCGCCGCCCCGAGCGCCCGGGGCGCAGCGCCAGCAACGCCGCGATCAGCACGCAGGCGCAGCCGAGGCCGAAAATCAGAATCGCCCGGTTGATCGCTCCCACCCCCGGTTTCGCGCCGGGGTCCTCCATGTTCGGTTCGGACCACCGCGTCGCCGACGTCGTCGTCGGGATTTCCGTCCGAATCAGGTATACGGACCCCGCGCCCGGATCTCAAGCGAATTCGCGGCGGCCCGCCGCGGCGGTTGCGGTTGACGCCCCGGCGCGATCGGCCTAGACTCTCGCCTTCTGGACGATGGAAGGTCCCGTAGCGGAAAGGATTCCGCCCCATGCGCTCGGAGAGCCGATTCTCGGCGTTGGCGACTCGAATCGCGGTCCTCGGTCTGCTGGCCGGGGTGATGGGGACCGTCGCCGGCTGCAATCCCTGGAAGGGCCAGATGCGGCCCGACGCCCTGATTGGGCGGATCGGGAGCAAGCCGGTCGGCCAGATCATCGAGCCCAAGAAATGCGCGCTGCGGGTGGTGATTTTGGATCGCCCGCTCCGTGACTCGGTGCTCAACGACATCCTCTGGCGGGCCGTCGACGAGCAGTCGATCGCCCCGGAGGCCCGCTCGGCGCTGCAGGCCAACGGCCTGAGGATGGGCCGGATCACCGGCGACATCCCGATGGAGGTGGAGGCGATTCTCGACGCCCCGCCCCCCAACAAGGTTGAGCCGGTCTCCTTCCATCTCGACGAGGCGGAGCAAACGCTCATCAGCGTTTGCGAGCCCGCCGAACAGATCAGCATCCTCTTGAATCGCGACGGCCGCGTCTTCGGCAAGGACTTCGACGACGCCGGCGGCTTCTTCCGCGTCACCCCCCAGCATCACGACGGCGCCGCGGTCTCGCTGCGGTTCACGCCCGAGATTCATTACGGGCCGATCCAACGCTCGTTTCAGGCGATCCAGCAGGCCAGCAGCTACGCCCCCCAGCAGTTCACGATCACCGACGGCCAGCGCGAGGAGAGCCTTCGCGACCTCTCGGCCGACATCGTGCTCGAGCCCGGCCAGGTGGCCGTCCTGGGATGCCTGCCCGACCGCGAGCGGAGCCTCGGCTCGTTCTTCTTCACGCTGGCCGATTCCCAGGCCGACAAGCGCCGGCAGCGCGTCGTTCTGGTCTGGGCCAGCCGCAACCAGATGGGCGTCGTCGACGAGAAGGACCGGGAGCTTCCCCCGATCGCCGAGGCCGCCGCCGCGCCGGGTGGAAGCAAGGCCCGCGAGGCGGCGAAGCCCGAGATGGCCGCCGCCGCCGACGAGGCCCGGAAGTAGACGCAAGCGGCGTTGTTTCGAGGATCGGATTCGCCGCGCGGCCGCGGCGCCGTGTTGACCCAGCACCCCGGGGGCGCGACCATGGAAGGCGAAATGGAAACGGAGGGCCGGGACGACCGGCGGTTGGCCGGAGTCGAACCCGGGGCCGCCGGGCGGTGTCGAAGGCGCTGGAGGCTCCACGCCGGGCATGAGGCGGCTCCCGAGCCGCTTCGGCCATCGTGGACGGCCCTGGCCCGCCCTCGAACCTTTACGGAACCACGCCCCGTGTCGTCCTCCAAGCCCGCTTCCCAACGGCTGGTCACGCTCGACGGCTCGCGCGGCGAGGGTGGCGGCCAGATCCTTCGCACGGCGCTTTCGCTGTCGCTCTTAACCGGCCGGCCGTTCCGGATCGTCAAGATCCGGGCCAATCGGAGCCAGCCGGGCCTGCGTCCCCAGCACCTCAAGGCGGTTCAGGCCGCCGCGGAACTCGGCCGGGCCGACACGCTCGGCGCCGAGGTCGGCTCGCGCGACCTGGTCTTCCGTCCCGCCGCCGTCGAGCCCCGCGACCTGACCATCGACATCGGCACCGCCGGCGCGACGGGCCTGGTGCTCCAAACCCTGCACCTCCCCCTGGCCATGCGGGCCGAGACCGCCGCCAGAGTCGCCCTGACCGGGGGGACGTTCAACCCCAAGGCGCCCCCCTTCCCCTTCCTGGAGCAAACCTGGCGCGCCCACATGGCGAACCTGGGCATGCCGGTGGCCCTGGCGATGCCCGCGGCCGGCTTCTACCCCCGCGGCGGCGGACGCCTCGAAGCCTGGATCGAGCCGGCCCACCCCAAACCCTGGACACGAACCACCCGCGGCGACCTGCTCCGAATCCGAGGCGTCGCCGGCGTGGCCAACCTCCCCGACGACATCGCCCAACGCCTCCGCGACCGGGCCCTCCAGCGTCTGACCGACGAGGGATGGGCCGTCGACCTGGAGATCGAGACGGTTCGATGGCCCAGCCCCGGCCAGGGCGCCGCGATTTCCCTGGTCGCCGAGCACGCCGGAACCGCCCCCGCGGCCTTCGTCGGGATCGGCGAGCGCGGCAAGCCGGCGGAGACCGTCGCCGACGAGGCCGTGGATGAGCTGCTCAATTACCTGAGCGTCCCCGACGGAGCCGTCGACCCGCATTCGGCCGACCAGATCCTCCTCCCCCTGGCCCTGGCCGAAGGCCGTTCGGTCTACACCGTCTCGGAAGTCACCGAGCACCTCCGGACCAACGCCGCCACCATCCGGGCCTTCCTCGACCGCTCCATCCTCATCGAAGAACCCCCCTCCCCCGGCCAACCCGGCCGGGTGGTGGTGGAGTGACCGAGGGGGGCCGGGGGATTGCGCCGGGAGGGCCACGCCCTCCCGGGAAAGGCTCGTCGTCGGCCACCCCCGCCTACGCCCCGGTTTCGCCCGGGGCGATGAAGTAGACCAGCGAGGGCGCCCGCTTGCGGGTGATCGCCTGGGCGACCTCGCCGCGGAGGTGGGCGGAGGCTCGCGCCAGGTGGTCTTCGACCAGCGGCAGGGTCTCGGCGGGCTCGCCGTCGGCGGCCAGCGTGACCCTCAGCCGCGAGACGTCGGGCGCCGGCTCGACGTTCAGGACGCGGAGGCCCTGAAGCAGCGGGTCGCCGCACTCGGCGAGCACCTCGTCGAGCGTGACGGCCACCTGCCGACAAAGCTGCATCGTCTTGTGGTTATGTTCGTCCGGGGCGCCGGCGCCGGCGCCATCGCGGCGGGAGAACCGCCGGCGACGCGCGCCGTGGGGAAACGTCGATCCCCAGTCCGCTTCAAGCCGCCCCGTGGAGAGCGCCTCCCCGGATCCGCGCTGGGGGCTGTGGTGTCGCATGATCGTCCTCGTAATTCACTATGTGTACGCGCGAAAGAGCATGACCACGAGCCGCCGGGATCCGAGGCCGCTGGCGCGGCGCGCGGAGCCTCGGCGGGGGCGAGGCCCGATTTCGGGACGAGAGCCTGGATGGATCGATGCGGCGCGTTGGCGCGCGGCTCAGCGATCGGCTGGCGAGTGAGTGGAAATCGGGCTCGACGACGCAATGGGATGGGTGAAGTGGGTCATCGTCGGCCTCCTTTGCGACACGGAAGACGGAAAGGGAATCGCTTCCGGCACGGGGAACTACGATCGATCCTCAAAATTCTAGCCAAGCGGTGGTCGACGATCAACCACCCGCCGGCCTTCGCGCGCCCTGATCGCCCCGACACGGCCGACGGCGTTTGGGTTCACGGATCGCGGCGGCGATCCCTTGTGGTCGGTCGGGGGCCATGCCCCCGGGACGCGGGCCGAGGGACCCGCCGCCGGTCCCCGCCTCGCGGAGGCCGGCCAAGGACGAATGGCCCGCCGCCCGAACGGCTCAGAGATACCCCAGGTCGGCCAATCGCTCCTGGATCGCGGCGTCGTCGTCGGCCGAGTAGTCGGGGCCGCCGGGCGGGGGACACTCGGTCTGGGTGGGCTGGGCTCGGTGGTTGGCGGCGGCGGCCAGCTCGGGGGTGAGCAGCTCGGCGAGGACCCGGCCGTCCATGTCGGCGGGGACGGGCACGCCCATCAGGTGGAGGACCGTCGGGGCGATGTCCAGGAGGTTCGCCCCCTGGGGCTGGGCCTGGGGCTGGACGCCGGGGCCGGCGGCGATGAGGACGCCCTCCATCCGGTGGTCGCCGGTCGGCCCGAACGAGGGCGAGATCACCTTGTGGGTCGTGAAATCGTGCAGGCCGATCGTCCGATACCGCCAGTCCTTCAGCACCACCGTCAGGTCGGGCGCCTTCTCGGCGTGGGGGCCGTGATACAGCTCTCCGCCCTCGTAGACGCGCTCCACCAGCGGCTCGCCGGTTTCGGGATGAGGGATCTCCGCCAGCCGGCCCTTGATCTCCTCCAGAAGCCCCCGAGCCTCCTCCGGCGCGACGGCTCCTTGGGGCTGCCTGCCCCGCAGGTTCAGGAAGATCTGGCCGAAGTTGCCCTGGGCGTAGGCCCGGGTGCGCGACCAGTCGATGTGCTCTCGGGAGAGGAACATCTTCTCCCCCAGCCGATCCAGCCAGCCGTCCTGCTTGCCCCGGAACCGGCTGACGCGGTGCCCCGCCCCGCCCCATCGGCTCATCAGGCCGTAGAACCACTCGGGCGTCACCCCGCGGCGGTAGAACCAGTGCTTCTGCTTGACGTAGAAATTGTCTTTTAAAGTGATGTAGCCTTGTTCAAGCAGCCAGACGTTGAAGTTGACGTAGTGGTCGACGGGCCCGAAGCCATGGTCGCTCATCAAGAGGACCGTCGCGTCGTCGGGTTTCTTGTCGAGGATCGTCCCGATCCCCCGGTCGAGCGTTTTCCAGAACTCAAGGACCCGGGGCCGAAGCGCCTCAAGCTCGCGCTCGCGCCCCCTGGCGGCCGGGTGCGAGGTGTCCCAGACGTGCCAGAGCTCATGGCCGAAGCGGTCGGTGGCCATGAGGTCGAACATGAGCAGATCCCACTCGCATCGGCCCATCAAGAATTCGATGGTCTTCAAATGCTGATCGAGGAAGGCGATCAGGTCTTCGACGACCCCCGCCTCCTTGCCGCCGTCGTGGGTCGAGGTGGTCCAGGCCCGGTAGGGGCCGACGGCGCGTTCCAGCTCGGCGAAGAGGGCGGGGTCGCTGGAGAAGTCGGGGGCGTTCTCGGGGCTGAGGAAGTCTCCCAGGTAGAAGCCGGGGAAGTCCTTCGCGGGCCGCGGGGGGTAGCTCATCGGCACCGCGCCGGCGATGGTCTTCTTGCCGGCGGCCGCGGCGATCTCCCAGATTAGCTCGGTTCGGATGGCCCGCGACGAGTTGACCCGGCCGGAGAGCGGGTTGTGGTCGTGCTCCAGGAACTCGAAGACGCCGTGCTTGCCCGAGTTCTTGCCGGTCATCACCCCGGTCCAGGCGACGGGGCTGAGCGGCGGGAAGACCGAGCGTAGTTCGCCCGCCGCGCCGGTCTTGCGCAGGCGGTCGATATTGGGCAAGTCCCCCTCGGCGGCGAGGGGTCCCAGAATGTCCCAGGTCGCCCCGTCGAGGCCCAGCAGCATAACCTTCATCGCCCGTCGATCCTTTCCCGCCGCGCGGGCCGCGCGGCCGGCCGTTCCCCGGCGCTTGCTTTGGATGATCTTATCGACTTCTCAGCATTCAGCTTGCGGCATTCCGCCCTTCCTCGTCAACGCCGATTTTCCAGCCCCCGGCCCTTGCCGGGCCACCGATCCGGACGCGGTTGGCGAACCGCGCCGCTTGTCCAGTTTACCCTTCGAATGCGGGGGCGGTCTCCACGACGCGTCACGAGGCCGGGGGCTCAAGCCGGGGAACTTCGTCGCCGTCGCCGGGGTCGGCCTGGGGCTGGGCGGGTTTGGCTTCGGGCGCGGGGGCGGGGGCGGGAAGGTCTTCGGGGTTGGTGGGGGCTCGGGGGGCGGGCTTGGCGCTTGGGAGCGGGTTGGGGCCGTCGTCGAAGAAGTCGTCATCGAAGTCCAGGTCGCCGCGGGGGACGGGGCGGGGCTTGGGCTTCGGCTTGGAGGAGGAACGCTGGTCGTCGAGGCTCGGCTCGGCGGGGCGGCGGATCGGTTCGGAGCGGATGACGCGGGGGGCGTCGTCGTTCTCCATGATGAATTCGTCGTCGTCCTCCTCCAGGATGATCGGGGCGCCGGGGCGGTCTTCGATCACGGCGCCGGCGGGCCAGGCGGTCTTCTCGGCGAGCATCTGGCGCAGGCTGAGGGCCGGCGGGGGGACCGGCAGCTTGCTGTTGACGGCCAGCACCTCGGACGAGGCGACCGGGCGGCCGTAGTAGCTCATGTTCGATTGCCAGTCGACCTGGAGCTTCCCCCCCTCGGCCGAGACGCCGGCGAAGATGCCTCGGGTGTTGGAGTACGAGAGGATCTCGGACTGCATGGCGACGTCGGTTCCCGCCTCGAACCGCTTGCCGACCGGCCCGGCCGCCGCGCCGACGTCGACGCCGAGGGTCAGCTTCCCCTTCCCCTTGATGAAGCGGTCGAGCCCGCGCTGGGTCTGGAAGACGAGGATCAGGTCGGTCGATTGAGCCCCGACCTGGGGACCGAGGCTCCCCCCGGCCAGCCGGATGAACAGCGGGTTGCTCCACGAGCCGTCGGGCTGCTTGACCAGCAGGACGCCCCGGCCGAACCGGGCGCCGATGATGAAGCCGGCCTTGAACATGTCGGGGATGATGGCGATCCCCTGGGCGTTCCGCATCACCAACCGGGGCATGCCCGTTTTGGGGTTCCGCGTCACCTCGCCAAGCGCCCGAAGCGAGTTGGCGACCGTCTCCTCCGGCGGTCGCCGCGCCTGGGCCGAGGCGGCGGGAGGCAGACAGAGGACGGCGCAGAAGAGCGCCAGGGTTGAGGCTCGCATCGGGGGTCGCTCCCTTTCCGTTGGTCGGTCGGTCGTGGCGATCGTCGCCCGCGCCGCCTTTGGACGGGGCTGGTCCGGGGCTTGTACCTCTCATCGGATTTTTCGTCAAGTCGGGCGAGGGCTCGGCCGACGGGGCCCTGGCTCGGCTCACCAGGGGAAGAGGGATTTCCACATCTTGGAGAAGCTGAACCCGCCGGTGTCGGTCGAGGCGGCGGGGGCCTTGGGCGGGGTCGGGTGCGCCTTCGCTTGCTGTTCCCGGCGCTCCCTGGCCTCCTCCCGCCGTTGCTCCCGCTGGAGCCGAAGCTCCTCGCGCTGGGCGGCGCGGGCGGATTGCTGGCCGCCGGGGTCTTGGTTGGCCTGAATTCGCCGCTGGGCGTCGACCAGCGTTTGAAGCCGAAGCTGGCCCTGGATCTGGGTTTGCGCCTGGGGCTCGGCGTTGATCCGTTGTTGAGGCTGGACCACGGCCGGGGGGCGTTGGACAATCTCCTGGGCGATGGGGGCGGCGGTCGCCCGGCTGAGGACCAGGCGTTGCTCCATGGCGTCGAGTTGGGGGGCCGACTTCATCGAGCGTCGAGGGCGAGTCACGGGAGGATCCTCCTCATCGGAAAGCGTGTGGCCGGGCGCGGCTCCGTCCGCGTCTGGGAGACATGACCATTCCCAAAGATCGGAGTGTTCGACGGGAGAGGTACAGCGGGATTGGAGTGGATCGGGGTGGTCCCCCCCGCCCTTACCGGATCAACCGGAAGTCCAGCGGCAGGCTCGACCAGGTGAACGGGGCGTGGGCGTCGGGCGGTTCGACGGGACTCTCGGCGACTCGGACGGGGGTCTTGCCGCCCTCGGGGCGGGCGGACCGGGGCGTGGGCTCGTCGCCGGCGGCGAGGGCCCGCTGGTCGACGGCGAACTCGTTGTAGTGGAGCGTCAGGATCCGCCTCATCTCGGCGATGGCCGCCTCGGTCTCCTGGGCCGAGTGGTCGCTGGAGACGATCAGCTCGGAGAGGGCGCCTTCGATGTGGGCGCTGCGGTACGGGACGATGCCGTCGCCTCCCTCGGGCAGCGGCTCCTTGCCGTTGTAGCCGATGATCGAGTGATAGGGGACGGTCTCCTTGATCGGCAGCTTGGCGATGGCGTGCAGCACCGGGTTCTCCAGCCCAAGCTGGGCGACGCTGGTGGCGTAGCGGCGGTTCCGATACTCCGAGGCGATCGACTCGGCCCCGTTGAGCTTCGCCATCGCCATCCGGATCTCCATGACGTCCCGCGGGACCCGGATCATCCGCGAGGCGACTCGGCCGATCAGCTCGTCGCCCATCGGGCTGCCGTGATGCGGGGTCGCCACGAAGACGACCCGACCGACCGACGGCACCGGCTCGAAGAACATCGAGTCCATCAGCAGTTGTCGGGTCTCGGGCGCCAGCTCGATCTTGTCCGGCGGCGCCTTCGAGGCCGAGTTCCAAAGCGTTTCGCCGCTTCGGCTCACCATCAGGCGGGAGAGGATTCCCCCCATGCTGTGGCCGATCACGAGCATGTGGTCGAGCGCCGGGTCTCCTCCCGAGGGGTCCAGCTCGGTTCGGATCGCGTGGAGCGATTCGCGGAGTCGGGCGGCCGATTCGAGGATCGGGTTGCCCGTCGAGTAGAAGAACATCCAGAACTGGTATCGCTTGCGCAGCTCCGGGTCGCCCCGCAGCTCGTTGAGGGCGTTGGCCCAGCCGCCGGGGCTGGACATCAGGCCGTGGACGAAGACCACCGGAATCTTGCCCGGCTGATACGGGTCGGCCAGGAAGATGCCCGTCTTGCCGTCGAACTCCGAGGGATAGAACGCGGCCAGGGGGCCGAGGAGATTGAAGTTGCCCTCGTGGATCTGGCGGGCCAGGCCGATCGTCATGTCGTAGGCCATGGGCAGCGCGGGGGCGCCGCTTTGGGGGTCGGGGCTCCAGAGCATGTCGGGTTCGCGCACCGGGTCGTGCAGCTCGAGCACCGCCGGGGGCTCGTCGGGACCCCGACCGGGCCGCAGCACTGCCGAGGCCGCTCGGTAGAGCTGGGCCGGGAAGTGGTTGCGCGACGGGTCGGAGAGGACCTCGCCCCCTTCGAGCGACAGCCGGGTCCGCTCGGCCGATTGGGCCAGGTGGATCACGACCGGAGCGCCGAGCCCCCCCCGCCCCACCGATTTGCGGAACCCCTTGACCTCGAACCGACGCGCCGGGAGCACCTCCTGCCAGAGCGCCGCGTCGTAGAGGCTGATCTTTCCCGAAACCCCAATGCCCGACTGCGCCAGGATTTCCGTCCAGGGGACCCGTTTGACCTTCGCCTGGCGATCAACGACGTTGAGGGCGTACTCGACGGCCCGGCGGTAGGCGCTTTGCGCCGGCGACTCCTTCGCGGGGTCGCGGTCTTCGGTCACGCCCTCGGCGACGACGGCGGGCAAGGCGGCCAGGGCGGCGTCTCGGTAGTAGATGATCGCCCAGTCGGGGTGCTTGCGGTCCAGCTCGCGCCCCGCCTGCAGGAACCCCAACGCCCGGCCGGTGGCCGTGCCGGTGCTGGCCGAGGTGGCCAGGATCTCGGGCCGCTCGCGGTCGAGCGTCGACCGGGTGTGGACGACGATCGGCGCGCAGCCTCCGCCCAGAACCAGACCAACCGCGACCACCGCCGAGGCCACCCCGCTCCATCGGGCCATCCGCGCCACTCCTCCCGACCGTCCTTCCCCGACGACATGAACGCGCCGCCGATTCTACGGCGAACCGCGATCGTGTCTGCGCGGGTTTCCTGCGGGGGCGATTGGCTTCGTTCGGCGCTTTTTCGCGCCAGGCCGCCGCCAATCATCCTTCTGCCCTCGGGAGAAGATGGCCGTGGGCCGGGAGGGCAATACCCTCCCGCCGAGCCGGCGCCAGGCGCGGGGCGATCTTGGGAGGGTATTGCCCTCCCAACAGACCGCTCGCGACACCCGCCCCAAAATCCGATGACCCCCACCCGGACCTCCGGACCACCCTGTCCATTCCATCTCTCGGAGCGGCCGGCGCGCGGGAGAGTATCCGGAAGCCCCGGAGGGGCGGTGGTCAGTAGCCGGGGGCGCCAACCCCTGGGAGCCCGAGGCCAACGGATCCTTGGTCCGGGAAGCCGCGGAGGGTTGACGGAAACCCAATTGGGATCGTAGTTTCGATCGCCCCATCGGGGCTCGTGGGAAAGGCGCGCGACGCCTTGGAAGTCCAGGGGTTGGCGCCCCCGGCTATTGACCACCGCCCCTCCGGGGCT
>Ga0182742_1004840_pt1 | contig 11832 bp, 4 predicted proteins | sample eDN5th37CBELigMG_FD_128880 | JGI IMG/M metagenome (GOLD analysis project Ga0182742, IMG submission 128880) | Enriched Miracle-Growth compost microbial communities from Emeryville, California, USA - eDNA 5th pass 37_C BE-Lig MG (version 2)... ... | reverse complement strand
TACTAATTATAAATCTAAAAAAAAAAACAAAAAATTCAGTGTTTTTTTTTTTTCTTTTAAACCCTTTTAAAAAAATTTCCAAATAAACAAAAATTTTTCCTCCCAACCCCCCCCCCCCCCCCCCCTATATAACACAATTACCTTAAAGAGCTTAAACCCATTCTCTTATATTAGATTTATTTTCATTTAGCTAGGACACTCTGTATATTAAAACAACAGAAGACAAAATTAACTCAATGAATTTGTTTCCTTTACATTTTCTTTCAGAATGACGTCATAACTTCAGTATATTTGATTGCGGTTAACAATCTATGTCTTAGTCTTCATCGAGAATTGAAGTTTTTATTATATCAACCTTAGGCTTACTTGCCCAAGTTCAATTTTTCAGGACTGCAAATTATTGCTCGTTTGTTTGATTATCAAACGACAAATTTTACTGAATCAGAAGTATCAATGAATCACTTTTATCTAAAAACAAGCTTAACTATTAAGTATTTTTCAGGCGAAATTTTTTTTAATTGAGGTCTGAAGCAGTGGTTTTATGCAGACCTTGAATGGTATAAGGGAAAAAGCGCAAACTCAATTAAAATAGATATAACTAAACAAATCTCATCTATTTACTTTAGGTTTAAGTTTGACAATTCAAAGGCTGGTCATTGAAAGCATTTAGTTAGTAGACATTACTATTATCAAGATAACCATGATATTTATTCAGTTATTTTTACAAAATCTTTGTAAACAGTACATTTTAACTCAAATTTCAAAATTATATAGATGAAAAGGCATTTTCACCGTAAATCTTGGATATGATAATCTAGGATAATGATAGAAGGCATGGCAAAATTTTGTTGGTAAATATTGAACAATTGTTGAATAATTAAAACTCAAAAGAAAACGTTTACTATAATTTCAATATGAATTTTCGTTAAGATTCAATATGTAGTTTAATTCGTAGCTTTTATTTTTGAACAATAAAGTTCCAGGTTCAAAAATGCGAAATGTGTCGTTTTTGTGGGAACAGCATAAATTATATATTCATTCAAGTTATTATTTCCACATAATCATTTAATGATACATTATCAAAAGTTTTAAACTAAATAGAAAATAGTAGCAATTTGAAGGTCTCTCAAACCTCTAGAATTATCTCATCTCGCTTATGAATTAGGTTTTTTACAATTTTGTTTGACTAACTTTCCTCCATAATTTTTTATCTGACTTCAATAAATTTTCTTTTGTGTATTAATTTTTATCTTTAAACCAAGGGAAAGAAGGTTTTAATTATGACAGAAAAAACGAATTTTTATAGGAGACATTATTAAAAAGTTTTAGATACCGGTAATTTAACTTTGGAAAGTTAGTTTGGATATTTTGCGCTTGGCTCAATATCCTTAGATCTTATTTCCTAATCCCTTCACAATTTGATTTATCCCAATTTTGGCAACTTTAGTTTATAAACTTTTTTCAAAAAAAAAGTTCAATATGTCCAAAAAATTTTACTTGACAAGTAAGACAAAGATGAACATTGTTGATAAAGAAAATACATCCTACCTTTGTTTTAGATAATCTTCCTGGTGATGATTCTGAAGTAGATTATATATAAAATTTAAACCGCAAGCAAAAAATAACGTCATTATGAAAACACTCAGGTGAATAAGCTTTAATTTAGTTTTTTTCGAGAACGTGACAATTTTCATCTACTCTTCGTCAAAATTTTATTTATGCTTTCTATGAACTAATCAAAATTGAGACTGAATTTAAGCTATGTTATTTATCAGATATTCGTCAATAATTCTGTTGCATTTCCAAAGGTTGTAGTCAAAGATAAAACTACAAACAGGATATCAAATTTTCAAGGCAAAATCTTGGAGAGAATGACTTGTCTATAAATTGTTTTGCAACTAATTTGTGTTTGAGGGATACTCGAAAAAAATAAAACCTCTGAAGTCTAATCAAATTTTTCCTTCTGAACCTCTTGTATGTTATCCTTACTTCAAAATTTTATTTTATTCGTTATTAGTGTTGCCATTCTTTCCTTTCTCGGGCATAGAATTAAATCATGTCTCCTTTTCAACTTTGATTAATCTAAGTAAAATTCAACCGTTTCTTGTATTTATTGTAAAAGAAATTATTATGACTAAAACATTTGAATGTCATGCTCGTATTGCTTTACAAATAAAGCATAGAGAATCAAGTTTTTTTGTAATAAAAATAGGGTTAAATCCTAAGTAAAAGCCTTAGAGGTTTAGACATAGATATGAATCATTATTGTTTAAACAGAATAAAGGAATAAGAGATAAAGCTTCTAAAACCTGAATGACTTGAGTAAAATCTTATTTCGAGAGTGCTTTTTCATTCAATTCAGGCCATTAGAAGAGAAAAAAAATGTTCTTGAAGCCTTCAGTTTAGGAAATGAATCACCTCTTCAGCTTTTTGTGTTATTATTTTATGATTTAGAATCCCTTTCAGTTATCTTTTGGATTCTATGTGAAATCTTTTTGAATTTCTATGATATTCACAAGTCATTGAGAAACTCAGGCTTAAAAATAAAAAATAACAACCCAAAATTGTTCTGAATATTAATTAAGATATTTCTTTTCAATTTCAAAGTTTTTTGTCGGATTTAGTACTATTGTTAGTTTGCTTTCAAAACTTTACGACAAGCAAAACGCGAGAAAGAGAGATCAGAAGAGAAAGTTTCAACAAAATTGTGAAAAGACATAAATTCTCCTCAAATCAGTCGTTATAATATTATTCAACTTAATTCAAGCTAATTAGCTTAAGTTAGTTTTGTATGAATCAAGAACATATGAAAGATTTATTTTATAAGAATTTCTCTTTATTTTGAGTCGATTAAAGAAGTCTAAATCTTAAAGCTGTATGCCAAAGATACTTACAATATAAAACTTGGATTCTTTCTTTGAGTTTAAACATAGTTTTTTAAATAAAATAATAACTTGGGGCCTTTTTCTATCAAGATTTCATAAATTCCTTATTGCCTTTGTTATTTTGGTCCATTAGAACTTGTCGTTCGATAATCAAAGAAGTTTACAATAATTTGCAATGCTGAAAAACGGAGTTCGGAGAAGTAAGGCAAAAGCTGTCATTTGTTGATCAAGAAAATATAACCTTGTTATTACCTTGTTATTGTTCTAGATATGACGACTGATGTAGGTTCTAGGTATTTTAACCACAAGAAGTATAGTAAAACCTTCATTTCATAAAGAAAAAATGAAAGTGAATAACTTTAATTTAGTTATTTTGTTCATGTAACTTTGAGATGGATTTTTCAGGTAAAAAGCTGTCTACTAACTTTCATTAATGTTTTCTATGACTAATTAAGCTCAAGACTGGTTTAAAGCTTGGTTTATTATTTCTCAATTATTCTTGGAAGTTAAGTTGTATTTTAGAATTTAATGATTTCAAAAATACAGCTTCGACTGAAATGTTCAATTTCCAATGCAAAGCCTTGAACAGAGAGCTTTTAACCTATTGATTTCTAAAGGGGAATTATCACAATAGATCCAAATGGATTAGTCCTTCTAATATTTTAAGCAAACAGATATTTCTTTTTTTTAACTTTGATTTAGCAAAATCAAGCAGATTCTTGAATTTATTTAAAAAAAACTGAATCAAACATTTTAATGCCATGCTAAGATTGAAACATAGAAAGTAAATAGAGTTGATTGTAGATTTATGACTCTCTTTTATTATCGTAAAAAGTAAAAATTTGAGGGTGAGCAAGAACTCTTTGAACAGTATAATATAGCCAAACAATACATATTCTCGAATTTACCAAACTCCTACTCGGTTGTTGAAAGCCTATCTTGAATAAACAATCATTTATTGTTTAGACTTATCAACTGCTCAAACCTGAAATAGATACTGTGGGAAATCATGAGTAAATTCTTCGACTGAGTATTTATTCAGGTTTAAATTATACAGTATAATTTTGTAAAACTTTATATTATAATTTTTTTTGTTGTTGAAAAAACCTTCAACTAAAACAAGGAAGACAGATAAAGCCAAAGAAATATGTGAGGAAAATATAGAAGCGATTGTAGTTTATTTTCCGCATGAAGATGTGACTTTAAAAAAAATATCATTTTCACAAAAATTACCGCGAAAATTTTTGTATAAAAAATAAAATTTTATTGATATACCTTATTTGGAGTTTTTAGAAGCCTTATAAAATTAAAAATAGAAGAAGAATTTTTACCCTTGCTTTTGTGATTAATTTTATTTTCAAATTTCTTATTGATGACGATTTGGGTTTCAAACTTTGGTTTACTGTGGGTTATTAAAAATTCATAATTCTAGAAAAAGCTCTACTATGAAAGTTATGTTTCCATCTGTCAGATTAACGTAAAATGTATAGAAAAAGTTGATTCCTCTCTTTAAAATACAAAAACATCTAAACTCTAAAATTTTATATTCTCTTGATTTCTTTTTCTTAAAACGAGTAAATGAACAAGGTCAACCAAAAGAAGGTTTCTTCCTAACGTTGTTATCAAAATGATAAAAAAAATTTCCCTTTTTAATTCTAATCTCATTGAAAACAAAAAGCTTTGAGGACTAAAAATTCATCATAAAATTAATTGATAAGATTAAATTAAGAGTTTTTATTTATCAAGTTACCTATTTAGTTTTTATTGTTTCTAGAAGCAACATAGGAGCTTGAACTCTTTCTAATTTTTGTAAATTTACCTAGAATTTAGAGTCAAGAATATAATAAAAGGCAATAAGCTGCTTTAATCAGCAAGTTTAATCGCTGATGATTTATTAGTTTTAGGTGTTAAAAAAGCTCTTATTATAACTTTAAAAAACCCTTCTTTTTGATTTTAGCTCATACACTGGTAGATAAAAAAAAAAATCTTATCGAGTAATATAAAGATAATAAATACACCTTGAGCACAAATAAAAGAAAAAACTTCTTCATTTGACACTTAAGTCCTTAACAACCTTCAAGATTATATCAGTTCGCATAACTCAAATCATATAAACTGAATTAGAGGTGCTTTAAACTGTGCTAGAGATTTTATTAATTTTTATTTCAAAACATTTAGTTAAGAGCCTTGGTTGAGTCAATTAAACTAGAACGTTTTATGAATTTCCTGAAAAACCTTTTAAGAAGATTTAATTAACAAAAAAAAATGTCTCCTCAAATTATTTAAAGAAAAACTCTAATAAATAGATGAAGAACAAAAACCATTTCGAAGATTAAATCACGTAATGAAAAACCTAAGCCTCAGCAAAACTATCATCAGTTGGATAAAACAAAACATTCAAGTAACTTTTATCTGAAATTCATTTTAGGATGAAATTATTGATCTTTTCTTCTTGACATTGAATTGACTTTATTTTTAGTTTTTTTCTCACTTTAAAGACCGCACTTTGTTAACTAAATACAAAGATTTATAAGAAAGGGAATAATTTTCACTTAAAATAAACATTATTAGTTCAAATAAAGATTATTAGCTTACTTTGGTTTGCATTCTTTTATCACAACCCCAAAAGATAATTTTGAAGAATGAGGAATTGAAACTTTCTGTACCAATCAAGCCTTCATCCTTTAGAGCTTTCAAAAAATTGGGCTTTGAGTTATAGGGTCTTAGGAAGAAAAAAAATATGATTGATCAAAAAGCTTGATAATGCACAGGGCATGAGATTATAATTATATTTCTCAGATGAATTCTTAGAAATTTGTATACCATTATTATAATTTTTGGTTTTAGTTTTTTAAAGGATGCATGAAAAATACAAGTATTGTATCTTCATAAAAACAAATAAATTATATGTTCGCTAAGGAGCTAAAAAAGTCAGATTTCGAAATAGTAAATGAATTCGCTTGAACTCTGATATTCAGAAAGATAGTCTGGGAATTAAGTAGTCTTATATTCTTAATCCATGATATGAAATGTATTTAATCGATAAAAGGAAAGTTCTAATCGTTTTGTTCTTCATAATCGTCTTCAAAAGGTTCCTCTTCTTCATCTTCATAATATTCATATTCTTCGTATTGTCTTTTGTAGAGTTTCCTTTGAAACACAAACACTAAAGAATTGTAAAGTCCAATAGGATGTGATAAGATAATGACAAGCCATAAAACCCAATCTTGAGCAGATTCATGATTAGATTTATGATCAGTTGTATAAAAAATACGAACAATGTCAAATATCACATAGGGCAGATAAGTCACAAAGAATAGAACTGGATACCACAACAATTGGTAAAGCTGTAAATTAAATCTTTCTAAATATTCTGACCCCATATTTCTTAGAGAGTTAAAAATCTTTATGTATATGATGGGAGTAACAATCAACCCAAAGAGAATTAAGGCTCCTCGATAAGAAAAGAAAACATTAAACTGATCCCATGGAGAAGAGTCAGAATCATATCCAATCCAGCAGTCAACCGGGCCTGTCTTTAATGCCACTGCACCTTTGAAAATCATTGGACTAGAAAATTAAAACCTCTACAAAAGGAAAATATATACGCTAAAAGAATGTGGAACACAGATAAGAGTATGCCTATTTTTTTAGCTCTTCCAAAAAACCGAAACAGATTATGAGTTTGTGTAGTTTCAGAATGATAAGAAACAACAGCTATACATACAGAGAATATTAGCGAGAAATCAAACACAATAGTCCTGAGCCAAGCCTCTATTCTTTTTGGAATGTTTGGCCCTTGGTTTGAAAAGTTTTGAAAATTTGAGTTCAAATTGGCGATTGAGAAGAAGAAATCCGCGATCGCTATAGCTCGGATAATCCGTAAGGATACGCTCATTGAAGGAACCTTTCGAGAAAAGTTGATGATGTAAAAGGTTCCAATCAATGAGAAAATTGACAATATCAAATCAGCGTACCATAAAAATCCTGCACCATAAACCGGACTGTTTTGAATCATCAATGAACAAGGGGTTTTAATGAAATTGATTTGTAAAAACGCGAAATATAATTATTTGAATCTATTATCTTTTTATTTTTATTTTTTAGAAAGGTCGAACTTTTAAAACCACTCTAATTTTTGTTGGAAAATAAACTTTACTAAGAAAAATTAAAGGATGGATAAGTTGATTTTAAGAAAGCTTAAATTTCTAAATTTTATTAATAAGTAATCTCAAAATAAAAAAACTCGAAATGAGACTCCTTGCTTTTGGATTCTGTTTAGCTGCTTTATTCTCTGTAACAGAAAGTTCCTTGTTAGATTTTTGGAAAACTATCTTGGATGAAGTTCGTGAGGCTTTGTTCCTTCCACATCAAGAAAATAAGCATTGGGAACTCCATATTCAGGAACCATTCAAGTATTCTCACAGAGAAATACTCAACAGAACATTTGTTGTAGATCTACTTCCTCATCATCAAACTATGGATGCTATAATTAATATCGGTGACGAAGATCTTAGGGTGACTTTTGATACCGGTGCTGTTCATAGTTGGATCACTGACCCTTACAAGTGTAATCGTCCTTTTTCAACTTGCAGAAAGGAAACTTGGAGAAAAACATTCTATTATGGTGGAGGTAATGTCTCTGGGGTTTATTGCACTGATCATATGACGATTGCTAAAAAAAAAATCTCAAACTTTAAATTTCTTCGTGTCGATGAAGTGAAAATTGAAAGGATTTCAGATGCCGCTGGTTTTATTGGATTGAGACCCCATAATAAAGAGCCCAATTTTTTGAAAGATCTGAAAGAGCAAGGCAGGATTGACAATGAAAGTTTCTCATTATATTTAACTCCTCAATCTTCAAAAATTATCTTTGGTGGCGTTGATCGCAAACTGATCAAGCCAAATAAAGACTTCAGATATGTCAAGTTCTCAAAGGATAGTTTAAATATTGAAGCAACTAATTTAACACTTACTTTACATCCTGAAGAAAAATCCTTCACTCCAAAGGCGGGAAAAATAAATCTTATTTTTGATAGTGGAGCAAATTATATTTATGTTTCAAAGGAAATTTATTATTTCTTCAAAACATCTCTGAAATTTGATAGAAAAAAAATTTACACAAGAAAAGAAGTAGATGAAACTTTCAGGAGTATGAAATTGGTAACAAAAATGAGTGAAACTGGCAAAGCTGACAAAGACTTCGATCTTTACATCAGGCCCATTTATTTCATGATACAACGTGATGATGGCAAATACTCTTTTGGTATAAAAATAGACTTGAATCTTAAAGAAAATCAAATGATAATGGGTTTTGCTTCTTTAAGAGATTATTATATGCATTTTGACTTCCCTCAAAACAGAATAGGGTTTGCTTGTGGAGTTGGAATCGACTACAAAAACACTCTTCACAATCAAACTTATTGTTAATTTATATTCATATCCTTAGTACCATTATTAAGGGAGTGTATTGCTCTCATATGGTATTATTAATAAAGTCGACAGAAATCATTTTGTCGACCAAGGAAACAATTAATATTATTAAATCTAACTATATAAAATTTTTATTTATTAAAGCAAAGTTTATAACATTATGAAATTAAAGAGTAAGAATGCAATCAAAATAAGCTCACAAATCTCTATTGAAACTAATAGCGGTTATGTTGAGTGAAAATCATTCTCATTCTGATAAATCTTTGTATTTCGTCAACAAAGTGGTCTTTAAAGGAGGAAAAAACCTAAAAAGTTATTCAAGGTCAAGAGGAAAAGATCAATAATTTTATTCTAAAATGAATCTCAGATATTATCATCATTTTATGCTTTGCTTTCTTCAACTAATAATAGTTTTGCTGAGATTTAGGTTTTTCATGACTCGATTTAGTCTTTGAAAAAGTTTTTCCCTTAATATATTTATTAGAGATTTTTTCTTTAAATAATTTGAGGAGACATTTTTTTTTTAAAAATTAAATCTTCTTAACAGGTTTTTCTGGAGATTCATAAAACGCCTTTAAGTTGAATTGACTCAATTCAGTCAACTGAGGCTTCTAACTAAATTCCTTTAATTAAAAATGAAGAAATTTCCTTAGCACTGTTTAAAGCTCGTCTAATTCAATTTATATGGTTTGAATGATAAGAAGTGAAAAAATTTTGAAGGGCATTAATGACTCTGATGTCAAGTGAAGAATTTTTTCTTTTATTTTTGTTAAAGATGTATCCGTTACCTTTAGGACCTTGATAGAGATTCTTTATATCTATTAATTTCTGAACTCAAAACAAAAAAGTAGAAAAGGTGAGTCTTTTGCAAGTTATAGAAAGGGGACCTTTTTAACATTTAAAATTAACCCATCTTCACGTTCCTTGAATCATAATCAGCGATTAAACTTGTTGGCTAAAGCAGTTATGGCTTTTTAGTCTCTTTTGGACTCTAAAATTCAAGGTAAGTTTACCGAAATTAGGGAGTTTAAGCTCCACCTGTTGCTTCTAGAGAACAATAAAAATTAATTGATAACTTGATAAACAAAAACCTCTTAATTTAATCCTAATAACTGATTAACTTTTGATATCGAGATATTTTATGAAGACTGATTGTCCTCAAAATCTTCTGTTTTCATTGAGTTTAATTTAGGAAAAGGTGAAATCATTTTATCACTTTGACAACAATTTTGGTAATAAGCCTTCTTTTAGGTATCCTCGCTCATTTACTTTCTTTGAGAAAAGATATCAATAGAGTAAAATTTTAGCGTTCAAATGTTTTTGATCAGGAATAATATTCATTGATTCTTCAAACCTTGAAGTTTTGTACTCTTGTATTTAAATACACAAATCAACTTTCTATGTATACTTTACGTTAATTCAACCTATGTAAACATGAATTTCATAGTAGAGCGTTTTCCAGAATTATTAATTTTTAGAAGCCCACAGGAAACCAATGTTTTAAACCCAACTCGTCATTAATAAAAAAATTTAATTATAAAATTAATCACAAAATCAGAGATAAAAATTCGTCTTTTATTTTTATTAAAAACTTCAAATATAATATATCAATAAAAACTTTTAATAAAAACTTACGTGTTCGTTTTAAAGTTCTTGTGAAAATGAATTTTTTGTTCTTTTCAAGTCACAAATAATAAACTACAATGTCTTCTATATTTTCCTCATAAATTACTTTGACTTTGTCTGCCTCTTTGTTTTAGTTGAAGAGTTATCATCCTTTTTTTTGCAAAAAAAGAAAGGTCAATTATTAAACCTGAATAAATAATAAACAAAATAGTAACATGTCAAATAATTGTGTTTATTTCAAGTTTGAGCAACAGCTAAATCTAAACAATAAATTTGATTGAGGTTTCCACAACCCGGAGGGTTTTTATAAATTAAGGGATTATATTGATTAGTAATACTTATTGCTCAAAAGGTTCTTACCCTACTCAAAATTTTTACTTGATAAGACAATAATAATAAAAAAGGACTGTGTATCCTAGTAGAGCATGGCGAGCTACAAGATGAAGTCTATTTAATATCATTTTCTGGACCTTGTAGGAACCCAAAAAAAATTTCAGAAAAAAAAACCATATATTTTACTTTAAACTTCTTATTATCAAAACTATTTGTAGCCGTCAGACACCTAAGGCAAGCTCTTAAAACCGCAATTTTAAGGCAATATTTTTTTGAGCTTTATTAAAAAACCAAAAAAGACTTCTCTTGTATTGGATAAAATTTTTCATGGCAGAATATGAATTAAGTTCAGCACACAATTAGGCCCATTAAGCCTAATTGAACCCGTTTTCATTTAAACTCTAAGCTTGTAGTAAATAAAAATAGAACCCTGCAAAATAAATTGACAGAAATAAGTAAAGTAACAAGAAATAAATTTGGATTAAAAATAATGAAATGATCAATCATTTCTAAGGAGATAACTGAAAAAACGGAAAATTATTGAGTTTATTTTTATTTTTTTTTTAATGGTTTCTTCATAATATAATTGAAGAGGGCGAGGAATCTCAAATCCTAGAATGTCAAACATTCTTTATTAAATCTTTCTTAAAAGTAAGATTGTTTATGTTTGGATTAAAAAGAGTATAATGCAGTAATTATCAATGAAGAAGTATAAATCGTTCAACTGTTTATCCTTGGGTAGCTTGAAAATCTTGAAATCTTTGTTCTTCAAACACTTGACTGGTGTTTCAGGTTGTTTCTCAAGAATAAATTTAATGAAACAGAAAATGCAAATGATTCGCTCATTTTTGTGCAGGTTTTAGGAGGCAAATTTTTAAGAAGAATATTAATAAGACCACATTAGACCATTTCAGTTTTTTTTTACTTGAATTAACTTTTTTTTTCTATTACAAGTTAATTTCAACTCGACTCTTTAAAATGTCTTGTATTTATTTCTTCTAATTAAATCCTATACAAGCAGTTTGTATGGCGTGCTCTTAAAAAAACACCCATTTAAAAGGTTCTTTAATAAAAAGAGTCTGGAATTAACTCTCAAATAAGAAGTTTTTTTCTTTGTTAAATCCCAAGAAATAACCATTGGGAATTATCCAGTCAAAGCTGATGATAATATTATTCAGAAACTTAGGAAGAGGATGATGACATTCATTGTAGAAGACAAATGCAATGAGAAAGATAAAGAAATTGGTTTGAGTGAGGTCAAAACTTCCCTTATTTTTTCTAAAGATTATAATTCCACGAAAGCATCATGAACTGGATTCAAATTCCAATATTATCTCTCCGTTTTTACTTTTAAAGTCTTTAAAAAAAATTTACAAATTGAGCTAATTTAAGCAGAAGGGGGTTTCATACACTGGAGGAAAATTATCTTGGCAAAAGTATGTTTAAGAGTTTCAATATCATAAGCTAACTGCTATAATATTCTAATAAGGTATCTTATTACCACCCTTCTCAATAAGTAATTTCATACGATTAGGCATTGAACTTATACAAGTTT
>Ga0182742_1004838_pt1 | contig 11832 bp, 14 predicted proteins | sample eDN5th37CBELigMG_FD_128880 | JGI IMG/M metagenome (GOLD analysis project Ga0182742, IMG submission 128880) | Enriched Miracle-Growth compost microbial communities from Emeryville, California, USA - eDNA 5th pass 37_C BE-Lig MG (version 2)... ... | reverse complement strand
TGATCCTGATCGTCATCGCGGCGATACCCGTTGTGGTGGTGGCGTGGCGGGAGGGACGTTGAGGACGCTTGGGACGAGGTGATCTCGTAGGGACAGGTCTAAGACCTGTCCCTACGAGATCACCTCGTCCCAAGCGTCCTCAACGTCCCTCCCGCCACGCCACCACCACAACGGGTATCGCCGCGATGACGATCAGGATCAGCGATGGGGCAGCCGCTCTGGCCCAGAAACCTTCGGAGGTCGCGCCCCAGATGCGGGTGGCGAGCGTGTCGAAGCCAGTCGGGCGAAGGAGGATCGTCGCCGGGAGTTCCTTCATCACTGTCAGGAAGACGAGCGTGCCGCCCGAGAGCAGACCGGGGCGGACGAGCGGTCCGGTCACGCGCAGCCAGACTCGTGGGGTCGTGTGGCCGAGGCTCCTGGCAGCCTCCTCGATATGTGGGTTGACCTGCAGGAAACTGGCACGTAATGCGCCGACCGCCTGCGGCAGGAAACGGATCAGGTAGGCAATCACCAGCATCGTCAGCGTCTGGTAGAGCGGACGAGCGTAGCGAATGCCGAAGAAGACGAGCGAGAGTGCCACGACGATCCCCGGCAACGCATACCCTGCGTACGTCACGCGCTCGATCAGGCCAGTCAGCCGCCCCGGAAAGCGAACCGAGAGAACGACAATCGGCGCGGCCGCCAGCACCGTCACGACGGCCGCCAGCAGCGAGACCATCGCCGAATTCAGCGCAGCATCCCAGATCAGCCGCAGCGGCTCGCCTGCCCGCAGACCGCGCGCGAGCCAGTAGGTGACGATCCCGACCGGCATCACCAGCGAGAAACCGACGACGACCCCGCAATACGCCAACCCGGCCCACTTCCAGCGACCAAGCCGGACGACCCGCGCCGGGCGCGTCGAACCGCCGGTACTGCGGTGGTAGCGCGCGCCGCCACGCGTCCACGCCTCCAGCCCAAGGATTGCGCCGGTCAGCGCGACGAGGACGAGCGCCAGCCCGGCGGCCAGCGTCCGGTCGAACGCGCCGCGATACTGGTTGTAGATCGCGCGAGTGAACGAATCGAACTGCAACAGCGAGACGGCCCCGAAGTCACTCAGCGTGTAGAACGCGACCAGCAGCGCACCGGCCGCGATGGCAGGCCGCAGTTGCGGGACCGTCACCCTCCGGAACGTCGCCAGGGCGCCGAAACCCATCGAGCGGGACGCCTCCTCCAGCGAGGCATCCAAACCGGCCATCGCCGAGCGCAGCGGCAGCAGCACGTAGGGGAACGAGAACAGGATCAGCGTCAATGAAGCACCGAACAGCCCATAGATCTCCGGCAGTCGTTCGATACCAAAGGCACGTTCCAGCCAGCCCTGGACGATCCCGCGCGGCTCGAGCGTCGCGATAACGGCAAACGCGCCGACGTAGGACGGGATCACTAATGGGAGCGCCGTCAGGACCGTCCAGAGCCGCTTACCCGGCAGGTCGGTCCGCGTCGTCAGCCATGCCAGCGGGAGCGAGATGGCAACCGTCCCGAGCGTCACCGACAGCGTCAGCATGATCGTGTTACGCAGCACTCGCGCCGTCCGGTCGCGCCAGAGGAGGTCGATCAGGTCCCAGCCGCCCTCAGATGCCCGGATCACCAGATAGACAAGCGGCGACACCATCAGCAGCGCAATGAGCAACGCCGGCAGCCAGAGTGCGATTGGCGCGCCGGTCATCAACCGCTTGCGACGGACAGCGACGACAGGCGGGACCGGAAGTTGCTGGTTCATCAGGAGGAAAACGTCTCTGGTAGGGACCGTGTCCTGTACCGGCCCGCGCCCGCAGGCGCCTTCGTCAATAAACGGGAGTATCCACACGGGCGCAGACGTTGGCGACCCGTGGTCGAACCCATTATCGTCCAACCAGGCGCCTGCGGGCGCGGGCCGGTACAGGACACGGTCCCTACCAGAATCGGGGGCGCCATCATTGGTCGTCGTGTGCCGTTTGTCTCACGAGTCGCCGTTTTCATACTGCTGATTCAGCCATACGCGACGACAAAGAGACACCCCTGCACTGGCGTTTGAGAGCAGGGGTGTCTAACAGTGTCAGGGTAACGTCGCCTAGAGCAGGCCGACGTCGCGTAGCATCTCGAGTGTGCCTTCGAGGTCGGCAAGGTCGGAGAGGTCAATGTCCGGCGTCTGGATGTCCTCCAGCGGCACGAGACCAGGATCACCCTCGACGCCCTCGATCAGCGGGTACTCGAACGTCTCGTCGGCGAAGTACTGCTGCGCTTCGGTGTCCAGCAGGTAGCCAACGAAGGCATTGGCCAGTTCCTGCTCGCCGCTGGCCAGCACACCGGCACCGGCGACATTGATCAGCGCGCCAGGATCGCCATCGCTGTAGATGTAGTTCGCCGCCGGCAAGTCGCCGCCAGCCTCGGCCTGCATCCGCAGCAGGTAGTAGTGGTTGACGAACCCGGCGTCGATCTCACCGTCAATGACCGCCTGGACGATCGGCGAATTGCCTTCGTAGACAGTAACGTCGTTCGCGATGATGCCCTCCAGCCACTCGCGGGCAGCATCGTCGCCACGCTCGACGCGCAGGGCCGTCACGAACGACTGGAACGAGGCATTCGTCGGTGCCCAGCCGAGCCGGCCGCTCCACTCTTCGTCGGTGAAGTCGAGAATCGAGGCCGGGATGTCGGCCTCTGACACCGCCTCGGTATTGTAGACAACGGCGCGGGCACGGCCGCTGATGCCGACCCAGAGTCCGTCCGGAGAGGCGAAGCGGCTGTCGACACGGCTGAGGATATCCTCCGGCAGCTCGGCGAAGAGTCCCTCCTGCCCGAGCGCACCGAGCGCACCGGCATCCTGCGAGAAGAAGACATCAGCCGGGCTGGCGTCGCCCTCTTCGAGGATCAGCGCCGCCATCTCGGCCGAATCGCCGTAGCGCACCTCAACCGTCACGCCGAACGCGTCCGCGAACTGATCGATGATCGGCTGGACCAGTTCCTCACTACGGCCCGAGTAGACGACCAACGTCTGCCCCTCGAAATCTCCGCTACCGGCGGCTGGCGAACCGTCGCTGGCTGGGCTGGCTGCTGTCGTTGGCGACTCGGCACTCTCGCCGGTCGTCGCGGTCGCCTCCGCAGCCGTACCCGTCGTTGCAGTGCTTCCGGTGGCCGGAGTCGTCCCGCCATCGTCATCGTCGTCATCGTCGCCACAGGCGGCCAGCAATGGCAGGACACCCATCGCCACCGCACCACCGGCCATCGTCCGCAGGAGCCGCCGGCGGCTCATGTACCGATTGAGATCCATGTCTCCCCCTCCAGGCGCCGTGCGCCGGACGAATCAACCCGCTATACTCCCGAGTCGCCGGAAACCAGCTGCGACAGCCAAATCCCGACTCATTTGGTCGGGATTAGAATACGGATGCCCTGCCTGCTTGTCAATGGGGTCAGGTGTGCCCTCCTGCGTGACGACCGGCCTGCCGATGGTAGACTGCGCCGCATGAACGAGACTGACATCCTGACGCGACGACTGTTCGGTCAACGGCTGGCTGGGACGCCATTTGAATCCCCGGAAGACGTTGTTCGCTGGCTGGGCTGCGTCCAGTCGCAGGAGGCGTTGCTATCGCGCTGGTCGCTCGGGCAACGGACGACCGGCTACACCGACGCCGATATCGCGGCGGCCTTCGACGAGGGTCGTTTCCTGCGCACCCACGCCCTGCGGCCAACCTGGCACTACGTCATGCCGGAGGACATCCTCTGGATTCAGCAGGCCACCGCCCATCGTGTCCATGCCCTCAACGCCTATGTCGCCCACAAGTACGAAGTCGACGACGCGACCGTTACCAGCAGTCTGCATCTAATTGCGACGGCGCTGGAGGGTGGGCGTCACCTGACGCGGACAGAACTGGGAGCAGTGCTTGAGGAAGCCGGGATCGTTGCCAGGAGCATCCGGCTGGCCTACATCGTCATGCACGCCGAACTGGAGGGGCTGATCTGCTCTGGCGCCGTCAAGGGCAAGCAACACACCTACGCGCTTCTTGCCGAACGCGCGCCGCAAGCCAGGCGGCTCGACGACGATGATGAGGCGCTGGCGCGACTGACCCTGCGCTATTTCACCGGCCACGGCCCCGCGACCGAACGGGACTTCGCCTGGTGGTCGTCGCTGCCACTGGCCGAGATCCGACGCGGGCTGGAGATGGTGCGGGCTGATCTGCTGCGCGAGGAACTCGATGGACAGACCTACTGGTACAGCGTAGAGGCTCAGCCGCCCGGCCCGTTGCCGCTGCGGGCATGGATCCTTCAGGACTTCGACGAAGCCTTCTGGTTCCGCAGCCTCGCGTTCCCGGACATGGAGTGGACGCGCGAAGAGGGTACATGGAACGAGACACTCATCCGGCCAATCCTGATCGGCGGGCGACGTGCCGGAACATGGCGCCGGAAGATCGAGCGTAAGCAACTCGTGTTCGAAGCCCAACTCTTCACGACGCTGAACGCCGACGAGCAGGTGGCGTTCGACGCCGAGGTTGCCCGCTACGGCGCCTACATGGGCCTGCCTGTCCGGGTCGACTTCATATAGCGAGCGTGCCGTATCTATTTGACGGGCGCTGCATTCCTACTCAGAGAACCCGACCGGTTCGGTTGTGTTCAACTGGCAGTTCGTTCCAATATGAAAGGATGTCGCATCGTGCGAATGCTCTTCGCAGGTCCCGCGGCAGTGCTGACAGCGCTGGTGCTCCTCCTGACATCGTTCTCCGCAACACTGGCCCAGTCAGACAACCCGGCCTTCCAGGCGACCTGGACACGTACTGATCAGCCAGTTGCGGACAAGACCGTCGAGCGCTCCTGGATATGGGGACCACTGGAGACCGCCTGGGGCGAGACCGAGCCCTACGCCGAAGGAACGGATAGCGACGGCAACACCGGCCAGCGCGATGTCCTCTACTTTGACAAGTCGCGAATGGAGATCAACGATCCCGACGGCGACCCCAACAGCGTCTGGTATGTCACCAACGGCCTGCTCGTGACCGAGATGATCACTGGTGAGATGCAGTTGGGTGACGACACCTTCGAGTACGTCGGCCCGGCTGAGGTCAACGTCGCTGGTGATCCAGGCGACCCGGACAGCCCGACCTATGCAACCTTCACCGACCTGATGAGTGTCTCGATCGAAGACCCCGTCGAGGTCATCACTCGCACTGTCGACCGCGACGGCAACGTCGCCGACGACCCGAGCTACGCCGAGTTCGAGATCGGCGCGACCCACTACGAACCACTGACCGACCACTGGATCGCCGATCCGTTCTGGGACTTCATGCACTCGACCGGCCCAATCTGGGAAGACGGCGAGATCGTCACCGGCCCGATCTTCGAGGACCCGGTCTACGGCACCGGCCTGCCGATCACCGAAGCCTACTGGGCGACCGTCTCCGTCGGCGGGAACGATTCCGAGGTACTGATGCAGTGCTTCGAGCGCCGCTGCCTGACCTACACCCCGGGCAACGATCCAGACTGGCAGGTTGAAGCCGGTAACGTTGGCCGCCACTACTACAACTGGCGCTACGGCCACGACATGCCGGGCGCAGAACTCGTCACCGCCTACATGGTCCTTCAGGAGGATGACGGCGCGAACGGCATCCCGGTCGGCTGCGGTGACAGCCTCGTCGATGTCCAGATCCCGATCTGGGAGACAGAAACGCTCGAAGAGAAGATCGCGGCGACGCTGACGGTCCTGCTCTCCTACGACGATCACGACTACGGCGAGTCCGGCTTCATCAACGAGCTCTACATGAACGACGCCGAGGTCGATAGCGTGCTGGTTCAGGACGGAACCGCGACGGTCGAACTGAGCGGCACGATCCCATCGGGCGGCACCTGCGCCGACCCGCGCATCATCGGCCAACTGGAGCAGACGGTCCTGGCGTTTGATGGCGTTGACGATGTCGTCATCACCCTCAACGGCGACCCGCTCTTCCAGATGCCGTAAGGTCACCATCGACTGACACGAAACAGCGGGCTTCCGGTTTCGGAAGCCCGCTGTCTGTTGTGTTTACGACGTATCGACCGTGCCTAGCGCTGCGGTCGAAGACCGGTTCCAGCCTTCATCCGCTCAGGATGGAAGTAGGCCAGATCGAGCGCGACCCACGACGTCTTCGAGATCGGGTAGAAGAACCAGGGGAAGATGATCCCGGCAACAACACCGACACCGATCGAGGTAAAGACCGGGATATCCGGCCAGGTGACGGCCACGAAGACACCGATGATGACCGCGAACAACGTTAGCGAGACCATTGTGTTGATCGTCAGCGCTCCGGTCCAGTATCCCTCTTCCTGCTCGAAGTGGAGGCCGCACTTCGGGCAGGCATCCTCCATCTCGGTCCAGCGGTGGAAGAGCCTGCCCTGGCCACAACGGGCGCAGCGTAGTGTCAGTCCGCGTAAGAGAATCGACGCCTTGCTGGTGGTTGTCGATGATGTCGGTTGCGTGCTTCCTGCTGGCGTTGCCATCCCTGTCCTGCCTTCGCTGCGAGTACCCAGTGACCGTTCCACTCGTTCCCACGTGGAACGAGTCGGTAACCGTGCCTCTACCATATCAGGAACGGCGCATTCTGGCCGGAGCGACGCCGATTCAGGAGCGCCAGGAGCCCGATCCCACTGCGGACCCGACCTGTCGCTGGCGCATCTCCTCACGCAACTCGGCCAGTATGGTCGAGGTGACGTCAGTGACTGGCCCGCCGTGAATCTCGGTCTGCGCCAGTTCGCGTCCGTAGTCGATGATGAGGGCCGCGAGGTCACGCGACGGCAACGCAGCCAATGCCACCCGCCGGGTCCCACGGAAGATCAGCCCGCAGGAGCTGACGCTGACCAGCAGTGCGTCGTACCAGGCAGCGAGGGCATCGCGCCCGGCCTGTTCGGCGAGTGTCCGGCGAAAGCGAAGTGAGCGCGCGATTCGTGCGACATCGTCAGCATTCGTCGCCGTCAGACGGCGTGCAAGGGGGTCCAGTGTAGCCATTTCGTCCATGGGGATATTCGCCTCTCCGCGATCCTGCCGTCTCCATTGACGGCGCATGACACGATTCTCTTCGCAACTCACCTGCCGCGCATCGCAACAACTACTGAATTTCCCGTGCGCGTGCTGCATCCAGCATACGTAGTTCTGCTCAGAATGGAGTTACAAAGGTGTCACAACGACACTGGGGCGCGGGATGCAGGACGTGAGACGCGCGGTGCCTACTCGTCCTCAGACTCGCGTTCCGCGTCCCAATCACCGCTCTTGCCACCACGCTTGTGCAGCAGGCGGATGTCTTCGATCTGCATCCCCCGGTCGATCGCCTTGACCATGTCGTAGATCGTCAGCGCTGCGACAGAGACGGCCGTCAGGGCCTCCATCTCGACGCCGGTCTTACCGCGCGTCTCGACCTGCGCCTCGATCAGCACCGAGGAACTCGACTCATCAGGCGTCAGGGAGACGTTGATCGCGGTCAGCGCGAGCGGGTGGCACATCGGGACGAGATCGTGGGTCCGCTTGGCGCCCATGATGGCGGCGACCTGCGCGACACCGAGGACGTCGCCCTTGCTGGCGCGCCCTTCGACGATCACTCGCAAGGTCTCCGGTTGCATCCGGACGCGGCCGCCGGCAATGGCGACGCGATGGGTTTCGGCCTTGTCGCCGACATCGACCATCCGCGCCTGCCCGGCCTCATCGAAGTGTGTCAGCCTGCTCATTGCAATCCTGTGGGGATCTGCCGCACTGGCAGCAGCGAACGATCGGCGTACTGCTAGATGCTGTGCAGCGTCTGAACGAACATATAGCCGATCAGGGCCAACAGGATGATGACGATGATTGGCAGTAACAGGCCCATAACCGAGGATGCCTGCCAACCCGTGCCGTAGATCCCGACCCGGTCCTTCATCCGATCCCGCATCTCCAGCATCATCTTCATCATCGCTTATCACCACCTTAGACACGCTCGAACCAACCACCTGGGAAGGGGCGATGCGCGCCACCATCCGAAGATCGATTCTAGCATTCAATCGCGCTTTCGTGCCTGCCCGGCACCTGCCGATCGCGCAGCAGAACGAATCTGAATATTCGTCGAAACAGGGTGTTGACACGGGGTCAACCCCATGCTACTGTATGTACAGGTCCCGAGGAGTTACGAAGGGCCGACGCACCAGAGTCAAACGAGCAATCGGGCGATGATGGTCATCCAGTCTGAAGTGTCGAACCGGATCGTGATCGTAGGCGGACGTCAGTTCAACTGCATTCACGGAAACGTCGAAGGCCAGGATTGGGTTCTGTGCGGAGTCTATCTCCTGCACGAGTCTGAGATCACCTGATTTCGAGCGACCGGGCAACCGGGGACTTGTCTCAAGGAATCGAATGACTGACGCGTCGGTGTCAACAAGGCTCGTCGGGGCCTACTCTTTTGCCCAGCAGACGCGACACCGCACCCGGTGTCGCGTTTTTTGTTGTTCGTGGCGCGGAACGTGGGACGTGGGACGCGGGACGTGGGACGCGGGACGCGATCAAACGGCAGGGCGAAGCACTACCTCGCCCCGCTTGACCGTTGAGTCGTTAACGCGAATGTCGCACGAATGTCGAATGTTTGCCTGCCGATTGATGTCTTTGAGCGAAAATCGGGTCGAGGCAGCGCCGCTATCGGTTGATCGCGTCCCACGTCCCACGTCCCGCGTCCCACGTCCCGCACCACGACCCACCAACGAAAGGCCCAACGCGATGCCGACTGCCTATCACCTGGTGCCAGAGGACTGGTACCGCGGACAACCGGAGGATCGTGGATACTTGCCGGAGCCGTTTGAAGCCGATGGGTTCGTCCACCTCACGCATGGGCTGGACGATGTCCTGATAGTCGGCAACATGTTCTACCGGGGAGACGATCGACCGTACCTGTTGCTGACGATCGACCTTGACCAGATCACCGCCGAGGTGCGCTACGACGACAACAGTGGTCGCTTTCCGCATGTCTACGGCCCGCTCGATCGCGAGGCAATCGTCGAGGTCCAGCGAGTCAAGCGCGACTCCGGCGGCAGCTTCACGGGAGTTGTCCCACTCAACCCGTCGGGCACAACAACGGGGCGGTAATCACCGCCCCGTCGCGTCAATTCGATTAGTGCGTTCTCGCTAGTCGTCGCCGGATGGTCCACCCGGGTTCGGGCGGCCGGAGTTCACACTCTTCTGAATCTGCCCCATGATGTCGATCATGCCGAGCAGATCGAGCGCCGAGACGACCAACCCCGCAATGACGATGATGCCGACGAACAGCATCGCGTTCTCGCTCGACAGTCGATCGACGAACTTGTCACGCAGGTAGACGTTGTAGATCTGGCCAAGCCCGATCATCACGCCACCGAAGACGGTCAGCAATACGCCGATCGTGGTAGCGCCGCCCCAGCCGCGGCTGCGTCGCTCGCTTGAGGTAACCGAGTACGCCAGCCACGCGCTCGCCAACCCGATGATTAGCCACATGATCGCGTCCACGCCGATCACCTCCTTTACGAAACCGATTGCCGGTAACCTGTACTCTAACAGGGAACGTGCAGCGTGGGAAGATACCTGAACTAAGCCCGGTTGCCCTGCCGGTGGAGGTCGATTGGCGAACGAGGACAGAATTGTGGTGAACGGGTGAATGGGCTGGTCATCCTGCTGATAGCCTGGGCAGTGGTTTACGTCCCATTGACTGGCTACCTGTACGGGCGCCAACGGCGTTGGCTGGGGATGCTCGGCTGGGACATCTTCGTCCTCGGGCTGCTGCTCGCCTTCGGCGGGGCCGGCGACGCCTTCGCCTGGGCAGGCCTGCTCTGGTCTGCCATCGCCGCCGCCGGACTGCTGTTGATCGTTATGGACGTGTTTGAGCTACGGCGGCGCAGGGAACGGTGATCGGTGTTGGGGATTAGGGACTAGGGATTGGGGATTGGGGATTGGGGATTGGGGGTCTCGAAAGGATGAGGCCCGCTCAACCACCCCGATTCCCTAATCCCCAATCCCCAATCCCTAGTCCCCAACACCGCCTACGGAATCAAAATATCCGGGATCGACCAGAACGCCCAGCAGACACAGCAGAGAAGCAACACGCCAACGACGGCGACGATCAGGCAGTTGCGGCGGCTGCCTTCGGTGACGATGACGCGCCCCTGGCCGACGCGAACGGTGGTGAAGCCGCCGGGGAAGGTGTTGCCGAACGACCCGGAAGGCTGCTCGTCGCCAAGCACGCGCGGCTGCCCGCTGGAGACATCGATCAGCGTCTCCTCGTCGGACTCCGAAAGGTCCGGGAGTCGAGAGCCGCAGGAGGAGCAGTAGAGCGCCCCGGCTGGATTCGGTGCGCCACAATTCGGACACGTCACCATCCGCGACGCTGACCAGTCGTTCTCTCGCACACGCTCCCTCATCCCCAGCAAACGCATCATCGCCCGCCCGGTACGCCGGTGATGCAACAATAGCACTCAAGGGCGGGGCCACGTCCAGCCCATCTATATGACGAACGGGGAGTACAGCTGAGCACGCCTGCGGCAACGACTGCCGGAACGCTCTACCTCGTCGCCGTCCCGATCGGGAATATCGGCGACATCACCTACCGTGCGGTCGAGACGCTGCGAGCGGTCGATGTGATCGCGGCCGAGGACACCCGCGACTTCCGCGAGATCCAGCGCGCCTACGCCATCACCACCCGTGTCATCTCCTACCATGACCACAACGAGCAGGCCCGCTCCCGAGAGTTGCTGGAACGGCTGCTGGCCGGTGAGAGCGTCGCCATCGTCTCCGATGCCGGGACGCCCCTCATCAACGACCCCGGCTTCCGAATCGTCAACGCTGCGATCGAAGCCGGTGTGCCAGTGACAAGCCTGCCGGGGCCATCCGCCGTCACGACCGCACTGGCAGCCGCGGGACTACCCACCGCCAGTTTCCTCTATCTCGGTTATCCACCGCGGGCCGCCAGTAAGCGTCGAACCTTCTTCGCAGCCCACGCGCGCCAGTCGGCCACGCTCGTCTTCTACGAAGCCCCTCATCGCCTGGCGGCAACCGTCGCTGACCTGCTCGCTACCCTCGGGGACCGCCCTGCCTGCCTCGCCCGTAACCTCACCAAGCCCCACGAACGCTATCAGCGCGGCCCACTTAGCCAGTTGCTGGCCGAACTGGAGGCCGAGGAGACCGTCCGTGGCGAAGCAACGGTCATCGTCGGAGGCGCCAGCGGCGACGAACCGGAGGACCGCACCGGCGTCGAGGAGGACATCGCCGAGATGCTTGCCGAAGGGGCCGATAGCCGCACGATCCTCGAACACATCATGACCGAGCATGGGTTGAAGCGGCGGGAGGCATACGAGTTGATCCTGCGAGCAAAACCCCACCCCCCGGCCCCCTCCCCTACAGGGAGGGGCAATAGATGACCGGGCGTTTAACGCCCCCTCCTGGTGGAGAGGTGGAGTCCGTCACTACCCGCGTGCTTGCCTCCCGCCGTTACCGGCATGTCGATCCGGCGCTGGTCGAGCGGTTGGCGGCTGAGGAGACCCCGAAGGCGAAGAACCTGGCCGACGTCGAGAAGCGCACCAAGCGACGGTTGCATCAGATCTTTGGTGCCTACACCGGCCAGCCGGACTACACGAAATTGCTGCTGAACCTGACCGCAGCCTGGCAGACCGGTGACGAGGCCGAGATACGCGCCGCCTGCCGCGAAGCGATGGCCGCCCACGCATCGACCCGCGAGCGGCTGGCTGTGCTGGACGAGTTCTACGAGCGCGTCTTCGCCATCACCGGCATCCCAACGTCGATCGTCGACATCGCCGCTGGCCTGAACCCGCTGGCCGTACCGTGGATGCAACTAGGAACGGACACACGTTATGTCG
>Ga0182742_1004836_pt1 | contig 11833 bp, 14 predicted proteins | sample eDN5th37CBELigMG_FD_128880 | JGI IMG/M metagenome (GOLD analysis project Ga0182742, IMG submission 128880) | Enriched Miracle-Growth compost microbial communities from Emeryville, California, USA - eDNA 5th pass 37_C BE-Lig MG (version 2)... ... | reverse complement strand
GATGACACCGCACGCCGCGGCGGCCAGGGCGACCCAGCCGCCGGTGGGCCCGCCGATCCATATCGCGGCGCCCAGGATTCCCAGTCCCGTGCCGGCCAAGGCCGGGACGGTGGCGATGCGTTTGGCCGTCCAGCGTTGCCCGACAACCTTCGTGGCCTCGTCGGTGACGATGCCGGACACCAACAACGGCAGGAACGTGTAGAGGATGTACAGCACGCCCAGCCACCAGATGAACTGGGATGTGTGCTGCCGTAACGAGTTGAAGAACAGCACGCCGCCCACACCTGCGGGGACGTACAGCAGACCGGAGACGACGGCGAAAAACGTGAGCAGTGACGGTCCGAACGGCAGCGTGGTGATGCGGTCGCCTTTTTCGTGTGTCGAGAAGTGTGGCAGGTGCTCGTCCCACCCGGGGAGCTCGTCCACGGTCTCGTGGGCCATCAGCGCTCCCTTCGTTCCGTGTTGCTGCGGGGAGCCTCCAGTATTGCCACGAGTTGTCCGGGTGGGCCGCGTGAGACAGGCCTGAAGGCGGGATTCTCACCAAAGGCTCACAGCTTCACCAGAACTCACCACAAGTCTTGTTCGTGGCGGTGCGGATCTCATGGTCTCTGCCGGCGGGGATCACTTCCGAAAGGCGATACCGTATGCGATATCGCCCTTTCGCCCTTCGTGTCGTCAGGCCCCCTGGGGAACGAACTTGCGCGCGATCTGCAGCCAGCTCTCCAGTTCGGCAGCGGTCTCGTAGTCCGAGTCCAGCAGGTACAGGCTCGGGGCGGGCACGCTCGCGCCGATCTCGACCAGAACCGGCCGCAGCGTCAACTCGGGGGCCAGCGCGTGCGCCCACGAGCCGCCCAGCATCAAGGGGAACGTCGTGACCTGGCCCAACTCGCCCTGGCCGAACTGGTCCAGGAACAGCTTGAGCAGGCCGGTGTAGGTGGCCTTGTACGTCGGCGAGGCGACCACGAGGACGTCGGCGGCTTTCACGACGTTCTTGGCCTCGGCGACCTTCGGGTCTCCCCAGCCCAGCAGTCCGGCACCGAGGTCGACGACATCGATGACGTGCTCGGGCGCCGAGCCGGTCAGTTTCTCGACGACCAGCTCGGCGGCCGCGCGGGTGCGTGAGTTCGGCTTGGGGTTTCCTACGACGACGACGGCCATGTATGAGTCTCCGGTATCGGTCACGACGACAAGCGGGCCCGGTGCGGTGCCCGTGACAGGGTAAACCGCGACGATGCGGTGCGCTTGCCGCTCGGCGGTGACAAGCGGTGGCCCGGCATGGCGATCCCCGGCACCGTGGCCGCGCCCCGAATATTTGCCGTGCCGTCAACATCAGTCGGCGTCCGTGACGGCCAGTAGGGTTCCTGGCGTGGTGGGCGAGTTCTTTCTGCGGTCTTTTGTGTCGGTGCTCTGGCTCTGGCCGGTGTTGCTGGTGGTGGCCGCGTCCGTTTGGCGTACCGAGGTCTTGATCGGCCGGGTGCTTTCCGGTCAGGCCGAGCTCAAGTCCTCTGTCGAACAGGCGCGCCACGAGGCGGCACGGGCGTATGACCTGGCCTCCGAGAAATCCTTCGTCGCCTGGGACGTGAAGCGCGTCGGGGATGACCGGATCCGCGTCGTCAACGTCGGCCGCGACGAGGCGCGGTCGGTGACGGTCACCGCGTCGAACTCCGACGGCGTGGCCGAACAGACCGTGAGCTCGGTGCCGGCGTCGCGCGGGGAGGACGACCGAACCCCGGGAGTGGCGGTGGAGCTGGCCGGCTCCGGTAGTGGAGAGGTGCGCGTCGAGATCACCTGGCGCTCGCCTCTGGGCCGGTGGACCACCGAGCGGCAGATTCTCCACTGAGCGTCCGGCTCAGCGCTTGGGTTTGAGCACCCACGCCGGGATCCAGTGCGTGACGTTCTTCGTCGTGGCGCCGTACCGGATGGGGTAGGTGACCAGGCCCCACCACTGGCCCTGCTCGCACAACGCCCAGCAGGTCAGCTTGCCCTCGACGATCCGGTTCATCTGCAAGCCGCAGGGGTTGTAGCGGCCCTGGCGGTGCGGTTCGCGAGGGAACAAGGCGACGAGATCGACGAGAACGGCCGTCGGTGGCCGCACCACGCGGAAGATCTCCTGGACAGGCTGCCCGCCGTAGCCGATCGCCTGCATGTCGCCCATGCATCGATCATATGTTCGAATGGGTCGGCGCGGGTCACTGCCCGTCGATCGTCATCCTCACGTGGTGCGCCAGGGGCCGGCAGATGTCGATGCTGTGCGCCACCGCGGCCGGATCGCTCCACGGCGGATCTACCGTTGCGGGGATCTCGGTGCCGGTCAGCACGGTCATCACCACCCACTGTGCCAGGCCGCGTGCATCATCCCAGCCGAGGCCGTCGAAGGCGGCCTCGGCGTCGAGGTCCATCGCGAGTTCCCGCAGGGCGGCATGGATGCCGGGCTGGGGGAGATGCTCGGCCCAGCGCACGATCACATCGAGGGCCGCGGCCCTGGTGTCCGTCGGGTGATCGGGAACCATGTATCCCATGTCGGCAGGGTAGTGCGGTGAAACCGCCAGGGCAACAAGGCAATACGTGCCCATCGATCGCCGGGTTTTGTTTTCTGAAGCGGCATCGTGGCGATGTGTTGGGAAGTAAGCTGAGTGGTTGCGCTTGGGGTCATGAGGGCGTCGGTGGTTTCGGGCAGTGACACGGCTCAGCGCGGTCGAGCTCGCCGCCATCGCCTGTGCAGCTGTGCCCGTTGCGCTCGCCTGATCGGCGGGTAGCCTGGCATGGATTCAGGAGCTGTCTGTGACGGAGGGGCGTGTGCAGAGTGGTCCGGTTTCCGCGTCGCTTGAGCAGCGCGTCCTGTCCGTAGCACCGCAGCCGGTTTTCGTGGTGGATCACGAGGGCCGTGTGGTCTTCGCCAACAATGCCGCTGCGCGCGGGTTCGGCTATGACCATCCGGAAGACATGATCGGCCTGCCGAGCCATCAGACCTGGCATCACCGCCGCCCAGATGGCACCCCCATCCCCACAGACGAATGCCGCTTGTTGGCTGCGACGCGCGCCGGCGTGGCGGCACACGGCCCCCATGAGTGGTTCGTGCGGGCCGACGGTTCGATGTTCCCGACAACGTGGTGGTGTGCACCGTTCGAGGTCGATGGCGACATCGGTGCGGTGTTCGCGTTCACTGATCTGACGGAGCGGCACGCTGCGGAGGAGGCCCGGCGAGCCCGTGACGCCGCCGAGATTCGTGCCGCCGAATCGCTGGCGGCGCAGCGGCGCATTCTCGAGGCCGCGACATCGGCGCGCAGGCAGATCGCCCGCGACCTACATGACGGTGCTCAGCAACGAATGCTCAATGTTCTGCTGGCGCTTCAGCTCACACGCGAACACGTGCCCTCCGAACTCGAAGCGCTCGACAGCATGCTGATGGACGCCATGGCCGAGGCTCGCCATGCGATCACCGAATTGCGGGACCTGGCGGCCGGTATACATCCCACGATCCTCAATACTCGCGGGCTTGTCCCGGCCCTGCGCTCGCTGAGCGCGCGGACGGCCGTGCCGACGAGCGTGACAGCGCACGACTACGGGGGTGCCGCCGCCGAGATCGAGTCGTGCGCCTATTTCGTGGTGGCCGAGGCCCTGACGAATGTCGTCAAGCACGCCTGCGCCACCGTCGTCGAAGTGGACGTCGACGGCGACGCAGACACTCTGCAGATCACGGTGCGAGACGACGGTTGCGGCGGAGCGACGCCCGGACGTGGTCTCGGCCTCGTCGGCATGGCTGACCGCGTCACCGCCATGGGCGGTGAACTGAGCATCACGTCACCGCCCCGTCGTGGCACGACGATATGTGTGCGGTTACCGCGACGCAGTGCGCCCGTACGCCCGTCTTCGTCTCTGCCGGCGTCGTGAGGAGCTGAGCGTGGCCACAGTCGTTGTCGCCGATGACCATTCCCTGATCCGGGAAGGTGTGGTGCGCGTCCTCGAGCGCGGCGGACATCGTGTCCTCGCGGTCGCCGCCGACGCGGTTGAATTACTTGTGCAGGTCGACATCCATCGGCCCGATGTCGTCGTCACCGACATCGAGATGCCGCCTAGCTGCAGCGAGGACGGTTTGGCCGCGGCTGTCGACATTCGTGGACGCCACCCGGAGACGGCTGTGATTGTCTTGTCGCAGTACCTGGAGGATGACTACGCGCTGACGCTTGTCGGGGATCGCCCGCAAGGTGTCGGGTATCTGCTGAAAGAGAAGATCGCCGATCCGGACATCCTCAATGATGCTGTGCGACGAGTGTCGGTCGGGGAGTCGGTGCTCGATCCCGATGTCGTGACTTGCCTGGTGCGACGCGGACGACCGCACGACCCGCTGAACACTCTGACACCGCGAGAACGTGAAGTGCTCGGGCTGATGGCCGAAGGGCATTCGAACACCGGCATCGCGGCGCGATTGGCGGTCACGGTTCCCGCGGTGGAGCGCCATGTCACGAACATCTTCGTCAAACTCGGCTTGTCCCAGGCCAACGTCGACCAGCATCGACGAGTGCTGGCGGTCCTCACATTCCTGAGAGGCTGACCGCCGCGCCGCAGCGCACGGCATAGAACAGGTTGCATCGGGAAAACCCCACAGCCCACCGGGGGCTGACCGGCACGTGCCTTGTTGTGTCAGCAGGGAAGACATCAGCCACGGCGGCAACGAATCATTGTCGGTGTCGGCATGAGCCGGCGCCCAATGCAGGGAGTGGGAAGGAGACCCAAATGGCTGTTTGGCTGATCACCGGTGCATCACGTGGACTCGGCAGTGCGATCGCACGGGCGGCACTGGCTGAGGGACACACCGTCGTTGCGGGCGCACGAAACGTCCCCGCTGCCGCAGCCGAGCTGCCGCACAGTGATGCGCTCACCGTGATCGATCTGGATGTCACCAACTCCGCGCAAGTGAGCGCGGTCGCCGACGCCACGGCCAAACGCCACGGAGGCATCGATGTCCTGGTGAACAACGCCGGCTACAGCGTCCTGGGCGCCGTCGAAGAACTCACCGACACTGAGACACGAGACATGTTCGAGGTCAACGTCTTCGGGCTGCACCGGATGACTCGCGCGGTCCTGCCACACATGCGGGCCCGTGGCCGCGGCCGCATCCTCAACATCGGGTCTGTCGGAGGCTTCGCCGCCGTCGCGTCATCCGGGCTCTACGGTGCGACGAAATTCGCCGTCGAGGCGATCACCGAAGCGCTCGCCCTCGAGCTGAGGGGCAGTGGTGTATCGGCGACCGTCATCGAACCAGGAGCTTTCCGCACGGATTTCCTTTCACCGCGTAGCGTCCGATTCGCGGCCACCGAGATCGACGCCTACGCCGATACCGCGGGCGCAGCACGCACCGCGTTCGCCGCCCTCGATGGTCACCAGCCCGGCGATCCTGACAAGGCGGCAGCCGCGATCCTGGCTGTCGCCGCCGCCGATCCGGCTCCCCTGCGCGTTCAGCTCGGACGCGACTGCGTGGCCAGAGTCGAACGCAAGCTGCTCGATGTCTGCCAAGAGCTGGGACGCTGGCGGGCCATCGCCGAATCGACCGATTTCTCAACCAGCCCCGCCGAATCGACCAGTGGCACCCGCACCGTCGGTGCCGCTTGACCGCGACGAGTTCTCAGGAGACCCTCATGCCCAACGTTTATTACAGCAGGATCATCGCCGCACCGGCAGCCGGCGTGTGGAAGATCGTCGGCGACTTCGGATCCCTCCCTGTCTGGTTTCCCTTCGTCACAGCGAGCGAACTGGATCCGCCGGGCGGCCGGCGAGAGGTCGGCGCCTTGCGCACCAACCACATCGACGACGGAACGGTGGTCGTGGAACGGCTCGTCGAGCTGTCGGATCGTGATCGACGTGTCACATACGACGTCGTCGGCGGTCATGCGCCGGTGCAGAATTACACCGCGACCATCACCGTTCACGAGATCTCCGACCAGGAAGCGTGTTTCGTTACCTGGACCGCTTCATTCGACGTCATCGGTGACGCGGATTCCATCGTGGATTGGGTGCGCAACGGGATCTTCCGTGACTGTCTGGCAGAACTCGAGCGCGTCCTGGGCGTCACCGCACCAGCATGACAGCGGGGGATCTCCAGCACCGCGGCATGTCGACTCGTCAGACGGTCCTGTTTGCGCTCGCCGGCGCAGTGGCAGTCGGCAACCTGTACTACACCCAGCCGCTACTGCACGTCATCGGCGTCAGCTTGCACACCGACGTAGGGCATGCCGGTTTCCTCGTCACGGCGACGCAGATTGGCTACTCGCTGGGCGTGCTGCTGCTTGTGCCGCTCGGCGACAGTCGCGACCGCCGCCGCCTGATCCCGACCTTGATGTTGCTGTCGGCGGCTGCGCTGACCTGGTGCGCGGTGGCGCCGACCCTGTCGGCGCTTGCCGTGGCAAGTCTCGCGCTGGGGCTGACCACGGTGTCAGGTCAGCTGTTGACCCCGCTGGCGGGTGATCTCGCCGATGACCGTAGCCGTGGACGCGTGGTCGGGATCGTAGTTTCGGGTCTCGTCACCGGCATCTTGGTCTCCCGAATTGCCGGCGGTGTCATCGCGGGTGCCTGGGGTTGGCGCGCTGTCTTCGCGATCGCTGCGGCGATCACTGCGGCCCTGGCCCTCGTGCTCGCCGCTGCCGTTCCACGGGTGCCGCCCACCACCCGCGTCGCGTATCCGAAGCTGCTCGGCTCGGTGCTGGCACTGGCTGTGCGGGAACCGACCGTACGGGTCACCCTTGTGCTGGGAGCCCTCGGGTTCGCCATGTTCACGATGTTCTGGACCGCGCTGACCTTCCTGCTCAGCGGTGCGCCGTATGACTTCACCGCATGGCAGATCGGCCTGGTCGGCGTTGCGGGTCTGGTCGGCGCACTCGCCGCACAGGGCGCCGGGCGCCTGCACGATCGCGGCCGAAACGTGGCAGCCACGGGAGCGTGCTGGTGCCTCGGGCTCGCTGCATGGGCGGTCGCGGCGGTGTCCCACAATCTTCTGATCGGGATCATCGTCGCGGCCATCGTCCTCGACGTCTCCGTTCAGGGCCTCAACATCCTGAACCAATCACGCGTGTTCGTGGTGGCACAGGAGGCGCGCAGCCGGGTCAATACGGCCTACGTCACCGCCAATTTCGTTGGGGGAACAGGCGGGTCGCTGGCCGCTGCGGTGCTGTGGAGCGTCGGCGGGTGGTCGGCGATCACGGTGGCGGGCGCAGCCATGTCGGTCCTCGGCTGTGCAGTCTGGGCGGCGGCCCGGCGCGGAGCGCTGAGGGCGAGTCGAGACGTGCACACGTCGTGAACGCAGCATTCTGTTGTGGCCGTTTCCCCGCCTCGTCGGTGGCGCAGCGCTTCCCGCGTTGTGGCGTCTTTCGTCAAATGCAAGTGATCCAGCGGTCGGCGAGGGCGTCCACCCAGTCGGCGGCCACGTCGGGATCCTGCGGTGGGGATTCCACGATCACCAACTCGTCGACACCGAGATCGACCAGTGCCGGGATGTCGCCGACCGCCGGTGCCTGAAGAGCTACCGCGCAGTGCAGGTCATCGACGTCGCGACCGGCGCGCGCGCAAAGGCGCCGTAGCATGTCCATCCGTTCGCCGACCGCGGCGACGCCGTCCAGGTTGAATCCGTACCAACCGTCACCCCAGGAAGCGACGCGCGCCAAGGCGCGATCACCGTTGCCACCGACAATGATCGGGATGGAACCCGCCGACGGCTTCGGGTGTAGACGCACCGCGTCGAAGGCGGCGAACTCACCGGTGAAGTCGGCGACATCCTGCCACCACAGGGTGCGCATGGCCTCGACGTACTCTGCCGTCCGGGCGCCACGTCGGGCGAACGGGACGCCGAGGGCCTCGAATTCCTCACGCGACCAACCGATACCGACACCGAGGAGCAGTCGTCCGCCGCTGAGTTGGTCCACCGACGCGGCCTGCTTCGCCATGATCACCGGGTTGTGTTCCGGCAGCAACAGCACTCCGGTCGCGATCCGAATCGTCGACGTCGCCGCTGCGGCGAAACTCAACGCGATCATCGGGTCCAGCCAGTCGGCATCGGCAGCTACCGCGATGCGGCCGTCGGCCGAGTACGGATAGCGTGACCGGGGACGGTCCACCATCACGACGTGCTCACCGCACCACAGCGTGGTGAAGCCTGCGCGCTCGGCGGCCACCGCGACAGCGTCGATGATGTCACGCCGGGCGCCGGCGCCAATACCCAACGCGTGCAGGGATATTTGCATCCGCGTATCCTCTCTCGTCTTTCTAGGTTGTCAAGGAAGGCGCCGGAACGGCCTTCTCGCTCCATCCGGGCGGACCGAAGACGTAACCGAACCGGGCGCGCCACGTCTTGGCGTGCGCGACATCGCGCAGCATGGCCACTGTCTCCAGGTAGTTGAACTTGACCGGGTTCTGTGACCCGACGTCATGAATCAAGCCGTAGCGGACCGGTTCGACTTCCGCGGCATAGGTGCCGAACAGTCGATCCCACACGATGAACACTCCGCCGTAATTCTTGTCGATGTATGACTTGTTCGAGCCGTGGTGCACGCGGTGGTGCGACGGCGTGTTGAACAGGAATTCCCAAGCCGGCCAGAGCTTCCCGATACGTTCGGTATGGCACGGGATCTGGAAGAGCAGCCCGGCGGTGTTGAGGACGAAGATCATCCACACGGGGAATCCGAGAAGGGCCACGGGTACCCACGCAAGGCTTCGCAACGTGTAGGACACCGGGTGAAACCACGGCAGTCGAAGGTTGGTCGACAGGTTGAAGAACCTGCTGGAGTGGTGCACGCTGTGCGCCGTCCACAGCAGCCGCACACGGTGGTCGGCGCGATGCGCCCAGTAGTAGCAGAAGTCCGTGGCGATCAGGCAGGCCACCCAGACCCACCAGTGACGAGGAGACAGCCGCAACGGGGTCAGCGACGACGCGATCACGATCGTCGAGAACGGCAGCAGGTACTGCCCGGCGAACTTGAATACCGCGTTGAGCGCGTAGGTCGCCCAGTTGCCCGCATAGTCGCGCGCCGAGAACTTCTGCGCATATTGCGGATCCTGTCGTTCGTCGAGCCACTCGACGATCGACAGCACCACAAAGGCCGGAGCGGTCCACAGCAGCATTGTCATCGTGATGTCCATGGCAATCGACGGTAGAAATCTCGAGCCGACGAAACATCGCCCGTCGGAGCGATTTCGTGTCCCCCGCGAGAGGGATGCGTCCGCGGTGCCGGGCCGCCGATGCTGTCTCAACTTCCGGCTGTGTCGGGGCTGCGGCGAGTATTCTCGCCTGGCATGGCCACCGGCGAGCTCTATGTCGAGTGTCGGCGCCACCCTAACGAGTGCGCTGCCCCAGGTGTCGGACTTCTTGCCGTCACCGGCCACCAATGCGCCCAACGTCGACTCATCGATCAACATCCACGGCCCCGTCGGGGTGTCGCCCAACGACCTGATGTCGCGCATTCACGCCGAGGGGAAAGACCGAGCCCGCAGCGCGGGGTCGGGGCTCAAGGGTGTTGGTGGCTTCTGATGGCCAAGAAGCCGAACATCCCCTGCGCTAGTGGCTGTGGCAAGCTGCTGTGGCCCGGCCGCACCACGCTGCCGGTTGGCGTGGCCGCCTGCCGTTCCTGTTGGCGCCCAGCGAGCCGCGACACCGCCAAGGCCGCCCGCGACGCGCCGCTGCAACATTTGCGGGGTCACGGTGCTCAGCGCGCACCAGATGTGCCCCTTCACGAGCGACTGCGCCGCCTGGTGTGCCGGTGATGCGGCAGCGAATACATCGGCTCCCGCGGCACCAAGTGCTGCAGCAATAGGTGTTGCCGACGAGGACAAGCCCATGCGATGCAGTCACGTCGAACGTTCGGTGCAGCCCACCGACGCTGACCGGTGACCCTTTGCCGTTTGCTCGGCGTTGACTAGTCTCACCCCGGTAGGAGTGTTATTAGAGGGGGAACGGTCGTGGGGTCGGCAACAGCCGGGGTGGGGAGTTTGCCCACCAGGTCGGAGATAGAAGGTTGGGACACATCGGAGCTTGAGAACGCGGCTTCAACCTGGCGTGCAGCGGCCGCCCAGTCTGAGCAGGTGTTTGACCAGCACCGACAGAACATCGCTGCACCTGGCGGCACCACGTGGGAAGGCGACGCCAAGGACGCGGCGCTCGACCGTGTGACGGCCGATGTGAGCGTTGTCCGGCATCAAGGTGACGTAGTGCGGGCCGCGGCCGACATTGCCGAGAGCGGCAGCGGCGACATCCAGGCGGCGCTTTCCAAAGTCCTGGACGCCATCGCTGCGGCAGAGGCCGACGGGTTCCGGGTCGGTGAAGACCTGTCGGTAACCGACACCAAGCGAGTGGACGTGTTCTCGATGGCGGCGCGCCGGACGGCACTATCGGAGCACGCTGAGGGCATTCGCTGGGCAGCAGAGCAGCTGGTGCAGACTGACACCCTGGTGAGTAAGCGGCTGGAGGCCAAAGCGACTGAGCTGCAAGGAATTCAGTTCGATGGCGAAGGTCAGTCGGATCACGTTGTGTGGGCCGTGGACTACAGCACCATGCCGGAACGGCCGCAGTTTCCGCTGCCTGAGAAGCCGTGGGACTACAACCTGGACCTGACGACCGATCTGAAAGTCGATGGCGGCAAAAGCGCTGGCGCGGGCATCACCGTCGATGACGTGTGGAAAGAACTCCACCGATGCTTTAACTGCAATTTCCCAATGGGAGGCGCACCCAAGGAGTTCCCGAAGGTTGGCGATGAGCTGCCTCTGGAAATCAAAATGGCTGGGGCCAAGCTGGCGAATTTCCCGGTGAGGGTCACTCAAGCCGAGAAATCTGGCTCGGAGATAAACATCGAATTCGAAACTCTCCCCGGACATGTGGACGGCCCAGGCAGCACGATCCACTTCAGGTTCTTCGAGCAGGGCGGTGAGATGCACCTCGGTATCAACGCGCACGTGACCGATCCTGGCCCCGGCACTCAGCCATTCCCAGTTGGACCGGCGTTCAGGGCCGGATATACGGGCATAGCGCATCTGACCTGGCAGCCCTACATCGATCGCTTGGCCGATAACATCCAGCAGTCTCGTGGTGTAGTGCCCAACGTGGGGCCTCCGGTGGTGCCACCAGGATTACCGCCTATTGCCGTACCGAATACAGGTGGACGATGAAGCGAGCGTTGACAATTGCAGGTTGGCTGATCCTCGGCATTGTGGCGGGGCTTGCCGTGTACGCGGTGCTCACGCTGATTCTGGGAGCCGCTGGCTTCTACTCGTTGGCGATGGGCACGGCGATGGTGCTGGGGTTCCTCGGTACCGTCGTCGGCGCGGTGGTGATGTTGCGCCGACGACGGAGCCCCGACCGATATGCGTTCTGGGTGGGTATGGTTCTGTTCCTTGGGGTTTGCTCGGTGCAGGTACTGGTTCTCAGCCCTCGCTTGGTCTGGCCGCTGAACCTCATGTAACGCAGGTGGGCGAGTACACCCCCGCGTCGCCCATCAGACCGTCACCTCACGACCATTAGTAACCCGGGGGTGGGCTCAAATCTCTGCCCGGTCCCTGAACACTTTCGAGGAGTATGCCGACGGCAGCGACTATGAAGGCAGAACGGACCTCGGTAACACCCAGCCGGGCGACGGGACGCGCTACAAGGGCCGCGGGCCTATCCAGGTGACCGGGCGGCACAACTACACGCAGATGAGCGAGGACCTCGGGGTTGACTTCGTGAACCATCCTTAGCCTGAATCCGTGGAGCGGCCCTCCTTGAGGTGTCCGTGTGTGGTTTCTGCTGCGTTCGGTGTTGCGGGCATGCGGTAGTTGCTGGTCTGCCCAGCTTTTCCTGTGTGCTCCGGTTGGGCCT
>Ga0182742_1004835_pt1 | contig 11835 bp, 9 predicted proteins | sample eDN5th37CBELigMG_FD_128880 | JGI IMG/M metagenome (GOLD analysis project Ga0182742, IMG submission 128880) | Enriched Miracle-Growth compost microbial communities from Emeryville, California, USA - eDNA 5th pass 37_C BE-Lig MG (version 2)... ... | reverse complement strand
TCGGCGTCATCGACGGCATCGCGTTCCAGACCAACATCCTGGCATTGAACGCCGCAGTGGAGGCCGCGCGGGCAGGCGAGCAGGGCCGTGGCTTTGCCGTGGTGGCCGCCGAAGTGCGCAGCCTGGCCCAGAAAAGCGCCCATGCCGCCCGTGACGTTAAAGTTCTCATCCAGAAGTCCGTTGATGAGATCCAGTCGGGCGCACAGCTGGTCGATCAGGCTGGCAACACCATGACCGAGGTCGTCGAGGCCATCCAGCGCGTGAACACCATCATGGCGGAGATTGCGTCGGCGTCTGCCGAGCAGGCCAGCGGCATTGCCGAGGTGAAGGGCGCCATCAGCCAGATGGATGAAGCCACCCAGCAGAATGCCGATCTGGTCGATGATGCCGCCGCCGCCGCCGCAGCGTTGCGTGATCGCAGCATTTACCTGGGACAATCCGCTTCCGTTTTCATGCTGAAGCGCGATAATGCCCTTCCCAGGGGATAATGCGGCGGGTGTGCGTGCCCCCTGGCTGCCGACCCATTCAGCGATCCTGACTTCCTATGTTTGATTTTTTCACGCTGCTGTTCGTGGTGCTGCTCCTGATGGAAGCAGTCAGCGGCGTTCTGCTGATAGGCTGGTGGCTGCAGAAGCGGGGCGACAACTCGCTGGCCTGGTGGAGTCTTGCCCATGGCGCGGGCGTGCTGGCCCTGGGGGTCGGCTGGATCATGGCGGGCGGCCGGTTCAGCCGCATTCCCCATATAGACATGCTGTTGGCCGGCATGCTGATGCTGGCCATCGTGCCGGCCTTCATCTATGTGCTGATCCGCATGCTGCGAGCCGAGGCCCGCCTGCACGGCGTGGCCGGCAAGACCGGCCTCTGGCACTACGTGGCAGCGGCCGACCCGATGGAAACCGACCAGCTGGCGCGCGACCTGCGTTCTGCCCTGGCACGCCCGGAAAAGCAGCTGTCGCTGCAATATCAGCCCATCTTCAACACGGCTACCCGCACCGTCAGCGGCTTCGAGGCCCTGTTGCGTTGGGATCACCCCGTGCGCGGCCCGATTTCGCCCGCGCAGTTCATTCCCATTGCCGAATCCAGCGGCGCCATCATGCCGCTGGGGCGATGGGCGCTGGAGACCGCCTGCAGCACCGCTGCCCGCTGGCCCAAGCCCTGGTCCGTCTCGGTGAACGTGTCACCCCTGCAATTGCGCCAGAGCCGTTTCGTGAGCCACGTGCGCGATGCGCTCAAGCACAACAACCTGGCGCCCAGTCGCCTGCAGCTGGAAGTCACCGAAGGCGTGTTGATCGAGTCGGCCAGCCAGGTCATATCCCGCCTGGCTGACGTGCGCTCGCTGGGCGCAAAGATAGCCATCGACGACTTCGGAACCGGTTATTCCAGCCTGCGCTACCTGGAGCGCCTGCCCTGCGACACCATCAAGATCGATCGCAGCTTCGTTCGCGACCTGGAGAGCGAGGCGCCGGCCCGGTCCATCACCGCCGCCATCGTCAAGCTGTGCCACGAACTGGGACATGACGTCGTGGCGGAAGGCGTGGAAACCGAGGGCCAGCTTCGGGTGTTGAACAACCTGGGCTGCCAGAAGACTCAGGGCTACCTGCTGGGCAAGCCCATGGAAGCCGACCGCATCACCCCGGTGTTCGGCCACAACCCTCTGTACGAGGGGGGGCGTGTCGAGGACGTCCAGGACCTGGAGGCCAGGCCGGTAGAGAACGATGAGGCGAGGGGCACCGGCATGACGGGCCCGGCCATTGCGGTACTGCCGTTCACCGACGCGTCGATGGCTGCGGCAGATGCCACGCAGGAATATGCGGCTTCAGGGGCGGCTCGCTCCTGAGCAGTGCCTGACGCCTCTACACGGCGCGACTGGCCTGTTCCAGTTGATAGACCAGCCTTTGCAGGAAGGTCTCGCGCCTGGGATCCTCGTTCTGGAACTCACAGCCCAGGTTGACGAAGTCCATGTTGCCCTGGCGCATGTCGAACTCGGTCACCATGCGTGTTGCGATCACGCGGATATCCGCGCGCAGCGTGCCCAGCTCATTGAAATCCAGCACCACGTCGCGAAGCTCGTCGCCCGGCTTGGGCAGGACGTCGGCCTGGAGCGGACTGCGCAGGCCCACGCCGGACAGGGACACGTCCTGTATGCGGAACCGGATCGCCCCGCCTGCCGGGCTCGTCCACACGGCAACCCGTGTATTGGGCGGCGCCACGCGCGCACGGAAGTACTCGCGGCGCTGCAGGCGATACAGCCGGAGCGGGAAGTCGCACTCGAACACGGCCTGCTCGATGGAGTCGTCCATGTCGGGCGTGATGGGACGCGACCCGTTGACGACAGGAAAGTCGATCTGTGCGCCATAGGCAGCGCCGCGGAACTGCAGTTCCGGCGCGTCCTTCAGTTGATCGAACTCGCGCTGGCCACCGTAGGGCCGAAACCGGAAAGTGCGGCGGCGGATGTCGACCGACACGATCACTGCCGGCAGGGGCTCGACCCCGCGTGTCACGGCCAGGTGCTCTGCGCTGCGCAGTAGCTCGTTCAGGGCGGAACCGATGGCCAGGGGATCGGTCATCCAGAATTCGGGATTGGTTGAATCGCTCACGTTGTTTCGTTGCCAGTTGCTTTGGGTATGGGAGGCGCAGATGGGCGCGTCTCGTCTGCATCAATGCTATACAGCCAGGCCAGCAATTCTGCAATAGCTTGATACAACTGTGGGGGTATCTTCGCGTCCAGATCGACCTGCATCAGCAGGCCCACCAGCTCGGGCGACTCGTGCACATACAGGCCGTGCTCGCGCGCCGTGCGCAGGATGGTGTCGGCCAGCACCCCATAGCCCTTGGCCACGACACGGGGGGCGGCGTCGCCTTCGGCGTAGGTGAGGGCGACGGCGGTGGTGCGGTGATCGAGGGGGGGGGACGTCATGGCTGCTTGCCCCTGCCGGCAGGATCATCCTGGCTGGGCGGAACGCCTGGGCTGCCAGCGTCGTCGCTGGCTGTGCCAGGACGTTCCGGGGAGATGTCGCCTGCGCTGCCTGTCTCGACTGCCGCCTGGGCCAGTACCGTCAGATCGGTCAGTGTCAGCCCTCCGGCCAGCAGGTTCTCACGCAGGGTCGATGCATGCTCCTGGAGGAGCGGCGCGCTGTCCGGAGCCACCAGGCGCACCACAAGCCGATCGCCTGCCAAGCTGATGCGCGCTTCCACCTCGCCCAGCGAGGGCAGGTGCAGCTTCAGGCGCGTCGCCCAGGTCGAAGGCTCGTCCGCCCCGTGCGGACTCGCATCCTCGTTCACTTCCCATTGCATGGTTGCGCCCGGCCAGGCCTCGCCCTGCCAGTGGAAGGCATTGTTGGCGAGGGTTTCCAGCTGCTGGCGCACCAGGGGGGCGGCATCCGGATGGATGCCGGGAACAGGCAGATGGGCGTTCGAGGACGAGGGGCTCGTGCCGGAGGCAGAAGCGCTGGCGTCCGAAGCGCCGGGCACGCCCGGGCCGCCGGCGGCAGATGACGCGCCGGCAGCATTTCCACTGGTGCTCGTGCCCGGCGAAGCATAGGTGCCCGCACTGGAGTAGGTGGCGGCGCCACTGCCTGCCGCAGCTGGCGCGTTGCCGGCGCCACCCGCAGCCGCCTTTGCCGGGTTGGCAGCGTCGCCCGGCGTGCCGCCAGATCGGGCCAGCAGGGCTTGTGGTTCCTTCAGCAGTTCAGCCAGGCTGCGCTTGCCGAACACCATCTGTGCCAGATGTGCCTCGTAGAACAGACCGCTGTGCGACACGGTCTGCCCCAGCGACTGCGACAGCATGCGCACCATGCCCTCAGGCGCTTTCAGTTGAGTGCCTTCCAAACCGGCACCGGCGCCTGTTTGCGCCGCGCTTGCCGGTCTTCCCGACAGCCCGGCCGATATCGCAGCCAGGCGCGCCGCGGCATTGGCCTCGGCGGCAGAGGCGGGCGGGTTGGCGTTCGATGAGGCGGCGTTGCCAGGAGAGGACGGGGATGCGCCTGCAGCGGCGCCCGCGCCTGTGCCACCACCTGCCGCGCCGCGTGCTCCGCGTTGTGCCGCAGCCGTATCCGCGTCCCATAATGGCACGCGACCCTGCAGCCCCGTAGAGCCCGTATCGCCACGGCTCAGCAGCAATGCCAGAATCGTTCGCGCAGGTTCGCTGAGAACCGCCCGCGCGGAGGGCTGGATGCCTCCGGGCAGTTCACCCTTGGCATTCGGCAGCCCGGCAGCGGCGGCACCGCCTCGTGCCACCCCGGCGGCGCCCGGCTGGCCCTGACGCGCGCCGACCTCGGCAGCCTGGCCGCTGCCGCGCTGGATCACCGAATCCTGGGGATGTACTGCAGACGTGGCCTGGGCCACATTGTGGGACTTCGCGCCGGTCAGCAGCACCGGGTGCTGTGCCAGCGTCGTGCCCAGCACCGCATCCAGCCGCGTGGCCAGCAGCGTACCGAGCGCGGAATTCGCCATGACTAGTAGCCGGCCGCTGCGGCCTGCCCGTAGGTATTCATGAGAGCCTGCTGGCGTCGCATCGTGCCGATCAGCGTGCCCAGGCGCTCGAGGCTGGGTATCGCCAGGTTGCGCGTGGCCGCATCGTTCTCCATGATGCTCACGATCAGTTCGTACTTCTGTGCGCGCTCCACGGCATCCAGCGGCGGCACTTCATTCAGCAGCTTGATTTGTTCGACCACAGCAAGATACTGGTCACCCAGGGCCAGCACGCGCTCCCAGTCTGCCTCGCGGGCGTGGGCAAGGATCTCGCTGGTGATGGCTGCCGCTTCGCGGTACAGGCCAAGCATCTGTTCTGTGGTGCTCATCATATTTGCTTCGTAAGTGAACGGTCAGGGCAGGGGCGTCACGCCCCTTTCTGGGATCCCATCTCGTTCCAGGCGCTGGCAATGTTTGCCAGCAGGCGATCGGCTTCGTTCAGTTTGGCAACGTCGGAGTGCAGGTTTGCCAGGAGCAGGCACTGCTCTATGTAGACGTACAGGTCGTGGAGGTTGGCGGCGATTTCGCCACCTTCCTCCAGGTTGAGAGCCGCGCGAAGCCCGTCACCCACAATGCTGATGGTCTTCGAAATTGCCATGCCACGGGTAGGAATGTCCTTCTGCTCAAAGGCAAAGCGTGCCCGCGCAATGTTCGTGCGCGCGCCTTCGAACAGCAGGGATATGAGCCTCTCTGGAGACGCGCTGTTAACGCTGGTCTCCAGACCTATCTTGGCATAGGTTTGTGCGCCTCGCATAAGCAAAGGTCCGTTCAGGTTGTCAAGTTGATGAGTCTAGCGAAATCCTGCAACACGAAACGACTGAACTATATGGACTATCCCTTTCTGCTTTGGCGTTTAGTAATACATCGCAGCGCGCCTTGCTCAGTCGCCGCTGCCGCTCTTGCTCAACATGGACAGTTGCTGGGTCAGGTAGGCGCTGGTCGACTGCATCTGAGCGATCAGGGCGTCCAGTGCGGCATACTGGGTCTGGAAGCGCGCCATGTTGTCTTCCACACGCAATTCAAGCTTTTCGTACTGGTTCTCCAGGTCCCGTATGCTCGACTGCAGACCTTTGGTCAGGCTGTCGAGCGCTCCACCCGAGGTGATGTAGCTTGTCGCAAGCTGGTCGGTCACCTTGGAAAGGCCGGTATCGCTGGTGAAGAACGATTTCACCTTGTCCGGACTGCTCGTCAAGGCTGCCGCAAAGGCCGTCTCGTCGAGTTCCAGATTGCCCTCGAGCGTCGTGGACAGACCGACTTCCTTCAGGGCGCCCAGCCCGGTGTTCTCCAGTGATTTCGCAAGGATGTTGCGAAGCTGGGACTGCAGGCTTCGTGCAGTGCTGTCGCCAGTCAGCGGGCTGCTCGTCTTGGAGGCCATGTCGTACGACATCTGGCGAGAAATGGTGCTGAGGAGCGCATTGTAGGCTGCCACGTACTCGCCGGCTGCCTTGAGCGCAACGCTGTTGTCGTTCTCCACCGCAAGCGTAAGCGGGGCGCCGGGAGAAGTGGGGGCGAGCAGTTGAAGATCGACACCATCGATTGCGCCCTTCAGCGTATTGGTCTGGCTCACCACCGGGATGCCGTTGAGCACCAGGTTTGCATCGGTCGCCGCTACCGTCTGCGTCATGGGAGTGGCCGCGCCCGAGGCTGCGCCGTATCCCAGTATGTCGTTTAGCCCGCTATTGCCGGTGACAGACACAGCGGTCACGCTGGCCTTCGTGCCAGTGCTTTGTGCCGACAACACCAGCCGGAACGGTTCGGTGGGGTGGCCATCGTTGACGATGGTTGCCGTCACGCCAAGGTCCGCGGCATTGATTGCGGCGCGAAGTCCGTCCAGCGAGGTGTCGGCACCCAGCGTCAGGGTCTTCGTGACGCCGTCGATCGTAACATTCAGGTCGCCGCCACTCCCGATGGAGGTGTTCCGCGTGGCCTGGCCTTTCGTCGAAAGACTCTGCGTCGTGGCAAGGTTGGCAACTTCAATGGAGTACTGACCGGCTGTAGCAAGATCGCCCGACGTCACGGTCGCGGACAGGACGGCAGTGTTGCTGCTTGTCACTTTCATGGAAGTGAAAGCGGTTTCCTTGCCCAAGGCTGCTGCAGCCTTCTGCAGGGACTCAAGGGAGTTCTTTATGACTCCATAGGAAGAGAGCTTTGCATCGTAACTCACCTTGCGCGAGGCCAGGGCTCGCAGCGGCTGCTCCTCCACGGTCCGCAGATTAGCCAGAAGTTCTGCCAGCGGCAGGCCTGAGCCTACGCCAATGGAGGATAAGGTAGCCATATATGTTTCTCGGTTTGTAACTGTGGATGAGCAGAACGGCTGTGAGTATTTCTTCGCCGGACTTCGGAAACGTTTACGGCAGAAAAGCTTCGGACTTTAGATGACGGATTTCATCGAGTCTTCAGAAAATTTGTATCGGTTGCCCTAAAGCTTCTCATCAGAGGTCCGTTAAAGGGATGCAACGACGCATTGCCGCATCGATGAATGAGCGGCGAACGTACGTTAAGGCGGGTGGTAGAAGCCACCTGCGACACCTAGTCCCTCTTCTGGAGCACAACATGTCGGTCATCAACACCAACTACCTGTCGCTGGTTGCCCAAAACAACCTGTCCAAGTCCCAGGCTTCCCTGGGTACCGCCATCGAGCGCCTGTCCTCGGGCCTGCGCATCAACAGCGCCAAGGACGATGCAGCTGGCCAAGCCATTGCCAACCGCATGACCGCACAAGTTCGCGGCATGGCTCAAGCCCAGCGCAACGCCAACGATGGTATTTCCCTGGCCCAGACCATGGAAAGCAACCTCACCGAAATCAACAGCAACCTGCAGCGCATTCGCGAACTGGCTGTGCAGGCTGCCAACGATACGAACCAGACCTCCGACCGTACGTCGATCAAGCAGGAAATCGACTACCGCGTTGCTGAAATCACCCGCATCGCAACCAACGCCGAATTCAACGGCACCAAGCTGCTGAGCGGCACCGCCACCACCCTGACGCTGCAAGTCGGCGCCAACACGGCAGCCGACAACCAGATCACCATCGCAACGATGGCAGCTACCGCAAACGATCTGAGCATCAGCGCCCTGAACGTGGCCACCTCGACGGGTGCGACCGCCGCCATCACTTCGGTTGACGCTGCAATCACCACCATCGCTACGAAGCGCAGCGAGCTGGGTGCAACCCAGAACCGTCTGTCGTCCACCGTTGCCAACCTTGGCAACACCATCAACAACCTGTCGGCTGCTCGTTCGCGTATCGAAGACGCAGACTACGCAGCCGAAGTGTCGAACATGACGCGCTCGCAGATCCTGCAACAGGCTGGCCAGTCGGTTCTGGCACAAGCCAACCAGGTTCCGCAAGGCGTCCTGTCGCTCCTGCGTTAATTTTGCCCTTTCCTGGCGGCGCGCCTATGGCGTGCTGCCGGGGTGAGCATGCCCGCCAGCAGCCTTGCACAAGGCTGCTGGCGTTTTTTTGTCTGAAGATCGCGTGAAGGTTAAGGCAGGAAAAGCTCGGCAGTTCCACGATTTGGACGGCGCCTCCGGCTGATAGGCTATCCAGGTAGGTTGTCATCCCAGCGGAGCCATGTCTTGACCCCCCCAGTTTCCCAGCACTCTCCATCGACTGTTTCGCACCAGTCGGAGCCCATTTACTTCACTTCGCCAGCACATCTGCGGGCGACCGCCCATCTATATGGGATCTCCGCGCCTCCGGTGTCCAGCGCGCGAGTCCTGGAGCTGGGTTGCTCGATGGGCGGGAACCTGCTGCCGTTTGCCTTGGCCTATCCCGAGGCCGAAGTGGTTGGCGTCGATGTGTTTCCATCACATATCGAACGCGGGCGCGAGATAGCAAAAGAAGTCGGAGCGCGCAACCTGCAGCTTTTTGCATTGTCGCTGGCTGACATCGGACCTGCCTCCGGCTTGTTCGATTATGTCATTGTGAACGGCATGTACAACTGGGCAGACCCCACGGACAGGGCCAACCTTCTGCGAATCTGTCGGGAAAACCTGTCTCCAGGCGGACTGGCCTGCGTCACATACAACACCTATCCGGGCTGGAAGGCGGGCGACGTCCTTCGTGACGCCATGGTTCTCAATGCGCAATGGAGCAATAGCAGCGACCCGAAAAGTGCAAGGGAGTTCCTGTCCGACATGGTGGGGGGAGTGCCGGGCAGCAACGTTTCGATGGCGTCCCTGCTGACCATGGCGCGCACGCTAGAGGAAATGTCCGATCACAACCTCGCTCTGGAATATCTGGAAAACCAGAACCCGGCATCCTATCTGATCGAGTTTGCAGGCCTCGCATTGCAGGCCGGCCTGGCTTACGTAGGAGATGCGAACCCGCATACCGAGATCGCGTCGGCGTATGGCGATCGGGTGAGCGCGGCGCATGCAAGGATGTCGAGAGGAAAGCCGAGGATCCTCGCGCAGCAGATGCTGGACATGCTGGTGGGACGGGAGCAGCGTGCCAGTATTCTGACTCACGCCGAGAGACAGGCGGAGGTGCTGGACGCTCCCGACACCGCCAGGCTCGCCGATCTTCATTTTGCCGGGTGCTTCTTGCAGCAAAGCGAAGAGGCCGGTGGCGGATACACGAATCAGCTCGGACGAAAAGCCAGTATCTCGACATACAGGCACCTGGCTGTTGTGGACGAGCTGACCTGTGCCTGGCCAAGGTCTCTGTCCTTCTCGAGTCTGAATCAGCTGCTCAGCCTGCCTTTCGAGGAGGACGCCGGTACACCCGGTTGCGCATTGAGCAAGACGCTGGAGGACTTCTTCAAACAGGGAGTTCTGCGCTATTCGTTGGATGAAGGGCCTTATGAACTTTCCCGTTGTGACCGTATGTCCCTGGCTCCGGGGCTGGTGCCATTGCTGGTTTCCACGCTGGAAGAGCGGCCGCTACGTGTTGCGCTGTTCAATCTGTGGCATGAGCGTGTTTCTCCTCGATTTGCTCCAAGCGAACTTCTGCTCCTCTCGCACTTCGACGAGGCTGGAGGCCCCGACGAGCTGGCGGCCCTTCTCGAGCGCTCGGAGCTTCTCAAGCTCGATGGCGACGACTCGAGCAAGAGGCGCGAGTCTGCCAGGGCTCAGACGATGGCGTTCCTGGAGAAGGCGGTCAAGGCGGCGATGCTATGGGGATCGGAGGTTGCATGGAGCCGTTTCCATCACTCCATGCTTGTTCTCGGAGGTACGGCTCTACCGGGCGCTCTGTATCGATCACAAGCTTTCGTAGCCAGTACCCTGCGCGCCAGGACGGCAGGATCAAAGGTCTTCGAAGCGCCTGGTAGCGCGAGGAGCGCATCGAATGGCAAGCTCGCCCGGCGCGAGCAGGAGCTTCAGCAGGTCAAGCAGGCGCAGTCAAATGAAGAGCTGCTCGTGGCTGCCGCCCGTCTTGCCAGGGAGCATCCCGAGTCGCCGATAGGGTGGATCGAATACGGAAATGCTCTGTTCAGCCTGGGCCAATGCACGGAGCTTCAGAGGGTCGCGGTGGAAGGTATCCTGTCGCATCCCCTGGATGCCCGCATGTACGCGGGCCTGGGCAATGGGATGCTCCTGGGGGACACAATGTACGCGGCGATAGCCTGCTACCGTATTGCCCTGAAGCTGGATGCAAACAATCATGTCGTTGTGAAGAACATCGCGGTTGCCCTGTTCCGGCTAGGCCTGCTGGCTGACGCCGAGGAGCACCTCCTTCGCGCCATGCGCGACTGGCCAGACGACGACGAGATAGGAAACAATCTGGCGACATTGTGGATGTCCCAGGGCAAGTACGCGGAGGGAGGGGCGCTGTATGACAAGATGCTCTGCAGGAACCCGCTGAACCTCGATGCCCAGAGCAACAGGCTCTTTGCCGCTACCCACAGACATGATCTGTCCCCGGAGCAGATATTCAGGCTGCACTCGGAGTACGGCTCCTTCATGGACAGGACATTGAGAGGCCGGCGGAAAACAGTGCACCGGAATGACAGGACGCCCCATAGGCGCTTGCGCGTCGGCTTTGCATCGGGAGACCTGCGACAGCATGCGGTAGCGCGGTTCTTCGAGCCGACCTGGCATGCCCTCGATCGCACCCAATTCGATCTGTACGTCTACAGCGAGGCAGTACGGGAAGACGATGTAAGCGAGCGGATCAAACAGGGTTCTGTCGGCTGGCGGCGCACCAAGGGCATATCCGATCAGGCGTTGGTCAAGCTGATACAGGACGATCAAATCGATATTCTTTTCGATCTGGCGGGCCATACGGCGCGCAATCGACTGCCGGCGCTCGCCCTGAAGCCTGCACCGATTCAGCTCTCATGGATCGGATACCCGGGCACTACCGGCCTGGAGGCGATCGACTATACCTTCCTGGACCCTCATTTTGCCGAACCCGGCGTTCTGGATCCCTACTATACGGAAAAGATCATCTATCTTCCCGAGGCATTCTCCTTCGAACTGGGACCACAGCAACCGGAAGCCAATCCTCTGCCGGCGCTGAAGAACGGGTATGTCACCTTCGGAAGCTTCAATCGCATGAGCAAATTGAGCGACCAGACCCTGGATCTGTGGTGCAGTGTGCTGCGTGCCATCCCGACAGCCAGGATGCTGGTAGGGGCGATCGAGGACGATGCGTCCAGGCAGGCTCTCGCAGCCCGCTTCGCAGCTCGCGGCGTGCCGGAGGAGCGCCTGGCATTCAGGAAGCGCACCACCATGCATGACTATCTGCTTTCGCATCATGACGTAGACGTGATTCTCGATACCGCGCCCTACACGGGCGGTACCACTACGCAACACGCCTTGTGGATGGGCGTGCCGGTCCTCACCCTGCGGGGTGCTTCTGTGCCGTCCAGGCAGACTGCTGCATTGCTCGGATACTTGGGCCTTGCGTCCTTCATTGCCGACAGCGTCGACGAGTATGTTCGTCAGGCCGCCCATCATGCCGGCGAGCTCGCAGAGTTGAGCACGCTGCGCCAGCAATTGCGCACTCTGATAACGAAGTCTCCCGCATGTGACGCGGTTTCGCTGGCAAGAAGTGTTGAACGCGCACTCCGGATGGCATGGATCCGCTGGTGTGACGACGCCCCGCCGGTCAGTTTTTCCGTGCCCGCAAACTTCCAGAATGGAGAATGACGCATAGCGCATATGCAAGGGGCGAGCAGGAACGGGAGCCGCTCCGGCAACGGAATGCCGGCAGGAACGGAGCGCTCCTTTCATACTCCTGCATTGCGCCAGGCGTCTCCTCATGAGAATGAACCTGCAATATGAAGCCGTCCGCACCGGTCGTGCCATTGGCGGCTATTTTGAACTTGAAACGAGCAGCCGCTTCGAGTTCCCGTACGCGGAAGCATATCGCTTTCAATCCGGGCGAGCGGCTTTCATGGCGTTGCTGGCCGCGCG
>Ga0182742_1004834_pt1 | contig 11837 bp, 13 predicted proteins | sample eDN5th37CBELigMG_FD_128880 | JGI IMG/M metagenome (GOLD analysis project Ga0182742, IMG submission 128880) | Enriched Miracle-Growth compost microbial communities from Emeryville, California, USA - eDNA 5th pass 37_C BE-Lig MG (version 2)... ... | reverse complement strand
TGTTGACGGAGCCCGGCGCGATGGCGTTGGCCCGCACGCCCGAAGGGCCGAGCTCCACCGCCGCAGTGCGCACCAGCGACATCAGCCCCGCCTTGGCGGCTCCGTAGGGCGCGTGCAGCGGCGCGCTCGACAGGCCGCTCACCGACGCGACGAACACCATGGCGCCACGGCCCTGCCGGGCCATCACGGCGCCGGCGCGTCGCGCGAGGAGGAAGGCGTGGCGCAGGACCATGCCGAACACCCAGTCCCAGTCCTCGTCGGTGGTGTCGACCAGCGGCGACCAGCGCGCCATGCCGACGATGTCGACGAGCCCGTCGAGGCGACCGAGCTCGCGCTCGGCCTGCTCGACGATCGCGTCGACGCCCTCGCTCGTGCGGGCGTCGGCCACGCAGGCCACGCCGCCGACCTCGGCCGCCACCTCACGCGCCAGCGTCTCGTCGACGTCGACGCAGAGCACGCGCGCGCCGACCGACGCCAGCGCGTGTGCGCTCTGGCGGCCGTTGCCCTGCCCGGCGCCCACGACCACCACGCCACGGCCGTCCATGCGCAGCAGGTCGGGATAGGACGGGACCGGGCTGTCGTCGGCTGATGTCATGCGCTCCCCCTTCGCCGGGGGGACCCTACCGTCCGCTCGCCGTCATCGATCCAGCCGTGGTGCCAGACTCGCCCCATGGCGTCCTCCCCGTCGCTCGCCACCGCCCACAGCCCCCTGCCGCCGGTCGAGCGGGTGCGCCCCGGTCTCTGGAGCATCCCCGTGCCGCTGCCCAACAACTCGTTGCGGTACGTGTTCGTGTACGCCTTCGAGACCGACGCGGGGCCCTACATCGTCGACGCCGGCTGGAACACCGACGAGGCCTACGAGGCGCTCGACAGCGGCTTGCGGCACGCGGGCAGCAGCGTGGCCGAGGTGCAGGGCGTGCTCGTCACGCACATCCACCCCGACCACTACGGGCTGGCGGGGCGCATCCGGGAGGCCTCGGGCGCCTGGGTGGCGCTGCACCGGGCCGACGCCGCGCTCATCCACGACCGCTACGACGAGCCGGTCGACCTGGTGGCCCGGGTCGACGCCATGATGCGCCGCACTGGCGCGCCGCCGCTCGAGGCCAGCGAGCTGTCGCGCGCGTCGATGCCGGTCCGCCCCCTCGTCGATCCGGTCCACCCGGACGTGCTGGTGGAGGACGGCGACCGGCCCGACGTGCCCGGCTGGGACCTGAGCGCCATCTGGACGCCCGGGCACTCGCCCGGGCACCTGTGCTTCTGGGAGCCGCGCCACCGGGTCATGCTCTCCGGGGACCACGTGCTGCCGCGCATCACGCCGAACATCTCGTTGCACCCGCAACAAGGCGACGATCCGCTCGGCCAGTACCTGGTGTCGCTCGCGAAGATCGCGGCCTACGACGCCGAGGAGGTCCTGCCCGCGCACGAGCACCGCTTCGTCTCGCTGCAGGGCCGGGTGGAGGAGCTGCAGCTGCACCACGAACGCCGCTTCGCGGAGGTGCTGGCGGCCATCGGCAGCGGCATCACCACCGCCTACGGGATCGCCTCGAAGATGACGTGGTCACGCGGCTGGAACCGGCTCGAGGGCTTCATGCGCCGCTCCGCCGTCGGCGAGGCCATGGCGCACCTGCGGGCCCTCGAGCGTCGCGGCCTCGTGGTGGAGCGCATGGGGGAGCCGTCGATCTGGGAGCTGACGCCGCCCGGGTGACCATGACGCCACGCCACGCCACGCCGCGCCGCGCCGGCAGCACGTGCCGGCCGGCCGGCGAGCGCGGCTCCCCCCTCCGCGGCTCGCCGGCGGCCCGGCCTCAGGTGCGACCGCTCAGCAGCGCAGCGGGCCGGCTCAGGCCCGCGGCGTCATGTCGAGGTCGGGCGGCGGCTCCGAGGGGATCTTCCAGCGCAGGAAGCCCTTGTCGTAGAGCTCGTGGTAGGCGTTGGCCGCCTCCACCATCGCCGCGAAGGCCGTCTCGAAGGCGTCCCAGTCCTCGGACTCGATGGCCTTCTGGACCGCGGCGCACTCCTCGTTCACGAACTTGTCGATGTTGTCGACGTACTTCGGGCGGAGGAAGGCGCCCTTCTCCATGAGGTTGATGGCTTCCTTGAGCTGGAAGCGGGCGAGGGCCCGGTTGCGGGCCTTGCCGGCGTAGTAGCACTTCCAGATCCGCTGCCCGACGAGGGGCATGATCTCGGCCATCCCGGGCATGAGGGGACCGAGGTCGCTCAGCTGGAAGGTGCCCTTGCCGGTGTCGATGACGTGCTCGTGCTCGGCGCCAGACATGCTTCGCACCCTACCGGAGACATCCGACACGCGCCGTCGTACACTGCTCGCGGGCGAGCCTGTCACTCGGACGTGCTCAGCTGGAAGAGAAGAGAACAGCGTTGGCAACAGGAACGGTCAAGTTCTTCAATGCGGAGAAGGGCTACGGCTTCATCTCCCGGGAGCAGGGTGACGACGTGTTCGTCCACTACTCCAACATTCAGATGAGCGGGTACAAGACCCTGCAGGAGGGCCAGCGCGTCGAGTTCGACGTGGCTCCCGGCCGCAAGGGCGAGGAGGCCCAGAACGTCCGCGTGATCTGAGCCGATCAGCACAAGCGAGGTGACGACGGAGCCGCCGGTTCGCCCGGCGGCTCCGTCGCGTGCGGGGGCCGTCGCGTCCGGGGCCGCGACGTCCGGGTCGGGGCGTCCAGGTCGGGGCGTCAGCCGGGGCCGCGCCGCCACCGGCGACGGCGCCGCCGGCGGGCCTCGCGCCGCGCCGCTCGCAGCGCCGTCTCGGCTCGGCGGCGGGTGTCGGCGTCGGGCGGGCGGTCGGCGAAGCGGGCCGCTTCGAGGGCGGCCACCGCCTCGACCACCCGGGCGTCGGGCAGCGGGCCGGCCACCAGCGCGGCGGCGTACTCCCGCATGGTCTCCGACGGGCGGCGGGCCCGGCCGCGGCGGCGGCCCACCCGCTCCAGCCGGCGGAACCACACCTGCTCCCAGGGACGGGCCTGGCGGCGCCGCGCCCCCCGCACGGCCAGCACGACGGCCCCGGCGGCCACCGCCAGCCCGCCGAGGATGAGCAGCACGGGGGCCGAGCGCTCCAGCAGGCGCCGCAGCCGGCCGGCGGCCGAGTTGTCGTACTCGCCGGCCAGGGGCACCTCCGCGGTGGGGTCGAAGCCCTGCCAGCCGAGGCCCGGGAACCACACCTCCACCCAGGCGTGGGCGTCGCGCTCGCGGACCACGAACTCCCCGCCGAGGGCGGCCTCCTCGCCCGGCACGTAGCCGACGGCCAGCCGGGCCGGCACGCCCAGCGTGCGCAGCAGGACCGTGAGGCTGGTGCCGATCTGCTCGCAGAAGCCCCGGCGGCTCTCGAACAGGTGGTGCTCCACGGCGTCGGCGCCGTCGGGGAGGGGCGGGATGTCGAGGGTGTAGGTGGTGTGCTCGCCCATCCAGCGCTCGAGGGCCAGGATGGCGTCGTAGGTGGTGGGCGCGTCGGCGGTCACCTCGCGGGCCAGCTCGACGACCCGATCCGGCACGTCGGGGAGCTGGAGGTAGGGCGTCAGGTCGTCGGGGATCGCCGCCCCACGGGGGTCGTGGGCCCGGAGGAGCTCGGCGGTGACCGGCACCCGCTCGCTGGTCACCCGGTACCGCGTGCCGGGCTCCATGGCCACGCCGGTGGTGACGGCCCCGTCGCCCGTGGCCCGCAGCGGCAGCGCGTGGGTCTCGACCAGCGCCACCCGGGGCGCGCCGACCACCGCCGTGGTGGGCGCCTCGACCGTGACGAGCTGGACCAACGGCGAGGTGGGCACCTGCGGCCGGGCGTCGGCCTGCAACGGGGTCCGCACCGAGGCCAGGGCCATCACCGAGCCGCCGTCGGTCTCCCGGTCGCGTCGCCAGGTGCGCCCGTCCCAGCGGGCGTAGCTGCCCGCCCGCCAGAAGTCCGGCACCGGCGACTGGACCCGCAGCACGACGCGGTCGGAGAGGCCGAGGCGCTGGGTCACGTCGAGCTCGTCGTCGAGGTTCAGGCCGGCCGATGCGCCCTGCGAGCGGGTGCGGGCCGGGCCGCGCCCCGTGTCCCCTCCGGTGGAGGGTGTGCCCTCAGTGGCGGCCAGGAGCGGCACCAGGAGCACCACCGCCCCGGCCGCCAGGGCGGCGTCGCGAGCGGTGCGGGCCTGCAGCCCACCGCCGGGGCGGCCGGCCGCGCCGCCCCCGCCGCCGGCGACGGGTGGGCCCGCCGGCAGCCGGGGGAAGCGCTCCTGCCAGCTGCGGGCCGTGCCGGCCAGGGCCAGCGCGGCGAGCACGGCGGTGACGGCCAGGCGCACCACGGCGTCCTGCAACGGGTGCTCCACGAGCACCGCCGCGCTGGCGAGGAGGGCCACGGCGACGCGGTTCACCACGGCATCGGGGCTGGTGGTGGTGGGCATGACCACCACCAGGGCGAGCATCAGCGTCTGGCCGAAGGCGACCGCGAACGGCGACCAGCCGGTGCCGTGGCCGGGATCGGGGCGCAGGACCAGCACCAGCACCAGCGAGGCCGCCACCTGGAGGGCCCGCAGCCCGTGCAGCCGGCGGGCCGGCGACCCCCAGCGCGAGGCCGCCACCGCGGTGCCGGCCGCGGTGGCCAGGACCAGCGGCCAGACCGGCACCGAGGGGTCGCTGCGCGACAAGCCGTCGGCGACCAGGGCCAGCCAGGCCACCAGCCCGCCGGTGCCCACCGCGGCCAGCGTCCCGGCGGCCGAGCGCGACGGCGTCACGGCCACGGCCGATCGCCCTCCGGGGTGCACAGCCGCCCGGCGCCGCCGTTCGCGCCGGCCCCGCTGCCACCGGTCGCAGGCCAGCCCGGCGGCGGCGAGGGCGGCTCGGGCGAGGGCACCGCGGCCGCCAGGCGGCGCTGCAGGTCGAGCACCGAGGCGACGGGCGCCGTGACCGGTCCGGCCGGCTCGACGGTGGCCAGCAGGAGCGTCCACCCGGCGCCCAGCGCCTCTCGCCCGGCGGCCGCGGCCCGGGCGGCCGCCTCCTCGGCAGCGGGACCACCCGCGCCGAGGTGCAGGCCGAGCAGGGCGGCGGCGGTGGCCCCGCCGTCGAGCTCGCGCACCACCAGGCGGCCGGCCCGGGCGGAGGCCCGCCACGACACCAGCCGGGCGGGATCGCCGGGCCGGTAGTCGCGCACCGACCGCGGCGGCCCGTCGGCGGCGGCCCCGCCCGTGCCGGCGTCGCCCTCGGTCGACGATCGGGCCGCCGGCGCGGTCACGCCGGGCGCGGGTCGGGGTCCGACCGCCAACGGCTGGGCCAGCGGCACCCGCCGGGTGCGCACCCACCCCACCAGGCCGAAGGGGTGGTGGCACGCCACCGCCACCACGACGTCGGTGCGGACCTCGCGCACCGACACGCGGAAGGTGAGCGGCCCGCTCGCCGGCGGCTCGGCCAGCGCCCACGGGTCGCCGGGCGGGTCGAGCACGGCCACGGTGACAGGCTGGCGGGGCCCGTCGAGGGCGAGGACCAGGCCCGCCCGGTCGCCGGTGGTGGCGTCGCCGTCGTTGCCGGTCACGCGGGCCTTCACCCGCTCGGCCACCACCAGCGCCCACAGCAGGTTCACGGCCACGGCGGCCACCAGGCCCAACCGCACGAGCGCCAGGGTGCGCAGCCCGCTGGTCCGGTAGGCGACGTGGAGCACCAGCGCGGCGACGAGCAGGGCCACCGCGGGCGGCCGCAGGTCGAGGCGGCGCGTCCGCACGTCCTGCGCAGGGCGGCCCGGGGCGGACGGCCCGCCCACGTCAGGCCACCGGCACGGGCACCGCCGCCACGAGGTCCTCGACCACGCGGCGGGCGGCGGTGGTGGTGGTGCGGCCGGCTGCGGCCAGGCGGTGGGCCAGCACCGGCCCGGCCACGGCCTTCACGTCGTCGGGCAGCACCCAGGTCCGGCCGTCGACGCAGGCGTGCCCGCGGGCCACGGCCAGCAGGGCTTGGGCCGCCCGGGGGCTCACGCCGTGGGCCAGCCCGGGCTGCTGGCGGGTGGCCGCCACCAGGTCGAGCACGTACTCGACGATGGCCGGGTGGGCGTGCAGGCGGCCGGTGGCGGCCTGCGCGGCCCGGAGGGCGGCCGGCTCGACCAGTGCGGGCAGCTCGTGCAGGCCGGGGAGCCCGCCCTCGCCGAGCAGCAGGGCCCGCTCGGCGTCGCGGGACGGGAGGCCCAGCGACACGGCCACCGCGAACCGGTCGGACTGGCCGGGCACCAGCGGGAAGGTCCCGGCGTCGCCCTCTGGGTTCTGGGTGGCGAGCACGACGAAGGGGACCGGCAGCGCGTGGGTGGTCCCGTCGACGGTGACCTGGCCCTCCTGCATGGCCTCCAGCAGCGCCGACTGGGCCCGCGGCGTGGCCCGGTTGATCTCGTCGACCAGCAGCACGTGGTGGAACAGCGGGCCGGGGTGGAACGTCCAGCGCCGCGCCGGGTCCTCGGCGCCGGGCTCGTAGACCGACACCCCGGTGACGTCGCTGGGGAGCAGGTCGGGCGTGCCCTGCACGCGGCCGGCGGGGGCGCCGATGGTGCGGGCCAGCGCCTTGGCCAGGAGGGTCTTGCCGACGCCTGGCGCGTCCTCGAGGAGCACGTGCCCGCCGGCCAGCACCGCGGCCACGACCAGCCGCACGGCCTCCTGCTTGCCCAGCACCACACGGGACACGGCGCCCGCCAGGAGCGGTCCCACCCGGGCCGGGTCGGCGGCCTCCAGGGGGACGACGGTCATGCGCGCCAGGGTAGGAGATGCCTCCGGTTTCCCGGGCTCGGCCGGCCGGGTACGCCGGGCCAGTGAGCAACGGGTCCGGCACGCGCACCGGGGTCAACGACGAGTCCTTCCACCGCGCGCTGCGAGCCGCTCGGGACGCCCTCGACGAAGCCGGCGTGCCGCACGTGTTCATGGGCGGCGTGGCGTCGATCGTGCACGGGCGCACGTCGTGGACGCACGACATCGACGTGTTCCTCCCCGCCGCGCACGAGCCGACGGCCACGGAGGCCCTCGTCCGCCACGGCTTCATCGCTCGCGACAGCGAGCACGGGTGGCTCTCCAAGGTGGAGATGGACGATGTCGTCGTCGACCTCATCCACCGGGCGGAGGGCCCCGTCTACGTCGACGCCGAGATGCTCGAACGGGCCGTGGAGCGCACCGTGTGGGGCGTGCCGGTGCGGGTGCTTGCCCCCGAGGACCTGATCGTCACCAAGGCCCTGGCCCACGACGAGGAGACCGCCCACTACTGGTGGGACATCCTGGCCATCATCGCCGGCTGCGACCTCGACTGGGACTACCTGGTGCACCGGGCCCGACGGGGTCCCCGGCGCCTGCTGTCGGTGCTCTTCTACGCCCAGTCGAGCGACCTCACGGTGCCCGAGTCGGCGGTGCGCCGGCTGCTCGACACGGTCGTCGGGCCCGTCTCCGTCTGAGACCCTTCGCCTGACTCGCCTCCACCGGTCTCGTGGCCCCGGGGGAGCGGCCATCCTGGCCGCGCGCACGGCGACCTGAGCTGGCGGCGAGCGCAGCTTTCGCGCGGCGCGGGGGAGGCGCGGGTACGGTGCCGCCATGCCGACCAGCACGTCCGTGCAGGCCGTCATGACGCCCGACGTCGTGACGGTGTCGCCCGAGCAGTCCGTGCGGGAGGCCGCCTCCACCCTGTTGCTGCGCGGCGTCGACGGCGCGCCGGTGGTCGACGCCGGCGGCCGGGTGGTGGGCATGCTGACCACCGGCGACCTGATCGTGCAGGAGGCCGAGGTCCACCCGCCGGCCGGCGTGGCCATCCTCGGCGTGGTCATCCCGCTCACCCCGCCCGCCCAGTTCGAGGCGGAGCTGCACAAGGTGCTCGGCTCCACGGTGGGCGAGGTGATGGAGCCCCACCCGGTCACCATCGCCCCGGACGCCACGGTCGGCGAGGCTGCCCAGCTCATGACTGAACGCCGGGTGTCGCGCCTGCCCGTGGTCGACGGCGGTCGCCTGGTCGGCATCATCAGCCGGGCCGACATCGTGCGCGAGCTGCTGCGGGACCTCGGCGAGGAGGCGGGCTCGTGATCACGGCCTTCGTGCTCATCCACGCCGAGCCCGGTGGCGTGGCCCGCCTGGCCGAGGAGCTGGCCGAGGTGCCCGGCGTGGCCGAGGTGTACTCGGTGGCCGGCGACGAGGACGTGGTGGCCGTCGTGCGGGTCCGCCACCACGAGGAGCTGGCCGAGGTGGTCACCACGAGGGTGCAGGCCCACCCGGGCGTGATGGCCACCCGCACCCTCATTGCCTTCCGCGCCTACAGCCGCCGCGACCTCGACGAGCTGTGGGCGATCGGCATGGAGGGGAGCTGAGGTGGCGGGCATCCTGGTCGGCGTCGACGGGTCCGACATCGCGCTGGGCGCCCTGCGCTGGGCGCTGGAGGAGGCTCGCCTCCGGGGGGTGCCGGTGCACGTGGTGACCACCTGGGAGGTGCCGGCCCTGGTCGACGTCACCGGCATGGTGGCGCCGCCGCCCGCCGACGTGGGCGACCTCGAGGCCACCGCCCGCCTGGTCCAGGACGAGGCCCTAGCCGCGGTCGACGCCGACGCCACGGGGGTGGAGATCGTGCGCCACACCGTGCTCGGCAACGCCGGGCACGTCCTCGCCGAGAGCAGCCACGACGCCGACCTGCTGGTCGTCGGGTCGCGAGGCCTCGGCGGCATCAGCGGCGCGCTGCTCGGCTCGGTCAGCCGCCACCTGGTGCGCCACGCCGCGTGCCCGCTGGTGATCCTGCGGCCCGAGGTGGCCGCCCGCTTCGTCCCGGCCGGGGACGGCTCCTCGTGAGCGACACCTGTCAACGAACCACAACGTGGCCACCCTGGCACCGTCACGTGCCTCCGTCAGCCTGGCTCGGCTCCCGCTGAGGCGGGTCCGCCGCCGTTCGCCCCCCCGCCCGCTCCGTTCTGCCCGCTCGCTCCGACGCCCTGAGGAGGGACCGTGACGCGCTCGACCCTCACCGCGGCCGCCGCGGTGTCCACCCTCGACCTGTACGGCGATCCCGTCCTCCACGTCCGCTCGTGCTCGGGCTGGTGGTTCTTCAACCTGCAGCGCTCCACGTTCTGCATCGCCGACCCCGGCACCGACCCGGCCTTCGTGACGCCCAGCACCTGGCAGCCGTTCGTGGCGCTCCAGCTCTCCGACGACGATCCCGGCTTCCGGGTGGTGCTCGACGCCGACGGCCAGCGGGGCCTGTGGGCGCAACGCTGCGAGGGCGACTGCCCGCGTTGCGCGCCCCCGGATCGGCCATGATCGGGGGGTGGCGACCCGCCTCCTGATCGTCGAGGACGACGACGACGTCCGTCTGACCCTGCGCCTCCTGCTGGAGGACGAGGGCTACGACGTGAGCGAGGCCGCCGACGGCGACGAGGGCCTCGCCCGCTTCGCCTCCGACAAGCCGGCCCTGGTCATCCTGGACCTGAAGCTGCCCGGCAAGAGCGGCTTCGACGTGTGCCGGGCGCTGCGCCAGCAGTCCGACGTGCCGATCATCATGGTCACCGCGCAGGTCGACAGCTTCGATGTGGTGGCGGGCCTCGAGGCCGGCGCCGACGACTACGTCACCAAGCCCTTCGTGCCGAAGGAGCTGGCCGCCCGCATCCGGGCCCAGCTGCGCCGCTGGCAGGGGAGCCTGAGCGGCGACAGCAACGAGTTCCACGTGGGCGACCTGGTGATCCGCCCCGACGAGGGCGTCGTCCTGAAGGGCGACGAGGAGGTCCACCTCACCCGCACCGAGTTCAAGCTGCTGTGCGACTTCGCCGCCAACCCCGGACGGGTCTTCAGCCGTGAGGTCCTGCTCGAGCGCGTCTGGGGCTACGACTACCTGGGCGACGGGCGCCTGGTCGACGCCCACATCCGCCGGCTCCGCACGAAGGTGGAGGACGACCCCGGCAGCCCCCGCCACATCGTCACCGTCCGGGGCCTCGGCTACAAGCTCGTGCCGTGAACCGCCGCCGGCACCACCGGCTGGGGGTGCGGGCCCGCACGACCGTCGCCTTCGCGCTCGGTGCCCTGCTGCTGTCGGTGAGCCTCTCGGTGCTGACGTACACGCTGGCCCGCAACTACCTGCTCGATCAGCGCGAGACGCTGGCGCGCGAGCAGACGTTCCGCAACGCCGCGGTGGTGCTGCGCGACCTGCGGGTGGCCGACAGCGACCCCAACGAGATCCTCGACCTGCTCCCCGGCGACGGCCTCATCCGCTTCGGCGGGTCGTGGTTCGGCGACACCCTCTCGATCAACCAGGAGACCATGCCCACCGACCTGCTGCGGCTGGTGGACCGCAACCAGGTGGCCCAGCAGCGCACCACCTTCGGCGGGTCGCCCTACCTGGCCGTCGGCGTGCCCCTGCCGGTGGTGGCCGCGCAGTACTACGAGGTCACGTCGCTGCGGGAGCTGGAGCGCACCCTGCAGATCCTCTCGGGCTCGCTGGTGGCCGCGGCGACCATCACGACCGTGGGCGGGGCGGCCATCGGCCTCTACGCCAGCCGTCGGGCCCTGCGGCCGCTGCGCGTGGTGACCCGGGCCGCGGTGGGCATCGCCCGGGGACGGCTCGACACCCGCCTGGACTCCGACGGCGACACCGACCTCGAGCCCCTGATCACCTCGTTCAACGAGATGGCCGAGGCCCTCGAGGATCGCATCGCCCGCGAGGCCCGCTTCACCTCCGACGTGAGCCACGAGCTGCGCACCCCGCTCACCGCCATGGCCGCCGCCGTCGAGATGGTCCGGGCCCGCCGCGACGACCTCCCCGAGCGCAGCCGCGCCGCGGTCGATCTGCTCGCCCGCCAGACCGAGCACTTCGAGCGCCTGGTGCTCGACCTGCTGGAGATCTCCCGCTTCGACGCCGGCGTGGCCGAGCTGTCGCTGGAGCAGGTGGACCTGGGGGCCTTCGTGACCCAGGTGGTGAAGGGCATCACCGGCGGCCAGGTGCCCGTGGAGGGTCCCGCCGAGCCGCTGTGGGCCCGGGTGGACAAGCGCCGCATCGAGCGGGTCATGGCCAACCTGTTGGAGAACGCCCAGCGCTACGCCGGGGGCGCCACCCGGGTGGCGGTCGGCGGGGACGGTGGCCGGGCCGTGCTGGCCGTCGAGGACGCCGGGCCGGGCGTCCCGGCGACGGAGCGCCGCACGATCTTCCAGCGGTTCAGCAAGGGCAGCGCCCAGGCCCGTCCGGGGATGGCCAAGGGCACCGGGCTGGGGCTGTCGCTCGTGGCCGAGCACGTCGGCCTCCACGGCGGGAAGGTGTGGGTGGAGGACGCCCCCGGCGGCGGGGCCCGCTTCGTGGTCGAGCTGCCGGCCGGAGGTGCGCCGTGAGGCGGGCCCCCGCCCGGCGGGCGATCCTGGTCCTGGCCGGCCTGGCGCTGGCGCTGGCCGCCGTCCTCGCCGGCTGCGGGGTCCCGGAGAGCTCGCGCGCCCGGAGCGTCGACGACGAGGACGTCCCCCGTCAGCTCCTCGAGTCGGCCACCACGGTCACCACCGGGGTCCCGGGGGGCGGCGAGCAGCCGCCGGTGACCCCGCCGGTCCCGTCCGACCCCGTCCAGGTGTTCTTCGTCGCCGGCCAGCCCGGTCGCATCGTGCCGGTGATCCGGCGGGTGCCGCTGCCGGTGGAGCCCCAGGCCGTGATGGCGGCCCTCGTCAACGGACCCGACCCCGCCGAGGCCGCCGACCAGCTCCGCTCGGCCCTGGTCGGGTTGCCCGAGCTGCTCGAGGTGGAGGGCGGCACGGCGACCGTCCGGTTGCCCCCCGAGCAGGAGGCCACCAGGCGCAGCGAGCAGGTGCTGGCGTTGGCCCAGCTGGTCCTCACCCTCACCGGCCTGCCGGGGGTGGACGAGGTGGTCTTCGAGCTCGACG
>Ga0182742_1004833_pt1 | contig 11840 bp, 8 predicted proteins | sample eDN5th37CBELigMG_FD_128880 | JGI IMG/M metagenome (GOLD analysis project Ga0182742, IMG submission 128880) | Enriched Miracle-Growth compost microbial communities from Emeryville, California, USA - eDNA 5th pass 37_C BE-Lig MG (version 2)... ... | reverse complement strand
TTCGTTTTCACACCTGATGGAATCATCATGCTTCATTGCGTCCCGCGCGGTCCGGCAATTCTTTCCCTGGGAAGTATCAATGCGGACTTTCAGGTCAGGCTCGATGAGCCGCTGGAAGGCGGGCTGACGCTGATGGGGCGGGATTTTGTCCGGCTGTCGGGTGGCAAAGCTGCAAACGTGGCTTTCCTTGCCCGGCGGCTGGGGCTGGCTGCCCTCCTGATCGGGCGTGTCGGCCAGGACGACCTGGCAGAGCAGGCGATGGCGCCATTGCGCCAGGCAGGCGTGGATACGCGCCATGTCACCTGTGCTCCCGGGTCCACAGGCATGTCCATGATCGCCGTGCCGCCCGACGGCAAGAAAAGCATCGTACTGGCCGGCAATGCCAATGAAAGCTGGGATGACGCCGCAGTGGAGTCGATGATGGCAGCAATCGGGGAGGCGTCGAAAGACTCCGTGTTGGTCGTCGACCTGGAAATTTCGGCCGGGGTGGTGGCAAAGGCGCTTCGTTTCGCCGAGGAACGAGGAATACGGACCGTGCTCGACCCGTCGCCGCCCGATCGTGTCGAACTGGCATTGTTGTCGCATGTCCACGCCGTGACCCCCAACGTGCGAGAGGCCGGCAGGCTGACAGGGGTGACCGTGTCCGATGTCGACTCGGCGATGCGCGCGGCGGAGTGCCTGCTGAAGCGGGGCGCGCGTGTTGCGTGCATCAAGCTGGCCGATGGCGGATGTGTCGCAGCATGGAAAGGCGGGTGCGTCCATATTCCGTCACCGGACGTGCATGCGGTCGACGCCACAGGCGCGGGCGATGCATTCACTGCGGCGTTCGCCGTGTCACTGCTGGAAGGGGGCGACCCTGCGCAGGCCGCATGTTATGGCGTCGCCGCATCGAGTTGTGCGGTAAGGGCTTACGGCTCGCAGCCTTCCTATCCGTTGCGTGCCGAGATCGAGGCGAACCTACCCGCCGTGCAAAAAACGATGCAGTTCCACGCCAACCACAGTTCCTGAGGAATGATGCTGCGTATGGATGATGTTTCTTCGATGGTCACCCTGGCTGCACGAGACTACGATGCGGTCCTGTTCGATCTGGACGGGGTTCTGACGCGTACGGCCGATATCCACGCTGCTGCCTGGAAGAAGCTTTTCGATGACTTCCTGAAGCAGCGCGCCAGCCGGCTTGGCGAGCCATTCGTGCCTTTCGATATGGATGACTATCGGCTGTATGTCGACGGGAAACCTCGCTACGACGGGGTGGCGACATTCCTGGCATCCCGCGGCATAGACCTTCCCCAGGGATCGGCAGGCGAGGCTTCGAACGAACGGAGCATCCACGGCCTGGGTCGATTGAAGGACGAGTATTTCAGCCAGCAGCTGGACAGGCACGGTGCCAAGGTCTACGAGGCTTCCATTGTCCTGGTGCACGATCTGCGGGCGCAGGGCGTCAAGACCGCCGTTGTGTCCGCGAGCCGGAACTGTGCGGCGGTCCTGCAGGCTGCGGGAATCGACCATTTGTTCGATGCGCGTGTCGATGGCCAGGACATCGTGCGCCTGGAACTGGCAGGCAAGCCGGCCGCCGACAGTTTCCTCGAGGCAGCAAGACGCCTTGGCGTGGAGCCCTTCCGGACTGTCGTCGTCGAGGATGCCATTGCCGGCGTCCAGGCCGCTCGTGCCGGAGGGTTCGGACTTGTCATCGGCGTGGATCGCGGTGCCAACCGTCAGGCCTTGCTCGATGCCGGTGCCAGCGTGGTCGTCGATGACCTGGTGCAGGTGCGCGCGGTTGGCGAGCCTGCGTCGACCTGGTCACTTGTGTATGAAGGCTTCGACCGCGACCGGGAAGGGATACGCGAAGCACTGTGCACCCTGGGAAACGGGTATTTCGCCACCCGGGGCGCATTGCCATGGGTCGTGGCGGACACATTCCACTATCCCGGCACGTATATGGCCGGCGGCTATAACCGGCTGCGTACCGATATCGAAGGCAGAACGGTCGAGAACGAGGATCTCGTCAACCTGCCGAACTGGCTTGCGCTGCAGTTTCGCATTGCAGGGCAGGACTGGTTCACCCTGGGCAAGGTGGAGATCCTGTCCTATCGGCAGGAGCTCGACCTGAGGCGCGGCATGCTGTTGAGGGAAATCCGTTTCCAGGATGCCGAGGGACGGATCAGCGCGCTTCGCGAGCAGCGGCTGGTTTCCATGCACAACATGCATCTTGCCGCAACGCAGATCAACCTGACTGCGGAGAATTGGTCGGGCGACGTCACCGTGCGCTCGGGAATCGACGGACGCATCCTCAATACGGGCGCCAAGCTGTACCGTCGGTTCAACAGCAGGCATCTGGAGCCGCTGGCGACGTCGGTGATCGATGATTGCAGTGTCGGCCTGCAGGTGCGCACGTGCCAGTCCAGGATCGGCATCGCGCAGGCAGCACGCACTCGCCTGTCACGTGATGGCGTCCGGCTCGATGTCGCGCGCAGCACGGTCGAGGAGCCCGGCTATATCGCCCAGGAGGCGACGTTCGGACTCGCCGCCGGGCAATCCGTGACGATCGAGAAAATCGTGTCGTTCCATAGCTCCCGCGATCCCGCGATCTCCGAGTGTGGCCTGGCAGCCCGCAGGACGCTGGAATGGGTGGACAGTTTCGAGGCGCTGATGGCCGATCATGTCCTGGCCTGGAAGCACCTGTGGAGTCGCTTCGACATTCACCTGCGCCCGACGGGGAGCGAGGACGAGCTGAATCTCCTGATGCTGCTGAGATTGAACATGTTCCACCTGCTGCAGACCATCTCGCCCCAGTCGATCGGCCTGGACATCGGCGTGCCGTCACGCGGCTGGACGGGCGAAGCCTATCAGGGGCATATCTTCTGGGATGAGTTGTTCATCTTTCCCTTCTTCAACCTTCGCGTACCGCAGATCACCCGCTCCCTGTTGATGTATCGGGTGCGCCGACTCGATGCGGCGCGCGCAGCCGCTCGACAGGCGGGCCTGAAGGGAGCGATGTTTCCCTGGCAGAGCGGCAGCGACGGCCAGGAGGAAACCCAGGAGGCGAACCTGAATCCGCGATCCCAGCGCTGGGTAACGGACAACTCCCATTTGCAGAGGCATGTCGGCAGCGCGATCGTCTACAACGTCTGGCAGTATTTCCAGGTCACCAACGATCTGGAGTTCATGCATTCGTACGGCGCGGAACTGGTGCTCGAGATTGCGCTTTTCTGGTCCAGCATGGCCTCGTTCAACGAAAAGAGGGGGCGCTACGACATACGGAGAGTCATGGGCCCGGACGAGTTCCATGACGCCTATCCCGATGCACAGGTTCCCGGTATCGACAACAATGCCTATAACAACATCATGGTCGTCTGGGTCTTGTGCCGCGCACTCGATACGCTGGATCTGATGTCGGTCACGGAGCGCAACGAACTCATGAGCAGTCTTGGCCTGACGGCTGCTGAGATCGCCCGTTGGGAGGACATCACGCACAGGATGTATGTCCCGTTTCATGACAACGTGATCAGTCAGTTCGAAGGCTACGAGAACCTCCTGGAGCTGGACTGGGAGGCATACCGTGCCCGCTATGACAACATCCAGCGGCTCGACCTCATCCTCGAGGCTGAGGGCGACAGCGCCAATCGCTATCGCGCCTCCAAGCAGCCCGATGTGCTGATGCTGTTCTATCTCTTTTCTCCGGAGGAGCTGCGTGACCTGTTCGAGCGTCTGGGCTATGCCTGGGACGACGAGACCATCGCCCGCAGTGTGGACTATTACAGTGTCCGATCTTCGCACGGCTCCACGCTGTCGCGGGTGGTGCATGCATGGGTTCTCGCGCGTTCCGACAGGACGCAGGCGATGCGTTTCTTCGCCGAGGCCTTGCAAAGCGATGTCAAGGACATCCAGCAGGGATCGACCGCCGAGGGCGTGCATCTCGGCGCCATGGCGGGGTCGGTCGATATCGTCGAGCGGGCTTCCACGGGCATCGAGACGGAAGGCAATGTGTTGCGACTCAACCCCAGCCTGCCCCCTGAACTCGATCGTCTGGATATGCGGATCCACTATCGCGGCCACTCCCTCGAACTGCGGTTGACGCGTGAGGCGCTGACGGTGCATGGGCATAACAAGAAGGCCATGCCCATTCAGGTCTCGGTCCAGGGCACGACGCACGAATTCCACAGCGGCACGACCCATGTGTTTCCACTGACGGGACTTCCCGCAGAGTCGCCTCAGGGATCCTGATGTCGTCCATTGGCCAAGGGCAGGCCAATCCGATGCCACGCCTGGCCAGCAGGCTAGGTACGGCATCGGCGTGATGATCGGATCGGACAGGATGGGTCCACGTTGGAGTCGAGCAAGGTCCGGGAAGGGCGCCGCCTGATGGTAGGATCGAAAGCTTTTCCGGTATCTGCAGCACATCCACCGATGAACACCCGAACGCTCACCTTGATGCTCGCCGCCCTGGCGATGCTCGGTCCCTTTGCCACCGATGCCTACCTGCCGTCCTTTCATGCCATCGGAGAGGCGTTCGACGTCGGCCAGCCGCTGGTGCAGCAGACGCTGAGTCTCTATCTGCTCTGTTTCGCGGTCATGAGCCTGTTCTGGGGAACCCTGTCGGACACCTTCGGGCGCCGCCCGGTCATCCTGGTTGCGCTGGTCATGTTCGGCGTAGGTTCGGTCGGCGCCGCACTGGCTCCGTCATTCGGCTGGCTGCTGTTCTTTCGCGGCGTGCAGGGCGCCTCGGCCGGGGCGGGACGCATCGTTGGGCAGGCACTGGTTCGCGATCGTTTCCACGGCGCCGACGCGCAGCGGTTCATCGCCAATATTTCCATGGTTTTCAGCCTGGCACCGGCCATCGCACCGATCGTGGGCGGCTACCTGAACAATCACGGGGGAGGCTGGCGCTCCACCTTTGCCCTGCTCAGCGTACTCAGCATCGCGCTGATCCTGTTCAGCCTGCGCCATTTGCCTGAAACGCTGGCCCCCGAGGCTCGCCAGCCGCTGAAGCTGGGCGCCATCCTGCGCAACTATCTGAAAGCTGCCCGCAATCTGCAGTTCATGGTGGCCATTACGGGGGTGGGGTTTGCCTTCGCCGGGTTCGCGCTGTACATCTCCTCGGCTGCCAGCTTCATCATGGGTATCCTCGATCTGCCGGAAACGGCGTTTGCCTGGTTGTTCGTGCCCTTCATCACCGGCATGTTCTGCGGGTCGATGATCAACTCCCGGTTTGCCGGCCGCTTCCAGCTTTCCGCCATGATACGTACGGGCCATGCCATCATGGCGCTCGGGGCGGTGTTCAATGTCGCGTACAACACTTTGTTCGTCGCTGCCGTGCCCTGGGCCGTGATGCCCATCTTCGTGTACGCATTCGGCATGTCCCTGGCCCTGCCAGGCATGACCATCATCACGCTCAACTCCTTTCCCAGCATGCGCGGCCTTGCCTCGTCGCTGCAAAGCACCATGCAAATGCTGATCTTTGCGGTCGTATCGGGCTTCGTGGCCCCGCTGCTGTTCGAGAGCGCGCTATGGCTTGCGCTCGGCATGGCAGGCAGTGCGGCGCTTTGCATCGGGATCTGGGCGCTGAGCCAGCACATGAATCGGGGCTCACATGAAACGTCTTCTGGGACCAGCTAGCCTTCGGTCCGGCGTGTCGGCAGGCGCCACGTCACCACCAGCGCGACAAACGCCAGGCTGGCGAGCGTACCCAACAGGATCGTCGGTCCCAGTTCGTCCAGCACCAGTGCCATTGCCAGAGGAGCCGATGACTGGGCAAAAAGCATGGGGCGTGCCAATAGGCCCATGCGGGCGCCGTATCCTTGCGATCCGAACAACGCCAGCGGAAGCGTGCCGCGCACGATGGTAAGAAGACCATTGCCCGCGCCGTATAGGGCTGCGGCGACAAAGGCCAGGGCAGGGTCAGCCGAAAGCAGGAGGCCGAGGCCAAGGAAACAGAGCAGGAGCGCCCCGCGTGCCGACCACGTGGGGTGAAGCGTTCGCCATAGCGAAAACTCCAGCAGGCGGGCGACCACCTGCGACGGGCCGATCGTCATGCCGACGGCCAATGCCGCAGATGCGGCGAAGCCGAGCTGACGAAGGGCATCGAGCAGATGCACCGACAGGCTGGACATCATGGCCGACTGCAGTGTGAACAGGAGAGCCACCAACAGGAAAAGGTATCCGGCTTCCTTCGAGGACCCCGTCGACTGGCCGGAAGCCTTCGTGGGCACGGCCGGGTCAGGGTGCTGCTGCTCTGGAGGAATGAAAAGCAGATACAACGGCAGTCCGATCAGGAGGTGCATGCCTGCCATCGCCATGCACGTAGTGCGCCAGCCGAATTCGGCTTCGAGTCCTGTTATGGCCGGCCAGGCAAGGGTGCTGGCGAACCCGCCCATCAGCGTCACGCCGGTTATGGCCGTGCGAGCGTTTTCACCGAACAAACGTCCCAGCGTGGAGAAGGCGGCGTCATACAGGCCGCTGGCCATGCCTGTCCCCAGAATCGTCCAGGCGAGGAAATAAACCGGCAGGTTCGGCGACAGTCCCATCACGGCCAGTCCTGCTGCCAGCAGCAGGGAGCTTGCAGCCAGCACCGGTCGGCCGCCGAATCGATCGATCAGCCTGCCCGCGCGAGGCGCGCAGAATCCGGCCACCAGCAGCCCCCAGGAAAGCCCGGCGACTACGCTCCCAAGTGACCATCCGGTTTCACGTGCAATCGGTGCGGCTAGTACGGCAGGCAAATAAAACGTGCTGCCCCAGGCCAGTATCTGGGTGAGACCTATCACGCCGATCAGGCGGACTGGTGAGCGCATAACGCTAGGGACAGGAGGGTGCACAAGGATGACTGGCTTATGTTGTCAGGAACAGCCACACTAGCCGCCGCACTTTGCCGCGTCAATGAAGACCCATGGAGCTGAAAATGGTTTTCCGGGCATATTGAGCTGCTGCAATATTGCCGGCAGACAGCGCTTGCATGAATTCCATATTTCCACAATAATGAAAACATGGAATCAAAAGATATCATTCAGGCGCTGTCGGCGCTCGCACAGGAGTCCCGATTGGCGGTCTACCGCCTCCTGGTGCAGGCTGGGCCGGCGGGGCTTCCTGCAGGGCAAATTGCCGAACTCGCCCATATACCTCCTTCGTCGCTGTCCTTCCACCTGAAGGAGCTTTCGCATGCCGGGCTCGTGTATTCGCGCCAGGAAGGCCGTTTCGTCTTCTACAGCGCAAACTTCCCCAGGATGAACGCCGTGCTGGCGTATCTGGCGGAAAACTGCTGCGAAGGCGTGTCCTGCGTGCCGGCTTGTGCCACGCCCGGCAACGAGCTGGACAGCACAGCAGTCGAGCGCAAATCAGGCTCGTCCATTCAGCAATCCAAAGAGTGACGCAGGAGTCCCCGTGCAGACCCGTCGCCTATCCTTTCTCGACCGCTATCTCACCCTCTGGATCTTTGCCGCCATGGCGCTCGGGGTGCTTCTTGGCACAACCTTCGACGGCCTGCCGCAATGGCTGGACAGCCTGTCTGTGGGCACGACCAACATCCCGATCGCCATTGGCCTGATCCTGATGATGTACCCGCCGCTTGCAAAAGTGCGCTATGAAGAGCTGCCCCTGGTGTTCCAGGACAGGAAGGTGCTTGCGCTATCGCTGGTGCAGAACTGGGTGATCGGGCCGATCCTGATGTTCGCCCTTGCGGCTTACTTTCTGCACGACTACCCCGCCTACATGACAGGGCTTATTCTGATTGGCCTGGCGCGCTGTATTGCCATGGTGCTGGTGTGGAACCAGCTTGCCTGCGGCAGCAACCAGTATGTGGCGGCACTGGTGGCGTTCAACTCGATTTTCCAGATCGTCTTCTTCAGCGTCTACGCCTGGTTCTTCCTCGATGTGCTGCCACCGGTCTTCGGCTTACAGAGCAGCGTGCTGGACGTCAGCTTCTGGACCATTGCGAAAGCCGTCCTGGTCTACTTGGGTATTCCTTTCCTGGCGGGGTACCTGACCCGGCGCTTTCTGGTTAGGGCGCGCGGCGAAGCCTGGTACAACGATACCTTCATCCCGCGCATCAGCCCCATCACGCTGGTCGCGCTGCTCTTCACCATTGTGGCCATGTTCAGCCTGAAGGGCGGCTCCGTGGTCGAGCTGCCGCTGGACGCGCTGCGTATTGCCGTGCCGCTGGCGCTGTATTTCGTGATCATGTTCGTCGTCAGCTTCATGATGGGCAAGCTCATCGAAACGGATTATCCCCGTACCACGGCGCTTGCCTTCACTGCGGCCAGCAACAACTTCGAGCTTGCCATCGCGGTGGCCATCGCGGCATTCGGCCTGGCTTCCCCGGTGGCCTTTGCCACGGTCATCGGCCCGCTGGTCGAGGTGCCGGTGCTGATCGCCCTGGTGCACGTGGCATTGTGGCTCGGCAGGCGCTACTTCACCTCGACCGCGCCTCTGCAGGGCAAGGCATGATCGCAGTCGATGTCGTGATCATCGGTGCGGGGCAGGCGGCCCTGGCCACTGCCTACTTCCTGCGCCGCACGGGATTGTCCTTCGTGCTGCTGGATGCCGAGGAGGGGCCCGGCGCGGCGTGGCGGCATGGCTGGGATTCGCTGACACTGTTTTCGCCGGCGCAATGGAGTTCGCTCCCCGGCTGGCCCATGCCGCCTGCCAGCGGTTATCCCTCTCGTGATCACGTCATTGATTACCTTGCACGTTACGAGGCGCGCTATGAGCTGCCGGTCGTGCGGCCGGTCTGGGTGCAGGCAGTCCGGCGGGATGGCGGCTCTTTCCTGGTCGAGGCCGATGACGGCCGTACGTGGCGATCGCGCGCGGTCGTCAGTGCCACGGGCACCTGGCGCCATCCCTATGTGCCTGCCTATCCTGGACAGGAGAGCTTTGCAGGTGTGCAGATTCATTCGGCGCACTACCGGCACCCTCGGGATTTTTCTGGGCAGCGTGTGCTCGTGGTGGGTGGTGGCAATTCTGGCGCACAGATCATGGCTGAGATGGCCGGCATCGCGCAGGCTACATGGGTGACCCCTTCCGATCCGGTCTTCTTGCCGGATGACGTGGATGGGCGGGTGCTGTTCGAGCAGGCGACCGCGCGTTGGCAGGCCATGCAGCAAGGCTTGTCGGTACCCGAGCGGAGCGCAGGCTTCGGAGACATCGTGATGGTGCCTCCGGTGGCTGCAGCGCGTCGGCGGGGCGACCTGATCTCGGTCCGGCCCTTTACAGGCTTTACGCCAACCGGTGTCGTGTGGCCTGATGGCAGGGAATCGGAGGTCGATGCCGTCATCTGGTGCACAGGATTCCTGCCGGCGCTGGATCACTTGCTACCGGTCGGTGTACTGGACGTGGAAGGCCGCATTGCCGTCGATGGCACACGCTCGGTGGCCGATCCCGGGCTTTGGCTGGTGGGCTATGGCGACTGGACCGGGTTCGCCTCTGCCACCCTGGTCGGCGTCATGCGATCGGCACGCAGCACGGCCCAGGAAATCGAGGAAGCGCTGTCGACTGACAGTCACATTCAACCACAGGGAGTTTCGCCATGAGCGATATCGTCATCTATCACAACCCCAAATGCGGCACCTCGCGCAATACGCTGGCGCTGATCCGCAATGCCGGCATCGAGCCGCAGGTAATCGAGTACCTGGCCACCCCGCCAGACCGGGATACGCTCAAGTCGCTCATCCAGCGTGCGGGGCTGACGGTCCGGCAGGCAATGCGCGAAAAAGAGAGCCTGTTCCAGGAGCTCGGGCTGGCAGACGCATCGCTTTCAGAAGATGTGCTGGTCGACGCCATGCTGGCGAATCCCATCCTGATCAATCGTCCGTTCGTCGTCACGCCCAAGGGCGTTCGCCTGTGTCGACCATCCGAACTGGTGCTCGATATCCTTGATCAGCCCCAGCGTGGACCGTTCAGCAAAGAGGATGGCGAAGTCGTGATAGATGAACAGGGAAAGCGCGTGCGCTGACGCGCCTCGCCTGGAAGAGCAACCATGAAGCAATTCTCCTCTCTGCAAGATCCCTCCCTGCCTGGGCTGGAGGAGTCTCTGTTCGATATGCCGACTCACGAGAAACTGGGTATCCCGGTCGATACGGAGCATGCGCCGCGCATCCTGCTGCTCTACGGATCGCTGCGCGAGCGCTCGTACAGCCGGCTTCTCGTCGAGGAGGCCGCCCGCATCCTGCAACGCCTGGGAGCCGAAACCCGCATCTTTGATCCGCATGGATTGCCGTTGCCCGACAGCGTGCCCGCCGATCATCCCAAGGTGGCCGAGCTGCGCGCGCTGTCCCAGTGGTCGGAAGGGCAGGTCTGGTGCAGTCCCGAGCGCCATGGCACGATCACCGGCGTCTTCAAGAGCCAGATCGACTGGTTGCCACTGGAAGTCGGCAGCGTCCGGCCCACGCAGGGGCGCACGCTTGCCGTGATGCAGGTCAGCGGTGGCTCGCAGTCGTTCAACGCGGTCAATGCACTGCGCGTGCTGGGGCGCTGGATGCGCATGGTGACCATTCCGAACCAGTCATCGGTTGCCAAGGCTTTCCAGGAGTTCGACGAGGCAGGCCGAATGAAGCCCTCGGCCTACTACGATCGTGTCGTGGACGTCATGGAAGAGCTGGTGAAGTTCACGCTATTGGTGCGCGGTCGCTCGGATTACCTTGTCGACCGCTACAGCGAGCGCAAGGTCGCCGAAGCAGAAGCGTGTCGGCTGGCAGAGGCCGCCATGCTCCACGAGAGAGAGGCCGAGCGCGCATAGCTGCCGCAACAGCCATGGCGTGGTGACGAAGTGCCGGCCTGGCCGCCAGACTGAAAGGATGCCCCGGAAAACAAAAAAGCCCTTGGTCGACCCAAGGGCTTTTTCATCATTCTGGCGGAGGCGGTGGGATTCGAACCCACGATGCAGTTTTAGCCGCATACTCCCTTAGCAGGGGAGCCCCTTCGGCCACTCGGGCACGCCTCCGGAAAAACGAAATTCTAGCACGACTTTTACGTCGTGTTGCCACCTCGGCCATGAGGTGGCGGCAAATTTTTAGTTCGAAGCCTGGTACTGGTCCAGGCCGAAGGCCTTGTGCAGGGCGCGGACAGCCAGTTCCATGTACTTGTCCTGGATGATGACCGAGGTCTTGATCTCGCTGGTGCTGATCATCTGGATGTTGATGCCTTCCTGTGCCAGGGTCTCGAACATCAGGCTGGCGATGCCTACGTGCGAGCGCATGCCGATGCCTACGATGGAGACCTTGCAGACGCTTTCGTCGGATACGATCTCGCGCGCGCCAACGGCGGGCAATACGGTGTTCTGCAGGACGTCCATGGCGCGCTTGAACTCGACGCGGTTCACGGTGAACGAGAAATCGGTGGTGCCGGCGATCGACTGGTTCTGGACGATGACGTCGACGTCGATGTTGGCGGCCGCGATGGGGCCGAGGATCTGGTAGGCAATGCCGGGCTTGTCCGGAACGGCGACCAGGGTGAGCTTGGCTTCGTCACGGCTGAACGCGATGCCGGAAACGACTGCGGTTTCCATTTTTTCGTCTTCCTCGAAAGTAATCAGGGTGCCCGAACGGGTTTCTTCGTCGAGCGAAATGAGGGGGTCGGTAAGCGACGACAGCACGCGCACGGGCAGGCGGTACTTGCCGGCAAACTCCACCGAGCGGATCTGCAATACCTTGGATCCGAGCGAGGCCATCTCCAGCATCTCTTCGAACGACACGACGCCCAGGCGCTTGGCCTCGGGCACCACGCGCGGATCCGTGGTGTAGACGCCATCGACATCGGTGTAGATGAGGCATTCCTTGGCAGACAGGGCGGCTGCCACGGCGACGGCCGAGGTGTCGGAACCGCCGCGACCAAGGGTAGTGATGTTGTTCTCGGGA
>Ga0182742_1004832_pt1 | contig 11843 bp, 12 predicted proteins | sample eDN5th37CBELigMG_FD_128880 | JGI IMG/M metagenome (GOLD analysis project Ga0182742, IMG submission 128880) | Enriched Miracle-Growth compost microbial communities from Emeryville, California, USA - eDNA 5th pass 37_C BE-Lig MG (version 2)... ... | reverse complement strand
TTGCGGAGAAGGCGTCGAAACGGGGGCGGGAGGGCGAGGCTCCAAGGGGAACCGCTCGCCGCCCCCGCCGGTCAACACCAGGTTTTCATCAGCTCACGGCTATTCTCCCGTCGCCCGCCTTCCGAAATGGTGGTCGGCGAAATTCATGTACGCCTCCCAATCCGAGGGGGTGACGTCGTGCTTGCCGGGCCGGATGCGGTAGCCGATGACGCCCAGGCTCAGCGAGTCGTCAGCCGGCGAGGGCCACTCCTCCAGATTCAGGCCGTCGGTTCCGAGCAGCCGATAGACCGGGTCGGCGGCCTTCGCGGCGAGGAACTCGCCTTTCGGATCGGCCCATCGGTCCTCCTCGGCGCTGGAGATCAAGACCGGGCGCGGGGCGATCAGCGCGATGAGTTGATGCTGATCGACGGGAAGCGTCTCGGGACGGTCGGAGTATTGTTTGAAGTTGCCGCAGAACCAGTGGGGGAACCGGTTGTTCAGGTCGGCGGTGGTCTCGCCGTAATCGCGTCTGGCGAGCGCCGCGCCCCCCTCGCCGGAGTTGTTCGAGATCACCAGAGCAAACCTCGGATCTTGAGCCCCGGCCCAAAGCGAGGTTTTGCCGAGCCGGGAATGCCCCATCACGGCGACCTTCGAGGCGTCGATGTCGGGAAGCGTCTCCAAATAGTCCAGGCTTCGACTCAACCCCCAGGCCCAGGCGCCGATGGAGCCCCACTGGTCGGGATCGGGCCGAGTCTGACCCTCTCGGTAAAAGAGGGGATGGACGCCGTTTTGGAAGCCGTCGTCGAAGTCGGGATCAATATCGCCATAGTAGGCGGTCGCCAGCGCGTAGCCGCGGTCGATGATCCGCTCGACGTTCCATCGCGACGCCTTCGACCCGCGCGAGGCTTCGGTCGCCCGGTTGTCGACGACCTTTCCCTCCGCGTCCGGACGCATCCAAGAGCTGGTGATCCGGATGCCCGGATCGTCGTTGATGGAGTGGTTCCCACTGAAGTTCAGACCCAGGAAGGCCGGGACGGGGTGGTCCTTGCCGGCGGTCTTGGGGGTGTGGATGAGCAGGTCCATGCGGGGGCCGTCGGGCTGGTCGGTGAACCGGATTGAGACCTCGCGCCGAACAGCCTTGCCCCCAAGCGCCTCGCGGTCCTCGGAGATCACCTCGTAAGTCGGCTGGATCGGTTGGGAAGGCTCGGGCGTCTTGCCGTAGACCTGGCTCTCGAAGAGGCGGAGCAATTCCGGCCGCCGGGTCTTGGACCACAATTCGGCCGACGTGACCGCGCGGCCCTCTTCGGTCCTCAAGGGGTCGGGAAGGCTGTGCGTCCCAACCGCCGCTTCGTCGTAGTTCGTCTTCCTCTGCTGGGCCGACACCTCTTGCGACGCCGACATCATCACCCCCCCCGCCACGGCCAGCGCTAGGCCCGCCCGAAAGGCGTTCAACATGAGAACGCGTCCACAAACGATAAGCATCGGCAATCCTCGCGGCTTGCGATCGTCGGGAACAAACACCATGGTCACGCCGATGATCCCCGGTTCGCGGCCGTCGTGCAACCCGCGACCGCCCCCTCGGGCGTCGCGCCGCGGTCCGCCGCCGGGAGAGGCCGCCCCGGATAGGACAAATGTAGGTTTACTCTTATAGGACTTATTTGCACTTTTTTTCGTCTGCATCTATAGACGATGAAGGCGAGGCGATCTATTCTTGCTTGGGTCTTTCGCGACGCTCACGAACGCGCGACCCACGCAATCTCCCTCGTTCGGCGAACACGACGCCACGCGGGCGGGGCGGAGGTCCGACCACGCCCTTGTCATGATTTCGTTCAAACCGCCCCGGAATCACCGCCAGGGCGCGTTTCGCGCGCTTGCCCATTTCGCGCTTGAGCCTTCGCGCTCGGGCCCGCATTTTCCTCATTGCATCCTAGGTTTCGAAAGGACGCCATGTCATGAAACCACATCGCGGATTCACGCTGATTGAGCTTTTGGTGGTCATCGCCATCATCGCCGTCTTGATCGCGCTTTTGCTGCCGGCCGTCCAATCGGCTCGGGAGGCCGCCCGTCGGGCGCAGTGCGTCAATAATTTGAAGCAACTGGGCTTGGCGGCCGCCAATTTTGAATCGACTTACAGCACGTTGCCGCCGGGAATTGGACCGTACCCAACCGCGACCACGTACAAGACGCGGATGTCGACGGTCGCGCTGATGCTTCCGTTCATGGAGCAGTCGGCGGCCTTCTCCTCATTCAATCTGCAAGCCGGAGTCGACATCGGCGCGCCCATGCAGGCCACGGCGATGTACCAGGTCGTCTCCGCCTATCTTTGTCCGTCCGACCCGGAAACCACGAAGTTCAGCCAGTACTCGCCGGGTGGATTGGGCTACAACAACTACTTCGGCAGCATCGGCAACACGCCCAGCCAGTATTTGGGCACGGCGGCCAGTCACGAAACGAACCCCGGCCGGGCCGGGGTCTTCAACATCCAGCTCAAGACGGGAGGGTCGGAGTTTCTCGACGCGGCCCAAACGACGCCGAATCCCGACTACCTGGCCTGCATCGCGGTGAGGCTCTCGGCGATCACCGATGGAACGAGCAACACCGCCATGTTCTCGGAAACGAAGCGTTCCCGAGCGAATCAAAACACGACGGCGGAAATCCCCTTCGCCGATCACATCAATGTCTACGTCTCCGGAGCCGACTTCACGGGCGCCGCGACCATTGATCCGCCGGCCGACTGCCAGGGCTCGACGCAGATTCGGATCCGCTATCGAGGCCAGATGTACTACCGCAGCCTCCCGTCGACGAGCGTCTACTCCCACACCGTCCCGCCCAACTACAAGTTGTGGGATTGCACGAACAACCTCAACTTCAATCAGGTCCACGGCGCGGCCCGAAGCTACCACTCCGGCGGCGTCAACGTCACCTTCTGCGACGGCTCCGTCCGGTTCATCAAGGACACGATCAGCCTTCCCACCTGGCGGGCTCTGGGAAGCAAAGGCGGCGGTGAAGTGATCAGCTCCGACTCGTACTGAACCCAATGCCGCGCGACGCGCCGGCCCTCTCCGCGATCGTCGGCGCGCCGCATTTTTCCAAATGACGCGGAACAAGGGGAACTCCCTCGATGCGACGATTGGATCGACGGCGATCGCTGGGGCTGGTGGCGGTCCTCCTGGGCCTTGCGGCGGGGTGCGGCGACGACGGCGGATTGCAAACCGCGGGGACCGCGGGCGATGACGTGATCCTCCAGAGCTTCGCCGAAGACTATCGGATGTACTCCATCAGCATGAAACACCCACCGCGCAAGGTCGACGACCTGAAGGTTTTGCAGAGCATGGCCTGGCCGACTCTCGAGGCCCTCCGCAACGGCGACATCATCGTCTTGTGGGGGGCCGAGCTCCCCGACCTCAAGGAGGAGCCGGGCCAGTCGACGGCGCCCGAGATCCTCGCCTATGGCAAAGACGTTCCGGAGCGGGGCGGCTACGTCCTCCACCTGGACCGGACGATCTCCCGGATGACGCCCGAGGAGTTCGAAGCGGCTCCCAAGGCTCCCGGCAAGATCGAAGAACCCTCCGCGTCGAAGACCGCCAAATAGCCCCAAAGGGCCTTGCCCGCCCCACGACCTCGTCCCCAAAGCGTTTTCGTGGGACGGACAAGGCCCGCCGACCTCTCACCGCCGCAGTCCAACAGCGGCGGGTGGCCGGGGGTCATTCAAAGGCCTGGGTGTTATTCCCATGTTTGGAGGTGAGGCATGCGCTGGATCACTCAACGAACCGCGCTGTCCGTTGGCGCCCTGGCGATCGTTTCGTTCTCAACCCTGGCGATCGGCCAATCCTCGTCTCGGAACGCCACCCAGAAGGCTAACCCCGCCGTTCTCGGGGCCAAAGAGAAGGTTGACCCCGTTCCCCACCGAGTCGAGCTGGTCATTCCCAAGGAGCCCGGCTGGCGTGGGACGATCTTTGATGGTTTTGAAGATGTCGATCTCCCCTTGCGCCATGCGCTGATCGACGCCTTGACGCTCCAGGGCGTCCCGGTCCAGCGGTTTGCCGCCTTCCGCGAACTGCATCGGTCGGATGTCCGACTGGACGGATGGGGCGTGGACCTGACCGCCATCGACGCCGCTCGGGGCGTCGTGACATTGAAATCCACTCCGCTGATCACCGTGGCTGGCGGAGGATCGGCGACCGTGCTTGCGGCGTTCGAAGAGACTTACCAATTCCAGGGCGGACTGTTGAATCTGCTCAACACGAGGTTCGACGGCGCGCCGTCGGCGATCATCGTTGATTGAAGCGACGGTAAGCCGCCGCTTTCTCCCGCCCCGCGCGGCTTGTTCGTCATGCCGCGCGGGTTGAAAGCGGAGGTTGGAACCCCCGCTTCAAATCAACCGAGGTCACCCCGCGGAAGGGACTTAGAAGCTATCCGGAAAGCCCCGGAGGGGCGGCGGTTAATAGCCAGAGGTGTCAACCCCTGGGAGCCCGAGGCCGTCGGATGATTTGTCCGAGGCGCCCCGAGGGAGCGACGTAAAATCAAGCTCCGACGTACTTTCGGTCGCCCCTCCGGGGCTGAATGGAGAGGGGCGCGACGCCCAACCCGTCCTACCGCCCCTTCGGGGCTGAAGTTCGACTTCCCGGATAGACTCTCAATCCAACTGCGGCGGCAGGCTTCCATACGTCCAGGGTTGGCCCTTGAAGGGGGGCAGGGGAGGCGGCGTGGGGGCGACGCCCGGGGTGAGGCTCGCCGAGAGTTCGAGCAGCGCGTCGGTGATCGCGCGGCCGGCGGTGACTTCCAGGTTGCTGTAGGCGGTGAGGCGGGTCTCGTAACCGCCGCCGGTCGGGGCGAAGGCGTCTTCGTGGGGAACGTAGCCGATGACGTCGTTGGCCAGCGACACCGGGAAGACGAACGGGAACTTGCTCCCGGCCTTTAGATCGAGCCCGAATTGGCAGAAGAACTCCGCGGGGGAGGTCAGGAAAACGGCCGGACCGACCTGAACGGCCTGGACCTCAGCGCCGATCACCGGCTCCTTCTCAATCCGGGCGGCCAGGATCACCGTCTCTTTGGCGAAGGCCCAGGCGGTGTGGTCGGCCGTCTTCAGGTCCCGCTGGACGATCTCCATCGCCTCGGCGACGTGCTCGGGCGAGGGGGGACGCCGCTTCAGCTTCAAGACCTCGCTCTTGGAGACGACCGGCCCCAAGGGCGCTGCGCCTTGCTCCATCGCCAGCAGGGCCCGGAGCGCCTCGGCGCCGACGCGACCGCCAACGAACCGCGCGGAGACTTCGCCAAACTGCTTGATCTGGTGGGGGCTTTGGTTGTTCACCTGGGTCACGTCGCCGGACATGCCGTTGACGAAGACGACCCCCGCGTCCTCCCCCATCACCCCCCGGATCGTCTTGACGATGTAGCCGACGTAGTCGGACGAGATCCCCCCCGGGCCGGTCGTCGCGTGGCAGGCGAAGTTGACCACGCAGCCCAGGAACTTCCCCTCGACGTCCCAGATCCCCAAAACTCCCACCTGGGGATCGGTCGGCCCGGCCGGCTCGATGATGTCGGGGTTCCCCTGGCCGGGGTGGGTCATCTCGTGCCCTTGCTTCATCTTGAACCGGCGATTGAACGCGACGAGGTCGTCGAACCCGAACCCGGCGTTCCCCTTGGCGTCGACCCGCTTCGCGTCGGCCTCGACCACCGCCTCGACGACCCCTTTCTTGACCTTTTCCAAATATTCCGGATCAGCGCACACGGTATGCTCATAGGCCAACGTCTTCACCAGGTCCGAGGCGTCGTCGAACTCGCCGGGGAGGAACAAGCCGGTCGGCCCCCCGGAATGGGTGTGCGACGCGCCGATGAGGATCGACCCGGCCGGAATGCCGCAGGCCTTCTCGATCGCCTCGCGGGCCTCGTTTACGGTCTCGGCCCGGATGAAGAGGGCGTCGAGGCCGACGATCGCCACCCGATTCGTCCCGTCGTCAAAGACCGTCGCGCGGGCCATGCAGGGGTCGCGAAACGACTGGTGATACGCCTTGCCATACCCCCCCGGCGCCTCGTCGCCAATCTTCGGCGAGATGTCGCGCTCGGCGAACCCGGCCTTAAAGACCGTCGCGGGCGCGGGCTCGTCGGCCGTCACCGGGCCTCCCAGCGTCCCCAGCCAAATCCCCAAACTCGCCAGAGCGGCGGCCATCATCTTGATTCGTCGATGCAACATTCGGGTTCCTCGCGTCTCGTTGTGATCGTTTCGAGCGAGCCCCCCGAAGATGCCCCACCGCGAGAGCGCGTGCAACCCGCCAGCGGGCCGGATGCGGTAGGATCTCGAATATGGGCGTTAATCGACGCCAATCGTCCTTCTCCCCTCGGGAGAAGGTGGCCGAAGGCCGGATGAGGGTCGTCGGGTTTACGGATAAAGCGCCGGAATGTCGTTGAACGAGGTGTCAAATCATGAACCGCGCGAAGGCCTGGGTCTGGAGTTGGCGGCTACTGGTGGCGGTCACGGCGGTTTTGTTCGCCTCGCTGATGTTGCCTTCTTATTTGGGGATCCTTGGATACGCTTTTCACGAAAACCAGGAGGCGGATTATCGAAGCACCGCGGCGGCTCACTTGGCTGCGGGCGATATCGTCCAGGCCCAGAGATGGAAAGAACGCGCTGACTTCGAGAAGCTGGTCGACACCCGCGGCCGATTCGGGGTCGCCGCGTGTTTGAGCAGTCTGGCGGTGTTCGTCGCCGCGGTTTGGGTGAAGCGCCGAGCCTGCCGCCCCGCCGCGGTTCGAACGGCGGGGTTCTTGACTCGGTCCATGTCCCTCGGATTTTGGCTGTCCATCGCCGCGCTGATTATTATTTACGCCGCCGTCATCGCATTCGTGCTTCTGACGGATGACTGAGAGGCGCTCCCGCAAAACGAAAAAACGCCGCGCTTGCCGGGTGGCCCAACGCTCGCCTAGACTGAACCCAAGATGTATCGAATCAAAACGAAACCCGCGGATCCTCTCCCAACATCTTTCCCGGAGGTCCCATCATGCGGTTTCTGCTCGCTCTGGCGCTGCTGGGCGGTTCGGCTCTCGCGGACGACGCGGTTCACGATCTCCCCTCGCTCGTCGCCGCGATGGAGGCGGCGCAAAGTCCGATCCAAGATTTTCGATGCGAGTTCGAGGGCGAGGAACTTTACCAGGGAGACCCGGCCGCGGAGGTGGCGAAGAAGTTTGGGCCCGACGGCCTAATCGAACGCTTCGCCGGCGTGTTCGTCTGGCAGCGCGACGGGGATCGGCGAACCGATCTCTTCACGCGCCGCGAGGGCTACGACTACATCCAAAGGGAGATCACCATCGTCCGTCCGAGCGAGAAGAAGATCAAGCGCTCGCGCCTTCCCAACGTCGCCCGCGCGGTCGGCGTTGTTGAGTCCGAAGCCCTGAGGATGGAACGGGTGGGAAACTCAACTTACCTCGACGAACTCCTTCCGTTCGATCAGATCAAGGAGCTGGTGGGAAGCGAGGGCCACGAGACGACGGTTGCCGACGATCCAATCGACGGACGCCCGCTGAAACGTCTCACCGTGTACCTCAAGTTCAAAGAACTTCCCAACAGGTTGGCGCGACGGTATTGGATCGACCTGGAGAGAAGCGGCCAAGTCGTCCGAATCGACGGTTTCCTCCGGGACTCGTTGGCGTCTCGATGGGACATCGAGCTAAAGCCCTTCCGAGTGGGCGAGGCCGAAGTTTGGATGCCCGTCTCCGGCGAGATCAAAAGATATATCTGGGAGGCCCCAAGGCGCGGAGCGCCGGGGGTGATCCGCGATGAGCCCAGCACGATTCGAACGATCCGCGTCATCGACGGGACCTTGGAATTCAACAAAGAGCCCAACCGGGCGATGTTCTCGCTCGACCATGAACCGCCCGCGCCCAAGTCCGCCCCGCTTCGCGACTGGACCCAGCGGTACGACCAAAAGGTGGCCGCCAAGTAGCCGGGCGGCCCCAGAGAAACGAAACCGCGTGGGGGGCGGTTACGGGCCCCCCACGGGATCGCGGTCGAAATGCGGCGGCCCACCCGCGCCGATCGCTTACAGCTCGACCCGGCGACCTTCGCGGGCGGATTGCTTTTCGGCGTGGATCAATCGGACGGAGTCGCGGGACTGGCGAGGGGTGACGACGGGTTCGATGGCTTCGCCGGCGGCGGCTTTGGCGAAGTGGTCGATTTGGCGGGTGTAGCCGTCGCCGGGGGGAAGCTCGGGGGTGAAGACGTCGCCCTCGGCCGGGCAGACGCGGAACGAGGGGGTCCGGGTGATGTCGAAGACGATCGTCGCCTTCTCAAGCAGGATGTTGAAGCTCATCTCGAAGCCGAAGCCGGGGGCCATCCGCCAACTGCTTTCGGCGACCACGGCCGGCCCGCCGGGGTAGAAGTACTGGCTGGCGATGTAGGCCAGGGGCTCGTCGCCGGTGCTGGAGACGGCCTGGGGCATGCCGAAGAGGTAATGGATGTAGTCGGTGTCATGAATGTGCAGGTCGAGCGGTTGGCCGCCGCTGCGCGACTCGTCGGCGAACCAGTTGTCGGGGCTCCAGCTCGGCAGGGTCGAGAACCTTCGGAACGAGGCGGCGACCGGCTTGCCGTATTTGCCCGACTGGATCAAGTCGCGGGTAACGACGTACTCGGGCCAGAACCGGATGCAGTGGCCGATCTGAAGGACCTTGCCCGACTTCTCGGCCGCGGCGATCATCCGGTCGCACTCGTCCGGGTTCAGCGCCATCGGCTTTTCGCAGAGGACGTGGAGCCCCGCCTCCAGGGCCTTGATGGTCGTGTCGGGGTGCATGAACGTCGGCAGGGTGATCGAGAGGGCGTCGACCGACTTGGAGGCGATCAGCTCGTCGAAGTCGTTGAACGTGGTGATGCCCGTTAGGTCGATATGGTCGGCCGCTCCCTCGACGTTCCCCTTGGGGGCTTCGCCGGCCGATTCGAGGACCTTGGGGTTGGCCTCGCAAATCGCCGTGATCTTCGCGCCGGGGTGGTCTTTCCAGCAGCGATAATGCATCCGGCCCATGAAGCCCAATCCGACGATACCAACCCGCAACATGGCGACTCTCCCCCTTGTTTTCATCCCAGCGCGACCGAGCCCCGCGGCGGTCTTTCGGCCGAACCAGGATACCAGCCCCGGCCGCGCGATCCAAGGCGTCGGCGGCCGACGGCGCCAAACACGATCAAGGGGAAGGAAGCTTGGCGACCGCCTTCGAATCGAATAGGCTCGCCGCGTCCGACCTCCGGCGTCAAAATCGAATAGAGGCGCGGGGTTGTGCGTCTTGGAAGTGGTGGGAGACGGTATGATCGAGGCCCCCACGATCGAACAGCTCACCGACGAGGACTTGGTTGCGCGAGCCCGAAAACGCGACCCCGCGGCGCGCGAGGAACTATTCCAGCGCCACCGGGACGAGGCGTTTCGGGTGGCTCGGCGGCTCCTCGGCGACGAGCAGGACGCGCTCGACGTGGTGCAAGATTCGCTCCTGAAGGCGTTTTCGAGGCTGGAGAGCTTCGACGGCCGGGGCGGGTTTCGGTTCTGGCTGCTTCGGATCGTCTCCAACACCGCCCTGGACCAAGGGCGCCGCCGCAAGCGGAGGACCATCCTGAGCCTGGACGGAGAACCCGTCTCGGAATCGGCCGACGACGATCCGGGACGGCAAATGAGCCGAGAAGACCTCCGGCGGGCGCTCGACGAGGCGTTGGAGGAGCTCTCCCCCCGAATTCGCGCGACGTTCGTGCTCTTCGCCGAGTCGGGACTCAGCTACAAGGAGATCGCCGAAACCCAAGACGTGCCCATCGGCACCGTGATGAGCCGAATCAACGCGGCCCGCCGCAAACTTCAGGCGGCCTTGGATTGGGAGAAGCTCAAAGGGCTCGTTTGATCCGATCGGCGGCGGGGAGAGGCGAGGAAAAAGGAGAGAGGACGGCGGAACCATGCGAGGCGACGACCCGATTCGCGAGACGACTTCCGACCCCGAAGCCGGACCATCGTCCCGGCTCGATCGGCTCTGGGAGGCGACCCGGCCCGAACCGCCCTCCACGAGCGATTGGGATCGGATCTGGGCGACCGTCTCGGCCGAGCTTGACCAGCCCGCCGAAGCCGACCAGCCGGCGATCCTCCCAACCCCTCGCCGAAGTTGGGCGGCGGTCGGCCTGATCGTCGTTGCCCAGGCCGCCGCGGTCTTGCTGGCCCTTGGACTATCCTGGGGACGGCTCGACGACGCCGCCCCCGACGAAAGCGCCAGCGCCCCGCCGACCCTGGCGACCGCGGCCGTCAGGGTCGAGGAGGGTCAGCTCGTCCTGATCCGATCCGACGCCGACGTGGTTCAAATCACCGACCTCACGGTCGACGGGGGCCCCGACGGGGTCGACGCCTGGTATCTCGTCTACAACCTCTTGGAGTCGCTGGCCAACCCGGTCGTGGCGATGTCGGAGTAGCCGCTCCGTGACGAGGCCCCAACGACAACGCCTGCTCCTCGGACTCCAAATCGGCCTGGCCGCGCTGGGGTTCGCCGCCGCCCTGACCATGCTGATCCTCGCCCGAGGCGCGCGTCCCGCCACCGAGCAAGCGCCGGCCGATCCCGCTCCCGAGCCCGCCACGGCGGCGCCCTTGGAGGAAGAGGAAACGGACTGGAACGACGCGAGGCAGGTGACGGTCTTCGCGATCCGAGCGACTTCGGACGCCGGGAGGATCGACTCTCGGCTTACAAGCGTCCGGGTCCAGCTCCGCAAGATGCTTCCCGACCACGGGTTCCACCTGATCGAAGCGCGAAGCCAGCGCCTCGGCCCGGGGGAGACCCTGGTCTGCGACCTGGGTGACGGCCGCGAAGCCCAAACCACCCTGGTCCCCCACGCCGACGATCAAGACCGCGTCCAGTTCCGCTGCCAACTGATCGACGGCGACGCCCCCGTCTTCTCCACCCTGGTCGACGCCCCCGAAAACCAACTCTTCTTCTACGAGCGAACCCTCCGCGACGGAACCCTCGTCCTGATCGGCGTCGGCGCGCGCTGAGGCGAACGATCGGCCGGAAGGGCGGGGCGGGGTTTGGGGATTTCCAGCGGGGGCCTCGCCCTCCCGACCTCGTCCCGCGGCCATTCCTCCGTGTCGAATCGCTCAAAGATATCTGCGGACCCGCTTGCGATACTCGGCGTATTCGCGTCCGTAGCGTTCGTGGAGAAACGCCTCCTCCCGGAGGATTTGGCGGTGGATCAGCCAGATTCCGGCGGCGAGGTAGGCCAGGAGGATCCAGTTCGGGAACACGAGAAATTGCCCGAGCAAGACGAGGATGAACGCCACGAAGATCGGGTTGCGCGTGTGGGCGAAGACGCCCGTGGTGACCAGCGCGTCGGGATTTTTCGCGTCGATGCCGATTCGAAAGCTCTTGCCGAACGAGAGCAGACTCAGCGATAGAAGGATCAGGCCCGCCAGGCAGAGGACGACTCCGAACCAGGCGACGGCCTCGGAGTGGAAAAATTCCCAGACGCTGACGAGGGGAAGATCGAAGGCCCCGGCGAACACCGTGTAGATGTAGAAGAGGGCGAACGGCGGGATCAGGAAATCCTTCTTGTCGATTTCGCCGAAATGGATCACCCGCGCTCCGGTTCGCCGTTTCAGCAAGAGGGCCCTGACCAAGACCAGGCCGATCAAAAGCGCCAGCGACAGGGCGGCCAGGCGTCGTTGCATGGGGGGCGACTCGCTTCGGGGGGCTCTCGAAAAGACAAACGCCCCGCCGGGTCGTGAAACCGGCGGGGCGTATGTGGGTTGCCGCGATCGCTGTGCCAAACGGAGGGCCTTCCCTGGCCCTTGGCCCACCCGCCGCGTTCCGTCCCTGGACGCGACCGGGAATGGGGGCGAGAGACTCGGTCTTCCCTGACCGGT
>Ga0182742_1004831_pt1 | contig 11844 bp, 11 predicted proteins | sample eDN5th37CBELigMG_FD_128880 | JGI IMG/M metagenome (GOLD analysis project Ga0182742, IMG submission 128880) | Enriched Miracle-Growth compost microbial communities from Emeryville, California, USA - eDNA 5th pass 37_C BE-Lig MG (version 2)... ... | reverse complement strand
CACTCATATCAAACAGAATGAAGTAGATATAGCAAATAAAGCAGTTGATATATTATCTAAACATATCTTAAAGGGAGAAAAAGAACCTAAACATACTGTTATTGATTTCACATTTCTAGAAGGAAATTCAACTAAAACCCCAGTAAACACATACGATAGATAGAAATAAGGAGCTGCCTGAACCTGGGACAGCTCCTTTTTGAAATTTTAAAATCTTTAAAAATCATATTGACATAACAATATTAAATTGTTAATCTAACAACATACCATTAATAATAAGTTGCTTAGTTGTTATATCATATGAAGTTATTTTTTTGAACTTTAATGTAAGCGCTGTTATTTAGTGGTGGTACATACAGCTTTGTTTTGCAGCACAGAAATATGAAGGGGAAGGGAGGACCGATGTTTTTCTATTGATTAAGCATTTTCATCACAATTTTGAGGGGGATTGGAATGAAAAAGAAAAGAAAAGTTGGATTTTTAACATTGATCTTATTGATGACTTTTTCACTTATTATCACAGGATGTTCATCAAATTCTAGTTCATCTGATGGTAAAGAAAACGACGGAAAAACAACGGTTACGTTCTGGCACTCCATGACAGATGTTACAGGTGAGGCTGTTGACGAAGTTATAAAAGCTTTTGAAGAAAAACACCCGGATATAAAAATTAATGCAGTTTATACTGCGAATCAAGGGGAAGGACAGAACGAAAAATTACTAACAGCTGTGTCTGGAGGAAATCCGCCAGATGTTGCTTATTTTGATAGATTTGAAATTGGTTCTTGGGCTGCTCAAGGATCATTAGAGGACTTGACTGAACTTGCTGAAGGAAGTGGAGTAACGAAGGATATGTATTATCCATTTGCATGGGAAGAAGCAAGCTATCAAGGAAAATTGTATGGCTTACCTACTTCAACCGACTCTCGTTTAGTCTATTTTAATGTTGATCATTTTGAAGAAGTAGGCTTAGATCCAAATAACCCGCCTAAAACGATTGCAGAACTTGAGGCGGCAGCAGAAAAGTTAACCATTAAAGAGGGAAGTAGATTCCAACGAATCGGATTTATCCCTTGGTTTGGCCAAGGCTGGTTATATGGATGGGGCTGGGCATTTGGTGGAGAGTTTTTCAATCTTGAAACAAATACAGCAACAGCAAATGATCCAAAAGTAGTGGAAGCATTACAATGGATGACAGATTACGCTCAAAAATATGATGTAGAAGATATTGCAGGCTTTACAGATTCGCAGGGGACAGGTGCAATGGATCCATTCCTAACAGGGCAACTTAGTATGAAAGTTAGTGGACCTTGGGAGGTTTCCGCGATCAAAAAGTTTAAGCCGGACTTGAACTATGGCGTATTTCCAATGCCAACACCGACTGGTGAGAATCATACGACATGGTCTGGCGGCTGGTCGGTAGTCATTCCAAAAGGAGCGAAAAATAAAGAAGCAGCATGGGAATTCCTCAAGTTCTTTAGTGGTGAAGAAGGCCAAAAAATATTCAGCGGTATTTCAAGAGACTTTTCTGTTATTGATTCAGTCAATGAAGAACTTGGATATAAAGAAGACCCTATCTTAAAGGAATTTGTAGACATTTTACCTGTTTCACATCATCGACCTGTTATGACGCAAGGGTCATTGTATTGGAATGAATTAGCAAGTGCAGTGGAGAACGCAACAAGAGGAAATGGTACTCCTGAAGAGCTGTTAACAAAAGTCACTGACAAGGTTAACAAAGAGCTCAATAAATAAGAAGCGGGGGAGATGTTTTTCTCCCTTGCCTTTAAAATGACAGGAGGTAATTGCAGGTGAAAAGTAATCCGATAAATGAAAGAACAACTCAACATGTCCAAGTTCGTACAAAGCGTAAAAATTTGCTAACAAATTTTTCAGAATATAAATATGGAATATTATTTGCTTTGCCATGGATCATAGGACTTATTATCTTTTATGCAATTCCGTTATTTTCTTCGATCTACTTTAGCTTTACAACATATAGTATTCTTCAACCCGGTGAGTTTATTGGACTTCAAAATTATAAAGATTTATTTCATGATCCTTTGTTCTGGAAATCAGTATACAATACAATCTACTTTACTGTCTTTTTTGTCCCATTAAGTATTATCTTTGGTGTTGCATTAGCGATGATGTTGAATATGAAAGTAAAGGGTATGGCCGTTTACAGAACAATCTTTTTCTTACCAACACTTGTTCCACACGTAGCACTTGCTGTGTTATGGATGTGGCTCCTAAATCCGGGATTCGGACTTGTAAATGGATTATTAAATACGATTGGAATTGAAGGGCCGGCATGGCTTGGAAGTGAAACATGGTCAAAACCTTCCCTCATACTCATGTCTTTATGGGGAATTGGTCAGGCGGTGGTAATTTATCTAGCCGGATTAGGTGATATACCTGATGATTACTATGATGCGGCAGATGTAGATGGGGCAAATTGGTTTCAGAAAACCTTTCATATTACACTACCTTTATTAACACCTGTAATCTTTTTCAACTTGGTTATGGGAATTATTGGCGCGTTCCAGCAATTTACCTTACCTTACACGTTAACTCAAGGACAAGGGACACCGGCGAATTCATTAACTTTCTATGTCATGTATTTATATGACAATGGATTTAAATTCTTTAAGATGGGCTACGCATCAGCCATGGCTTGGATTTTGTTTATCATTATCATGGCTTTAACAGCTGTTGTATTTATTACATCTAAGCGCTGGGTTCATTATCAAGGAAAATAGGGGGGAAGAATATGGATGGAACAACAAAAAAAACTGTTTCCAAAAGTCTGGCACATATAATCTTAATTGTCGCATCTTTCTTTTTTTTAATTCCGTTTATTTGGATGGTATCAACCTCATTAAAGCCGTTGGACCAAGTGTTTACGTTTCCGCCTAAGTGGATTCCAAAACCTTTTCAATGGAGTAATTATATTGATGCAATGAACTATATTCCGTTCTTCACCTATTTGAAAAACACGATCATCATTACATTATTCAGTACACTTGGTGCTGTATTATCTTGTCCGCTTGTTGCCTATAGCTTCGCAAAGCTAAAGTGGCCGGGCAGAAATATTCTTTTTATTATCACCATAGGTGTCATGATGATACCGGGGCAGGTTACAATGATCCCACTTTTCTTATTATTTGAGAAATTAGGATTAGTTGGAACACCTTATCCTTTAATTATACCTGCATTTTTTGGCATTCCGTTTTATATCTTTCTATTAAGACAATTCTTTATGGGCTTGCCTGATAGTTTAAGAGAAGCGGCGAAAATTGATGGAGCAGGGGAATTTAGAATCTATTGGCAAATTATGCTGCCGCTAGCAAAACCTGCTGTTTTAGCAGTTGGCTTATTTCAATTTATGGCCAGTTGGACAGATTTTATCGGTCCATTACTCTATTTAACTGATTCGATTCAGTACACGTTATCACTCGGGCTTCAGCAATTCCAAAGTCAAAAAGGTTCTGAGTGGGGATTAATGATGGCAGTTTCAACCATGATGACCGTTCCTGTTATTATATTATTCTTCTTTTTACAGAAGACATTTATTAAAGGCATTACATTCAGTGGTATTAAATAAAATAATAGAGACTCAGTTGGAGGCGATGAAAATGAACAGACAAATCGGAATGAGGATCCCACCAAAACTTGGAGCAGATGGTATTGAATCATTAGCAAAATGGGCATCAAGCGTAGGGATCGATGTGATTGATGTGCCATATTTCAATGAAGAGGTTAAAATTGCTCTAGAAACAAACGGATTAGAAGTAGGTTCAATTGATGGTCTTGGAGCGGTAGGGCAAACAAAGCTATTAAGCTCTGATGAAAAGGTGCGCTTGCAAGCAGTTGAGTCAATTAATGCACAATTTAGCGAGATTGCAAGCTTAGGTGGCCGCGTTATCTTTATGTGCCTAGTTCCAGAAGATATCACGATGAACAGAAAGGAAGCGTTCTCAATTTGGAAAAAATCATTTCCAACCATTGTCAAACAAGCTGAGAAAGAAAATCTTTATATTGCTCTTGAAGGATGGCCTGGGCCTGCCCCGTATTATCCAACATTAGGCACAACACCTGAAATGTTAAGAGCTATGTTTAATGAAATTCCGTCCAAGCATTTCGGGCTAAACTATGATCCTTCACACCTGGTAAGACTTGGTATTGATCACTTGCGAGTATTAACCGAGTTCGGAGATCGAGTGAATTATTGTCATGGGAAAGACACAGAAATCCTTCATGATGATCTCTACGAACATGGCATTTTACCAGCAACATTTGGGTCAAAGTATGATTTTTCTGAAGGTTCATGGCGTTACACAATACCGGGCCAAGGAGAGGTTGATTGGGGGAAGGTTGCTGTTCGTTTGGATAAAATTGGTTACCAAGGTCCAGTAAGTATTGAGTTGGAAGACCATCGATATTGGGGATCGCTCGAAGCAGAACGTCAAGGAATTATAAAAGCAAAAGAACATCTATCTATCTATTTTAAATAAAATTTGAGGAGGAATTTTACTATGTCAAAAACAGTTAGAGTAGCAATTATCGGTTGTGGTGGAATTGCAAATGGAAAGCATATGCCAAGTTTGAAAAAAGTAGAGGCTGTTGAGCTTGTTGCTTTTTGTGATGTGATTGTTGAACGAGCTGAAAAAGCAGCACAAGAATATGGAATAAAGGATGCAAAAGTGTATGAAAATTATCAAGAGTTGCTTGAAGATGGAACCATTGAAGTCGTTCACGTGTTAACACCTAATGATTCACATGCAGAAATTTCGATCGCGGCTTTAGATGCTGGAAAGCATGTCATGTGTGAAAAGCCGATGGCAAAAACATCCCAAGAGGCACGTGCGATGCTGGAAGCGGCAAAACGTTCAGGTAAGAAACTTACAATCGGGTATAATAACAGATTCCGTCCTGATAGCCAGCACTTACATAAACTATGTGAACGTGGAGATCTTGGAGAAGTCTATTATGCTAAAGCACATGCCATTCGCCGTCGCGCTGTTCCGACATGGGGAGTTTTCCTTGATGAAGAAAAGCAGGGTGGAGGTCCTTTAATTGATATTGGTACACATGCACTTGATTTAACATTATGGATGATGAATAACTATAAGCCCAAATCGGTTATGGGCACAACTTTCCATAAGCTAAGCCAAAAAAGAAATGCAGCAAATGCGTGGGGACCTTGGGATCCTGAGAAATTCACAGTTGAAGATTCTGCTTTTGGTTTTATCACAATGGAAAATGGGGCTACGATCGTATTAGAGGCTAGCTGGGCACTAAATTCCCTAGATGTGGATGAAGCTAAATGTTCACTAAGTGGTACTGAAGGTGGAGCAGATATGAAGGATGGGTTAAGAATTAATGGAGAAAACTTCGGGAAGTTATATACGACAAATGTCGATCTTGGACCTGGTGGAGTAGCGTTTTACGATGGCAGCGTGGAATCTGATGCAGATTTAGAAGCACGGATGTGGATTGATAATATTCTTCATGATACAGAACCGGTTGTAAAGCCGGAAGAGGCATATGTTGTCACACAAATTTTAGAAGCAATCTATGAATCTGCTAAAACGGGTAAAGCAGTGTATTTTGATGAAAAAGCAGCTCTTTTGTCAAACTCATAAGAAAGGGGATATCTTATGAAACAAATCAAACTCGGTTTTATCGGTACAGGTGGCATCGCACATTTGCATGCAAAGCAAATGCTAGCCGAAAAAAATGTGAGAATTGAATCAATAGCCGATCCAAGTGCACATAATAGAAAACACTTTCTCACAACATTCAATCTATCAGAGGTGGAACAGTTTGCCAATCATCAAGAAATGTTAGAGAGCATTGCATTGGATGCTGTTATCATTTGCTCTCCACACACTCTTCATATGCAGCATGTTGTTGATTCATTGGAGCATCAATGTCATGTGTTAGTAGAAAAGCCAATGGCATGTTCTGTTGAAGAGTCTATTCATTTGATTGAAATGGCAAAAGAGAAAGGGAAGATATTGCAAGTATCCTATCAAAGGCATTTTGAACCTTCATTCTTGTATATACGAAATGCTATCTCAGAAGGTATTATCGGGAAGCTTACCTCTGTTTCTGCCAACCTTTATCAAGAGTGGGGTCATCTTTCAAAAAATACGTGGAGACAGAATCCTGATCTATCCGGTGGAGGGATGTTGATGGATTCTGGTAGTCATATTATAGATGTACTTTTATGGACAACTGGGTTAAAACCACTGGAGATAAAGGCAACAATAGAATCCCATGGAGGTCCGGTTGAATTAGATTCGGTTTCAACAATAAGATTTGAAAATAATGTTATTGCAGGGCTCACCATTATTGGAAATGCTCCTTGTTGGCATGAAACCTATGTTTTTTGCGGAGAGCATGGAGCGATCTTTTTTGATAATGGGAAATTAACGATTCGAAAACTAGGAGAAGAGCCGATAGTACCTGTACTTCCGGAACAAACAACAAATTCCGATCAAAGCTTTATTCGTTCTATACTAGGAGAACATGAGGTAATGGTGCCAGGGGACTTCGCAAAGGAAGTTGTAAGATTGACAGAGAAAATCTATCAATCTTCTGGCTATCAACCTCATTCAGCTCAGAAAGAGGGATCTTTATGACACAAGTAATCGAAATTGGCATCATTGGAAGCGGAGGAATCGCTGCAGCACATGCACGAGCTTATAAAAAAATGCCGGATGTGAAGATCGTTGCTGTTGCCGATGTGATTCCAGGTAAAGCAAAGGAATTTATTCAAAATCTCGAGCTTAAAGATGCAAAAGGATTTGATGATCATCGGGAACTATTACATTTAGATCTTGATGGAGTCAGCATTTGTACTCCAAATGTTGCCCATCATCTTACAACAGTTGATTCTTTATCAGCTGGAAAACATGTCTTAGTAGAAAAACCAATGGCTGTTACATTACAACAGGCAATCGAGATGGTAGAGGCGTCTAAAAAAGCTGATCGTATGTTATCGGTTGGATTTCAACCTAGATATGACCCTAACATGCAAGCGGTAAAAGAGCTTGTTCAATCAGGACAACTTGGAAATGTTTATTATGTTCAAGCTGGTGGAGGGCGCCGCCGCGGTATGCCAGGTGGAACGTTTATAAATAAAGAGCTTGCAGGCGCAGGGGCAATGGCAGACATAGGATGCTATTCGTTGGATTTAGCGTTAAATACACTTGGTTATCCAAGGCCGCTCACCGTTTCTGCTTACACGTCAAATCATTTTGGTACAAATCCTCTTTATCATCAAGAGGCAGATCGGTTCGATGTAGAAGATTTCGGTACCGCCTTTATTCGATTAGAAGGTGGAATTGTACTGAACTTTAAAATATCCTGGGCCATGCATATGGATTCTCTTGGACCAACACTATTTTTAGGAACAGATGCCGGTTTAAAATTAACACCAGCCGGAAGTGGACCATGGAGTGGAGTTTGGGACGGTGGAATTGGTGAAATTAGCATGTTTCATGATATAAAAGGTCACCACGTTGAAACAGAGATTCCAGTTAAACAACATCAGCTTGACATTTTTTATGAAAAAGTCCGGGATTTTGTTGTGAGCATAAAAGAAAGCAGGTCTGCTCCAATACCTGGTGAACAGATTGTCATAAATCAAGCAATTATTGATGGAATTCTACGATCTTCAGAGGAAGGTAGAGAGGTTTCAATCGATATTCCAAATTTCAATTAGATGGACCAAAGAGAGAAAGAGGGATCTTTCTCTCTTTGCTATTGCAGTACGTTTATTTGGAGCTTTGTGTCGAAAAATGTCTAATCGAAAATATATTTCGGAAATCGAAAATAAATCTTTATAATCGTTGATAAAATGGTAAAATCGAAGATAAATCTAAATAATCGAAGATAAAATGACCGAACCATTAAAAAGGGAGATGAACCATTATTAATTCTCAAGATGACACGTTATCGACCAAGAAGATTCTCATGTTCTTTGTACCTTTAGGATTGTCAGCGAGTTTAGTTACGTTTTCCCATATGATTATTAACGGAACATTAACGAGAGGAAATAACGCAGAAATTATGATCGCAAGTTATGTCGTAGCGATGAGCTTGTTTGGCATTACAGAACGCTTGGGAGTATTGCTGCGTAATGCCTGCTCTGCATTAGTGCGTGATAAAGTCTCGTTTCATGCTATGTCGACTGTAAGTGCTTATGTTGTAGTGGGATTAATGCTGGCTGCTGCTTCCATTGCTTTTACTCCAATAGGAAAGTGGGTATTCTCAACATTTTTTGGAGCAGATCAAAGCATGATATCGGAAATAATTAGTGTGTACCAAGTTCTCATATTTGTCACGTTTTTTTCTGCAATAAGGTGCTTATTTCAAGGTGTTATTATTTTGAATAGACAAACAAAGTGGTTAACGATTGGGATGATCATCCGTTTGATTGTTATGTATCTTTTGTCTTTATATTTTATAAAAACAGGGAATATCAATGCCCGAACAGGGGCGATTATCTTTTTATCAGGAATGATGGTCGAGAGTTTAATCAGTTTTCTGGAAGGCAGAGTACTTGTGAAAAAAATGGTCGATAAAGACCCAACACATTCGATCCGAACAAAGAAACAGATATTTCAATTTTATCATCCTCTCATTCTTTCTTCGTTAATTATCGTCATGGTTGGACCGGTGATCAATTCCTTTTTAGGGAAAACGAATGAAATTGAATTAGCCATTGCATCATATGCGATTGCTCTAAGCATTACTCAATTATTTTTAAGTTTCTTTACATATACACATCAAATCGTTTTGACTTTTTACAAAGATCATCCTCAAAAGGTGCAGCAGTTCACGTTTATGATTGGATTTATTCCGACATTAATATTAGCTGTTTTTTGTATGTCACCAATCGGGCCATTTTTTATTGAACATGTTTTAGGAGCAAATGATCGCCTTGTTACATCAAGTCTTGACTGTCTTTATGTCTTTATGCTGATGACACTGGCTTTTCCGTTTATTGATTATTGTAATGGTTTACTAATGGTAAAAAAACAGACTAAAATAATGGTTTATTCACAATCTACAAATCTTATTTTTACATTCCTCGTCCTTCTTATTTTTTCAACCGTTTTTCCGCAGTGGAATGGAAGGATCGGTGCTATAGCTCAATCTGTCGGAATGCTTTCTGAACTTGGTATATTAGCCTTTATTTTGTTCAGCAGGGGAAAGAAAAATCAGCTTCGTCACACGGAAAAGAATTTTGTGAATGGATAAATCTATATTTATCAAGACAAATCTTTGTCTTTGGAACGCCATAATTCCTTTGTAATAAAGGGCTTATAGCGTTCTATTTTTTCTGTACACTTATATTTTTAAAAAGGTAAAAATTAGAAATGTGATTTTTCGTATAATATTTATGGTGAAAGAAACGAATTCTCAGTTGTTGGGGTAATTAATTATCCAAATAAAACACAACAACTGAGCATATACTTAAAAATTACAACTGATTTATCTATAAAAAAACACATTTAGTTTATCTTTATTATCAAGGGTTGCCAAGAGGACTTCCTTTGCGTTTGTTTGATACAGTTTCTCTAGTTGGGAAGTAATCCACTTTTCATCTTTTTGAAGTTCCATTAATTCATTAGTCAGGATGGTGCCTTCTTTAATGACTGTCCTCGGATGTTTAAAGGGCTCTGTTTTTATTCCTAAGGTTTCCGGCGTTATGTTTTGATAGTTAGGATCAAGGAAATATGAAACTTTACCATCTGCTTCCCATGTTGCCAACACGACTTTTTTTACATCATCAATCTGATTTTCCCGTAACTCTTCCAGTAGAACATCCAGAGAGATTCTTGCCTTTTTTAATCCTTCATAGAGAATTTCACCGTCTTTTACTATCGTAACAGGCGGATTATTCACTAATTTTCGAAACCATGGCCACTTCAAAATCATAGAAACACCGCTAATATATAATACCATTAAGACAGTTGTTGTGATGATCGATCCCTTTAGCCCAAGATGCTCATCAGATAAGGGATGTGCAATGATGTTTCCTATAACAAGAGCAATAACAAAATCAAGAATTCTTAATTGTGATATCGTTCGCTGACCTAAAACTCTCGCGACAATTAGCAAAAAAATAAAACCTATTACGGCACGCAAAACCCATTCGAGCCATGTAAGACTGTCCTGGCTGCTGAAAAAATCCAACTTCCTACACATCCTATTCACAGAAACTTTACTTTTATTGTTCCTCATTTTGGAGCAATAAACCATTATTTGAGTAACTTAGGATGAAAAACTAGTTAACATAATTAAATTATTGATACCTATTGAGAATAGTGAAGTGCGTATTTCTGTAAAAAATTTTTAAAAAGGGATAGACTATAAATGATTGGAGGGAGAATATGGATCGTTTAGATGAGTATATTCAACAAGGAATTCACGGACCACGAGAAATAAATCCCGATGAGCGAAGAAAGTTTTTAGGGACGTTGCGTGAAAGAGTTGTCGTCGTTCTTACGAAATCACAAGTCAGAGAGCCTGGAACGTATAAAGAAGTGGAAGACCTTATGCAAAAAAACAGGCAGGCCACACTTTTTCTCAATGGAAATATGAACTACTCCTATCTTTCCGACTATATTAAATTAGCCAACAAAGTTGGAAATAAATTTTCACTTTCAACAAATAAAGAACATGATAGTGACTTGGGGCTTGTATTAGCATATGATCATGCAGTAAACATTGAGGATATATACATATCAATACAGGAGAAAGCAGAACAAAAAGAAGAACATTACGATAATAGTGTTATTCGGTTTTTTAAAAAATTATTTTAGGAAAGTTATCAAAAAACCGCTTATGTCCCAGATCATTTCGTCAAATCCATCCGTAATATATGGAAACAACCTATGGATGGAGTTGGAAGAAGTTGGCGAAAAGATATCGAGGTAAAACATTAAAGTCATTGCCATCAAAAGGGAGAGGAACATGTCCCATATGCGGAAAAACAAGAATTAAGCTTGTATATCCGCATCGATCAGAAACAAAAAATGAGCTAATAAAGGTTTGTAAATTTTGCAGGAATAAATAAAGAAAACTCGCCACTTGGCGAGTTTTCTTTATTTATTCTACAAATCCATTTATCTAAATAATCAAAATACTATATTTCGATTATAACGTGCAGTTCCCCGAATAAGATAGTAATAAGCAATAAATGTTTAGTTTTAAGTAAGTGAGGGGGGAAATCATGGGCTATTATATACAAGCAAATATGGCAGGAAGTATATGGAAGATTCTTGTGAATACTGATGATAAAGTAGAGGCTGGTCAAGAAGTTGTCATCCTGGAATCAATGAAGATGGAGATTCCAATTACAGCAGATACAAAAGGTTGTGTCAAAAAGATTCTATTCAATGAAGGAGATTTTGTGAATGAAGGAGACAATTTAATTGAAATTGACTAGAAGGAGGAAAAGCTTTGAAATGGCCGCAAACTGTGACAATTAAAGAGGTTGGGCCGCGTGATGGATTACAAAATGAAAAAACATTTATTTCCACAAAAGATAAAGTAAAGTGGATTGATCATTTGTCTCGTACAGGTTTATCGTATATTGAAGTGACCTCTTTTGTTCATCCTGAGTGGATACCAGCCTTAGCAGATTCAGAACAGGTTGCCAAAAATATAACGCGAGAAAAAGGTGTCACATATGCAGCACTGGTACCAAATCAAAAGGGACTGGAAAAGGCAATAGAATCAAACATTGATGAAGTGTCTGTTTTTCTTTCTGTAAGTGAGACTCATAATAGGAAAAATATCAATAAGTCAATTCATGACACT
>Ga0182742_1004830_pt1 | contig 11845 bp, 9 predicted proteins | sample eDN5th37CBELigMG_FD_128880 | JGI IMG/M metagenome (GOLD analysis project Ga0182742, IMG submission 128880) | Enriched Miracle-Growth compost microbial communities from Emeryville, California, USA - eDNA 5th pass 37_C BE-Lig MG (version 2)... ... | reverse complement strand
CTTTTGGCTTTTTTCGTATTCATTATATTTTGAGCTCCATTTTTCTATTTCCTCGTTTTTCTCATTAATCACTAAGTTAAGTCTCTCAATTTCTGTAGCAAGCAGTTGAATTTTATTTTCTAAAATCCCAACAGAAGTACTTAATTCTTCTAGTTCTAAAATCCTTGTCTTTAATCCATCTCTTTCCTTATTAAGTTCTGCTATAGTTGAATTATTACGATCTAATTCCACAGTAAGAAGCTTAAGATTTCTTTGACCTTCTTCATATTTGGTTATCTCTTTTTGAAGTTCAAGACATCTCGTTCTCCAGCTTTCAACATCAGCTTGTTTTGACTCGATTGCAGAATTGAGTCTATCATTTTCAGTAATAATTAAAGCAACCTTTTGCTCCAATTCTATATAAGATTGTTCAATAGAATTGTATTCTCTTGTCTTCTCAGTAATCTCTCTCAATCTTTCTGTTAATAAATTATTAAGTCTTTCCACTTCAGCTGTAAGATATGTAGTTTTTCTTTGAAGATCAGTTGAAGAAGCATTAATTCGTTCATGTTCAATATTTTTTGTTTTTAAAGTATCAACTTCTTTAACTTTTTCATCTAATCTAGTTTGGAGAGCCTGAATTTGGAATTCTAATCTTTGGTTTTGTGTTTGAAAATCTCTAAATTTTGCTAAATTACCTTCAACTTCTCCGTATTTGTTTTTCCATAATTCAGTTTGAGCGGAGTGCTCTTGGATCAAGTTGTTTAATCTATCATTCTCACCAATAAGGAGAGCAACTTTGGCTTCAAGATCAATATATTTACTCTCCCATCCAAACAAATCATGTGTTTTTGTATTAACAAGATTGTTGAGTCTATCAACCTCCATCGCAAGAAGAGCTAGTTTTTCTTCTGCATCATTAAGTTTGTGAGCTTGTATTGAAGTATCTTGACTACTGTATTTCATCTCTTCAATTTGTTTAAGATAAGCTGAGACTAAGTTCCCAAGTCTTTCATTTTCAACAATAACAAGAGATAGTCTGGTTTCTAATTCATTGATTTTTTGGTCTTTACTTGCATCACTATATCTTTCTTTTCCATAAGAAGCAAGAAGTTCTGTTAGTCTTCGATTTTCATTTTCAAGTACAGAAAGTTTATTTTCTGTAGTTCCTCCCTTTTGATTTATTGATTGTAAATAAGTGATTTCCCTGTGAGATTGAGCATCAAGGCTTAAGTTGTCATAAAGATTTCTAGAACTAGAAATTGGAGTAGGTTGGGAATAGGGGTTTTGCATTTATGAAGATTTGATTATTTAAATCAAAACTGGTAGTAGATTTAATATTTTTAACTTAACTTCTATGAAAATAGTTTAATTAGATTTACTTAAAGAAACCTGATTTGATTTCAAAAATAACTTTATCAAAAATAGCTGTTATTATATATTATATTAATCATTCATACTTTATAAAAGCTCCAATTTTTTTTTGAGCTCCATCATTGGCCTCCAAAGCGAAAAAGGATCTCTATTGTAAACTTATCAGTATAAAAAAGATTTCATCATCATAATATTTATTTCTAAAAAGATAAATTGCTTTCTTCAAAAGAAGTTCGTAAATTTAATTTAAATAATTTCCATAAAACTTTAATAATGGAAAGAAAAGTTACTTTACAAAGTTAATTACGGCTATTCCTTGACCAATTATTAAAAAAATCTTGCATAAGTAATACTAACATGACATGAGGTCCAGTTCTAGAATAAAAAGGTAAAAATCCAACCCATAATCTGAAGAACCCTTCTCTTTTTATGCTTTTAATAAAACAATCTGTCAGACCAGAATATGTTATACAATTAGAACTTCTATGTGATTCAGGAACCATTTTTTGTAACTTTGTCTTCATATTATCAAAAGGTAAGCTGAAAAAAGTTGATAAAAATCCAGCACTAGCAGCAGCAATCAATCTTGTTGAAATGGTATCAACTGTATTGGTGAATTTATTCAATCTTTCGCGAATTTCATCATAAGGTGCAAGCTGTCCTAAATTAACTGCCATTCCTCTTACAACAGTTGGAGTCGAACCCTTCCATAAGGTTTTTATTCCCTCTTCTTTTATGATTCTTGATAAAGCATTAAATACGGTTTTATAATTTCTTCTTTCTATCAATGGGAGAGTTGGATCTGCTTGCATTCTGACTAATACAACATCAGCTGGATTCCCCAAAACTGAACCCAGGAAACCTGCAACTAAGGCACATATAATTTTATTGCTAGTGCTAACATAACCATCCCGAGCTTTAATGTGTTCGAACGAAGTTGTATAAACCCCCATTCTAGTTGTTGTATAAAGCACTTGACGTAATAAAGCAGCATCTAAACCTTTATAAAACCCACGTATACCATTCTCCTTCAGAATTTGTTTTGCAGCTGTCATAAATCGTACATTATTTGTACTTCCAGCCTTACCAAGGGTTTCACTGATGATCTGAATCCTTATTTTGGTTATATCGATTGGTTGGAGAAGAGTAGTAGCAACACATCCTGAAAAGCCACCCACAAGGAAAGGTTGTATGTATAACCAGGGTGAGGGACTTGGCTGATTGACAACCTGAGTCATAAAATGCTTAGATTCTTAATAACAAATATATTTTTAGTAACATTATTAAGCTTTAACTTTCTTTTTTAAATTTAATTTCAATAAAAATTATTTAAAGAATTATATAGGAAACTTTCAAGTTTTAAATGTTTATTTTTTGTATTAAGGATATTACAATTTCAATAACATAACATAAAAAAAGTTTTTTGGATCTAGTCAATATTTTGAAGTCTTTCTTTAAATCCATTTAGCAACAGAAATCATTGAATAATACTATTACAAAAAGATTCTTATAACCAAAATATTTCTTTATTACGCTATGCAAAATGTTTTTTTCTCTTTTAAGACTATTTTTCAAAATGAAACACCCTTGACTTTCTAGTTCCGTTTCCTTTTTTGAAAAATCTGTTTTTATTTAATTCAAAAAACAAAAAATTATATCTTTCACCAATGATCCTCACAATTTCCACACTTTTTCAAAATTTTAGGATTTAAAGTTATTAATAATTTGATTATAGATACATTAAATTTGGTACAGATGAATCAAAGCGGCCTGCTTCAACAAAAACCAACTCTTTGGTCTTATATCCAACCTTTTGTTACTGGAGGTCTTTCAGGAGCTTTCGCGAGCACGGTCCTATTTCCCATTGACACTACAAAAGTTAGAATACAAGTTCGAAGTGAAGAGCTAGGAAAAGCTGGACAAAAGGGGAACGTTTCTTTTTTTTACATGGCTAAAGAAATATATAAGAACACTGGCGTCCGTGGGTTTTACAAAGGCCTTGATTCTTCAATCGCCAGGCAATTAATCTTTTCAACAGCAAGGCTGGGAATTTATAGAACTATGGCTGATTCAATGAAAGAACCAAATGGAACAATTAGCTCAGGCAAAAAATTTTATTCAGCTTTCGTTGCAGGATTTATAGCCACAGTTCTGGCAAATCCAACAGATGTTGCCATGACTAGAATGCAAGCTGATCCAACTCTTCCTCCTCATGAAAGAAGAAACTATAAAAATGTTTTTAATGCTTTATCCAGAATTGTAAAGGAGGAAGGATATGGAGCCCTTTGGAAAGGGTCTTTCCCTACTCTTGTTCGTGGAGTAGTTATAAATTTGGGTATTCTTGCTCCATATGATGAAATAAAAGAAAGACTTAATGCATGGACGAATACTGTGGATACAATATCCACTCAATTACTCGCCAGTGCAGGAGCAGGTTTTTTAGCTTCTTTTTTTTCTTTGCCTTTTGATAATATAAAAACAAAACTCCAAAAAATGAAGCCAGATTCACAAGGGAATTTTCCATATACTGGAATAACAGATTGTTTTACAAAAACATGCCAAAGAGAAGGTTTTGCAAGACTTTGGGTTGGATTCTTTTCATTTTATTCAAGGACTGCTCCTCACGTTATGATAACTTTACTCATTATGGATTTTATTGCAAATTGGTCAAAAAATAGAAGCAAAAATTAGAATATAGTTTTTAGGTACCTTGATCGAATAAATATGCATTTTAATATTTTTTATATTATTATATTTTCTTTAAATAAGCCTTCAAGAGAATATTTGAAGATGTTTTCTTTATTTTTAGGATTATTACTTTCTAATCATTGTAACAATTCTTAAAATTAAAAGAAACTCCGCTGCTATTAACTCCATCTTCACATTGAGAACTATTAAAGTTTTCACATATTTTCTTTTGAAATTCAATTTCAAGAATAACTCCATCCAATTTCATATTATATTTACTTTTTAAAAAAATCTATCTCCAAAAATATTTCTATTTTTAACTTGTAAAATATTCTCCTTTCATTTAAATATGAATTTAAAATATTTAGCTTTCTTTAGGAAATGAAACAAAATCTTTTTCAATAGACTGGAGTTGATTGAGCTTCAAAAACGCTTTATTGGTTCTCCAAAATGAATAGATTAATTAATTTGTAAAATCCTTGTAATAATTTCTAACTAAATAATGTCAACAAGTAATGAAACGCTTACTCCCGTAGATGGTGCTCCAAACTACGCAACAATAAATGTTATTGGTTCCGGACAATTTGGAGACGTTTACAAAGCAAAGAAATTTGATACGGAAGAATATGTTGCCTTCAAATCAATTGAACTACAATTATTCGATAATATAGAAAGACTTCATGAAATGGCAGAAAATGAAACCCATATACTTTCTAAAATAAAAAATCCTAATGTAGTGAAGTTTATTGAAATGATAAAAACTCCTACACATATTTACACAGTGTACGAACTCTGTACTGGAGGAACTTTAGAAGAAATGCTAGACAAAAAAAGATATTTGCCAGAAAAAGAAGCCCTACAAGTTTTTCGACAATTACTCAACGGATTCAGGCCACTTGTAGCAATGAATATAATGCATAGAGATATAAAACCATCAAATATTATATTTCACCAAAATATCCCAAAAATTGGTGATTTTGGATTTAGTAAACCCTTATCCACTTCACATGAAGTGACTCAAACAATGATTGGTTCTCCAATTTACATGGCTCCAGAAATCCTTAAAGGACAAACATATAGTATAAAAGCTGATATTTACTCCATGGGAGTTGTGTTATATGAAATTCTTTATGGCAGAGTACCCTTCGAAGATGTAAATATTCCAGGACTTTTAAATAAAATTACGAAAGGAGATATTAGGTTCCCTAGCTACAATAAAATATCTCCATCTACAGAATTTCTTATCAAAAGGATGTTGGAATCGATTGAAGAACAAAGAATAACTTGGAATGAATTGTTTGAGACCTTCAAACTAACTTCGATTGAAGAAAATGACTTGGAAAGTCTACAAGAAGAGTTTGCTCCAACATTGGACATGAATGATTCAGGAGACTCCAAGGAGAAAAAAGGAATTTTAGCTAGTTTAAATATAGATTCTAAGAAAATTGAGGCAAAAGAAATTGAGCTTATTTTAACTTACTTCACGAAAGGATGTAAACAAGCAAGAGATAAAATGTTATATCTTTGGAGAACTTTTAGCCAAGGTTATGAGCATATAATAAATGATGATTCTCACATAGTCAATTATTTAACCTTAAGAAAAATTATTAAATATTCAAAAGAAGTTGAAAAATTCCTTCAAAATAAAGAAGGTGAAATGACAAAAAAGGAATACGAAGCCTTGAAGTCTCAATTTGATTACACGAGAATCTCTTTTATTTTAACAAATGAAATTTCAAAATTTAATGAGGCTCTCTCAACTTATAAAACTTATATTATGACAATTGTTGACCCTAGCAAACCTACAAGACTAGATAACGATCCGGCCTTCGTTGCAAAAGAGTTCGATGAAAGAAGATTTGAAAAAAGGGTTTTCGCCTATGCTACTACAATCAGAGAAGCTATTACTAGTGGAAATATTGAAGGATATGGGACAAGTGGAAACTTGGCCCTTTATTTAAATCTCCTACTGGACTGTATCATGATTGATGAAATGTATGAAAACTTCTTTGAAATAAATATTCCCTTTAATGAGCAACCTTATTTACAAAGTTTGTTTGATATGGACGAAGGAGAGTTGCTTGAGCTTGCTGATGAAAAGATCAGTTATTTTAAAGGAGGAGAAATGTTTGGAAAATAATTTTATTGTATTTTTTTTTTGTGTTGACTTTGCTCTCTGCATTTTCATCCCTCATTCTACTAACTAAAGCTCCTTGTTCCTAATCTTCTAAAAAAATAATAAAAGAAAAAAAAAGTTAATTGAAGAAAAGGTATTTAACCTGTTTTTCAGAACTTAAAGTTTCAAGAATAAATAACAAAGAAAAAGATAAAATTTATTTAAACATCATTAATGTCCTGGACTTCAGCTTTAGGCAAAAATCTCAAGGAACTCAGATTTATTTTCTGTCAATCCTCTTCTCGATCTCAAGGAATGAGGTACAAGATTTCCTCGATTTCCATTAATAATTTTAGAGATTTTGTTGCAAAGAATTATTTCCCAGTTAAAGAAAAGAACCCTTATTTCCCTTTCCTTGTCAGAGAATGTGAAGAAGCTGATCCTATTATTGTAGCAAGATATAGTAATTTTCATCATTATGAAAAACTTACACGAACAAGGATTTGGTGTTGAAAAAAAAGTTTATACAGGAAATCTCTCTGATACAGAAATTGAAAGTAATCTAAATTTCAGTTGTGTGATTTAATTTTCAAAGGTGTGATCTCTGATCTAGTTGGTCAAGCTGATAAAGTTAATAAGTCTCTTTAGAGGATGCTTAAAAGACAAAAAAGCTTATAATTTTAGAAAATATGCATTTGTGAATAATTAGTGAATCATTCTAGCTTTGCACGAATTATTCATAAATATTAAATGTATCAACTTTGTCAAAAGGATATTGCAGCAAATAAATCTTCTCTTTCCATTCCAAATCAAACTCATTTCAATCCAGGAATTTTTTTTTAACAAAAACCATTCATGAGAAAAAAATTGTGTAGCAAAGCATTATTGCCATTGAGCATTAGATTTTTACGCAGCTTCATTCTTGAGTATCCTTATTTTTATCAGATAGAATTTTTTGGCTCAGATTTAACCGTTTTAAGCAATTATTATAAGGTTTTTCTTATTATTTTATTGTTAAGCAAATATAAATCAATACTTATTGAAATCTCAATAGTATCATGCACTCGAAGTATTCCTTGATCTTTATTTGCCATTGAATTCATTTTTTAAAATTATTTGAGTCCATACCAATTGTTTCTTCTTCTGCAAGAAAAAGGATCCAGTGATTTATTTTATTCCTTTTGTTATACATTGACTTAAAAAAAAATAATTAAAAGAAAAGTGTTCACAATACTTCTTATTCGGATAAAATAAGTTCTTATTAAATCACCAAGTCAAAAAATCTAAGCCTAAGTTTATAGTTGTATATTTTTATTTGTATGCTTTCTAGTATAGCCATAATTTGCGAGTTTAACAAGGTAGGGAAGGACGCAGCAAATCTGTTACCTTCTTCAAAAATATATGCCAGTATACGTTAAAGAAAAAGTTTTATCAAAATAGTTAAATGAAAAATAATTATAAAATTTTGGTCTGTAATCGTACAATTACATTGCATATTCAAGTGATTTTGTGTAACGAATTTTATATTTTTATCACATTTGGAAATTTTTTGTTACATTAATCTCACAAGCATTATATGACTATTTTTATATTTGTTAATATTCATTTGAGAGGTTAGAATTTTTCATTGCTACAAATCGTTTAAATTTATTTTATTAGCCAAAATCTTACTTTTGTGTTCTCGAACTAAAATTTTCTGTCTTCGAGCATTTAGGTGAAGTTTTTAATACTGTATATTTTTTTTACTAATAAAAAGAAACTAAGTCTGGAAATGAAAAAAATCATATTGATTTATAGTCTTTAAAAAACTAGTGAATACATTTTAGAAAAGTATTGAGAAAGTTGAATATTTCAAACTTTCCTAAAAACAAGAACATAGTGTCTTTTGTTTTGATGAATGAACAAGTGACTCTTTTAATGTTTTTCCAAAAGTACTATAATTAAACCTTAAATTTATTTTATAGAATCACCTTAACTAAGCTCATAGTTTTTTAAAAAGAATGGGGAGCTGTCAAAGTATCGCAGGTAGCGAAGGCAAATCTGATAATAAACAAAAAGGAAGGCCTCAGTAATTACCTTTTGATATAAGGAATAACTCACCAAGGATTATTCTGAAAACCTTCACTTGGGCACGCGATTCTCACGGGCTATTTGATTATGAAAGTAAGACTCTTACAAAGAAAACCATGAAAAGCACGTCAGAAGGTATAATAATAACAATGGAATTTGTTAAAGTTGTAGGGATTTTGGTGAGAAGAGCTAATGATATTTTTGTTACCAAAGAGAATGTAATCTAAAGTTATAAAACCTTTTTTTGACAATTTTGATAGGAAAATTCGGGCCAGACAAACGGAGACGAGCTTATTAAATTGAATATTCGAGATGGAAATTTCTGGGTTGGATCCTCCCTCCAAAAAAAAGCTTTAAAAGAAAAAGAGGAAGACTGGGAAGATAATAACCACAGTATCTGGCTAGTTGTGAAATCATTCAAGTCTCATACAACAAATAAAGTCTAAAAGAACTCTCTAAAAAAATTTAATAGTCTTTATAGGCCGGTTTTAAACTTTCAGAAGGAGACTTGATCAAACTTGGAAGAATTAAATTTAGAGTAAAAGAGCTTAGAGGGTCAAGTTTAGTCCAGTTAAGCAAAAAACTAACAAACGCAGAGGCTAACGAAAAACATTTGAAAACTGTATGGTCATTGTCCGCTTCAAAATACTTAAATAAATAGGAAGAGGATTTAAAATCTGCTCCTGAGGAAGAATTGCAAAGGAAAGATTCTAAAGTTTCTGTTGCAGCCTCGAAAGGAAGCACAGTTCAAACATGTAGAATCTGTTTAGGAGAACAAGGAGATGGAGAAGATCCTTTCTTTAGTCCTTGTCATTGTTCAGGAACTATGAAATATATTCACGTTCTATGTCTACAAAAATGGCTAAAGAGCAAACTTCACGTAAAGCAAACAGGCTTTTCAACTTCAGTCTATTGGAAAACTTTGGAATGTGAATTATGTAAAACTTCATATCCAAGTAACAAAGAATAAAAGAGAATAATTTTCAATAATAATTTAGGCAGTTTTGAAATTGGAGGAAGAAAGTATGATGTAGTTGAAGTTGAGAGACCAGAATGTGGTTATCTTATGCTTGAAATTTTGAGTAAAGAGAAAAATATACTCAGAGGAATTCATGTTATAAAAATGGAAGGCAAAAACAATATTAGATTAGTATGACTGCTTTTTTCTGACTTGAAAGTTTTGTAGGGAAGAGGTCATGATAGTGACATCAGAATTACTGATATTTCTGTTTCAAGATGTCATGCTATTATCAAATTAGATAAAGGAAACTTTTATCTTGAAGACAATAACTCAAAGTTTGGAACACTTGTTCACATGAAAAAGCCTTTTCCACTATTTGGAGACTACAATAATATTTCAATACAAGTTGGAAGGACAGTTCTTTCAATGAATGTAAAAAAGAACTGGAAAACTATGCCGGGTTGTTTTGGGTAAAAAAAAATATATTTCTTGTTTTATTTAAATTTAGCTCTAATCAAGTTCGAAACCCTACGGAAATTGAAGAGGATGATTTATTCAGCAAGATTCCCTTACCTCAAAATCAAACTGAATCAAATCCAATCAACAGACATCAAACTAATGTGAGAATAATTATTACCCACAGAACTAATCTGTAAAGGATGTTCAGAACATCGTGCCTGATAATATAAATTCCGATCAAGAAGAGCAAGACCTCCCTTCTCCAATAAGCCATGAAGATAGAGATCTAGTATAATTAGTTATGTTATGATCAAATTACTGATTAATTTAGGCTGAAGAAGATGGATTATCTCAATTATCAGAAGAGGAATCTCAAAATGAAGATCCTCCTGAAAATGAAAATTCTGAGCCTGACCAAAATCAACCCGAAGAGAGAGTTGAGGATTCTTTACCCGTTCAAGACAATCCTATTGGGAACAATGAGTTAGTCGTTGAGAATCTTACCAACTAGAAGTTTCAAACAAAATTCCAAAAAACTTTTAAACTAGAGTGATTTTTGTTTTTAAGAGCATGTTTAGAGCTCTTAGTAATAAAATGCGAATGAAAAATGAATATTTTTCATATTTTGAAAAATAAAGAAAATAACAGAAAAAGTGACCCGATTGATCCTAAAATTATATTAAAATTATATGAGGTTTTTAAATTTGTATAATTTTTGCTATGATATATACTCTTACATATATTTTTAAATCTCATCACTGCTATTTTTTATATTCACATAGGGTTTTGTTGTTGTATAAAAAATTATCTTTCAAGCAAAAAATTTTCCCTAACTTTTTTATATAATTTTTGTGCATTTTTGAATTTCTTTCTTGAGTAAAACCTTCTCTTATTTTTTGATCTTCATACTTTTTTTTTTACAAAAATACTTATTTGAATTTTTGTAAAACTAAGGAAATTCTTTCTTCTAAAATCTTACTGAAAACTTTATTATATTTTTTAACAAGCGTTTTTATCCTCAAAAATTTATTCTTTTGTCTCTTCTGAAATAATTCATTGGGAGAAATATCTAAGGAAATCTAATAAAAATTCATGGATTTTAAACAGAAAAGATATCCGGTGTTATCTTCAATTCCCTGGTATGCCCACGCATCAATAGCGAGTATATCAACTGTTATTTCAGAAACTTTGTTATTTTCGCTTGAAAGTAGCAAGATACGACTTCAAATCAAAGGGAGCTGGAGAGATTCTATTGATCGATCCTTTATAAAGTCAATCAGACAAACAATAAAGACTGCAGGAATTTCAGGATTATACAATGGATTTGGACTCACTCTTCTGAGAGAATTTGCTTTTATTTTTCCAAAAATGTACGCTTATGAGCAAGTGAAAAGATACTTCGTTGCAGATATTGAAAAGGTTGGATATTATAGGCAGGTATGTCCGATCATAGCTTCTTCATTTTTTGGGATATTAGCATGCAATGCTTTCGACATAATGAGAATAAAGTCTATTGCAAACGTTGACAGTAAACAGTATTCATCTATTTCTGAAATCTGGAAATGCATAACAAATGAAAAGGGAATAATTGGAATAGAAAGAGGATTTGTTCTAAATTTCCTTCGAAGCACATTTTTTATCAGCGCTGAATTAGCTGTCTATACACAGACAAAACTTTTACTTATGAAGAAATTTAAAACGAATAAAGAATCTATGCCTATGCATATTTTCTCTTGTGTAACCGCTAGCATAGCAGCTTGTTTAGCCTCTTGCCCCCTTGATGTGATTCGTACTCGTTATCTATGTTACACAGGAGAAGAAACTCCTCTTAAAAATTTTAAGACATGTGTTCTGGATATCATTAGAAATCATGGTTTGAAGACATTTTACAGAGGATTTGTACCTTATGTTTTGAAAACAATCCCTTCCTCTATAATCTTTTTCACAGTTGCAACAAATATGAAAAGTACATATTTAAAATATACATCTGTTTAAATTTTTCTGTACTGAGAATGTGAAAATGATTCTATTTATATTGTAAGAAAGGGTTATGACTTCGTTAAAATTTCATTATCATTTCTTACACCTTTCTTTTACAAATAAATTCTGACTGAAGGCAGAGTTGTTTAAAGAAATTGCAAGTATGAAGATAATCTAATTACACAAATCAATTAGAATGATATTCAGAGATTAAAGTT
>Ga0182742_1004827_pt1 | contig 11860 bp, 8 predicted proteins | sample eDN5th37CBELigMG_FD_128880 | JGI IMG/M metagenome (GOLD analysis project Ga0182742, IMG submission 128880) | Enriched Miracle-Growth compost microbial communities from Emeryville, California, USA - eDNA 5th pass 37_C BE-Lig MG (version 2)... ... | reverse complement strand
CCAAACGCTCATCAAGCATGTCAACCGCGATCACGGTTGCACCTAGTCCCTTGGCGATCATCACACCTGCACCGCCCATTGGTCCCATTCCAAAAATAACAAGATAGTCTCTTCCAGAAATGCCTAATCTCTTTTGCGCATGATAAAGAGTTCCCACTGCGTCTGTTGAAACCGCTGCTGTTACGAAACTCATGTTATCAGGCAGTCTCATGCAGTTTTCTGCCGGAACTACCATGTACTCAGCGTCACCGCCATGAGAGTCAAAGCCGATGCATTTAAACTCTTTACAGAACATTTTGTAGCCAGATTTACAGTATTCACATTCGCCGCAGCCTAAAGCTAAGTAAACCGCTACACGGTCACCTGGCTTGAAATTGCTTACCCCTTCACCAAGTTCAGTAATAACACCTGCAGGTTCATGACCTGGAACCGTGCATCCGCATTTTGTTCCTTCAAATACAGATGTTCCATAATACAAGCTCATATCACTGCGGCAAATCGCAGATGCCTTCAATTGAATGAGTACTTCTCCTTGTCCTGGTGTTGGGATTTCAATCTCGCGAATTTCTACTTGTTTGTCTCCTGGAAAAAATACTGCTTGCATTGTTGACATAATCGTTCCTCCAGTAAGTTATTTTTTTATAAAAACGTCCAACCCGTGCTCCCCTTAGCACTTTGTTCGAAAAAAACTAAGCCCACCACATTTCTGTAAGCTGTTCCTTAAACATAGCTCCTTTTAAAAGAGAAATAGCCTTTTTTAATCCCTCATCCGTTGAAGCTAGCATATCTTCATGTTCGATGGAAATCACATAATCATAGCCCACTGCTCTTAACGCACTGACGATGTCTTTCCACATTTTTTCATCCGAGCCATACCCAACGGATCTGAACGTCCATGAGCGGTCTAAAATCTTGCTATAATGCTTCGTATCTAGTACTCCATTAATCTGTATATTAGCTTGGTCTAAATAAGTATCCTTCGCATGGAAATGGAAGATCGCATTTTCACGACCAAGTTTTTTGATAGCTTGAACAGGATCGATTCCCTGCCAAATTAAATGGCTCGGGTCAAAATTCGCCCCAATGTTTTCGCCCGCGTGTTCCCTTAACCTCAACAATGTTTCCGGATTATAGACCACAAATCCTGGATGCATTTCAAAAGCAATTTGGTTAATGCCATGCTGCTCCGCGAATTTCGCTTCCTCTTTCCAATAAGGAATCACGACTTCGTTCCATTGCCAGTTAAGGACATCCAAATATTCCGGTGGCCACGAGCATGTGACCCAGTTAGGATTTTTAGCGTCCTTATTGTCACCTGGACATCCGGAAAATCCGTTAATAACCGGTATTTCTAAGCGTTCCGCAAGTAATACCGTTTTTCTCCAAACCTCATGAGAATTGGCAGCGACCTTTAAATCGGGATGCAGCGGATTCCCATGACAGCTTAGTGCGCTGATGGTGATCCCTCGGCTTTCAAGTGCTCGCAGAAAGGCTCTCGCTTTTTCCGGGGACTCCAATAATTCATCCGGATTACAGTGATGGTTTCCTGGGTAGTTTCCAGTCCCTAATTCAACTGCCTCGACACCCATTCCCACTAACTTGTCGAGCATTTCTTCAAATGGAAGGTTTTGATACAGCGGAGTAAATACACCTAGTTTCATGTAAGAACCTCCTTGGCTGCTTGCACCTTCACCCATTTTTGCTTTTTGTGGCTTTCCAGGATGGCATCGGTAATGCACATAGAAATATGGCCATCTTCAAACGTAGCAAACTTAGGCTTGTCTGTTTTCAGACTCTTGCCATCGCGAACAAAGGAATAGAAATTCAACATCATATTTTTCAAGGCATCCGGCCAGCCTTCATTATGTCCGCCTGGATGATGGATGGCAGACCTTGCTTCTGAATTAAACAAGGCAGGATCCGCTAACAGAATTTCATTGGCACGGTCCCTATGTCCAATCCATAATTTTTCAGGTTCTTCCTGATTCCAAAAAATAGAGCTTTTGCTTCCATTGATTTCAAAGCTTAATCGATTTTTCCGGCCAGCACTTACTTGTGATACCGTAAAGACTCCTCTTGATCCATCCTCAAAGTGAACCAGAACGGATGCATAGTCCTCTGTATTAATTGGAACATCTTCAAATTCTTGCTCTGATGAAGTCTGTGTACTAAACGTAGCAATTGCATTTTTTGCTTTCTTTCGTACCGGAATGACTGTTGCCAAATCGGCAAACACTTTCACAATCTTCTTCCCGGTTACATATTGAACCGTATCGCACCAGTGGGAACCAATATCTGCTACAGCGCGGGATTTACCACCTACTTCAGGGGCTAAGCGCCAGTTAAAATCTGTTTCATACAATAACCAATCCTGCAGGTAGCTACCGTGTACCAAATTTACTTTCCCAAGCTCACCGTTTACGATTTTAGCTTGTAAATTTTGAACACTGGCATGCTGTCTGTAATTAAAGTTCACCGCATGGATGACTCCATGTTTTTCTGCTAATGCCAGCAATTCTGCTGATTCTTCACTGTTCATTGCCAGTGGTTTCTCGGAAACGACATGCTTTCCTGCTAAAATAATCTCTTTATTAATCGCAAAGTGAAGGTGATTCGGGGTGCAATTATGGACAACCTGGATTTGGCTGTCTTTCAACATTTCACGGTAATCACCATAGGCTTTCGGAATTCCAAGCTCGGCTGCTTTTTGGTCAGCGGCTTCTTGACGGTTTTCCGCCAATCCTACTACTTCAACGAATCCAAGTCTTCGGATCGCTTCAATGTGAGTTGGCCCGATAAAACCGGTCCCGATAATACCAACTTTTATCTTCTTCACTGCTCTTCCTCCTGTTCGAAAAATCTACTCGTGCTGCATTTTGACTGTTTCGTTCTTGGTTTTCACAAACCTATCGCTTCATCGCTTTCTTACCAAATGCCACCGCCAAGATGATGATAATTCCTTTGATAATCATTTGCTGACTGACATCCAGACCCATAATGATCAAACCATTATTAATCGTACCAATCATGAGGGAACCTACAATCGTTCCGATAATCGTCCCTACACCGCCGAACAAGCTAGTTCCGCCAAGAATTACCGCGGCGATAACTGAAAGCTCATCTCCTTCACCGAAGGAAAAACGTCCGGCATTCATACGACCTGCATAGAGAAGACCAGCTAAACCAGCCATTAATCCTGTTCCTAGGAAAACCATTAACTTGATTTTCATTGTCTTAACACCAGAGAACCTTGCAGCATTTTCATTTCCGCCTGTCGCTAGAACCTGACGGCCAAATGATGTTTTACGAAGTAACACATGAGCAATCACAGTGAATACGACTGTCCAAAGAAGAAGAACTGGAATCGGACCAATGTCACCTGAACCGAAGATGAAGTTGAAATTAGCATTTACAATTGGAACTGGAGCCGTGTCAGTTACCCACATTGCAAGACCCTTGATCGCTCCCATTGTTCCAAGCGTTACTAAAAAGGAAGGAATCGCTACTTTTGTTACAAGTAGACCATTGATTAAACCAACTACTAGTCCTGTTCCAACACCGCCAATAAGTCCGCCGATGATGCCATACCCTGCTTGAAGTGCTAATGCTCCGACTAATGAAGATAGAGCAGCAATTGATCCAACCGAAAGGTCAATTTCTCCTGTACTAATAACAAATGTCATTGCCAACGCCATTAAAGAAATGGTGGCTGTTTGTCTAACAATATTTAACAAGTTTCCTGATGTTAAAAACCCATCATCACTTAAGGTGATAGAAAAATAGATTAATACTCCTACAAAAGCGAAATAAACAATATAATTGCGCCACTCGAAGCCTTTCAATATCGGATTTTCCGGCTTTTGTAAATTAGAAACCTTGGATTGCATATTGTAATTCCTCCTCTGATTTAATCTCTTTGCGTGTAATCTCTTTCTTTATTTTCCCATCATGCATGACGATTACACGGTCACTTAAGGCAAGCAGCTCTGGGAGTTCGGAGGAGACCACAAGGATCGCCTTGCCGCTTTCGGCCATTGCTCTGATAATTTCAACGATTTCCGTTTTAGCACCAATATCCACACCGATGGTTGGTTCATCCAACATAAGGACGGTAGGATCATTCGCAAGCCACTTGGCAAGAACGATTTTTTGCTGATTTCCCCCCGACAACAATCTGGCTTGTTTAAAAATATGATCGGTTTTAATATTGAGCTTTCGTACAAATTCATTACTAATGTCATTGGATTTTTTATTATCGATAAACGTTCCTTTTTTCACCTTCGAAAGAATGGGTAGAATCATATTATCCTTGACACTATGTTCAAGCACCAACCCTTGCATGCGCCGATCCTCTGGAATCAGAGCAAGACCGGCATCAATCGCATGTCTAGGACTCTTAATCGTTTGTTTTTGCCCATTCACATAGATGTCTCCGTTCTCAATCGGGTCAATCCCGAAAAGAGCTCGAACTAGCTCTGTTCTACCGCTTCCCATCAACCCGGCAATACCGACGATTTCACCTGGCTGAATTTTAAGATTAATATTTTGAACCTTGCCAGCACTTACGTTTCTTGCCTCAAAGATCGGCGGCACGTCAGTCGCGTAAGAACGTTCCTTCCATTCAAAGGCCTGGTCAAACTCCATACCGACAATATGTTGAATAACGGTATCAAGAGTTGTTTCACTGCAAGTTTCCGTTGTAATGTAGCGGCCATCTCGTAAAATCGTGATTCGGTCACATATTTGAAAGATTTCATCCATCCGGTGAGAAATATAGATGATGGAATAACCTTTTTCTTTCAATTTGTTAATAAAACCAAATAGCACTTCTGTTTCATTTTTCGTTAAGGAAGAGGTTGGCTCATCCATGATCAGTATTTTTGCCTCTTGCGATAGCGCTTTGGCGATTTCTGTCATTTGCCAATAGCCAACGCCCAAGTTTTGGACAATATCAGAAGGTTTAATATCTACGCCTAATTCTTCTAGCAGCTTTTCTGTTTTCTTCTCACAATCTTTATCATCTAAAAATCCCAGCCCGGTTTTCTTCTCACGAGTAAGAAAGATATTTTGGGCTACTGTAAGAGTTGGAATTAAACTAAACTCTTGGAAAATCATCGATATATTATTTTTTTGAGCCTCTTCATAGCTCTTAATACTCACAGGCTTTCCTTCAATCAAAATTTCGCCGCTATCGGCAGTATAAACACCGGTAAGGATTTTCATTAACGTCGATTTTCCGGCTCCATTTCCCCCCATCAAAGCATGAACCTCACCTTTTTTGACGGAGAAATTGACATCCTTCAGTACGGGAATCCCATTAAATGCTTTATTGATATTTTTCATTTCGAGAATAGATTGATCCATCTAATTTCACCTTCTTTTCGTGATAGGGGCTGCTTACAAACAACCCCTATCGGATTGTAATTATTTCATTGCATCTTGAACTGTTTTTGGAGCATCTGCCCCGTAGATAAGCTTCCAAGAATCCAATACATTTTCTTTTGTTACTTTAATCGATGGTGATGCAACATAAGCAGGTGCTTCTTTTCCTAATAGGCCATAACCAGCGAGAATCGCTTGTGCTACACCCTGGTCATATGGCAGCTGTGCTCCAAGTCCTTTTACAATTCCATCCTGTGCAATCGAGATTGCTACGTTCGTTCCTAAGTCAACAGTTGTCACAACTAAATCGTTATTGCCAGCAGTACGGGCAGCGGCCATAACGCCTTCAGCCGGTACATCCCATGGGGCAAAGATTCCATCAAGGTCTCTATTTTTTGTAAGCATTGCAGAAGCTACTTTCTCAGCATCGTTTGGACCGGTAATACCGCCTTCTGCTACAATTTTAATATTTGGATATTTTTCTTTGATTCTTGCTTCGAATGCATCAGAACGGTTTTTGGTTACGAAGAAGTTTACATCGTGATACACAATCCCAACATTACCTTTTCCACCAAGTTTTTCAGCCATAATGTCGGCCGCTGTTGCGCCGTTACCCATGTTGTCACCGGATACAATACTAATGTAATCTTTTCCAGCGACAAGGCCTTCTGCCGCTCCATCCATGAATACTAACTTAACCCCTTGTTCAACAGCCTTTTTATAAGCTGGTGCAGTGGATACTGCATCAACTGGAACAGAGATCATAATATCGGGTTTTTTCGCTAAAACAGTTTCAATATCGTTTACTTGCTTTTCTGCTTTAAACTGTGCATCTGTAACAGCAACTACTTCGATTCCCATCTTCTTAAATGTATCTTGCATTGCACCTACTGCAGCATTCATATAGTCAGTACCGGAGTAATGCATAACAATAGCTGCTTTATATTTTCCATCTTTAATCTTTTTAAGTTCTTCCTCATTTAATTGTAATGATTTTGCAGAAACAGCTTGTTCGCCATTTGGTCCTTTATCTTGTACCTCTAAATCAGGAATAGCTGGATTGATCGTTAATGGCCCTGATGCTGTTTCTGAATAGTTTTCATTCTTTTGTGTTGCTTGTTCACCAGAAGTGGATTTATTACCACAACCTGTTAGGAAAATGCTTATAATGAATAAAATTAATACCGAAAGTGAGAAACTCTTTTTCATGTCATAACCCCCACAATGTTTGTTATTTACTTTAGACTCGTTATTTTGTTGGCACCACCTTAAATCTTAAGTGTGGCACCACCTCCTTTTCATAAATTGAAAGTTTAGTAAATTTTATCTAGTAATCGTTTACATTTTAGAAGTAGAATAGGAATCTCATGGACTTTTAAAAAATGCAAAGGATTACATTTCTTATTAAAAATTTTTAAATAGTTCTGACAGACTCCCTTACAACCAACTGGTCAGCTAAGATAATTTGCTCGCGCTTGACTTCCTCTTTGTTGATGAGCTTCATCAGTAATTCCATCGCGTTCTCACCAATTTCGAATGCTGGCTGTGCAATCGTTGTAAGAGCCGGTTCAAATATGGAGGAAAATTTTAGATTATCAAAACCTAGAACCGAAATATCCTCAGGAACCTTAAGACCCTTTGATTTAATCGCCTTAATCACTCCCATTGCCATATCATCGCTTGCAGCGAATATCGCTGTTGGGAGTTGACCAAGAGCGAAAAACTTCATCATAAGATTAAAACCGCTATCAAATGAGAAGTCCCCCTCCTGGACTAACACGGGGTCAACAATAAGGTTTTTCCTTGCCATTGCCTGATAAAATCCTTTGAGGCGGTCACGGCTCAATACGATATCGAGAGGTCCCGTGATGCAGCCAATTCTTTCGTGTCCCACATCAATTAAATATTCCGTTGCCTTTCTGGCACCACTGATGTTATCAATCGAAACAGTTGGGATCCTAGAGCCTTCAATATATTCACATGCCAGCACCACTGGAAAACTTCGGGCCACCTCTTCAACGGCTGCTGCATCCATTCTGGCGGTTAATAAAACCATTCCATCTGCTTTTTTTTGCTGCAGGATGTTTAAATACCCCTTTTCTCGTTCCACATCATTGCTTGTATCACCGAGTAAAACCTGATATCCTTTTGCAACAGCGACAGCTTCAATCCCCCTTAACACCTTTGAAAAAAAGGGATTTGTAATGTCAGGTACAACAACTAGGATCGTCTTCGTTTCGAGTCTTCTTAGCTGGCGCGCTAAGAGATTAGGCTGATAATTCAATGCTTCAATCGCCTTTAACACTTTTTCCGTCGTCGTTTCCCTTACTGTTTCAGGCTTTGTTAAAACTCGAGATACTGTTGCAGTAGAAACATTAGCCTTTTTTGCTACATCGACAATCCCAACCATTATTTTTTTTCCTTTCCTGTATCTATACTTAGATTGTAATCGTTTACATTTTTTTCGTCTAATCGCCTTTAGGCATGTTTTTTGTCCATTTGTCTGCTAGTTTCTTTCCTTCAGAAAGCCCTTTCATTCATTCGAACAAAAAAAGCATGTTTTAAAAAAAATAAGACCCAATAATTATTCATTACTGAGCCTTACTTTTTTACAACGATTTACATTTTTGTAGTTCAACTAGCTTATGCTTAGAGACCCTTGCTGTTTCTTCGTAATTTTTAAAATGGGCTATATACGTTTGGCCAGCCACTTCAATTCTCGTTAAATACTGCAAATTGATAATAAAAGAACGATGAGAAACAACAAATCGCGAATCAAGGAGCTCCTCCAGATTGGTTAATGCCTCATTTATTTCCATTTTTTTATCAATCGTATGAATGACGGACTTTCGGTCTGCTTTTTCAATAAAAATAATCTCGTCTAACGAAATAAAGGAATATTGATTTTGTTGCTTAATCATTAAATCCTTTTTGACAGGAGCAGATGGCGGAACCGTGCCGGTTTTCTTCAAAAAGGCTGCTGCCCGCTCTAAAGCTGAATAAAGCCTGTCTCGCTCAATCGGTTTCATAATGTAATCGATTGCATTCACTCCAAAGGCTTCCAGCGCGTATTCATCATGGCCTGTGATAAAAATAACCTGCAAGGTTGGCAGAATTTTTTTACACGATTTAACCGCTTCCATTCCGTTCAATAAAGGCATGTTAATATCAACTAACACAATGTCGGGCTTTTCCATCATTACCTTGTTGATTAAATCCTCACCATTTACTGCTTCTCCGACAATTCGACAGTTCGGAACAGATTTAATCAAATGCTTTAACAATTTTAAAGATGGTGCATTGTCCTCTGCAATCAAAATTTTCATAAATCATCCCTCATGTAATTAGGTTTGGTTTAAACTATATCACATACATATTAACTAGATAATATGTGAAAAAATGAAATAAATGGCTTCTTATTTTTTGTTAGTAGGCAATCTAACTGCTTTCAGTATAAGACAGGGCGTCTGGATTAGGTAGTTTTTTTCGAATCGAAAGGGAATGGTGGAGAAAAAATGGAAATCTTTTATAAAGATAATTTATATAAGGAAGTTCTTCGGACCATGTCCGAGTGTGTAATTATTCTTGAAAAGTCGGGGAAAATGGTTGCTCTAAATGAAAATGTAGAAAAAATACTGGGGATTAAATCCGAGTTCTTAACTGAATCCAGCTTGATGCAACTAGAATATAAAAATGAAGATGGTTCACCGTTAGCCTATTCTCAATTACCAGGAATAATAACACTTAAGGATGGTATTCCTTTCCATGATGTCATATTAGGTATTAACGACAGGAATAAGGAACCTAAATGGATCTCAGTCAATTCAACGCCTCTTAAAATTTGTGATAAAGAAGAACAGGCTGCCCTTGTTACCATTTCTGATATCACCGAACGAAAAAACATGGAAAATGCCTTAATTCAAGCTAAAGAAGAGGCAGAAAAAGCAAATATGGCGAAATCCGACTTTCTTTCTAAAATGAGTCATGAACTCCGTACACCATTGAATGGAATCCTTGGTTTTGCACAGCTATTAGAAATTGAAGAAACCTTAAATGATGATCAGCGTGATTTTGTCCAAGAGATTTTAAGTGGTGGGAGACATTTACTAAGTTTAATTAATGATATTTTAGATTTATCAAGAATAGAATCGGGCCAGATAAAAGTGTCGATCGAAGAGATTGATCTTCTGACGATTATCAATGAATGTATCAATATCGTGCAGCCGCAGGCCAACAAGAAGAGAATCAGTATACATAACCAATTAGATCAATGGCAAAACATATTTGTTCTTGCTGATCCCATTCGTCTTAAACAAATCTTTCTTAATCTTCTCGATAATGCGATCAAATATAATCGGGAAGGCGGCAATGTTATGATCTTCTCTTATTTCAAAGGAAACGAGCAGATTATTCATGTTGCGGATACAGGGGTCGGACTTTCAGTTGAAGAATATCAAAAGGTATTTGTTCCCTTTTACCGAATTGAAGGGACACAAGAAGAAGGTACAGGTATTGGATTGTCTTTAGTAAAACAGCTCGTCCAGCTAATGGGGGGCAAAATTAGTGTAACGAGCCAAAAAGGAATAGGTAGTGATTTTTTCTTTAGTCTCCCACTTCCAAATCAATTTAAGCCTGTCATGAGATGGGGTGAAGAGGTTGAACTTACTGAGAAAAATATCCGTAAGGAAGATGATTATCGTTTGTTATATATTGAAGATAACGAGTCAAACTTGAACTTAGTAAGGAAAATCATGAAATCTCAGCCTTCTTATACACTTTTATCAGCCCGTACAGGAAAAGAAGGATTAGAAATGGCTGCGAATGAAAAAGTGGACTTGGTTCTGCTTGATCTAAACCTTCCCGATATCCATGGCTATGAAATATTTGATAGGTTAAAAACCATAAAACAAACAAAAGATATTGCAGTAATTGCTGTAAGTTCAAATGCGCTTCCGCAGGACATTCAATATACATTGGACAAGGGGTTTGATAATTATGTAACAAAACCCTTTAATGTAAGAGAGTTTTTGACCGTCATAAGAGAAACGCTGAATAGTACGATTAACCAAAATCTTCCCATTGATGAAATTTTAAGCACAGGGCCGCATGGAGAGGAGGCTGTTTCAGCCAAAACACTCCAGTTATCTTTAAAAGACCTGAAAAAGCTTAAGGAAAAGAATTATAAGGCAGCTATTGCGATGCATTATACAGATAATGACTTTTCAACTGCGATCATCCGTGGTTTGAAAGATACTTTTGAAAAAATGGGTATTGAAGTTGTTGCTGTTACGGATGCACAATTTACGCCTGAAAAACAACTTTCAGATATCGAAATTATCATGGCTAAAAAACCAGATGTTATCGTTAGCTTACCAGTTGATCCAGTTGCAACTGCTCCCGCTTTTAAAAAGGCTGCAGAAGCAGGAATCAAACTAATTTTTATGGATAGCATGCCTGAAGGATTAGAATTTGGCAAAGATTATGTGAGCGTTGTTACATCTGACAACTATGGAAATGGTATATTTGCAGCGGAGATTATGGGAAAAGAACTTAAAGGAAAAGGTAATATTGGTGTTATTTTCCACAGTATTGATTTCTTTGTAAATAATCAGCGTGTAGAAGCATTCGAAACTACGATTAAAGAAAAATATCCAAATATTAAAATTGCTGTACGTACTGGAATTTCCACCCCAAACGATGCGGAAAAAGCAGCTTCTGATATGTTAGCAAAAAATCCAGATTTAGATGGTATTTTTGCTATTTGGGATGAACCCGCGGAAGGAGCACTAGCTGCAGCACGTAAAGCAGGGAAAACGGATATAGTCATTACGACCGTTGATTTGGGAAGTAATGCGGCATATCAAATTGCTTCTGGAGGAAATATTAAAGGTCTTGGAGCACAATTACCTTATGAAAATGGAGTGGCACAAGCAATTATTACGGGATATTCATTACTAGGTAAGGAAGTAGCTCCTTTCTATGTTGTACCAGCGATGAAAGTAACAAAAGAAAATATCTTAAAGGTGTGGAAACTGGCTTATCGTCAAGATCCTCCATATGCCATTCAAAAGTACTTTTAACTAGCTTGATTATACCGGTTACAAGAGTATCACCACCAATATTACCGTATAAAAAGGAGAGGCCGGATTCATGTTGAAACCTGCCTCTTTTTAGTAGAATTGACCTCTTATTTACGACCCCTTTTTCTCTCAGATTTCAGACTTCATGAACAACTAATTCATAGAAACTGTTTTCACTAAAAACCTTCTACAAAATGCGGGCGATCACAATGGTTGACCCCCTTATAATAGACATATAAGTTAAGATGAAGATAAGACATACTTGAATTTATTGGGGGAGAAAATTACATGAGAAAAAACAATGATCACATAGTAGTGTCGAAGTTAAGTTGGATAGGCATCAATCCTTCTTGATACAGATAGGTAAGGGTTTGAGGTTATCGCTCCCTTTTCCCCCT
>Ga0182742_1004824_pt1 | contig 11872 bp, 9 predicted proteins | sample eDN5th37CBELigMG_FD_128880 | JGI IMG/M metagenome (GOLD analysis project Ga0182742, IMG submission 128880) | Enriched Miracle-Growth compost microbial communities from Emeryville, California, USA - eDNA 5th pass 37_C BE-Lig MG (version 2)... ... | reverse complement strand
GGCGCCGGCGTCTCGTCCTGATCGCCTGGCTCGTCATCGTGGTGGCGTCCGTCCCGTTCGCCGCCCGGCAGACGGAGAACCTGACGGGCGGTGGGTTCGAGAGCAAGGGTTCGGGCTCGCAGAGGGTCTCCCAGGCGCTCGCGAACGACTTCGAGGGCCTGCAGGCCGAGGATTTGGCGATCGTCTTCGACAACCGCCGCGGCGACCAGGCGGCGCTCGACGCCGCGTTCGAGAAGGTCGAGCGCGAGGGCTTCACCGAGGTCGAAGGCGCGCGGCTCGATCCCGAGGCGCTGGCCGCGGCGCGCGCCCAGACCGACCAGGACGTGATCGTGCTGCCGCTCGAGGTCACGGGCGACCGCGACGAGGCCGTCGACGCCGCCACCAAGCTGCGCAAGAACCTCGAGGTCGACCAGGAAGGCGCCGCCGTGCCCCTGCACCTGGTCGGCCAGAGCGCGCTCTGGGCCGGGATCCAGCAGCTCTCCAAGGAGGACCTCGAGCAGGCCGAGATCATCGGCCTGCCGATCGTGCTGATCGTGCTGCTGGGCGTCTTCGGCTCGCTCGCGGCCGCCGCGCTCCCGCTGGCCCTGGGCGTGACCGCCGTGATCGTCACGGGCGCGATCGTGTTCTGGCTCTCGCAGGTCTACGGCATGTCGATCTTCGTCACGAACATGGCGTCGATGCTCGGCATCGGCGTGGCCGTGGACTACTCGCTGTTCATCCTCGCCCGCTACCGCGAGGAGCTCAAGGCGGGCCACGGGCCGGACGAGGCGCGCGCGGTCGCCCTGCGGACCTCGGGCATGGCGGTGACGTTCTCGGGCCTGACCGTGATCGTCGCGCTCGCCGGCCTGTTCCTGATCGACGCCAAGGTCGTGCGCTCGATGGCGGTCGGCGCGATCGTCGTGGTGGCGATGGCCGTGCTGGCCGCGGTCACGCTGCTGCCGGCCCTGATCGCGGCGCTCGGGCACCGCGTCGCCGAGCCCGGGAAGATCATCGGGCGCCTGCGCCTGAAGCGCGAACCCAAGCCGGGACCGGGCTTCTGGGAGCGCTGGACGGCGCGGCTGATGAAGCGGCCGCTGCCGTACGCCGTCGGCGCGACCCTCGTGATGCTCGCGATCGCCGCGCCGGCGCTGTCGCTGAAGACCGACACGGCCGCGGTCGCGATGTTCCCGGAGGACTTCGAGACCCGCGTCGGCTTCGAGCTGGCCAGCGAGGCGCTCGGCGCGGGCGCGATGGGCCCGGTGCAGGTGCTCGCCGACTTCGGGGACGGGGCGGTCGACAACGAGGCCCTGACCGCCTACCGCGGCACGGTCGAGGGCCTGCCCGACGTGCGCAGCGTCGAGGTCGTCCCGTCCGACGACGGGCGCAAGGCGCTGCTGGTCATCACGCCGCGCGGGGGCCCGGAGAGCGCCTCGACGAAGGCGCTGGTGGAGCGCCTGCGCGACACGGCCGGCCCGCCCGGCGCGGAGGTCAGCGTGGGCGGCGGCACCGCCCAGAACCAGGACGACACACAGGTCATCTCGGGCTCGCTGTGGAAGGTCGCGATCTTCGTGCTGGCCCTCAGCTTCATCGTGCTGACGCTGGTGCTGCGCAGCATCCTGCTGCCGCTGAAGGCCGTGCTGATGAACGCGCTCTCGGTCGCCGCCGCCTACGGCGTGCTGGTGATCGTCTTCCAGTGGGGCTGGTTCGACGGCTTCCTCGGCTTCCAGTCGCTCGGCTACGTGCAGGCGATCACGCCCGCGCTGCTGCTGGCCGTCGTCTTCGGCCTCTCGATGGACTACGAGGTCTTCATGCTGTCGCGCATCAAGGAGCGCTACCAGGCCACGGGCGACAACCAGCAGGCGGTCGCGCAGGGCCTGGCGGCGAGCGCGCGCACGATCTCCAGCGCCGCGCTGATCATGGTCGCCGTGTTCGCGATCTTCGCCGGCACCGGCGTCCCGCAGGTCAAGGAGATCGGCGTCGGGCTGGCGGTGGCGATCGCGCTCGACGCCACGATCGTGCGCCTGGTGCTGGTGCCGACCACGATGGAGCTGATGGGCAACGCGAACTGGTGGCTGCCGGCCTGGCTGGACCGGATCCTGCCCGACATGGATTTCGAGAGCTCCTCCGAACCTCCCCCCGTGACCACCCCGAAGAAGACCGTGGAGACCGTATGACGTCAAAGGCCGTGCTCATCACGGGCTGCTCGACCGGCATCGGCCGGGCCGCCGCCAAGCACCTCGCCAAGCGCGGCTGGAGTGTCTATGCGACCGCGCGCCGCACGGCGTCGATCGAGGACCTGCAGGCCGAGGGCTGCAAGACGCTGGCGCTCGACGTCACCGACGAGGACTCGATGGCCGCCGCCGTGCGCACCGTCGAGGAGGCCGAGGGCAGCATCGGCGCGCTCGTCAACAACGCCGGCATCCAGGAGATCGGCGCGATCGAGACCGTGCCGATGGACCGCGTGCGCGGGCTGTTCGAGACCAACGTGTTCGGGCCCGTGCGGCTCGCCCAGCTCGTCCTGCCCGGGATGCGCGAGGCGGGCAGCGGGCGGATCGTCACCGTCGGCTCGATGAACGGCCGCTTCACCTGGCCGGGCACGGGCTACTACTGCGCGACCAAGCACGCGCTGGAGGCGATCAGCGACGCGCTACGCCACGAGGTGCGCCCGTTCGGGATCGACACCGTGCTGATCGAGCCCGGCTTCGTCAAGACGCCGCTGGGCCAGACCGCCGCCGACCGGCGCGTGGAGGGCGACGACGGCCCGTACGGCAGCTACAACGAGGCCGTCGCCGAGGTCGCCCGCACGTACACGACGGGCGCGCTGGGCATGCTCGCGTGCTCGCCCGAGGCGGTGGCCAAGACGATCGAGAAGGCGCTCTCGGCCGGCCGCCCGCGCGCCCGCTACCGCGTCGCGCCCTCCGCGGGTGTCTTCATGACGACACGCAAGCTGCTACCGGACGTCGCCTTCGACGCCCTGCTGCGCTCACAGATGCCGTCGCCTACACGTACCGACTGAAGAACGCGGCGATCTCCTCGCGCTTCTCGGTGACGTAGCGGTAGCCGTCGTAACGCCCGGTCGACGGGAAGCGCTCAACCGGGCCGTCCGTGTGCGGCGTGCCGGCGTGCATCGACTCGACGTCGGCCATCGTGCCCCACTTGTCGCCCGTGCCCTGGGCGTAGTGCACGACGGTGCCGTTGAGCTTCGCCGCCGGGGCGCCCGGGTACTGGCTCGACGGCGGCGGGCTGCGCCACAGCCGGTAGATCAACTCGACCCCCGCGGGCAGCGGCGTGCCGAGCTTGCCGAACTGGTCGCGGCAGAAGTTGGCGTTGAAGACCGGGACCGTCGACGGCTGGTAGGCCAGCAGCGCCTTGATCGGCTGGCAGTCCGGGGCGCCGTGCAGCGCGATGCTGCCGCCCATCGAGATCCCGAGCGCGCCGATCCGCTGCCCGTCGACGTCGGCGCGCGAGCGCAGGTAGTTGACGGCGCCGATGAAGTCGCGCGCCTCGATCGGGCCGAACGTGACCAGGTGGCGGCTGCCGGCGCTCTCGCCGTGGCGGCGCAGGTCGAACAGCAGCACGTGGAAGCCCGCGTCGTGCAGCGCGCGGGTGACGGGCAGGAAGTCCACGTCGCGGTCGTCGATCGGGACCTTGCCGGCGACGTTGCCGAGGCGGTTCCACATCCAGCCGTGGACGACGACGATCGCAGGGCCGGGGTTCTCGCCGCTCGGGACGAACCACCCCTTGAGTTGCACGCCGTCGCCGGCCTTGAAGGCGACGTCCTCGTAGTCGAGTCCCACTTCGGCCGGCGTGCGGTCGAGCGGCGCGCGGCGGCTGAAGAGCATCAGTTTCGTGAGCTTGAGCGGGTGCCGGTTCACGCGCCGGATCGTATTCGGCGCAGACCGCGATGGATACCGCGTCCAGCCTGATGGCCAGGGATCGGGCTTGACCTGCCGCTGGTGCCCGGAGATAGTCCGCCTACATGGCCTCGCAACTCACAGATCTCGCTCGCAGCGCGCCGAAGGCGGTGCGCGGCGCCCGTCCGGTCACCACGTACCGCGAGGACCTGATCACGATGGCGCTCGCCACGTGGCCGATCATCGCGATGTTCTTCGACGGCCGGGGACACAACAACGAGACCGGGCAGGAGTCGTTCTGGTCGGTCCCGCACCTGTTCCTGTACGCGGGCATGACCATCACCGCCGTCTGGATCACGCTGCTGGTCACGCGCTACCAGATCGCCAACGGCGTCGACCCGCGCAAGCAGCTGCTGCCCGACCTGAAGCTGATCCCGGTCGGCTACGGCGTCGCCATCCTCGGCCTGATCACGCTCGGCATCGGCGGCCCGACGGACTTCATCTGGCACGCCGCCTACGGCTTCGAGGTCGGCGTCGACGCGATCTACAGCCCGCCGCACCTGCTGCTGTTCTTCGGCGCGCTGCTGGTCACCTCGACCGGCATCCGCTCGGCCTGGGCGCGCGAGGACATCAAGCTCGACCTGCGCGGCTACGCGCCGGTGCTGCTGTCGACGACGCTGTTCATCGGGGTCGCGGGCTTCATCACCATGTACTTGTCGGCGTTCATGACCAACGTCACGCCGACGAGCGACTTCGTCGCGGACTACCAGCGCTACGCCGACACCCACGACGACCAGACGCTCGGCCTCAACCAGGGCCTGACGGCCTACGGCGACGACAGCTGGCCGTACTACTTCTACAGCGCCAGCCACGGCATGGCGGCGATGATCATCACCACGCTCGTGCTGATGGGCCCGCTGCTGCTCAACCTGCGCCGCTGGAGTGTCCCGCCCGGGGCGCACACGATCATTCTCACGGGCTTCGGCCTGCTCGTGAACATCATGACCGAGTACCGGGACATCGTCCTGATCATCCCGCTGATCCTCACGGGCATCACGATCGACCTGCTGCAGTCGCGCATCGGCGGCAAGCGGGCCGACGGCCGGCTGTCGCTGGGTGATATCCGCGCGATCGGGCCGGCCGCGGCGCTCGTGCTGTGGTGCTCGTACTACCTGGTGCTCGCGCTCCACAAGGGCATCGGCTGGGAGCCGACGATGTGGGTCGGCGCGCTGATGGTCGGAACGATGACCGGTTTCGGCGTCGCGTTCCTGGTCGCGCCCCCGGCCTACGGCCCGCGCCTGGTCGAGGCCGAGGAGTAGCTCAGAGCCCGATCCCGGGGGCGCCCGAGCTCATCGACTGGAGGTCGTCCCACGCCTTGGCGGCGAGCTCCCAGTCGGTCTCGGTGTCCTGCTCGCCGCCGTGGCGGAGCATCCGGATCAGGTAGGCCAGCGCGGACAGCATCGCGATCGCGGCGAACGCGATCTGGACGCTCACCACGCCCTCCTCGGTCCAGTAGACGTCGTCGAGCTCGAGCAGCAGCGCCGTCTCGTCGAGCACGAGCGCGACGCCGACCCCGAACGGGAACGCCAGGTACTTGTCCAGCGACGTGTTCTTGGAGCCGATCGCCACGCCGCCCGCGATCAGCGCCAGGATGCCGCCGGGCAGGAAGTGGTGGATGTGGCGCTCGCCGACGACCACGTCGCGGATCGGCCCCAGCCCGCCGTGCTCGCGGATCGTCCACGTGATCCCGCGCGTGACGCCGAAGGCGACCGTGAACGAGGCCAGCATGTTGAACAGCGCGTTCTCGCGCGTGCGGCTGACCGCGTAGCCCTCGCGCAGGATCATCAGCGCCTCGACGGGCTTGGAGCGGCGCTCCTCCTCCGAGGTGATCTGGCGGCTGCGCGGCAGCGAGCCGAGCTTCCAGACGCGCGTGAGCTCGGCGCCGAACACGCTCAGCACGGCGCCGCCGGCGAGCACGCCGAGCAGCCGGGTGCGGTTGGTCGGGCTGCTGCGCGCGGCCTCGGCCGCCCGCAGCCGCTTGGCCTTACGCGGGGACACGGGTACGGCGCCCCTTGAAGACGTAGATCTCGGCGAGCTGGCGCACGAAGATCAGCCCGAAGCGGGCCATCGCGGCCAGGCCGCCGCGGAACGTGGTCAGCTGCTTGGCGAAGTCGCGCAGCCGGATGATGATCACGCCGGACGCGAGCACGGCCGCGCCCTCGTCCTCGCCCGCGGGGACGTGGCCCTGGAGGATGCGCGTGAACAGCGTCGTGGTGTCCTTCCAGACATCGAAGCCGGCGTCGTCGGCGACGAGCTTGTACCCCGTCATGGTCACAGGATGGCCGACGCCGTCGCGGAACCACAGCCGGTAGAGCATGTGCTTGACGCCGGGCTTGACGTCCACGAACAGGTTGAACCAGCCCTGCTCGACCGCAAGCCGGCCGCCGAGCGCGTCGCACTCGATCCAGCCCACCGCGGTCGCGGGCCGCAGCGGGTCGTGCGCGAAGGCGTCGATGTCGGCGACCTCGATCGTCAGGTGGAACTTGAACGGCGTCGAGCCGTCGCGGTCGGGCTTGGCGCCGCGGGCGTAGTCCAGCTCGCCGAACGTGACGTGCCCGAGCATCTCCTCCGTGAAGCGAACGCTTGGGTTCATGAGGTCGCCGCCCCCGCGGCGTGACGGTCGGGTTCGATGATCTGGTCGGCGAAGCGGTCGGCCAGCGCGGCGATCGTGAAGCTCGGGTTCGGGCCGGTCGGGCCCGGCATCACCGAGCCGTCGGCGATGTGCAGGCCGGGGTGGCCGAAGACGTTGCCGTAGGCGTCCACGACCCCCTCGCCCGGGTGGCGGCCCATCGGCGCGCCGCCGAGCGGGTGCACGGTGATCACGCGCCGGAGGAACCAGATCGGGTTGTCGGCGAAGCGGCCGCCGAGCGCGGTCGCGAAGTCGCGCGCGGTCGAGCGCAGGCGCGCGAAGTACTCCTCCGAGCCCGTCGCCTTGTGCCAGTCGATGTCGAGGTGGCCGTTGCGCAGGTACAGGCGGCCGTCCGGGACGTCGCGGCCCATGCCCAGCAGCGGCAGGCCGCCCGAGGACAGCTCGGCGGGCAGCATCAGGTCGGCGATCTTGCCCGTGACGTCGGTCTCCGGCGTGCCCTTGAGCCAGTTCTTGACCAGGTAGGCCGCGCCCTCGCGCCAGCGCCACAGCTGCTTGGGCGCGGAGAGGATGTGCAGGATCCAGGCCAGGTGCTGGGGGTAGCCGGCGTCCTGCAGGTAGAAGCCGCGCCCCTCGCCGCCGTCGAGCGCGTCCGGCATCCGCGCGGTGGAGGTGATCACCGGGCCGTAGCCCGGGTCGACGATCCGCGGCTCCTCGCGGCCGTCGGGCGTCACCCGCGTCGTGTTGAGCGCGAGCGTCAGCAGGTCGCCGTTGCCGCAGAAGCGCGTCCCGAGCTTGCGCGAGAGCCCCGGGAACGCGGCGCGGTTGCGCAGCAGCAGGTTCGTGGTCCCGAGCGTGCCGGCGGCCAGGATCAGGTGGTCGCAGGTGAGCTCGTAGCGGACCGGGTTCTCGGGGTGCTCGCCGAGGTCGGCGTACATGACCGAGTAGCCGCCGCCCTCGCGCGGCCCGATCCGGCGCACGTCGGCGAGCGTGCGGATCTCCGCGCCGTGGTGGACGGCGTGCGTGAGGTAGTTGTAGTCGAGCGTGTTCTTGGCGCCGTAGTTGCAGCCGACGTCGCACTCGCCGCACAGCTGGCAGGTCGTGCGCGTGCGGCCGTGCAGGTTCGGGATGTCCTCGACGATCGCCTCGCCCGGCACGGGCGGGCGGCCCTCGTTGGCGAACGTGACCGCGAGCTGGGGCAGGAACCACTCGAGCCCGTTCTTCTCGGCCGCCTCCTTGAAGGCGATCGTCTTGGGCGTCGACGCGTACGGTTCGTGCTCGAACGGATAGCGCTGCAGCTTGAGCATCCGCTCGACGCGGTCGTAGTGCGGGTCCAGGTCCTCGCGCGTGACCGGCCAGTACTCGTAGCCGCCGTCGGAGATGTCCTCCTGGACGAACCACTTCTCGTCCTTGCGGATGAACACGTTGGCGTAGATCAGCGAGCCGCCGCCGAGCCCCGCGCTGACGAGCGCGTCGATGCCGCGGAAGGACCAGTAGTGGTACATCCCGACCAGGCCGCGCGGCGGGTCCCAGAAGCTCTCGCGCGCGCGGTAGGGGCTGCGGGTGAACGATCCCGGGGGATACGCGCGGCCGCGCTCCAGTACCAGCACGCGCTTGCCCGCCTCGGCCAGCCGGTACGCCGTCACCGACCCGCCGAATCCCGAACCGACGACGATCGCGTCGTAGTGGCTGTCCATGCTCATGTGCAAGGCAAGCTAACGGTGCGCGTGCGCTGTCAGCAAGTACCGAGTGTCTAGGCCAACAGGGTTGACCCGCCCGTGCTGGACAGCGGGAACGTGTCCAGGTCGAGCGCGACGACCGCGAGGTCGGCGAACAGCGCCACCTTGCCGAGGTCCTCGCGCAGGTACGGGCCGCCGTCGCGGCGGTCGAGCACGGACAGCACGCCGATCGGCTTGTCCTCGCGGATCAGCGGCGCGACCACCATCGTGTACGGGACGTAGCCGGTGCCCGCCGCGACCTGGCGCGCGAAGCGCGGGTCCTTGCGGCACTCGGGCACGAACACGCCGTCGCCGGACTCCACCACGGCGCCCGCGAGGCCGACGCCCTTGGGCAGCCGCATGCCCACGACCTCGGACGCGCCCGCGCCCCAGGCGGCCTCGTAGACCAGCTCGCCCGTCTTGGGGTCGGTGAGCGCGATCGAGCAGGCCGCGGCCTCGAACATGCCGGCGGCGGTGCGGACGATCGCCTCCATGACCTTGCGGCGCGTGCTCGGCCGGCCGAGGCTCTGCGCGAGCGAGTGGCCGCGGTCGCCGGTCAGCGGGACGCCGATCGCCTCCGCGAACGCGGCCGCGGAGGAGATCCGCTGCTCGGGCAGCATCTCCAGGCCGCCGGCGAGCGCGGCCTGCAGCTCGGGCGGCAGGCCGGGGGCGATCTTGTCGAGCTTGAGCACGTCGCCGTAGCGCGGCGGGGAGCCGATCAGCAGCGTCCACAGGGTCGCCGCGAGGCTGAAGATGTCGCTGGCCGCGCTGACCGTGCCGCCCGCGAAGACCTCGGGCGCCATGTAGCGCGGGGTGCCGACCGCGATCGTGCCCTGGTCCTCCTCGGAGCCGAGCGCGCGGGCGACGCCGAAGTCGACCAGGATCACGCCGTCGTCGCCCAGGATCATGTTCTGGGGCTTGACGTCGCGGTGGACGATCTGCTGGCTGTGCACGTAGGACAGCGCCTCGCAGACGTGGCGGACGTACTCGACGGCGTCGCCGATCGAGAGGCCCGGGTTGCCGCTGCGCTTGAGCACGGCGCCGAGGTCGACCCCGTGCACGAGCTCCATGACGATGTACAGGCCCTGGTCGTCGCTGCCGTGGTCGACGACCTTGACCACGCGCGGGTGGCTCAGGCTCGCCAGCAGCCGCGCCTCGATCTCGAAGCGGGCGGCGTGGCGGACGTCGAGCAGCCGCTTGATCGCGACGTCCTGGCCCGTCTCCCGGTCGATGGCACGGTAAACCGCACCCATCGCCCCGCTGGAGATGGGTGCGACGATCTCATAGCGCCCGTGGAGCGCCTCCCCCCCGACGGCCGTCGCCTGCTGATCCGGACGCGTCAAGTGACCGGTTCTTCCTCCTCAAGCCGCCGGGGCGATGCAGGAAGGGGCGGGCCGGCCGAGCGACTCGAGCATCTCGACGACCAGCGCCCCGGCTGATGCCGGGCGGTCGTCAGGGTCCTTCGCCAGGCCGGCGGCCAGCACGTCGTCGAGCGCCGCGGGCAGCTCGGGCCGGCGCTCGCTCACGCGCGGCGGCGGGTCGACGATGTGGGCGTACATGGTTGCGGCGTCAGTCTCTCGCAGATAGGGGACGGTACCGGTCAGCGTCTCGACGGCCAGGCACGCCAGCCCATAGATGTCAGTGGGCGGGCCGACGCATTCGCCGTCGAGGAGCTCGGGGGCCATGTAGTCGATTGTGCCGAGTACCTGACCCGGGGCGGTCAGGGCCTCGCCGGCCAGGTCGCGCGCGAGGCCGAAGTCGGTGAGGAAGAGCTCCTGCGGGCCGGGGTCCACGAGCACGTTGGCGGGCTTGACGTCGCGGTGGACGATCCCGATCGCGTGGGCGGCGTCGAGCGCCGAGGCGACCCGCGCCAGCGCGCCGAGGGCGACGTCGATGTCGAGCGGGCCGGCGGCGAGCGCGTTGCGCAGCGTCGAGGACACCAGCCGCATGGCGATGTACAGGTCGCCGTCGACCTCGCCCATCCCGTGGATCGGCACCACGTGCGGGTGATTGAGCGCGGCCAGCATCTCGCCCTCGCGGCGGAAGCGCTCGCGGTAGACCGGATCGATGCCCACGTCCTCGCGCAGGACCTTGAGCGCGACTGCGCGTCCCGTGGTGCGGTCGATCGCGAGATATACGACGCCCATGCGCCCCACACCTACGATCCCCTCGATCCTGTAGTCACCGAGCATGGGCTTGTCCATAGCGAGATCGGCCTCTAGTGTCCCGGCTTGAGGGGTGGGGCGCAAGTTCGGGCTGTCCGTTCGTCCCGTCCAGGACTTGACAGTTCGTCCAGGAACCGGGGTTTCGTCCGGCGTGGCGCGCGCCTGAAGCCGTTATGCTTCGCCCGCTCGATATGCCTGAGATCGCACTCGAGCCCAGGCCGGGCGATTCCGTAGGTCCCTACCGGATCACCCGGACCATCGGGCGTGGCCGCATGGGAGTCGTCTTCGAAGGAGTCGCGGACGGCCAAGAGCCCGTGGCGATCAAGGTCGTCACCACCGAGCTCTCCCAGGACGAGGTCTTCGTCCGCCGCTTCCAGCGCGAGGTCGCCGCCGCCCAGAAGATCTCGCACCCGCACGTCGTCCCCGTGCTCGGGGCCGGCGAGGAGGGCGGCCTGCCCTACCTCGTCCAGGCGCTGATCGCCGGCGGCTCCCTGCACGACCGCCTGGTCCGCGACGGCGCGCTCGACCTCGCGACCACGATCCGCCTCCTGCGCGGCCCGGCCGAGGGCATCGACGCCCTGCACGCGAGTGGGCTGATCCACCGCGACATCAAGCCGGGCAACATCCTGCTCGACGGCGACACCGCCTACGTCACCGACTTCGGCCTCGCCAAGGACAGCCAGGCCTCCAACCTCACCCGCCCCGGCCAGGCGCTCGGCTCGCTCGACTACATGGCGCCCGAGCAGATCCGCGGCGAGGAGGTCAGCCCCGCCACCGACGTCTACGCGCTGGGCTGCATGATCCACGAGTGCCTCACCGGCACCCCGCCCTTCGGCGGCCGCCCGAGCATGCGCGTGTTGTTCGCCCACCTGCAGGAGGAGCCGCCGGACCTCACGTCCGCCACCATCCCGGCCGCGGCCGCCAAGGCGATCAACAAGGCGCTGGAGAAGGAGGCCGAGGACCGCCCGTCCAGCGCCTCGGGCTACATCGCGTCGATCGCGCGCGCTGCGGGCTTGTAGCGCGCGAACGGCGGGCATCGAGGGGGAGGAGCGGGTGCCTCGGCGCGCGGCTGTGCCCGGGCACCCCGGTCTCTGGCTTCTCGATATATCGCCCGAGGGGGGTGCGGCTCTGGGCTTTCCCCACGGTGAAGCGCAGAGGGGCACCCCCGTCGACGCGCCAGCTCGAACGTGCGAAGGTGTTTCGAGAAGGGCCAGGACGGCCCGGAGTGATCACAGACGATCACCCACGTTCTCCGTGGCCCGTACCTTGACGGTATCCCTGCACGGCGCCGGCCGCCAAGGTGCCCGGGCACGCGGGCCTCACGAGAGGCGCGGCCATCGGCGAACCGCTCCCGCGCCCCTCGATGCTGGTGTCCGTCCCTCGCCGCCCTACAAGCGCTTGCGCACCCAGTCGAACGGCTTCAACGTGACCACGCCGCGGTGGTCGACGCCCGGGTAGGTCTTGTAGGTCACCTTCATCCCGCGGCGCTTGTACTCGTCCACCAGCGCG
>Ga0182742_1004823_pt1 | contig 11875 bp, 8 predicted proteins | sample eDN5th37CBELigMG_FD_128880 | JGI IMG/M metagenome (GOLD analysis project Ga0182742, IMG submission 128880) | Enriched Miracle-Growth compost microbial communities from Emeryville, California, USA - eDNA 5th pass 37_C BE-Lig MG (version 2)... ... | reverse complement strand
CCCGCTTCCTTCCGAGCCGCCCATGACCGCCACCGCCGCCCTGCTCGCCTTCACCCTGGCCGCCGCCATCCTGACCGTCACCCCCGGCATGGACAGCGCGCTGGTGCTGCGCACCGCCGCCGTCGAGGGCGGCCGGCGGGCCTTCATGGCGGGCCTGGGCGTGGCCACGGGCTGCCTGGTCTGGGGCGCGGTCGCCGCCTTCGGGCTGGGCTCGCTGCTGCTGGTCTCCAGCCTGGCCTACGACACGCTGCGCATCTGCGCGGCGCTGTACCTGTGCTACCTCGGGCTGCGGCTGCTGTGGGGCAGCTTCAGGCGCGGCGGCGGCATCGCCGAAGCCGGACTGCGGGCCGCGCCGGCGTCGGCCCCGGCGGCCAGCGCCGCCGGCTGGTTCGTGCGCGGCTGCCTGACCAACGTGCTCAATCCCAAGGTCGGGATTTTCTACATCACTTTTTTGCCGCAGTTCATCCCCGCGGGCGCCGACGTGCTGCGCTTCAGCCTGCTGCTGGCCGCGATCCACGCCGTGCTGGGCGTACTGTGGTTCGCCCTGCTGGTGGCGGCGACCCGGCCGCTGGCGCGCTGGCTGTCGCGGCCGGCCGTGATGCGCGGCCTGGACCGCATGACGGGCGCGGTCTTCATCGCGTTCGGATTAAAGCTGGCGCTGGAGAAGCGCTGAGGGCGCGCGTCAGTCCTCCGCCGGCCCGTGGCAGGCGACGCACAGCTTGTTGCCGTCCGGGTCGCGGAAGTACGCGCCATAGTAGTTGGCGTGGTATTGCGGCCGCAGGCCCGGGAGCCCCTCGCAGCGGCCGCCGTGTTCGAGCGCGGCCCGGTGCGCCTGGCGCACGGCTTCTCGCGATGGCGCCATGAAAGCCGTCATCTGCCCGTTGCCAGGATGCGGCGCCCGGCCATCGTACGGCCGGCAGATCACGAAGTACGGACGCTGGCCGCCCGCGCTATGCCATCCCGCCCAGGGGGGGTGCCGGTCCAGGAATCGCAGCTCCAGCCCCAGAGTGTCCATCAGCGCGGTGTAGAAGCCCAGCGCGCGCTCGAAGTCGGTGACGCCGACGAATACGTGGGAAAACACGGTATGGCTCCTTGCGGGGCTTTAGCAGCGGCCGAGCAGCTCCATGATGGCGCCGGTCACGGCTGCGGGTTGCTCCAGGCCGGCCAGATGCGCAGCGTGTTGCAGTTCCCTGCCCTGTGCGTCGGGCAGCAGACGCGCAATCGCGCGGGCGCGCTCCTGGATGTGCGGAAAATCGAGTTTGCCCCAAACAACCGTGGATGGCACGCGGATTTCGGACAGGCGGTGGAACACCGGCCAGTCGTCTCGATTGGCGCCGCCACCGGCGGCCCGCAGGGCGATGGCGTTCATATCCAGGAACAGGCGCCGCAGCGCTTGCGCCGCCCGCCCCTCGGGCGCCAGCGGGCCGTCCAGGAACAGGCGCGCCTTGATTTCGTTCAAGCGCTGCAGATCGCCGGCGGCCTGCGCCTGTTGCTGCTGCTCGACCAGCTTGCGCAGCTCCGGCGTGTACACCGCCGTCGGCGCGCCGGAAGCGGTCGGTGAGATCAGCACCAGGCCGCTCACCCGCGAGGGATGCATGAGGGCGGCCCCCAGCGCGATGTTCGCGCCTTGCGAACATCCGACCAGCACGGCGGGCGCCGGGCCGACGGCGGCGTCCAGCACCGCCATCAGGTCCGCAACGGCGGAATGGTCCTCGCTGGCCGCGCCGGTTTCGCCAAAGCCGCGGCGGTCATAGGCCACGACCCGGCAAGCGGCGCCAAGCGCGTCCATCTGCGCGCGCCACATGCGCCGGTCGCAAATGTTGGCATGCAGGAAAACCACGGCGGGGCCGCTGCCCGCCGTTTCGGCGGCCAGCGTGTCCCGGCCCGAGGCGATCCTGGATACCCCGCCCATGCCTCAATACACCCCTACCGGATGCTGCGCCACGAAATGCCCCTCGCCCACCGCCACCAGCGGCCGGACCAGCGGGTCGTCGCCCAGCTTGCGCACCGGGCTGGGGATCTCGTCGACCAGCAGCGAGCGCTCGCGGTGGCGGCGCTGGGGATCGGCGATGGGCACGGCCGCCATGAGTTTCTTGGTGTAGGGATGCTGCGGGTTCTCGAAGATGGCGCGGCGCGGGCCGATTTCGACGATCTGGCCCAGGTACATGACGGCCACCCGGTGGCTGACGCGTTCGACCACGGCCATGTCATGCGAGATGAACAGGAACGACACGCCCAGCTCGCGCTGCAGGTCCAGCAGCAGGTTGACGATCTGCGCCTGGATGGAGACGTCCAGCGCCGAGACGGATTCGTCGGCGATCACGACCTTGGGGTTGAGCGCCAGGGCGCGCGCGATGCAGATGCGCTGGCGCTGGCCGCCGGAGAACTCGTGCGGATAGCGGTCGATCATCTCGGGCAGCAGCCCGCATTTGTCCATCAGCCAGCGCACCCGGTCCTGCGCTTGCCGGCCGCGCGCCACGCCGTGGATCAGCAGCGGCTCCATGATGGAATAGCCCACCGTCATGCGCGGATCGAGCGAGGCGAACGGGTCCTGGAAGATGAACTGGATGTGGCGGCGCAGCGTCTGCATGGCGCCGCCGCGCAGCGCGCCGATGTTCTGGCCGTCGAATTCGATGGAGCCGCTCTTGCTCTTGACCAGTTGCAGCAGCGAACGGCCGGTGGTGGTCTTGCCGCAGCCGGATTCGCCCACCAGCGACAGGGTTTCGCCGGGATACAGGTCGAAGCTGACTTTCTCCACGGCGTGCACGCGTTTCTGGACCCGGCCGAATATGCCGCCGGTGATGTCGAAGCTGGTGGTCAGGTCGCGCACTTTCAGCACCGGGCCGTTGTCGCGGCGCACGGTGGAGGCCGCCGCAACCGGCTGGCTCGCGGCGGGTTCCGGCGCCGGCGCGTCCACGCGCAACAGCGGAAATGGCGCGGGCTCGTCGGTGCCCTGCATGGCGCCCAGGCGCGGCACGGCCGACAGCAGCGCGCGCGTGTAGGCGTGCTGCGGGCGCGCGAAGACCTCGTCCGAACCGCCCTCTTCCACCTTGTCGCCGCGGTACATGACCAGCACGCGGTCGGCGACCTCGGCCACCACGCCCATGTCGTGGGTGATGAAGATCACCCCCATGTCCATTTCTTCCTGAAGCTGGCGGATGAGCTGCAGGATCTGGGCCTGGATGGTGACGTCCAGGGCCGTGGTGGGCTCGTCGGCGATCAGCAGCTGCGGTTTGCACGAAAGCGCCATCGCGATCATGACGCGCTGGCGCATGCCGCCGGACAGCTGGTGCGGATAGCGGTCCAGGATGGCGCGGGCCTCCGGGATGCGCACGCGCTCCAGCATGCGCAGGGTCTCGGCGCGCGCCGCGGCCGCGTCCAGGCCCTGGTGCAGCTGCAGTGCCTCGGCGATCTGGCTGCCGGCCGTGAAGCTGGGATTGAGCGAGGTCATCGGCTCCTGGAAGATCATCGCCACGTCCGCGCCGCGCACGCGCTGCAGCAGCGAATCCGGGGCGTTGAGCAGGTCCAGTACCTCGCCGTTGCGCCGGCGCAGCAGCATGCCGCCGTTGACGATACGCCCGCCGCCGTATTCCACCAGGCGCATCAGCGCCAGCGAGGTGACGGACTTGCCCGATCCGGACTCGCCGACGATGGCCAGGGTTTCGCCGCGGTCGACGTGGAAGGAGACGCTGCGCACCGCTTCCACGGTGCGCTCGGGGGTCTTGAAGCGCACGGTCAGGTCGTTGACCTGGACGACGCGTTTGGGGTCCATGGTTGCCATATCGATTACTTGTCCTGGCGCGGATCGAGCGCGTCGCGCAGCCCGTCGCCCAGCAGGTTGAAGCCCAGCACCGCGAGGAAAATGGCCGATCCGGGGAAGATGGACATCCACGGCGCCTGGGTCATGAAGTTCTTGGCGGTGTTGAGCATCGAACCCCAGGACGGGTTGGGCGGCTGCAGGCCCAGGCCCAGGAAGGACAGGCTGGCCTCGGCGATGATGGCGGTGGCGATGGTGATCGTGGCCTGCACGATCAGCGGCGGCATGACGTTGGGAAACACGTGCCGGGCGATGATGCGCAGGTCGGAGGCGCCCAGCGCGCGGGCGCTCTGCACGTAGTCCTCGTTCTTGACGGCCAGCACCTGCCCGCGCGTCAGGCGGATGAACTTGGGCGCGGCCGACACGCCGATGGCGATCATGGCGTTGGTCAGGCTGGGGCCGAGGAAGGCCGCCAGCGCGATGGCCAGGATCAGGAAGGGAATGGCCAGCAGCGCCTCGGTGGCGCGCGAGATGACGCTGTCGGTCCAGCCCCCGAAATAGCCGGCGGCCAGGCCGAACGGCACGCCCGCGACCAGGGCGATAAGCACCGACACCAGGCCCGCCATGAGCGAGGCGCGCGCGCCGTAGACCATGCGGCTGAAGATGTCGCGGCCCAGCTCGTCGGTGCCCAGCCAGTAGGCCGCCGACGGCGCCTTGCGGATGGTGGTGAAGCTGGTCTGGAACGGATCGTGGCTGGCGATCAGCGGCGCCAGCGCGGCCAGCGCCACGAACACCAGCACGATGCCCAGGCCCAGCATGGCGATGCGATTGCGTTTGAACTTGGCCCAGGCGCGATTGCGGCTGCGGGGCGGCGTGACGGCTGCGGCCGTTGCAGGAAATGCGCTCATGAGTGCCTCAGGCGGGGATTGACCAGGATGTACAGGATGTCGGCCAGCAGGTTCATCACGATGAAGCCCACCGCGACGCAGAGCACCACGCCCTGCACCACCGCGTAGTCGCGCGTGAAGACCGCGTCGACCACCAGCTTGCCGAATCCCGGGATCGTGAAGACCTGTTCGGTCAGCACGGCGCCGGCCAGCAGTTCGCCGAACAGCAGGGTCACCAGCGTGACGATGGGCATGAGCGCGTTGCGCAGCGCATGGCGCAGCACCACGCTGCGCGGCGACACGCCCTTGGCGCGCGCGGTGCGCACGTAGTCGGCCGACAGCGCCTCCAGCATGGCCGAGCGGGTATGGCGCATCAGATAGGCCGCGATCGCCGTGGACAGCACCAGCGCGGGCATCAGCATGGTCTTCATCGAGAGCCAGAAGTCCTCGGACGGCGACACGTAGCCCGAGGCCGGCAGCAGCCGCCACTGCACCGACACCACCATGATGAGAATGATGCCGAGCCAGAAATTGGGGATGGACATGCCGGACAGCGCCGCGATGTTGGCGCCCATCTCGATGGGCTTGCCTTTGCGCACGGCGGCCAGGATGCCCATGGGGATGCCGATCAGCAGCGCGAAGAACATGGCCATCGCGGCCAGTTGCAAGGTGACGGGCAGCTTCTGGCCGATCAGCGTGGTGACGGGCACGTCGGTGCGCAGCGATTTGCCCAGGTCGCCCTGCAGCACCTGGCCGGCCCAGGCCGCGTACTGCATGGGCAGCGGATCGTTGAGCCGGTATTTTTCGCGCAGGTAGTCCAGGACGGCCGGGTCGCGTTCTTCTCCGGCCAGCGTCAGCACCGGATCGCCGGGCAGGATTTTTTGCAGCATGAAAACGATCATCGACACCAGTATCAAGGTCGGTATCGCGACGATCACGCGGCGCAGGATGAGTTTGAGCATAGGAAAACCGGGAAACGGGAGCAGCGGCAGGCGCTTGCCGCAAAGCTTGCGGCTGCCACAAAGAATAACCGGACGCGCGCTGCGCGTCCGGCTCGGGCGGCCTCGGACAGCCGCCCCGCGGTCACTTCTTCGCGAAGCTCACGCCCTTGAGACGGACCATGCCGTCCGGATAGGGCGTAAAGCCCTGGACCTTCTTGGCCAGCGCGAACGGCCAGGGCTGGTAGTAGTTGTAGACCCCGGGCAGCTCGTCCTGCAGGATGGTCTGCGCCTGGTCGTAGATCGCCTTGCGCTTGGCCGTTTCGGGCACGGTGCGCGCCTCGTTGAGCAGCTTGTCCACTTCCGGATTGCAGTAATGGCCGTCGTTGAGCGCGCCCTTGCAGGTGACGAAGGCGTGGATGTTGCCGTCCGGATCGACCCGGCCCGACCAGCCCAGCATCACGATCTGGAAGTTGCCGCCGGACGCCTCTTTCTGCAGCGCCGCGTACTCGGTGGGACGCAGCGACAGGTCGAAGCCGGCCTCGGCGGCCATGGCCTGGACGATCTCGGCGATGGACGAGGTGGTGGTGTTGTTGCCGAACACGAGTTCGGCCTTCACCCGTTCCAGGCCGGCCTGCTTGAGCAGGGCCTTGGACTTGGCGACGTCGCGCTGGGTCGGCGGGAACTTGTCGCTGTGGTAGGGGCTGGCCGGCGGGAACGGCTGCTGGGCCGGCTCGAAAATGCCGCCGCCGGCGACTTCGCTGATGGCCTTGCGGTCGATGGCGTACTGGAACGCCTGGCGCACCAGCTTGTTCTTGAACGGATTGTCCTCGGCGCGCTTGCCGTTGGCCACGTTGAACATGAACTGCTGGAAGCCCAGGCCGGCTATCGGCGCGAAGGTCAGGCTGGCGTCGTTCTTGACCTGCGGCACGTCGGAGGGGTTCAGGCGCTCCAGCATGTCCAGGTCGCCGGCGCGCAGGTTGGACAGGCGCACCGTGGTGTCCGGAATGGGCAGGAAGGTGACGCGCTCGAACGCGAAGTCCTTGGCGTCGTAGTACTGGTCGAACTTCTCCAGCACGATGCGGTCGTTCTGGATGCGCTCGACGAACTTGTACGGGCCCGAGCACACCGGCTTGCGCCCCACCGCCGCCACGTCGTCGGTGAAGGTCTTGGGCGAGAGCATCATGCCCGCGCGGTCCGACAGCTGCGCCAGCAGCGTGGCGTCGGGTTTCTTCAGCGTCAGCACCAGCGTGGCGGCGTCCGGCGCCTCGACCTTCTCGACCGAGGCCAGCTCGCCCTTGCGCAGGCTGTCCGGCAGGCTCATGGCGCGTTCCAGGTTGGCCTTGGCCGCGGCGGCGTCGAACTTGCTGCCGTCATGGAACAGCGCGTCCTGGCGCAGCTTGAAGGTCAGCACCTTGTTGTCGGGGCTGAAGGACCACGAGGTGGCCAGCTGCGGCACGAACTGCAGCTTGGGATCGATGTCGATCAGCTTGTCGCACAGCGAGGTGAAGACGATGCGGCCGACGTAGGTGCGCGCGCGGTGCGGGTCCAGCACGTCGGGATCTTCCTGCAGGCCGATCCGCATGTTCTGCGCGCCGGCCGCGCCGGCGGCCAGCGCCAGCAGGCCGGCGCCCAAGGTCAAGGTCAAGCGTTTCATTGTGTTTTTTCCCCTTGTGTCGGCGCGGGCGTACGCGCCGCGTACGCCCGCGCTGGTTCAGAAGCCCACGGCCTGGCCGTCGCGCCGGCTGTCGCTGGCGGCCACGTAGCCCAGCTCGTTGTCGCTTTCGGACATGCGCCAGATGAACTGGCCCGCGCCGAAGTCCATGTAGGGATCTTCGACGGACTTCAAAGCATGCCCGAGGTCTTTCAGGCCCGCAACCGTCGCGGCCTTCATATTGGTCTCGATGTCCAGCGTGAAGTCGCGGTTGACCTTCCAGCGCGGCGCGCAGCAGGCGGCCTGGGGGTTCTGGTGGTAGTCGATCATGCGGACCACGGTCTGCAGGTGGCCCTGGGGCTGCATGTCGCCGCCCATCACGCCGAAGCTCATGACGGGCTTGCCGCCCTGGGTCAGGAAGCCCGGGATGATGGTGTGGAACGGACGCTTGCCGCCTTCGACCACGTTGGCCGATTGCGGGTCCATCGAGAAGCCCACGCCGCGGTTCTGCATGCTGATGCCGGTGCCCGGCACCACCACGCCCGAGCCGAAGCCCATGTAGTTGGACTGGATGAACGAGATCATCATGCCGCTCTCGTCGGCGGCGGTCAGGTAGATGGTGCCGCCGGCGTGCGGACGGCCGGCCTCGAAATGCGTGGCGCGGTCCAGGCGGATCAGCTTGGCGCGGCTGTCCAGGTAGGCGTCGGACAGCATCTGCTCGGGCGTGACCTGCATGGAACGCGGATCGGACACGTACTTGTACAGGTCGGCGAAAGCCAGCTTCATGGCTTCGATCTGCACGTGCTGCGACTGCACCGAATCGACCGGCATGCCGGCCATGTCGAAGCGCTCGACGATGCCCAGCGCGATCAGCGCGGCGATGCCCTGCCCGTTCGGCGGGATCTCGTGCAGCTCGTAGCCGCGGTAGGACTTGGAGATCGGCTTGACCCACTGCGGACGGTAGTTGCGCAGGTCTTCCAGCGTCATGGCGCCGCCGCACTCCTTGCTGAAGGCGGCGATGCGCTCGGCCAGCTCGCCTTCATAGAAGTCGCGGCCCTTGCTGGCGGCGATGCGGCGCAGCGTGTAGGCGGCGTCCGGGAAGCGGAAATGCTCGCCCACCTTGGGCGCGCGGCCCTCGGGCAGGAAGGCCTGGGCGTAGCCGGGCTGGTCCTTGAGTTCGTCGGCGGCGGCCGCCCACTTGTGCGCCACCACCGGCGGCACGGCGTAGCCGCGCTCGGCGACCTCGATGGCGGGCTCGAACAGCTGCTCGAACGGCAGCTTGCCCAGCTTTTCATGCAGCGCGGCCCAGCCGGCGACCACGCCCGGCACCGTCACGGCGTCCCAGCCGCGCTTGGGCTGGACGGCCAGGCCGTTGGGGCCCACGCCGTGCCTGCGCTTGAAGTACTCCACGTTCCAGGCGGCCGGCGCCACGCCGGAGGAGTTCAGGCCGTGCAGCTCCTTGCCGTCCCAGACGATGGCGAAACAGTCGCCGCCCAGGCCGCAGGACACGGGTTCGACCAGGACGATGGTGGCGGCCGCCGCGATCGCGGCGTCCACGGCGTTGCCGCCCTTGAGCAGCATGCGCAAGCCGGCCTGCGCCGCCAGCGGATGCGACGTGGAGACCACGTTGCGGGCGAACAGCGGGATGCGGACGGAAGGATACGGGTTGCCCCAGTCGAAGGCTTTCATGGTGCGAATCTCATAACGGGTTGGTGTGCATGGACCCAGGCGAAAGTACTCTTGTGATCTAATTAAATCAATTTGATTTTTTGTTCCGTCATAAAAAGTTTTTTTATGAGTACGATCCGCTTCCTACGGACGTTCCTGGCGGTGGCGCACCACGGCTCTTTCTCCGAAGCCGCCGAGCAGGTGGCCCTGACCCAGGCGGCCGTCAGCTTCCAGATGCGCTCGCTGGAGGCGGAACTCGGCCGCGAATTGTTCGACCGCAGCGGCCGTCTTGCCATTCTTAACGCAGCCGGCCGCGAATTGCTACCCGAAATCAAGCATTTGCTGGATCTGTACGACCGCATGCGGCGCCCGCCCACCGTACCGGGCGAACTGGCCGGCTCGGTCGCGGTGGGCAGCATCGTGTCCTGCATGGGCACCTTGTCCAAGGTGGTGTCGGGCCTGAAGAAGGTTCATCCCAAGCTGGACGTGCGCATCCTGTCGGGCAAGGCCAGCGAGCTGGCCGGCAAGGTCGAGGACGGCGAACTGGACGCCGCCTTCCTGGTCGAGGCCGGCCGCAAGATGGCCAGCACCCGCTGGACCCCGCTATATGAAGAAGAACTGGTCGTCATCGCGCCGCGCTCGGCGCGCGGCGCCGACGCGCGCCAGGTGCTGGCGGCCAACCCCTTCCTGCGTTTCGACCGGACCCAGCGCACCGGCCTGCAGATCGACCGGCTGCTGCGGCGCCTGGCGGTGCCGCTGAACGAATTCCTGGAACTGAACGCGATCGAGACGCTGGTGGAACTGGTGCGCCAGGAGGTCGGCGTCACCCTGCTGCCCCTGATCCACGGCTCCAACTGGCAGCAAAGCCCGGAACTGCGGATCCTGCGGCTGCCGCCGGACCTGGGCCCGATGGCGCGGGCGATCGGCATGCTGGAGCGGCGCGAACACGCCCGCCAGGGGATTACGGCGGCGATCTGCGCGGGATGCGCGACGGCGTTTCGCGGGAGTGCGGGGCCGACGGCCGCCTGACGACGGCCCCGCGCCTGGCAACCCCTACAGCGCCATCGCCGGATCGGTCACCGACGGCCTGCCGGTTTCCACGCGGCCGGCGAAGCGGCGCAGGTAGGCCGGGTCTTCGGCCAGGCGCGCCGTGAAGTCGTACCAGCTGTGGCTGTCCGCCAGCGCCCAGTGCTGCTCGACCTCGCCGCCGGCGGGCACGGTGAACTTCCAGCGCTCGTGGTTGGCGTAGTAGGCGTTGGGCGCGACTTCGAAGGTGCACGCGCTCTTGCCGCCGTTGATGAAGCTCACGTAGACGTCGCCGTTGGCCACGTCGTAGCAGACGCGGATCTCGGCGGCCAGCTCGGACGTGCGGGCCAGGGCCAGGTCGCCGGCGAAGTGGCGGTGGTAGCCGTTGGGCCCGAGCACCCACAAGTCGTACTTGCCGCCATCGGCCGCCGCGTCCCAGCTGCCTTCGAGCTGCTTGCCCGGCTCCACCGTGTAGCGGCGCGGCAGGCGGTCCAGGTGCAGGCGGTCATAGACGTGGAACACCGCCGCCTGCTTGCCGGTATTGGCGAACACCAGGCGCATGGCGCCCATGTCGGGCTGCGCGCGGGCGCTGGTGTGCAGCTCGTAGGGCAAGGGGCGCGAATGGCGCATGCCCGACTCCTGCACCGGCCTGGCCTGGGTGCTGGGGTCCGGCAGCGGCACGGCGTTCAGGGCTTCCTGCGCGCGGCGCTTGTCGTCGGACTCGGAACGGGTCTGCAGGTTCAGGTTGGGCAGCTTCTCGTCATTGGGGTTGACGAAGTTGAAGGCCGAGGTCAGGTCGCCCAGCACCGCGCGACGCCACGGGCTGATGTTGTCTTCGGCCACGCCGAAGCGCGCTTCCAGGAAACGCAGCACCGAGGTGTGGTCGAAGGCCTGGGAGTTGACCCAGCCGCCGCGGCTCCACGGCGACACCACATACATCGGCACGCGCGGGCCCGGGCCGTAGACCCGCCCGTCGGCTGCATCCTGGGCCGAGGGACGCGTGTGGCGGTCGAGGTCGGTGTTGACGGTGGAGGCGCCGGCCATGGAGCCGTCCGGGTTCAGCGAAGGCGCGGCCGGCGGCGGCACGTGGTCGAAGTAGCCGTCGTTCTCGTCGAAGTTGATGAGCAGCACGGTCTTGCTCCAGACCTCCGGATTGGCGGTCAGCGCGTCCAGCGTCTCCTGGATGTACCAGGCGCCCTGAATCGGGCTGGACGGGCCGGGGTGCTCCGAATAGGTGGCCGGCGCCACGATCCAGGACACCTGCGGCAGCGTGCCGTTGGCCGCGTCCTCGCGCAGCGCCTGCAGGAAGCCGCCGTCCGGCATGGTGTTGGCCACGCCCTTGTAGAGCGGATTGGCCGCGTCGTCCGACGGCGCCCAGGCCGGGTAAGGCGAGCCGTTGGCGTTGTTGCCGGCCAGTTCGTTGGCGCGGCGGTAGTTGCGAAAACCCGCCAGCGAGTTGTCGGTGAAGTTGTCGGGCAGGTTCTGGTAGACCTTCCAGCTCACGCCCGCTTCCTGCAGGCGCTCGGGATAGGTTTTCCAGTTCCAGCCGGTGGACGAGGCGCCCAGCGAATCCCATTGGTTGCGGGTGGAGGGGCCGTTGCCCTGGGCCAGCGGATCATTGGTGCCGGTCCAGAAGAACAGTCGGTTGGTGTTGGTGCCGCCGTGCGAGGAGCAGTGATAGGCATCGCACAGCGTGAAGGCCTCGGCCAGCGCGAACTGGAACTCCACCTCTTTCTTGCGGTAGTAGCCCATGGACTGGTTCTGCTTGTAGCGCGGCCATTGGTCCATGCGGCCGGCGTCCCAGGCCATCTGGGCGTCGAGGTAGTCGTGCGGGGTGCCGGCCACGCGCTGGGCGTTGCCCTGCGTGCTGTCCAGGTGATACGGCATCACCACGCGCGCGCCGTTGCTCTGCTCCCAGACCGAGCGGTTCTCGGGCAGCGGGATG
>Ga0182742_1004822_pt1 | contig 11876 bp, 13 predicted proteins | sample eDN5th37CBELigMG_FD_128880 | JGI IMG/M metagenome (GOLD analysis project Ga0182742, IMG submission 128880) | Enriched Miracle-Growth compost microbial communities from Emeryville, California, USA - eDNA 5th pass 37_C BE-Lig MG (version 2)... ... | reverse complement strand
CATTTTCATGAACGCTTCTAAAATTCGTATTAATATAATCATTTATTTTGTATAATAAAACTACATAGATTTGAAGGAGCTGAAAATGAAATGATGACTTTTTATATTATATTTTTAGTAGCTATTATGATACTCACTGTTGCTTTTCTAATGCTTGGTGGAGTTTCACTACTTAAACATGATGATGAACAAATAGATCAAATAGATAAAGACTTAAAAGCAGCTTTATTAAAATAATGACATTAAGAGAAGAAATAACTATTTCTTCTCTTTTTTCTTATCGTTATGGAGGTAATAATGTATACTCATCAAGTTTTATTAAATCAGTTAAAACAGCTTAATATTGATTCAAAAGGCATTCTACTTGTTCATTCCTCTATGAAGAGTATCGGCCCTGTTGAAGGTGGTGCAGATACGGTATTAGATGTTTTTTCAGAATATATGGCAGAGGGCTTACTCCTATTTCCGACTCATACATGGGCAACTGTAAATAAACAAAATCCGTACTTTAATGTTAAGACTAGCTCTGTTTGTACAGGGATATTACCAGAATTGTTTAGAAATAGAGCAAATACAATTCGCTCCTGGCATCCAACACATTCTGTTGCCGCACTAGGCAAGGATGCAGAGGCTTTTGTTGCTGGACAAGAATTATTTGATACACCGTGTCATCGTGAATCAGTATGGGGTAAATTACTTGATTACGAAGCAACAATATTACTTATTGGCGTAGATCAAAGAAGAAATACTTTCATTCATGGGATTGAAGAGTGGACAAATATTGAAAATCGCTTATGTGATGAGCATGAAATGCTGTATACAATTACACCAGAAGGTGACATCATTGCTTCTCCACAACGACGACATTTGCCAACTCATATTTCAGAACGTTATTGGAAGGTTGAACATTATCTTGAACAGCATGGAGCGATTAAAAAGTTTTATTTTGGCGATGCTAGAAGCTGGATATGTCATACGGTAAAAATGACTCAGCTTATAAATGATTTATTAGCAAAGGATCGGTTATTATTCGAGGATAATGAGCCATTGAAGAGGTTTTAATGGTGTCTAATGCACATAGTTATAACATCTTAATTAACATAGCTATTGTCATCATGCTTATTTTTATATGCTCTATCGTGTTTAGTAGTATAAAAAATAAAATAACGCCAATGCCTTCCAATACGATAATGCACCAAGCTGTATTGAATGAAATCAAGCGATTAAAAATTAACGGAAATGTTGTAGATACAGGGTCTGGCTTTGGTCATTTGTTATTTAAACTTGCTCCTAAATTTCCTCATTGCTCTTTTATAGGGATTGAAAATTCAACAATTCCATTTTTATATTCAAAAATTATTAGCAAGCTATTGCATAAACGTCATAATCCTATTAAGCTAGTAAACGATAATATATATCACTACAATTATAGTTCAACACAATTAATCGTTTGCTACTTATACCCAGGTGGCATGCAGAAGCTATATGAGATATTAATTGCACAAAAAATTGAGCACATCTATGTTATTAGCATTTGTTTTGCTATCAACAATTTGCAGCCGCAAACAATAACGCAATGCAATGATTTGTATCGCACAAAAGTTTATACGTATGAGATTAGCCACAGAAGCTCAAAATAGTCTATATTTTCACTTTTAGCTGTGCTAGTCGTACATAAAGGAGTTAAAAGTTTGTTTAAATTTACAAAACCTATCCAAATTACACTGTTTATTAGCTTAGTTTTAGTCATTGTATTACTATATACAAAGGTTAGCTTTTTATTTACTTCATTATACTCACTGCTTCAGCTTATATTTGTACCAGTATTATTAGCTCTATTTTGTTATTATTTATTGAGACCAATAATAAATGTGATGATGAAATTTAAAATTAATAAGCTTGTTTCAATATTAAGCCTATTTGTCGTTATATCTGCTTTACTTGTTTGGTTTATTTTAGCGATGATTCCGATGCTACAAAAGCAATTTATAAGTTTAGTCAATAATGCACCATCATTTTTCGTTACATTAGGTCATGAAATAACAAAGCTGCAGCAGCATCAGTTATTCCAAACCATTTTTCCTGAAGCTGAATTTAAGCTAACTCATGTTTCCAACTATATTACACAAGCATTAACAAGCATTAACAATTATATGGGTAATATTGTTTCAATTGTATCCAACTTTACAATTGTATTAGTTACAGCACCAATCATGTTATTTTTCTTATTAAAGGATGGGCATAAATTTTCAAGTAAAATTGAAGCTGCTGCTCCGATACGGTATCGTAACGATGTTCGTGAAATGTTTGAGGAGTTTGATCATGTTCTCAGTAGTTTTATTGTTGGACGTGTATTAGTAAATATTATTCTTGGTGTACTTATGTATGTCGGTTTTATCATTATTGATTTACCTTATGCCTTACTGTTAACTACAATTGCAGTAATTGCAAATTTCATTCCATTCATTGGAGCGATATTGTCAACGATTCCAATAGCAATAATCGCTTTAGTCGATTCTCCTATGAAAGCAGTTTGGTCTGTCCTTATTATATTAGCTGCTCAGCAGATTCAAGATAATTTAATTGCACCATATATTTTCGGTAAACAGCTAAATATCCATCCTCTAACCACTATTATTTTAGTAATTGGAGCAGGGAAGATAGGTGGTATTATTGCCATGATTATCATTATCCCTAGCTATTTAATTATTAAAATTATTGCAGTTAAAGTGTATAATCTCTTCTTTAGAGAAAAATGGGAACAATTATAAAAAAAGAAGTATTTCATTTGAAATACTTCTTTTTTTATGCAAGATTACTAATACCTACTCCGTTATATGAATATAAACCTCTATACACTAGGTTTAGAACAAGAAGTTCTAATTACTTCAATAGCAAACAAAGCAAATATGACTTATAAACCATATTCACAATCTTTGAAGCTATGACATTTCCAGTAATAGAAATTGATAGTATCTCTACATGTTGTTGCTAATAAATAATTGTGTTAAACTAAGATAGATTTATAGATTAGAAAAAATTAATAATTTTATAGGAGATAGGTATGAAATCTAAAAGAATAAAACTGCTCATTTCTGTTTTAAGTGGTTTTTTATTACTGTCAGTTATTGCCTTTATAGTCATTTTGAATTTACCTACTAATAGTGTTAAAGCAGATAGCAATAATAAAAGCTCTAGTAATCAAAGTATGACTGAAAATAAACGACATCCTGATTTATCATATGTATCATTAGCACAACTGGAATCCTATTTTAATGTTATTCGCACTTATGATGAATTTAACAATCCTGTTATAACAGTTAATAAAAAGAACGTTACCTTCAATCAAAATGATCATAAAATACATTATAAAAAGAGAACTTTTAAAGATAAATTTGCTGTTGAAGATGGCGAAGTATACATACCAACCTCATTCATAGCGAGCTATTTTGACGATGTTCATATATATGAGACAAAGGTGGGTCCGAAACTCACCCATTTTAAACATATTCCTATTTTACTGTATCATACTGTAAATCATAGCGAAAATAATACGATTAATACTGATCCTAAGCAATTTGAAGACCATATTAAAACATTAGTTTTAGAAGGCTATACCGGAATTACACCACAAGAGCTTTATGATTTCTATTATGGAGTTGGGACACTTCCTAATAAACCTGTTTTTATTAACTTCGATGATGGATATAAGGATAATTTTACTGAAGCTTATCCAATTCTAAAAAAATATAATATGAAAGCAACAATATTTGTAATTGCAAGCAGAATAGAACATGAAGGTACGAATAGCTATCCGACTGAAATTCCTAAGCTTACTTGGGAAGATGCAATAACAATGAAGGATCTTATTACGATTCAAAATCATACATGGGATTCTCATCGTAAAATTAAAAATGAAAAAGACAAGGATATTGGACAAATCGCAGCTCCACAGAAAAAGCCCGACGGTACTTTTGAAACAAAGGCTGAATATATCGCCCGCATCACTAATGACTTAACTCTTGCACAAAATATTATTAAAGAGAAATTAGATTACGAATCTCTAATTTTAAGTTATCCATACGGTGAATATAGTAATGAGGTGTTGGAGGTAGCTCCTCAGCTTGGAATTAAATTTGCGGTCAGTGTAAGTAAAGGTAAATCAATGCATTTGGACTCATTATATTTTACTAATAGAATGGTCGTTGATGGGAAGTACAGTGGTAAACAACTTATTAAACATATTAAAAAAGAATATCATTAAGGTGTAGCAACCAATAAAAGAGTGTAGAAGTGAATTCTACGCTCTTTTTTATACATGATTAAATAATAAATTTTTTTGAAGTAACATACTTATTTTGGAAACTAAATATATATTAGCTCGTAATATTAAATGTTATTAGAATCATGAAATATAAAGGAGCAAATGTATGAATTTAAAACGAGTATCTAGTATTGATGCTTTACGTGGCTTTGCATTATTGGGTATTCTGCTTGTTAACATGATGCACTTCCAATATGCGACAGAAACAAAGGAGGTTATTAGTCAATTTCCTTATTTTAACGAAAATGTGTATTACGCGATTCGCATACTGCTGCAAGGTTCATTTTTAACGATGTTTGCTTTTATTTTTGGTTTTTCGATTATGCAATTTTATCATTCTCGACTCACCAAGCAACTGTCATACAAAAAACCACTAGTTAAAAGAGGAATCGCAACATTATTAATTGGATTACTGCACTTTTTATTAATATGGGAAGGTGATATTTTAACCTCTTATGGCTTTATGATTATAATTTCCGTCTTCTTTATTCATGTTAATGAAAAGATATTGAAGATTTTAACTTACGTTATGTTTGCGATATATTTGCTCTTCAACGCCTTTTTAAGATATACCTCAGACAATCTTATCTCATTAGGCTCAGAATTATCAGGTACGATGACTTACATTGAAGGTACTTACTTAGATATGCTTAATGGAAGATTGTTATTCGGCATGGATGAGGTTTTAATCTCACCTATAATTAACTTTATTGTATACTTAATTAATATTTCTACAGTTCCAACTCTGCTAATGGCGTTTGTATTTCTTGGAATGCTATTAGCAAAAAGAGATATTTTAGGTAAACAGAAATTCACTCATATTAAAGCTATATACTGGATTCCATTACTAGTGATTGGTCTAGGTTTAAAATTCGGTTTATTGTTAAGCAATTTCTGGGGTATGCTTTTATTATCGATTGGAGCTGCTTTATTAACGTTTGGATATGTCTATCTCTTTTTATTTTTATACGATAAAGTGTTTCATCATCGTATTAAGTTAGTATTTGAAAGTGTTGGTAAAATGTCAATCTCAAACTATATTACAACTTCAATAGTCATGACGACTTTATTTTCGGGATATGGCTTTGGATTAGCTACTAAGCTTGGTTTACTTAATGGAATTTGGGTAGCTTTACTCTTATATGTATTACAGGCTATCGTTAGTTATTTTTGGATGACAAAATTTAAACAAGGTCCTATAGAGTATTTAATGAGACTGTGGATTTATTCTGACGATAAAAAGAAACCTGTGAACGAAAGCACAACAATGACATCATAATGTCATAATAATACTACTAAATCACCTCAGTCATTTCTGTTAAAATGGTTATGAGGTGATTTTTTATGGACACATTTAAAGCGATAGTCGTAAATAAAGAAAATAACAGATTTTCTTCCGAAATTAAAGCATTAAGCTTCGATAAGCTTATGGACGGAGACGTTGTTATTGAGGTACATTATTCAAGCATTAATTATAAGGACTGCTTGGCTTGTAGTGAAGACGGAAAAATAATACGACAGTACCCGCATATTCCAGGAATTGACTTATCAGGAGTTGTTATAAGCTCTTTAGACGATCGTTTTAAAGCGGGTGATAAAGTTATTGCTACAAGCTACGAGATTGGAGTGACTCATTTTGGAGGCTTCAGTCAACTAGCAAAATTAAAGGCAGACTGGATGATCCCTTTACCAGCTAATTTAAGCTTACGCGAAGCAATGATTATTGGTACTGCAGGCATAACCGCAGCTCTATCCATAATTAAACTAGAGCAAAATGGATTGAATAAAAGTCACAATACTGTGCTAGTCACAGGTGCAACAGGTGGCGTAGGTAGTCATGCCATCGCTATGCTAGCTAAATTAGGCTATAATGTTACAGCTGCTACTAGAAAAATTGAAAGTGAGACCTATTTGAAGCAGCTCGGAGCGAAGCATATTATACACCATTCTGAATTAATCGGTGATAAAATTAAACCTTTAGACAATCAGCTATGGGATGGTGCGATAGACGCTGTAGGTGGCAAAACGCTAGCAGCAATTGTATCTAAGCTAAAATATGGAGCTTCAGTCGCAGTGAGTGGCTTAACTGGAGGAACTACAGTAGAAACAACGGTATTTCCATTTATTTTAAGAGGTGTAAATATACTAGGTATTGACTCTGTTTATTATCCACTGCATAAACGGATTCAATTGTGGCATAAAATAGCTGATGAAATGAAGCCGAATTGTTTAGATCTGATTGTAAACGAAGAAATTACTTTAGAAGAAATTCCAGCAGTAGTATCACGATTATTAAACGGTCAAGCTGAGGGACGCTGTATAGTAAATATGAAAAAATAGTTACTGTCATAAATCGAAAACCTTATTAAAGAAAAATTAAATAGCAGATTATCAGATGCCCATACGTATATATTACATATATTACAAATTGGGCATTTTTATTTGAAGGAGTGATTAGATTGATCCAATGCCCGTGGTGTGACGAGCACGTTGTTATTTCTAATGATATTTGTCCAAATTGTTTACATGAAGTTATATTCGATTATGAAGGTGAAGCAGAATATGATGATGAGCCACTAACGTATGATGAGTTACGTGATAAAATTTATAATGCATTTCATTGTAAGACGTGTAATTGCAATAGCTGCAAAATTGACGAAGTTGCTATGACAGGTACTACTCTAAGTAAAATACTTGAAATCCAGCATAAGCACTATTTATTTGTTTCGTGTACAAATTGTGGGATTGTAAATATTATCAATCCCAATATAATACTAAAGTCAAAACGAGGGTTATTAGGAACGATGCTTGATATTATATTTTAACACATTTGTTTACAATGACATGGGAGTGAAGTATGACTACAACTCTATATTTTATTAGACATGCACAATCTGAATTTATAGAAGGCAAAGAACGTGAAAGGGGGCTAACAGCAAGTGGTCAAGCAGCTGCTTACCTAATAGCCGACCAGCTTAAACATACTAAGCTAGATTTTGCTTATTGTAGCCCTTATGTAAGAGCAATCGAAACTGTAAAGCCATTATTAGCTTTACATAATTTATCGCTTCAGCTTGTTGAGGATTTAAGGGAAAGATCAATAGGTGACTTTGAGCCCTTCTCATTTTTAGAAGCTAAAAAACAAGTATATGATGATTTCTATTTTTCATTTAAAAATGGTGAATCCAGTCATATAGCTCAAGCTCGTGCAATAAAAGAAATAAAAACTATTATTAAATTGAACGAGCATAAATCAGGGATAATCGGGACGCATGGTGATATTTTTAGCCTTATATTAAATTACTATAATAGTGACTATCATTATTCATTTTGGGAATCTACTTCGATGCCAGACATATATAAATTAGTTTTTATAGATGGTAGTCTTGACAGTTGCACACGATTCTGGAACGTTTAGATACAAAGTTACATAGGAGTCCTTGATGATGAGTATAAAAATAGTAGAAGTTAAACACACTGATGATGAAACAATAAAAGCATTAGCTTCATTACTCATAAATGTAGTAGATGATGGAGCTTCAATTGGCTTTTTATCGCCACTGAGCGAGAAAAAGGCAATTAGCTATTGGAGAGAAGCTATTGAGGAGCATGTAAAGCTTTGGATTGCTACTTATAATAATGTCATTTGTGGCACTATACAATTACAATTATGTACAAAAGAAAACGGATTACATCGAGCAGAAGTTGCCAAGCTCATAGTCCATTCAGAATATAGAAGATTGGGGATAGCAAAAAAGCTATTAGAGTCAGCTGAGCAAGGGGCAAGAATTAATAATAGAACATTACTAGTTTTAGATACGCGTGAAGGTGATCCGTCTAATATGCTTTATCTTAAAGCAGGATATATTAAGGCAGGTAAAATCCCTCAGTTTGCTTTATCATCTAATGGACAATTAGATGCAACTGTCATATATTATAAAACAATTTAGAGTCTTTAATTCATAATTATTTCTTTAATTACATTGAATAGTACAAACCCTCTCCTCATAAGTTTTTAAGTGAGGAGGATGAGTAGAAATGAGTGATGATCGTCAAATCAATGAAAATAGTAAAAATGAACAGCTAGAGCCTTTTCGTGTAGATGATAAAGATAAAATAATGACAACTAATCAGGGACTTAAAGTTTCAGAGGATGAGTTATCTTTGACGGCGGGTAAACGTGGCCCTACTATAATGGAGGACTTTCATTTTAGAGAAAAGCTAACTCATTTTGATCATGAACGTATTCCTGAACGTGTCGTTCACGCTAGAGGGTTTGCTGCACACGGGGTGTTTGAGCTATACGAGGATATGTCTTATGTGACAAAAGCAAAGTTTTTAACAGATACTTCAAAAAAAACGCCTGTATTTGTTCGCTTTTCTACAGTTAATGGATCAAAGGGTTCAGCTGATACTGTTCGAGATGCTCGCGGATTCGCTACGAAGTTTTATACAGAAGAAGGAAATTATGATTTAGTCGCTAATAATATTCCCGTTTTCTTTATACAAGATGCAATAAAGTTCCCTGATGTTGTACACGCATTTAAACCAGAACCAGACAATGATATCCCTCAAGCTTCAACTGCACATGATACATTTTGGGACTTTGTTGCAAACAATCAGGAATCTGCTCATATGATTATGTGGATTATGTCCGATAGAGCGATACCACGTAGTTTTAGAATGATGGAAGGTTTCGGTGTACATACCTTTAGATTCGTAAATGAAGCAGGCGAAGCACACTTTGTAAAATTTCATTGGAAGCCACTTTTAGGAGTACACTCTTTAGTATGGGATGAATCACATAAACTATCAGGTATCGATCCAGATTTTCATAGACGAGACTTGTGGGAAGCAATAGAAACCGGGCAATTTCCTGAATATGAGCTAGGTGTGCAAATTATTCGTGAACAAGATGAGTTCAATCTTGGTGTTGATATTTTAGATGCTACAAAGTTATGGCCAGAGGAATTAGTTCCAGTAAAAATTATTGGGAAGATGACATTAAATCAAAATGTAGATAATTTCTTTGCAGAGACTGAGCAGGTTGCATTTCATGTTGGCAACGTTGTACCTGGCATTGATTTTACAAATGATCCATTATTGCAAGGACGTTTATTCTCATATCTTGATACACAGCTCATTAGGTTAGGTGGACCAAATTTTCATGAAATTCCTATTAATCGTCCAATTGTACCTATCCACAACAATCAACGAGAAGGCTATCACCGAATGGCGATAAATAGAGGTAAGGTGAGCTACCATCGAAATGGTTTAGCTAACAATACGCCTCGTACTGCTACTCCAACTGAGGGAGGATATGAGCACTATCAGGAAAAGGTTGAGGGTAAAAAGATACGTGAAAGAAGTGATTCCTTCTCAGATCATTTTTCACAAGCAACATTATTTTGGAACAGCATGGCACCGTGGGAAAAAAATCATATTGTCGATGCCTTCATATTTGAGTTATCTAAAGTAAAAAGTGCTGATATTCGACAACAAATCGTTGATATGTTTGCAAAGGTTAATAACGATTTAGCTACAATAATTGCATTAAATATTGGAGTTAATCCACCACAAATTGTACCTAATATTAATACTCAGGCTTCACCTGCTTTAAGTATGCAAAATACGATCTATAGCCCCGAAACATTGACAGTGGCTGTCATATTAATAGATGGTTTCGATAGTCCAAGATTACAATATGTTCTAGATCAGCTTGAGACTAACGGTATAAATGCCAAAATTATAAGTGATAGACTTGGCTTAATCCAAGGCAGCAATGGAATTGCTATAGAAGCGGAATTCAACTTCTACACAGCGAAATCAGTACAATTTGACGCTGTATACTTTGTTCATGCAAGTGAGCAAAATCAACATTTTAATAAGCAAGCTATTTCGTTTATTAATGAAGCATTTGCACATTACAAACCTATTGCACTTAACTATGAAGTACAGCCTTTATTTGATAATCACTATCTGTTTACACAACCTGGTGTAGTAGTCAACATGGATATTCAAGCTTTGACTAATCAATTTATTCAGGCTATTACACAGCATAGATTTTGGGATAGAGTGGTTATGTAGAAGGCCTAAATATCGCTTTATTGAATCACTCCTCAAAGTAATTGATTTACTTTGAGGAGTATTATTTTTATATAATATATTTTTACATATTTTAACAATAAATGATTGTGTGCTATAATCTAACCACACTAAGATTGTAATTTAGAGATTATATAAATAGAGAAGGATGGACAATTAATATGTCAAATACATTTGAAATTCCAGACCTATATTTTGATGGACAATTTATTGATGTGCTTTGGGATAATTTAGACGAAACTGTAAACTGGTTTTCTTCAAATTTTAATTGGAAGATTAAAGTCAATGAGAACTGGAAAGTAGATCCTAGATGTACCCAAGGAAGAATGGTACAACTAGACTGCGGAACCTGGCTTGTAAGCTATCTTACAGCAGATAAATTACCACATCATTTTGCTGATAGAGGCACGGTTCAATCCAATATTAAGCTTTGTTTTAAAGTGAAAAATATAGGAGCATTATATAATAAGTTTGCCTCTAATGGTATTAGATTAAGTAGTCTATATAATGGTCCAGTTTCTCAATATTTTGACATGTGGATAACCACTGAAGGGATAAGATTAACTATACAGGAGGATCCGTCATTATTAACAGATGAGATTTATCCATCTTGGGTAAGAATTGGCGTAAACGATTTAGAGGAATCTATTACATGGTATGAAACCTATGTTGGTATGAAGGTAGTAGAATACAATAAAGAAAATAACTATGTCATTATGCGTTTAAAAATGAATCACACTGAAGAAGATTCATTATGGATATTGGAGCAGCTAGAACAAAAATCAACTATACACTATATTAATGATCAGGTACAGCCATATTGTTGGATACAATCTAGAGATGATTTTTTTAAGTACCATCAACTATTAAAGGCACAAGGAATAAAGGTTTCTGAAATAGGTGGATTTATTTCTGCTGGAATGGTTAGCTTTCATTTCTATGATCCTAGTGGCAATAGATTTAACGTGAGTAGTATGTAAAAAAATGATCTGTATACTAAGGAGTTTAGTAGAATGTCAAATATAGAAAAAAGACTAGCGGAGCTTGGACTTCAATTACCTAAAGCAAGTAATCCTGCAGCTAGCTATACTAATGTTGTAATAGTAAATAATTTAGTTTATGTTTCAGGAAAAGGTCCTCATGGCAATCCAAAAGGAAAGCTTGGTAGTACGTATACTACTAAAGACGGTTATAGATTTGCAAGAGAAGCAGGATTAGAGGTTTTAGCTGTATTAAAGGATAGCCTGGGTTCTTTAGACGGAATTAAACAGGTAGTTAAAGTTCAAGGCTTTATTAATGCTGAGCCTTATTTTGAAGAACACCATCTCGTCTTAAACGGATTTTCTGAACTCATGTATGATGTGTTTCAAGAAAAAGGTGTCCATACAAGATCTGTATTTGGTGCTGTTTCTGTTAGAAATAATTTACCTTTAATCGTCGATACCAT
>Ga0182742_1004818_pt1 | contig 11883 bp, 12 predicted proteins | sample eDN5th37CBELigMG_FD_128880 | JGI IMG/M metagenome (GOLD analysis project Ga0182742, IMG submission 128880) | Enriched Miracle-Growth compost microbial communities from Emeryville, California, USA - eDNA 5th pass 37_C BE-Lig MG (version 2)... ... | reverse complement strand
TCGTGCTTCCGCTGCCCGCACAAGCGGATAGGAACATAACGAGGGCCAAAACCAGTGCGAATCCTTTCCATATTTTGTTTCGATTCATCTCTTTTCCCCTCCATGACATAATTTTATATTTACGGCAGGTTTCCCGCCGAAAATATCCGAAGTTCTACTCTTTCAGTGAACCAATTAATGCCCCTTTTATGAAATGCTTCTGAAGGAACGGATAAATCATGACGATCGGCGCTGTCGCGACAACGATCGATGCCATCTGGAGCCCCTGCGGCGATGTGTTCCAGTTTTCTACCATGCTGATGCCTCTATAGTTGTCTAGAGCATTCGCCTCCGCCAACAGGTTATACAAGTACAACTGCAGCGGGTACAACGATCGGTTCGTGATATAGATCAATGCACTGAAATAGCTGTTCCAATGCGATACTGCGTAGAATAAGATCAACGTCACCATAATCGGCATGGACAGCGGAACCGCAATCTTCCACAGAATTCTGTATTCCGACATTCCGTCTACTCTCGCAGCTTCAAACAATTCCTCCGGCAGCGAACGGAAAAACGTCACGCATAAGATCAAGTTAAACGCACTCAGTGCGGGAGGAACGATCAGCGACCAAAGGGTATTCATAAGCCCGAGTTCCTTCACGAGAATATAGTTCGGAATCATTGGGGCCGAGAAAATCATCGTAAACACGATAAACAACAGAATGGCGTATCGCCCTTTCAAATACCCCTTGGACAACGGGTAAGCCGTTACCAGCGTCATGACCATATTGAGAGCGGTCCCAACCGCGACGACAAAGAAAGAGACTTTGAATGAATTCCAAAACACCTGGTTTTGCATCACCAAGAAATAATTATCCAAGTTAAAATCAACCGGAAAAATCCCGACCTTCGAATGGATCAGCGCATTCGTAGAGCTGAGAGAGCCAGCAAGGACATGCAAGACCGGTATGATGATCGTTAACGCCGCTAGACATAGAATGATGATGTTAAACACATCAAAAATCCGCTCGGGCAAAGACGCTTTTATTTTCATCGCTTGCTCCCCCCTATTAATACAGGCTTTCGCCTGTGACCGCCTTGCTGATTCGGTTCGCAAGAATCAACAGGATGAAGCCGACAACGGACTTAAATAACCCAATAGCGGTCGTCAAACTGTATTGTCCTCCGACGATCCCCATCCGGTACGAGTAAGTATCGAGGACGTCGCCGGTCTTATAGGTCAGTTCATTCAGGAACAACTGCAGCTGTTCCACGCCAAGATCAAGAATGTTTCCGATCTTCAGCAGCAGCAAAATCATCGTGGCGGGAAGCAATCCCGGGAATGTGATATGCACGAATTGCGCAAATCTCCCCGCTCCGTCAATTTTCGCCGCTTCGTACAGCGACGGGCTGATCCCCGCAATAGCCGCCAAGAATATAATCGTATTCCAGCCCATTTCCTTCCAGATACCGCTCGTGACGATAATGGTACGGAAGTATTCCGCCTTTTGCAGAAAGTTAATTTTTTCGAATCCGAACGACTCAATCACTTGGTTCAGCAATCCGGTTTGCACCGACAAGATGCTGTACACGAAGCCGAACACGATCGTCCATGAAAGGAAGTGAGGCAGATATACAATCGTCTGAATCGTCCGTTTGAACATCATGTTCCGAACTTCATTCAGCAGCAGCGCCAGGATGATCGGCGCAGGAAATGCGTAAATCAACTGATACAAGCTGATTAAGATCGTATTGACCAGCAGCCGCTGCAGATTCGGATACGTTAAGAACTGAATAAACCATTTCAATCCGACCCATTCGCTGCCGAGGATGCCCTTGAAAATATTGTAGTTTTGAAAAGCGATCACACTGCCGGCTAATGGGAAGTACTTAAACACCAGGAAATAGATGATCCCCGGGATTAACATGATGTACAGTGCCTGATGTTTCTTTAGAAATCGTAACAGCGATTCCTTGTTCCTTGCCTTATTAAGCGCCGTTCGTTTCAACGATGGGGTAGTTTCCATTTCCTCACCTTTCCGTCTATGGAGTATATGCTATATTGTAAGCACTTCCAAAACTTTGCCGCAATGCGTCTATGTTTCGATTTATATAGCCAATTGTACGAAGATAAGAAGAACGCCTAACGGCGTTCTTCCAATTTACGGAATTTAACTATATGTCTTCCAAACCGAGCTCCGCTCCGCCCGCGGTCAGCAAGGACTGCAGCTTTGCCACATCAATGTCCCGAGCAGCCGTCCCTTCTTGCGCGACGATGGACGCCGCCGCACCCGCGGCTTGGCCGATCGCCATACAGCTTGGCGTCAATCTTGTCGTCGCTTGCGCCTCATGCGTCGTTGAGATGCATCTGCCTGCCAAGAGGCAGTTGTTAAGCCGTTTTGGAACAATAGACCGATAAGGGATGTCGTACGCTCCGCCTTCTTTAATAAAGTTGGCGGTGATGCCTTTGCCCTCCGGATTATGTATATCGATCGGATATCCGCTTCTCGCGATCACATCCGGGAAGCGTGTGCCGTTTAATACATCCATGCCGTTCAGTATATATTCTCCGATGATTCTTCTCGTCTCGCGAATGCCAATCTGGGTGCCTGCTTGGGACACGTATGCGCGTTCGAAGCCCGGAATCCATTCACGGAAAAATTTCTCCAGCATGAACACCTGCTTGCGCCCTTCCACTTCCGCCTTCGACAAGTCTTCGGCGTTCAACGGGTTCAAACCTGAAACGCGGGAGATGTTAACCAGCACCTCGTCATCGTCCGGACCCGTGAAGAACAATACGCCTTCACGCGGCAGCGGGAGATTCGCTTTGCGCCACAGCGAATAGAAGCCGCTGACTCCCGTTAACGGCAGCACATCCAACTCGCCCACCGGCGTCTTCTCATAAAATTCCTCCGGATGCGCTTGCATGTATTGCTTGACCTGAGCCAGATCGACGCCCTTCATGCGGAACTTCATCGTCATCGGCTGAACCAATTGCTTCTCGTTGCCTTGCTCCCATTCCGCTCCGGCAAGATACGCCAAATCGCCGTCGCCGGTAGCGTCAACGAATGCCTTCGCGCGAAGACGGATCATTCCCGCTTTATGAGATATTGTCACGGATTGGAGCAAACCATCGGACACTTCCGCGCCGGTAAGCATCCCGTGCAGCAGAAGTTCAACTCCGGCTTCCTCCAGCATCTCGAATGCCAGCAGCTTGTATTGTTCGGGATGATACGGGGTCAACGTATGTACGAAGCCTACCGTATCCCGAAGATGTCCCGGGGACGCGTTCCGCTCCATCAGCCGGTCGACAATCTCTTGAGCAATTCCTTTAATCACTTGCTTCCCTGTTGCTGTATGGAATGTCATCCATGGATACACCAACGCTATTGTGGACATGCCGCCTAAAAAACCGTATCGTTCCACTAAAATCGTCTTCGCACCGGAGCGAGCCGCCGACAACGCCGCAGCGATCCCTGCCGGTCCGCCGCCGATGACAGCGACATCATATATTTCCCTCATTATCATCAACTCCATCTTCTTGTACGCCCCACCACCGGGAGCGCTCCCACCTAAGGGAATCTTAGACTTGTTGCGCCCGGTTGTCAACCGAAAAGAAAGGATATAATTCGAATTTTAGGGCAATTTATGGGAAAACGGAGGGATTACATGATGGATATGGATCAAGAGCTGTCTTACGGCAGCGACTATAAGCTGTTGCCGATGACTTCTATGCGCAGCGGAGAAGGCCAAGAAATCGTACCGGATGTGTATTGCTATACGGTACAAATCGTAAACACTTGTTTTGTGGGGCTGCCGAATCATGAGGGCTGGGTCCTCATCGACGCGGGCACGCCCGGGTCCGCCGAACACATTGTCAAAGCCGCCGAAGACCGTTTCGGAACAGGACGCAAGCCGCAAGCCATTATCCTGACACACGGCCACTTCGATCATGTCGGCGCCATTCTCGAGCTGGTCGAACAATGGGATGTGCCTGTTTACGCCCATGAGCTTGAACTGCCCTATCTCACCGGTCAACAAAGCTACCCGCAACCGGATACGACGGTAGAAGGCGGCATGGTGGCGAAGTTGAGCTTCATGTTCCCGATAGAACCGATCCAATTAGGGAGATATGTACACGCACTGCCGAAGGACGGAACCGTTCCCAAGCTGCCAGGCTGGCGCTGGGTGCATACCCCGGGACATTCCCCCGGACACATCTCCCTGTTCAGGGATCAGGACCGCACCCTTATTGCGGGGGATGCTTTCGTCACCGTGAAACAAGAGTCGCTCTATAAGGTGATCACTCAGGAGCAAGAGATCAGCGGTCCGCCAAGATACTTGACTACGGATTGGGCCTCCGCCTTCAAATCGGTAAAGCTCCTGGCTTCGCTGAAGCCGTCCAACGCCGTAACAGGGCACGGGAAGCCGATGGGCGGACAATTGTTAACGAGCAGCTTGGAACGGCTGGTGTATGATTTCGACAAGATCGCTGTGCCGGAGTACGGCAAATATGTGCAATAAGACCGCAGCGTTGAATAAGCCGGCCTGTTTCCCTGCTCGGGTCACAGGCCGGCTTCCGTATGTATGTCTATGAAAAAACAAGGCAAAACAATGTCAGAAAATCGTCCGCGCGATAAATGACGGTCCTTCCGTCCACCCGCTCGCTATGCACTCCGTCGCAATACCTTCGATCCGCGAGATCCGTGCTCATGTACGTCACTTTCATTTCGAACGGTCCGGGTTTGGCATAAGGCTTATAGTTCGACATATCGCTTAACGCCTGTTGAATCGCTTCCTTAAGCTCTTGCCTAACCTGTCTCGGCGGCTTCATGAGCGCTCCGTGGCGGCCCCATGATTTTTTCGTCTCATAGACAGTAACTTGGCCCAGTTCTTGTTTCGCTTCAATGCAGGTTTTGTCGTCACCGCTCACCAGAACGACAGGAACCCCGTATCCGCCAAGGAGCAGCGCATCGACCCCGATCTCGCCGATCGGCTTCCCGTTGAGCTCCATCGACGCAATGGTCGCACTCGAGAAGGTATGGTCACGCGTGGCCCGCTCCGTTCCCGCCATCCCGTGGTACCCGATTAACAACGCCGCGTCGAACGAGGAATCGATTCCCGGGAAACGCTCTTGTATCGGACTTGATCCCATATAATACATCGCTCCAGGATGCAGCTGATCAATCAAGAAATTGAAGCCGGTTGCATGGATGTCCCGAACAATAATGTGCTCTGCTCCAGCTTCCAACAGTCCATCGACGACGGCATTCACCTCTTCGGTCAACAATTTGCGCCCTTCCTGATAGAACGGTTCGCCAACCCTCAGCTGCTCCGGCGTAATGATCCCCGCGATGCCCTCCATATCCACTGCAACATACACCTTCACTTTCAACCCTCCCTATTTGTTGAAAAAGTTACGATTTCATTATAATGCAAGCCGAAGCTGCCGACCATCGCAATGAGCAAATGCCGGCGCAATCGTTCAGATCAGGACGGCCGCTCCGGCATGAAGGCTTACATGATAAGTCCGCTGAACACCATCAGCAAATTCAACGCCATATGCCACAGCATTGCAGGGAGGATGCTCTTCGACTTGATGGTAACGCCTGCGAAGTACATCCCCCCGAGCGCGAAGGCTAAACAGATTCCAATCGGGTACCCGATCGTTAGATGAAACAAACCGAAGCCCAAGCTGGTAGCCGCCACGGCCCATCCTTCACCGATCTGCTCCGATAAGAGGCCTAACAATGTCCCTCTCCAAATCAACTCTTCTAAGAAAGCATTGATGACCGCAAATAACAGAGCGAACATCCAAAGCTCCTGAAAGCTATTCCATCCGCCTCGAAGCGTAAACGGGATGAAGGCGGCCGCATTCGCGGCAATGGCAATGATGAAGAATCGCTTTACGTTCGTCCTCCGCGCACCGCGCCAGATGAACGGGACGTGAACCGGGGCGTTCCAATCCGGTGTTCCCCAATACTTGAGAAGCGGGCGGCGTAACATCAGAGAGGCGGCGGCGAGCGGGATCCACACCAGTATCAACGATAACCGGTTCGCCAGCACGCGCAGCTCCTCCCCAGGGATCTCCGATATCCAACGAAAGCCCCATAAATATAGGAATATGCCGATTCCTACGCTGAATACAGTGACCGCGAGCCTCACTTTTTCCGACGCTTCCTCGACTTCTTCTTCGATTTTTTCGACCGTTTCGTAAAATATCCAATCGCGCCTTCAATCAGGCGTTCAAACGGAATTTTCTCAATGACCGCGGTCAGCGCATCAGCGGGTGCCGCTTGCTGCGCGTTCGGGTTCGCACTATCCTGGTTTTGCGCTTTCTCGAGCTCCTTCTGAATCCACTTTGCCTCTGAATCCGCAGCCGGCGCCGGGGATTCCGTCTCCGGAGACATGGCGCTCTGAACCGTAAGATCTTCCTCCTTATGCGGATGCTCCATTTTGAACCCTCCTATATTTGCATTCTTCATTATGCTTATGTTCCGCGCGGTTGCGCGGAATGGACAACTGCGGAAATCACTTAAACAATATGCATGTACCCAACAGAGCGGGGTTCCCGTCACATATACTGAATTATTGCTAAGGCTATTAGCCAATTCTGTCCGAAGGGGTGAAGGAAGATGAGCAAGAGAGCGATGGGGTTTCTGGATAAAATGATGTTTATTTTCGGACTCATCTTGATCGGCGTCATTGCGTTTGTTCTTATGGCGGGCGTAATTGTCGCTTTGTTCCAATATTTCATTGAAAGACAGGGCGAAGCGGTGTCGCTTCATTCCGGCGAGGAGAACGCAATCGCGTTCGCCGGCTAATGCGGCGGAGCGTACCGCCTGTATAGGAGGTGAAGCCAGGTGTCCATGGCGCTCCAGGGTCTCATGATCGTTGTCGATGCGGTAAAGAAGGACTTCGCGCGCTTTGCGAACAGCTATGCAGACGCCGTGAAGAACGGCGCGCGGTCGGTTGCGCCGCAGCTCTTGGAAGCCGTAAAAGCAGATCAATCGAACGATAAGCTTGTTGCGAAGCTGGTAACGGCCATCGAACGCGGCGTGCAGCTTGCCGGCGGCCAGCTGATCTCTTCCGGTGCCGGTGATTCATCCGCGGAGCCCGCCGGAAATCAGCGCAAGAAACGGAAACGCAAGAAAAAATAACGCTAGAGATGTAAGCAGGCTGACTCTAGGCCGAGGTTTCCGCCGTTTAAGAGTCAGCCTTTTTGCATTTATATCAATCCGCTTGAAGTGTCTGCATCAAGCGGTGTGTTACAAGCTCCGGATGATAGTACTCCAACATTTCGATCCCGGGCTCAGGACGGAAGCTGATGGAATATCGCTTGAACGGAATGCTGCCGATGTTCTCCGGGAACCGAAGCTTCATCGGCTTTCGGAACAGATCGACTGCCTGATCCGGGGATATCCAGCCGGTTTCCAGTACTTTGCGGAATGTTAACAGCTCGCCCGAGCTGATCGCGGTTCCGATTCCCTCCTGGCGCTGTGCGATCTTCTCAAATAACGAGGAGGGCAGAGCTTCTGCGCGTACAAGCGCAAAATTATGTGACACAATCATACCGCTGTTCTCCCCCATTAAGACCGATTCTCTTATATATGAAGAGGCGTTCGCGGCCTCGTCGGCTTCCCCTTGGTAAATGACATGCACCTTCATTTTCTCATTCAAGATCGTCTCAAGCAGGTCCGTCGTTCTGCCATCCGTCACAAGCAGCAGGTCGAAGATCAGTCCGCGCAGCAAATCGATGGCTTCCTTCGCCATACACTCACCCCCATTCGCCGGATGTGACCTCATGCGCAAGCCTCCGTACCAGTTCCCGGTAATTCGTCTTTCCTGCGTGGTTTAGCGGGATGTCTTGAACGAAATATACCGCTGTGGGAACTTTGTAAGGCTCCAAGCGACTTCTGCAATGCATCAACAATTCGCGGGCGAGCATGTCTTTCTCTTCCTTATTGCGTCCCTTCCCGATTCGCTCATCCGATCGAACGATTGCATACGGCAAATTTCCCCGCTCGGGGTCCCTCATGCCAATCACCGCCGCTTCCAACACCGAAGGATATTCCCTCAGCACTTGTTCGACTTCTTCGGGGATCACCGGGAATCCGCCGCATTGAATGACACGATTGATTCTGCCGACAATGTATAGATACCCTTCGTCATCGAAGTACCCCAAATCGCCGGTTCTTACGCCATCTTCCCCTCCATTCTTCATGGAATCCGCCCGGTAATACCCCCTCATGAGATACCGTGAAGAAACGGTGATTTCACCGACCTCGCCAACACCCAGCTCCTTGCCGTGTTCATCTGCGATTGTCACTTTATTGAAGAAGAGCGGCTTGCCGCATGAGCCCTCTTTGCCCTCCCACTCATCGCTTGCGATCATCGCGATCGCTCCCGCCTCGCTGCTCCCGTACAGATCCGTAACCCGCACATGCGGCAGCTTCTGCGCGATTCTTCGTTTCAACACATTGGTTAGCGGCGCTCCCGTTGACATCATGTGTTCGATGGATTCAGGGAACGCTTCCCCGCTTGCGTCAAGATAATCCAACCATCGCTGAAGATCGTTCGGACCCGTATTCACGAAGGAAACCTGATATTTCCGAATGATATCCATCCACCGTTCCGGCTCTGCCTGCCGCGATAGAACGATCGTGTTCCCTTCCTGCAGAATGCTGCAAACCGCCGTCAAGTGTGCGCGAAAATAAAGCGGTCTGCACAGCAGATGCGCCTTCGCCTTCCTATTTTCCACTTCCCGGGGCATCACCATATTGAATGCGGCACCGGGGACAACCGCACCCTTCGGTTTCCCGGATGATCCTGATGTAAAGAACACCAGATCGCATGGTGAAGCATTATACGGCGGCAGTTGAACGTCAGGGAAGTTCGGCGAGTAGACGTTGTCAATGGAGATGACTTGCAGTTGCCCTTTTAACTCGGATTCCAACGTTACGGCGGTTTCAGGGCTTGTAATGAGCGCTTTCGCCCTTGTTTCCGATGCTAATGCGGAAATATCGTCCGCTGTAAATTCCGTGTGCAGGAGGAACGGCACCAGCCGTGCGCGGACGGCGGCAATTAACAGCTCTACAAATTCAGTCCCGTTCGGAAGGAGGATCATCACTTCGTCGCCGCTCCTTAAGCCGAATGTTTGCAAGGCGCAAGCTCTGCGGCCGGCTCGATCGTGCAATTCGCCGTAGGTGTGAAACACCAGCTCATCGATGACCGCCGGGCGCGATGGATCCGCCGCCGCAAGCCGCTCCACAGCGTTCAACACTCTCTCCATTTGCTCTCCTTACCTCCCCTGTTCGCTGTCGTTCCTTATCGGTACAATCCCGAAGCGCGCAGCCCGTTCCATAAGGCATTGAATTCTTCAATCGTAATTTGCTGCTTCGCGTCAGAGAGCGCCTCCTCCGGTTTCGGATGCACCTCCACCATAATTCCGTCTGCGCCGGCAGCCAGAGCCGCCTTCGCGCAAGACAACAAGATATCTTTCCGGCCGGTGGCATGCGTAACATCGACAAGCACAGGAAGATGAGTTTCCTGCTTCAGAATCGGCACCGCGGAGATGTCGAGCGTATTGCGGGTCCACTTCTCGAAGGTGCGAATCCCGCGTTCAATCAGCATGACCCGGCTGTTGCCGCCGCTTAGGATATATTCCGCAGCAAGCACGAATTCCTCCAGCGTTGCCGACAGCCCCCGCTTCAGCAGCACCGGATGATCGGTTTGGCCAACAGCCTTTAACAGCTCGAAGTTTTGCATATTTCGCGCCCCGATCTGGAAAATGTCGATATAAGGCGCCGCAATGTCGATTTGGGCCGGACTCATAATTTCGCTTACCGTTACTAACCCGGTTACTTCCGCCGCTTCCTTCATCAGTTTTAAGCCTTCCAGCCCGAGTCCCTGGAAATCGTACGGAGAGGTTCTCGGTTTATACGCGCCTCCCCGAAGGATCGGCACACCCGCGTCCTTCAGGGCATTCGCTACGGTAAGAAGCTGTTCCCTTGACTCGATCGAACAGGGGCCTGCAACCATCACATGCGAACCGCCGCCGATCTCCACGTTCTTGACCCTTAAGACAGTATCATCCTGCTTGGATTGCCTGCTTACCAGAAGCTTGCGCTCATTCGCTTCCGGGCGTCTCTCGTTATGACCTTTTCCGTTCATCTTGTGCCACTCCTTTCCTTTGTACCTCTATTTCCCCTTCTAGCAGTTTCCTCGCCCTTTCATGCGCGCTCTCGCGAACGAGAGCTTCCTTCAAAGCCGCTTCCGCTTGCTCCGGTTTGCCGAGCTTGATATAACATTCACTAATGTTCACCCAGACGTCCGCATCGTCCTCCCCATGTTCAATGGCATACCGCAATTCCTCCACCGCAGCCGCCGGATCCCCGCCCAACTCTTCGGGTGTGTATAAGAGCCTTGCTCCGTTCACTCTCCTTGCCATGGGAAACATCGGATCGAGCCGAAGGGCATGCGCAATCTCCTCTTCCAGCTTTGGAAGCAGCCTCATCTTCTCAAGCATGCTCCCCGCTTCGAGCAATCTTCCGTATGCGGCGGCCAGCCAGGTATGGGCTTCTGCATCCCCTGGATCGATCATGACCGCGCGCTGAAACAATTCACGCGCCTTCTCGTATTCCCCCCGGGACAGCTTGCGGCGCCCCCAACGCAGCAGCTCCTTCTGGTTCACGATCTCTTGCGCTTCCGGCCTTCCGCTGTTTTTCAGCTTCCGGATATATACCGGCTTCGTAGACGGAACCAATTGGACAAGTTCGGACCGGTTCAGAAGCGTTGTATCCGTAACGATCTCTACGGTAACCGGCACACGCAGTCTGGAGGACAGCTGGGAGCGGAGCAATTCCTTCTGCCATTCCTGATGCCGGTGCGAATCCAACAGCACATGCAATCCGTCTTCCCGCTCCTCCGCTCTCCAAGCATCCGGAGGAGGCGCGAGCGAATACACAGCGTCCTGAATGTCTAAGGGGTCCAGAACAATGCTTCCGAAATAGATGCGGTCTTTTCCTCTGCCGTAATGCGTCAACTCGCTGCCGGTTCTGCCGCAGGGACACATGGTTGGCAAGACTGAGACCACGTCCCCGTTGAAATATCTCAAGAGCGGGGAAGCTTCATGAGAGAGTGTCGTAATGGCCGCGTATCCCTTCTCCCCCGGAGGGACATAGTCGGAGCCGTCCTCGTTCAACACCTCTACAATGAAGTCCCGTTCCTCGATATGCAGCTTCCCATATTCGCACATGACCGCGATATTGGCGGTTTCCGTAGAGCCATACATATTAAAGACGCGCACGCCCCAAAGCTTCTCGATATGCTCCCTTCGTTTGGAACCGACTAATTCGCCTGCGATGCAAATCGCCCGAAGCGCCGGAAAATCTTTCTCCTTCGTCATCCCTAGGAGACGAGCGGTTTCGGCCAGCAACTCCATCTCCCGCGGCAGCCCCGCCAGCACCGTCACGCGAAGCTGCTGCATTAAACGCAGAACCTTAGGATAAGGAGTCACGGCGGTGCGCCCGCTGGCGGGGACGACCCCCGCCCCTGATTGCCATGCCGCTTGCGTCATTAAAAATGCGGGCAGCGCCAGCGCATACGGGAAGCGGATCAATACAAGATCTCCCGGCATCAGCCGAACGCCGCATTCATTGAGCTGCCTCCCTCCGATCCACAAATCCTTCAAGGTGAACCAGGAAGCGGACGGTTCGCCGGTCGTGCCGGTAGATTCGTGGTACTGTGCAACTTCATTAATATCTACCGCCAGCGTTCCGAAGACGCCCGCTTCCCTGAGATCCTCTTTCGTGGTCAGCGGAAGCGTATGAAGCTGCCGAAGCCCGATGCGACTCAAGTCGTAATCGGACAGCTTCCCTTTATACAGGGGGGAGTTGCTGA
>Ga0182742_1004817_pt1 | contig 11887 bp, 10 predicted proteins | sample eDN5th37CBELigMG_FD_128880 | JGI IMG/M metagenome (GOLD analysis project Ga0182742, IMG submission 128880) | Enriched Miracle-Growth compost microbial communities from Emeryville, California, USA - eDNA 5th pass 37_C BE-Lig MG (version 2)... ... | reverse complement strand
GGACTCAGGAATGTGCTCTTCCTGTTCCTGGTCGTCTGGGCCAGCGATATCGGGGCCTATATGGTCGGGCGCTGGCTGGGCGGGCCGAAGCTGGCCCCTGCCATTTCACCGAACAAGACCTGGTCAGGCTCGGCGGGCGGGCTGCTCTCGGCCATGGCGGCCGGCGGGCTGGCGGCGTATTTGATGGAATCGGCCGGTGTGGCAGTACCCCTCCCGAAGGTGCTGCTCGTCGCCTTCATCCTCGGGTTGCTGGCGCAGGCCGGGGATCTTTTCGAAAGCTGGATCAAGCGGCGCTTCCACGTGAAGGACACATCATCCCTCATCCCCGGCCATGGCGGCCTGCTGGATCGGCTCGATGCCGTATTGGCCGCGGCCCCGGCAGCGGCACTGCTCGGCATCCTGCTCGGCCCCGGCGAAGCCCTGTGGCACTGAGTCCCATGGCTGGCCCCCGCCGCGTTACCATCCTGGGCAGCACCGGCTCCGTCGGCCGGAGCACCATTGCCGTCATCGAATCGGCGCCTCCGGGCAGCTTCGCGGTGGAGGCGCTGGTCGCCGGCCGCGACGTGGCGGCCTTGGCTGCCCAGGCCCGTCGCCTCGGCGCCCGGCTCGCCGTGGTCGCCGACCCTGCCGGTTTGGCACCGCTGCGGGAGGCGCTGGCCGGCACCGGTATCGAGGCCGCTGCCGGCCCGGAGGCGGTGGTGGAGGCCGCCGCCCGGCCTGCCGACTGGACCATGGCGGCGATCGTCGGCGCCGCCGGGCTGCGCTCTACCCTCGCGGCGCTGGAGCGGGGCGGCACGGTGGCGCTGGCCAACAAGGAGAGCCTGGTCTGCGCCGGCGAGATCGTGCTCGCGGTTGCCCGGCGCTCCGGCGCCGTGCTGCTTCCGGTCGATTCGGAGCATAACGCCATCTTCCAGGCGCTGGACGCGCGCGACCCGGCGATGGTGGAGAAGATTGTCCTCACCGCCTCCGGCGGCCCCTGCCGGACCATGGATCTGGCCGAGATGCGGGCGGTGACTCCGGAGATCGCGGTGCGCCACCCGATCTGGAAGATGGGCGCCAAAATCTCGGTCGATTCCGCCACCATGATGAACAAGGGGCTGGAGCTGATCGAAGCGGCGCGGCTCTTCCCCGTCCCGGAGTCGCGGATCGAGGTCCTGGTCCACCCCCAGTCCACCGTGCATGGGCTGGTGCAGTATGCGGATGGCTCGGTCCTGGCACAGCTCGGTACACCGGACATGCGCACGCCGATTGCCCACACCCTGGCCTGGCCGGACCGGATGGCGGTGGCCCTGCCGCGGCTGGACCTCGCTGCGCTCGGCCGGCTGGAATTCCTGGCCCCGGATCCCGTGAGATTTCCTGCCCTCCGGCTGGCCCGGCAGGCTTTGCGCGACGGGGGCGGCGCACCAACTGTACTCAATGCCGCCAATGAGGCCGCGGTGGCGCTCTTCCTGGAGCGTCGCCTCGGCTTCCTCGACATCGCGGCGGTGGTGGAGGAGACGCTGGCGCTTCTCGGCACCCCGTCGGCCACGGGGCTTGAGGATGTGCTGGCGCTCGACGCCATGGCACGGCGGGAGGCGGCGCGGTTGGCGGCTCGGCGGGCAGCCGCCTGAGGCGTCCGATCGGCGGAGGGCGCGAGCCCGGAGCCGTGAATCGGCTGCCAGAGGACAAGGCTGGGCGGCCGCAGGCCGCATTGGAACGGAGGAGGGCGGTTTGGACCTGTTGGCGCATCTCTGGGGCATGCTGCCGGCCCTGCCGCGCACCCTGATCGCCTTCGCGGTCGTGCTCGGCCCGCTGGTCTTCGTGCATGAGCTCGGCCATTACCTCGCGGCGCGGTGGCGCGGCGTCCATGTGGATGCCTTCTCCATCGGCTTCGGCCGGCCGCTATTCAGGCGCACGGACCGGCACGGCACGGAATGGAGGCTGGGTTGGCTGCCGCTCGGTGGCTATGTGAAGCTGCACGGGCAGGAGACGCCCGAGGACACGACGCCGGAGCAGCGCGCCGCCTGGCGCCCCGGCCGGACCTTCCATGAGAAGCCGGTGGGCAGCCGTGCCATCGTGGTGGCGGCGGGGCCGGTCGCCAATTTCCTGCTCGCCATCCTGCTCTTCGCCGGACTCTTCGCCACGGTCGGCCAACCTGTGGGGACGACCGGCATCGGCGCGGTGATGGAGGGCTCGCCGGCGGCGCATGCCGGGCTGCAGCCGGGCGACGAGATCCTGGCGCTGGACGGCCGGCGGATGACGCGCTTCGAGCAGATTCAGCAATACATCCAGCCACGCGCCGGTCAGACCGTGGAGGTCCGGGTGGCACGCAATGGCTCGGAACTGGTGCTGAGTGCCGTGCCGGAGCCGCGCGCGGGCGCGCAGGGGACCGTCGGCGTGCTCGGCATCCAGGGCGGCGCGGCGCGGTTCGAGCGGCTGGATCCCGCCTCTGCCCTGGCTGCGGGCGTCTTGCAGACCGCGGATGTGACTTGGCAGACCCTGACCGGCGTGGCGCAGATGATCGTCGGGCAGCGCAGCGCTGAGGAACTTGGCGGGCCGATCCGCATCGCGGAGATCGCGGGGCAGGCGGCGTCGCACGGCGTCGTCCAGCTCATCAGCCTGATCGCCCTGCTGTCGGTCGGCCTCGGGCTGCTGAATCTCTTCCCGATTCCGCTGCTGGATGGCGGCCACCTTCTGTTCTATGCGGCGGAGGCGATTCGCGGCCGCCCGCTGCCGCCGAAGGCGCAGGAATACGGCTTCCGCGCCGGCTTCGCGCTGCTGGTCACGCTGTTCGTCTTTGTGTCCTGGAACGACATCGTGCATGGCGGCATCGGCCGTTGGGTCGCCCGGCTGATCGGCTGATTCGGGCGGCGCCCCTGGCCTGAGGCGTTGCCGCGCCGGCCGGGGCGCTGGTTCGGCGGGGGCAGCGGTGCCGGGGATGCGAATTGGGCGCCGCGCCCCTCCTGCGGTTCGCGTCCTGAATCGTCGGGGTGGCGGTAGCGCGGAGGCGCGGCTATTCTCCGCGCCGCCCGCCAATCCCAGAATGACGGCCCCGCCCTTGCAGCTCTCCCTTCGCGTCCTCCTGTTCGCCACCGCCTGCCTTGCCCCGGGCCTGCTGTCAGGCCAGGCGGAGGCACAGACCCGGCCGCGCACGCCGGCACGGGTCTCCCCGGCACCGGCCGTGCCGAACGAGGTGGTGCAGGCCATCGAGGTGCGCGGCAACCAGCGCATCGAGGCGGACACCATCCGCTCCTACATGCTGCTGCAGCCCGGCGATGCCTTCGATCCCGACCGGCTGGACCGCAGCCTGAAGTCGCTCTACGCCACCGGCCTGTTCCGGGACGTGCAGGTCCGGCGCGAGGGCAACCGGGTGATCGTCGATGTGGCGGAGAACCCCATCGTCAACCGCATCGCCTTCGAGGGCAACCGCAAGGTCTCCGACGACGTGCTGCGGAACGAGGTGCAGCTCCGCCCCCGCTCGGTCCTCACCACCCAGGCGGTCGCGTCCGACCGGCAGCGGATCCTCGAACTCTACGCCCGCCGCGGCCGCTTTGCCGCGAGCGTCGAGCCGAAGGTCATCCAGCTCGACCAGAACCGGGTTGATGTGGTCTATGAGATCCAGGAGGGCGAGGCGGCGCTGGTCGCGCGCATCAACTTCGTCGGCAACCGCAGCTACTCCGACAGCCGGCTGAAGGAGGTGGTGGCGACGAAGGAGCAGGCCTGGTACCGGATCTTCTCCTCCTCCGACCAGTACGACCCGGAGCGCCTGGCCTTCGACCGGGAGCTGCTGCGCCGCTTCTACCTGCGCAACGGCTATGCCGATGTGCAGATCACCAACGCCACCGCCGAGCTGGCGCCCGACCGCAGCGGCTTCTTCATCACCTACACGATCGACGAAGGGCCGCGCTACCGCGTCGGCAATGTCGATGTCGTCTCCAATATCCGCAACCTGGATGCCGACAGCCTTCGCGGCCTGATCGATATAGACCGGGGCGACTGGTACGACGGCGATTCGGTGGAGCGCGTGGCGCAGGCGCTGCAGGATGCGGTGAACCTGCGCGGCTTCCCCTTCGTCGATGTGCAGCCCCGGATCCAGCGCAACCGCGAGGAACAGCGGGTCGAGCTGACCTTCGAGATCAACGAGGCGCCGCGCGTCTATGTCGAGCGCATCGAGATCAACGGCAACACGCGCACCCAGGACCGGGTGATCCGGCGCGAATTCCGCCTGGCCGAGGGCGATGCCTTCAATGCGGCGCAGATCCGCCGCTCCCGCCAGCGCATTCGTGACCTCGGCTATTTCTCGGATGTGCAGATCACCTCCTCGCCCGGCTCGGCGCCGGATCGGGTGGTGCTGAACACCCAGGTGCAGGAGCGCGCGACCGGCGAGGTCTCGCTCGGCGGCGGCTACTCGACCGATGCCGGCGCACTGGCCGATATCGGCCTGCGGGAACGCAACCTGCTCGGCACCGGCATCGATGCGCGCATCAACGGCACGCTGGCGGAACGCCGCAGCCAGGTCGACTTCTCGGTCACCGATCCCTATTTCCTCGACCGCAACCTGGCTGCGGGCGCGGACATCTTCTACATCCAGCGCAACCTGCTCTCGATCGCCAGCTACCGCGAACGGCGGGCCGGCTTCGCGCTGCGCGTCGGCTACGCTTTCAACGAGCGGCTGCGGCAGACCTGGGCCTATACTCTGTCGAGCCGCGAGATTTTCGACATCTCGGAGAACGCCTCGCGATTCGTGAAGGAGCAGGCTGGCACCACGCTGCTGTCGCAGATCGGCCAGACCCTCACCTATGACTTCCGCGATTCGATCATCGACCCGCGGCGCGGCGGCGTGCTGCGCCTCGGCACCGACTTCGCCGGCATCGGCGGCAATACCGCCTATATCCGTGCGCGTCTCGACGGTTCTTATTTCATCTCGCTCGAATCGCTGCTCGGCGACCCGGACTACGTCCTCTCCTTCTCAGGCAGCGTCGGCTATCTGGAGCCGCTGTTCGGCAGGAAGGACCGCATTGTGGACCGCTTCTTCCTGGGCGGTGAGAACCTGCGCGGCTTCCGCATCGCCGGCGCTGGGCCGCGTGACATCAACACCCGGGACAGCCTCGGCGGCCGCCTGCTCTGGACCCAGAGCACGGAGATGCGCTTCCCGCTGCCTCTGCCGGCGGAACTCGGCCTGGTCGGCCGCGCCTTCGTCGATGTCGGCGCCCTCACGGAAAGCGTGAAGGGGCCGGAGGTGCGCGACACCGGCAGGCCGCGGGTCGGCGCCGGCGTCGGCGTTTCCTGGCGCAGCCCCTTCGGGCTGATCAATCTCGACCTCGCTCAGGCCGTGGTGAAGGACCGCTACGATGAGACGCAGGTCTTCCGCTTCGGCTTCGGCACCCGCTTCTGACCTCGGGATTTCCACGCATATGCCAGCACAGCGCGCATCGCTCCTCACGGCTTCGGCCTTCCTGTTCTCGGCCGTGGCGGCGTGGCCGGCCGCAGCGCAGCAGCAGCAGGAATGGTTCGTCCCCAATCAGGGGCAACAGCGCCCGGCGCAGCAGCGGCCGGCGCAGCAGCGGCCGCAGCAGAGTCAGCAGCGCCCCGCCACCCGGACCGAGGCCCCGCCGCCTCTGCCGCCGGGCCAGCAGCCGCCGGCGGCCGTCATCGGCATCGTCGATGTGCAGGAGATCCAGCGCGTCTCCACCGCTTTCAACCAGGTGCGGGAGGAGATCGAGCGGCGCCGGCAGAAGCTGAACGACGACCTGCAGCGCGAGCAGAACAGCTGGCGGGAGCAGCAGCAGCAACTCGCCAACCAGCGCTCCAGCCTGCCGCCGGACCAGCTTCGCCAGAAGGAGCGCGACCTGCAGGACCGCATCACCGACAGCCAGCGTATCTTCCGTGAGCGGTCGCGCGCCATCGAGCAGGCGGCGCAGGGCGCGCTGATGGAGATCGAGCAGGCGCTCGGCAACGTCATCCGTCAGGTGGCGGCCAGCCGCCATGTCAACCTGGTGCTGCCCCGGCCGCTGGTGATCTACAACGACCCGCCCTTCGACCTGACGGAGGAGGTGGCGCAGCAGTTCAACAAGGTGCTGCGCAACGTGACGATTCCGCCAGAGTCGGGCGGGGCGCAGCCCAATGCCGCGGCCACGCCCCGGCCGGCTGCCCCCGCTGGCCAGCAGGGGCAGTCGCCCCAGCGGCGCTGAGCAGCTTTCCATGGCGGTGGATCCGCGCTTCTTCGCCTCGGCTGGGCCGCTGAGCCTGGCCGCGATCGCCGCCGCGGCCGGCGGCCGTTTCGAGGGCGACCCGCAGCGGCAGTTCCTTGGCGTGGCGCCGCTGCAGGAGGCCGGCCCCGACCAGGTGAGCTTCCTGGACAACCGCCGCTACACGCCGGCGCTACGCGCCACCCGCGCCGGCGCGGTGGTGCTGCAGCCAGCCATGGCGGGGGAGGTGCCGGAGGGCACGGTCGCGATCCTGACCGAGACGCCCTATCTCGGCTTCGCCCGTATCGCGGCGCTGTTCCACCCGCCGCCCCCGCCGGTGCCCGGCATCCACCCGACCGCTGTCATTGCCCCCGATGCCGTGGTGGGGGAGGGGACGGAGATCGGCCCCTATGTGGTGGTTGGCGCCGGTGCGCGGATCGGCCGCTCCTGCATCCTGCAGGCGCATGTCGTGGTGGGACCGGGGGTCGAGCTGGGGGATGGCTGCCGCCTGTATGCGCATAGCAGCATCAGCCATGCGGTGGCGGGCAAGGGGGTGGTGCTGCATCCCGGCGCCCGGATCGGCCAGGAGGGGTTTGGTTTCGCCCCCACGCCGGACGGGCGTTACGAGACGATGCCGCAACTGGGGCGCGTGATCCTGGGCGACGGCGTGGAGGTCGGCGCCAATGCCTGCGTCGACCGCGGCAGCCAGGGCGACACGGTGCTCGGCCCGGGCACCCGCCTCGACAATCTGGTGCAGATCGGGCACAACGTCCGCACCGGACGCGGCTGCGTCGTGGTGGCGCAGGCCGGCATTTCCGGCTCCACCACGCTCGGCGATTTCGTCATGGTCGCGGCGCAGGCGGGCCTCGCCGGCCATCTCCAGGTCGGCACGAAGGCGCGCATCGGCGCCCAAGCGGGGGTGATGAACCACGTTCCGGCCGGCACGGATGTCATTGGCAGCCCGGCCTGGCCGGTGCGGGAATTCTGGCGCGCCATTGCCCGGCTCAGGAAGCTCGGGCAGGGCGAGAGGAAGGCAGGCTAAGGTCATGGACGCGACCGGCGGAGCATCGCCGCAGGATGTCGCCCCCGGCGGGGCGGCCGGAGGGGCCGTGGAGGCGTACGACATCGCGCAGATCATGCGCGCGATCCCGCATCGCTACCCGTTCCTGTTGGTGGACCGGGTTGTCGAGGTGGTGAAGAACGTCTCCGCCATCGGCATCAAGAACGTCTCCATCAACGAGAACTTCTTCCAGGGCCATTTCCCCGAGCATCCGGTGATGCCCGGCGTACTGATCATCGAGAGCATGGCGCAGACCGCCGCCGTGCTGGTGGTGGAGACGCTGGGGCCGGAGGCACGCGGCAAGCTCGTCTATTTCATGACGGTGGACAGCGCCAAATTCCGCCGGCCCGTCGTGCCTGGCGACCAGATGCGCGTGCATGTCTTCAAGGAGAAGCAGCGCGGCAATATCTGGAAGTTCCGCGCCGAGGCCAAGGTGGACGGCAAGGTGGTGGCGGAAGCCATCTATGCCGCCATGATCCTGGACCGCTGACTCCCTTGTCCCATATCGATCCGAGCGCCGTTATCGCCCCTGGCGCTGCCATCGCGGAGGGTGCCCGCATCGGCGCCGGTTGCCGCATCGGCCCCTTCTGCAGCATCGGCCCGGAGGTGGTGCTGGAGGAGGGGGTGGAACTCGTCTCCCATGTCGTCCTGGACGGGGCAACGCGCATCGGCGCCGGCGCGCGCATCCTGCCCTTCGCCAGCATCGGCACCCCGCCGCAGGACCTCAAATACAAGGGGGAGCCGACGCGCTGCGAACTCGGCCCCGGCTGCCTGGTGCGGGAGGGCGTCACCGTGCACCGCGCCAGTGTCGGCGGCACGGGCGTCACGCGCGTCGGCGCGGGCTGCATGCTCATGGCCATGGCGCATGTCGCGCATGATTGCCAGGTGGGCGAGGGCGTGATCCTGGCCAACAATGTCATGCTCGGCGGCCATGTGCATGTCGGCGACGGCGCCTTCGTCGGCGGCGGCGCCGCAGTGCACCAGACGGTGCGCATCGGCCGGCTGGCGATGGTCAGCGGCTTAGCTGGCGTCACCAATGATGTCCCGCCCTTCGGCTATGTCTTCGGCCTGCCGGCGCGGCTGGTTGGCTTCAATAAAATCGGCCTGCTGCGGCGTGGCGCCTCCCGCGACCAGATCCGCACCCTGCGCGCCGCGCATAACCTGCTGTTCAAGGAGCCGGGCGAGTTCGCGGCGAAGCTGGAGCAGGCCATGCAGCGTTTCGAGGGCGAGCCGCTGGTGGAGGAGGTGATCGCCTTCATCCGTGACCCAAGCCGCCGCCGCCAGCTTGTCCGCCCCGGCCGCATGGCCGCGCCCGAACTCGGCGGCGTCGATGAGGAGAACGGGGACGGGCAGTGAGCCAGGCGTCCCCCGGCACCCTCGGCATCCTGGCCGGCGGGGGGGAGGTCCCGCTGCGGATCGCCCGCGCGGCGCTGGCCGCCGGCCGGCGGGTCTTCGCCATCGCCCTGGAAGGCTGGGCGGATCCGGCTGCCTGGGCCGGCATCCCGCATATGCGGGAGCGGCCGGGCGCCGCCGGGCGTATCCTGGACCGGCTGCGGGCGGAGGGGGTGCGGCAGATCGTCATGGTTGGCCAGGCGCAGCGCCCCTCCATGCTGGCGCTGCGCCCCGATGCGACCGGGGCGCGGCTACTGGCCCGCATCGGCCGGGCCTTCTTCCAGGGCGATGACGGGCTGCTCCGCGCCGTGGCGCGCGTGCTGGAGGAAGAGGGGTTCGAGATCCTCGCCGCCCAGTCCGTGCTGCAGGACATCCTGCCCGGCCCCGGCCTGCTGACCCGCGCCGCGCCAGATGCGACGGCCTGGGCCGACATCGCCCGCGGCATCGCCGTGGTCCGGGCGCTCGGCGCCGTGGATGTCGGCCAGGGCGCCGTGGTGCAGCAGGGGCTGGTGCTGGGGGTGGAGGCGATCGAGGGCACCGATGCGCTGCTGGCGCGTTGCGCCGGACTCAGGCGGGAGGGCCCGGGGGGCGTGCTGGTCAAACTGGTGAAGCCCGGGCAGGATCGGCGCCTGGACCTGCCCACCATCGGGCCGGTCACGGTGCAGGGCGCCATCGCGGCGGGCCTGTCCGGCATCGCCATCGAGGCCGGCGGGACCATCCTGGTGGACCGGCCGGCGACGGTGGCAGCTGCGGATGCGGCCGGGCTGTTCCTGCTGGTCCTGCACCCGGACGAAGTCCAGCCGAAGGAGAGAGCGCCATGAGCAGCTTCCTGCATACCATGATCCGCGTCGGCGACCTGCAGCGCAGCATTGACTTCTACACCAAGCTCCTTGGCATGAAGGAGCTGCGCCGGCGGGACGTGCCGGAGGGCAAGTACACCCTGGCCTTCCTCGGCTTCGGCGACGGCAATGCCTCGGGCGGTGCCGAGATCGAGCTGACCTACAACTACGGCGTCGAGAAATACGAGATGGGCACCGCCTTCGGTCATCTCGCCATCGGCGTGCCGGACGTCGCCGCGGCCTGCGAGAAGGTGCGCGCCGGCGGCGGCAAGGTGACGCGGGAGCCCGGGCCGGTGAAATTCGGCACCACCATCATCGCCTTCGTCGAGGATCCGGACGGCTACAAGATCGAGCTGATCCAGCGGAGCTGAGGCAAGCACCGGGTCGCGCAGCAGATCTGCTCATGGCCGGACTGACCGACCCGTTCGGACTGTTGCGCGATGCCGTCACGGGCGCCGAGCAATTCGGCCGCTCGCTGCTGGGGCAGGAGCGGATCAGGCTGGCGGTCACAGGCCTGACCCGCGCGGGCAAGACGGTATTCCTCACTTCGCTGCTGGCCAATCTGCTGGCGGCGGGGCAGGGCAGGCGCACCCTCCCGGCGGTGGAGGCCGCGGCCGGCGGGCGGCTGCGCAGCGTACGCGTGGTCCCGGCCGGGGTGCAGAACCTGCCGCGCTTCGATGTCGAGGCGCATCTCGCGGCGCTTGCCGCCGACCCGCCCAGTTGGCCGGGCCGCACCGAGGACCTCTCGACGCTTGAGCTGACCCTGGAGGTGGAGCGCCGCTCCTGGCTGGGCGCCGTGCTGGGCAATCGCAGCGTGACGCTGGAATTGCTGGATTATCCCGGCGAATGGCTGCTGGATCTGCCCATGCTGCGGCAGGGCTATGCCGAGTGGTCGGCCGAGACCCTGCGCCGTCTCCGCAGCGGCCCGCGTGCGGAGGCGGCGGCGGAATTCCTTGCCTTCGTGGATGCCTTGCCCGCAACCGCCCCGGCGGAGGAGGCGCTGGCCCGGCGTGGCTTCACGCTCTACCGCGATGCGTTGCGGGCCTGTCGCGACCGGCTTGGCTTCCGCTTTCTGCAGCCGGGGCGCGTGCTCAATCCTGGCCCGCGTGGCGAGACGCCGATCCAGTGGTTCTTCCCGCTGCCGCATGCCACGGGGAACGACCTCGCCGCGCTGCTCGCCCGCCGTCATGAGGCCTATGTCGCCGAGCAGCGGGACGGTTTCTTCGAGCCCTTCTTCCGCCGCTTCCACCGCCAGGCCGTACTGGTGGACGTGCTCGGCGCGCTGCATGCCGGCCAGGATGCCTTCGAGGACACGGCGCAGGCCCTGGCCGCCATCGCCGAGGCGCTGCGCTACGGCAATTCCTGGCTCGACTGGCTGACCGGCGGCGGGGTGGACCGGGTGGCCTTCGTCGCCACCAAGGCGGACCATGTGCCAATGCGGCAGCGGGACGCGCTGGTGGCGCTGCTGGGCAGCCTGATCGCCGCACCGCAGGACCGGGCGGCGAGCGCCGGCGTCGAGACCTCCGTGCATGCCCTGGCCTCCATCCGCTGCACGGAGGACGATGTCGCCACCCTGGAAGGCCGCCCGGTCGCTGCGGTGCGGGGTGTGTTGCTGGACTCCGGTCGCGTCGCCAAGGTCTATCCCGGCGAGGTGCCGTTGCGCCCGCCGGAACCCGCCTACTGGTCGCATGGTTTCTTTGAAATGCCGGAATTCCAGCCGCCCCGGCTGGACCCGCGGGGGGCGAGCGGGGTGCCGCATCTCGGCCTGGATTCACTGCTCGCCTGGCTGATCGGAGATCTGCTGTGAGCGACCCGCCCCAGGGGCCGCCCCCCGGCCCCCGCGTGATTCTGGAGGAAGAGCAGGCGCAGCCTGCCCCGCGCCTCGATTTCGGCTGGGAGCAGGCGGTGGTGCCGGTAGCGCCGCCACGCCTGCCCCGGCGCTGGTCGGGCTTCAGCCGCGCGACGGCGGGTGTGGCGGTGCTGGTGCTCGGCCTGGCGGCGCTGGGCGTGGCGAATTTCGTGCTGGACCAGTTCGCGCGTGGCGCAGTGCAAGGCTGGCTGACTCTCGCCGTGGCGCTTGTGGGCTTCGGGCTGATCGCCTCCGCGGGGTGGGTGGAGTTGCGCGGCCTGCTCTCCATCCGTGCCGTCGATCGTGCCCGTGCTGCCTTCGCGCGGCAGGATCTGGAAACCGCGCGGGCCGAGACGCTGCGCTGGGCCGGCAGTGTTGCCGAGGCCGCGCCCCTGCAACCGGCGCTGCGCGAGGCCCGCAGCACCGATGAGCTGCGCGCCCTGCTGGAATCGGGCCCGCTGCAGGTGCTGGAAGCCCGCGCCTCGGCGCTTGGCCGCAATGCGGCGGTGCAGGCTTTCTCGGTGACCGCGATCAGCCCCTCGCCAGGGCTGGATGTGCTGGTCTTCGCCTGGCGTGGCGT
>Ga0182742_1004816_pt1 | contig 11888 bp, 9 predicted proteins | sample eDN5th37CBELigMG_FD_128880 | JGI IMG/M metagenome (GOLD analysis project Ga0182742, IMG submission 128880) | Enriched Miracle-Growth compost microbial communities from Emeryville, California, USA - eDNA 5th pass 37_C BE-Lig MG (version 2)... ... | reverse complement strand
TCGGACAGCTGGTGCAGTTCACGGATGCCGGCCTGCTGGCCCGGGCGAGCCTTTGGGCCGCCACGAGCGAGCAGGCTTCCGGCGAGGCGTTCAACGTCACGAACGGCGACGTGTTCCGGTGGGAGCGGATGTGGGGCGACGTCGCCCGCCATCTCGGACTTGAGACCGCTGCGCCGGTGCCATTGACGCTCACGCGTCACATGGCCGACAAGGGACCTCTCTGGGCGGAGCTTGCGCGAACCCATGGACTGGTCGAGCCCGACCTGAGCAAGCTGGTCGGCTGGGGCTTCGGCGACTTCATCTTCCACACGGAAACTGATGTGATCTCCGACGTGAACAAGATCTACCGCTATGGCTTCACCGAGCGGATGGATTCGACAGAAAGCCTCCTCGCGGCTCTCGACAGCTTGAAACGCCAGCGCATTCTGCCCGAGTAGCGGTGCAGGTTGCAGTCAGGCTCTTGCGCATCTTGTGAGGGAGTGCCGCTACGGTGGGCGGGCTCGAACTGGCGGCGTCGGCATCATGACCCGGCTGGGCGCATTGAGTTCCCTCGGCAGTGGTCCTGGGTGTTTACGGCGACCATATCTAAGCCCCTCAAAATTCTACGCTGAGCAAGAGAAAGGGTCCGAGTTCGAAGACCAATGACATGATGGTGGAGATTTCGTCAGCCAATGAGGGCGTGACCGAGCACACCCATGGCGGTTCATCGCTCAATGACTAGCAAGCGCTTCGCAGGGATCAGCCGAGCCGCCCAGCCCGACAGAAGGTCCGGCACCTCCGAGCCCGCCATTGGCTTCGCATAGAGGAACCCCTGAGCAATGCCGCAGCCCATCTCGCGCAGCCTCTGGGCCTGCCCAATGGTCTCCACTCCCTCCGCCGTGACCTGGAGGTTCAAGCTTCTGCCCAGGCTGACGACCGCCATCACGATAGCTTCGGCGTCCGGGTCTTCCTCGATGTCCTGTACGAAGCTCTGATCGATCTTGATGTGATCCACTGAAAACTGCTTCAGGTGGGTCAACGAAGCATAGCCCGTGCCGAAGTCATCGAGCGCAACCCGGACCCCTCGCGCGCGGAACTTGTCCAATGCCGAGGCTACCGCATCGGGTTGTGCATCGAGCAGAACCTTCTCGGTGATCTCGATCTCGAAGTGCTGCGGCGGCACCTTCGCAAGGTCGAGAATGCGGAGGATATCCTCCGCCAAGCCTGACTGGATGAACTCCGCATGGGACAGGTTGATCGCTACATGGCCGAAGTTCAGGCCGCTGTTGAGCCAGCGGCGCATATCCGAGGTGACCTTCCCGATCAGGCGCTTGCCGATCATCGTCGCAAGCTCGGGGTCGTCAAAGGCGTCAACAAAGCTGCCCGGGGTCAGAAGTCCCCTGGTTGGATGCCGCCAGCGTGCGAGAGCCTCAAACCCTACGATCTCTCCCGTCGCAAGGCCGACCTTGGGCTGGTAGAAAGGCTCGATCTGATCGAGGGAGATCGCTTCCCGCATCTCCCGTCTGAGCGTGATCCGCTGCTCGATTGCAGCCCGCATCTCGGGCGAGTACGTCACCACGCGGTTCCGGCCCTCAGCCTTGGCCCGGTACAGGGCCATGTCCGCATCCTTCATCAGATCGGCGGCTTCGCCATCGTGGTCAGGGAAAGAAGCGACGCCGATGCTTGCACGGCTGGCGATCACCTGCCCAGCGTACGACACAGGTTGGCTCAGCTTCTTGGCGATGCCCTCGGCGAGTGTGGCCGCATGCTCCAAACTCGACGAGCCCGCCAGCAGAACCACGAACTCGTCACCGCCCAGTCGGGCAACGGTGTCGCAGCCTCTGGCGACGGCAGACAACCGCACGGCAGTCTCCTTCAGCAGGGCGTCGCCGGCATCATGGCCGAATGAGTCATTGACGTCCTTGAACTCGTCCAGATCGATCACCAGCAGGCTGATGCCGGTGCCATTGCGTTTGGCTTCTGCGAGCGCCTGCTCAAGCCTGTGCTGGAACAGCATTCTGTTCGGGAGGCCGGTCAGGGGATCATGGTTGGCCAACCGCCAGAGTTCGCACTCCGCAACTTTGCGGTCATGAATGTCAGACAGCCCGCCAACCCACTCCCGGACGGTGCCATCAGGATTTCTGAGAGGAACGGCTCTGGTCAGCATCCAGCGGTAGTCGCCGCCTTTCTGCCTGACGCGGCACTCGTTCTCGTAGGGCGCTCCCGACGATACAGCGCTCTGCCATGCCTGGATGGTGCGGGCCTGGTCGTCGGGATGAACAGTATCGACGCTGCCTAGCCCGGCGGCTTCAGCGTCATCCTGGCCAGTGATGTCCTGCCAACCCCTGGTTTCCGTGATCATGCCGTCCGGTGTGGCGAGCCAGAGCACGACGGAACTCGCCTCAAGAAGGGCACGATGCTGCTCTTCGCTTTGGCGGATCCGTTCGGCCGTAAGCCTTTGCTCGTGTATGTCGGTGATGGTTCCGATCCACTCGCTCACTGTGCCGTCGGCATCGAGAAGCGGCACCGCCTTGGTGTGGAACCATCGGTAGTCGCCATTCACCTGGCGAACCCGAAACTCGTTCGTCCCAGGCCGTCCTGATGCGAGAATGTCGCGCCACACAGCGACAACGCGATCATAATCTTCAGGATGAACCACGTTCAACCAGCCGAAGCCATTGAAGCCCGCCTGGTTTTGACCGGTATACGCCTCCCATTCTGCAGAAGCATCGAGAATGGAGCCATCCGGCGTCGCCCGCCAGACGAGGGTGGAACTGGCCTCGACGAGGGCACGGTACCGGTGCTTGCTTTCCGTCAGGTATTTGTTGGCCAGCCGGAGCTTGAGTTGGCTCATCACGGCCCGGGCGAGCACCAGAAGGGCCGCTGCCTGTTTCTCTGTTAATCCTCCAGGACGAGGCTCATCATCGAGGACACAAAGCGTCCCGAGCGGCAGGCCATCCTCGGTCTCGAGGAGTGCTCCGGCATAGAACCGAAGGTAGGGCTCGCCGGTCACAAGCGGGTTGCGGCTGAAGCGCCAGTCCTTGGTCGTGTCAGGGACGACAAACAGGCCCGGCTGAAGGATGGCATGGGCGCAAATGGAAATGTCCAGAGAGGTCTCACGGACGCCGAGACCGATCTCCGACTTGAACCATTGCCGTCCCTCATCAATGAAGTTCACCACCGCAATCGGCGCATCGCATACCCGAGCGACGAGTGCCACGATGTCGTCGAATGCAGGCTCTGGATCGGTGTCAAGAATTTCGAATTGGCGAAGAGCCGCAAGACGGTCAGCCTCCACCCAAAGGGAACAGCTGCTCTCGGTAGCGCACACTGACATACAATTCTGCCCGCAACAACATTATAACTATTATTGAGTTGGCATGATAGCGCGAAGACGCTGTTTGGCGAACGAGAGAATTGTCTCAGGCTCGGCATTTATTGCCTGCTGAGCTTACGAACAAGCGGGGCAGGAGCACGGCCGGACCATTCCATGAGCGGTCATATATGAGAAGCATGGGCAGCCCGGTTGGACGAGGCATACTTCTTCAAGCACACTCGATTAGACCCCAGGCAACACCTTGACGAGGCTGTCATGACCGCCATCACCTTCGATCATTGTGTCATTCACGTCAGCAACTGGGACCATTCGATTGCCTTTTACCGGGATGTGCTTGGAGCCGAGATAATCGCCCACGGGCGAGGGGCGATGTTCCGGTTCGGGTCCTTCCAGCTCAACACCCATGGGCCGGACCAGATCGGCACACCGCGAGCACGATTACCCGTGATGCCCGGTGGCAGTGACATTTGCTTTGAATGGCACGGTCCTATCGCAGATGCGATCCGCCACCTTGAGCAGTATGACATTCCGGTGGAGCTCGGACCGGTGGAGAGAACCGGCGCACGCGGAGCAGGACAGAGCGTGTACTTCCGCGATCCCGACGGGTCACTTCTGGGGTTTATCACTTACATCAGGGAATAGCCTGCCGCAAACGACCGATGAGGGTCAACCTGAGCCCTCAAGCGAGATTGCTTGAAGGTCGCTTCGTAGTCCCATTGCGGAAATACGGCTAGGGTCCGCCCTCTGCCAAAACTAGACATTCCGCATATCTCGAAAGCAAACATTCCTTGGAAGAGCAGTCTTTCGGCTTCAACGCCTCTGCTTGCTGCTACCCTTCTGTTCGGCCCGCAGCCTCTTCCAGAAGCGCGAGCCCGGCAAGTTCCAGACGGATCCTGCCGCGGCCCGTTCGGGCCAATTGGACAGGGGCGGCCTTCTCCTCAAGCCGGCGCCGGAGAAGGAGCAGTCGTGTTTCGAGATTGTCCTTGATGTCCGGCAGGCGCAGTTCCTCCGAAAGCCGGATCTCGCGGTTGGTGAACTCCGTGCGGCCCTCCCGCTGATGGATGCGAAGCAGGTGCATTAGAAGCCGCCCAGGCACCCCTTTGATTAGGTACTCATTGTCGATGAAGATGCTGTCGTCGTACGCGTAGTGGACAACACGGAAGCTGCGCCCTGTCATCACAGGCTGATCTACGGCGATCGACCCACTCGACGGTCCTTCACCGATTTCGGCCTCGGCGAGCGCGAGCGCTGCCGCCGCTTGCATCGCGACGACCGCGAGGGCCGCTTCGTCCCCCTTGGTGAAGGCGAGCCGCTCGGAACTCTCCACGAACAGCACGCCACGCAACGCGCCATGCGCGACCATCGGCAGCGCAACCTGGCTCATGGCATCGGGCATCCCCGGCAGGGCGATGGTTCGGGTGCGGTTCTCCTCGTCCGACGAGGCATGAACCGCAGAGCTGAAGCGCCGGACCCGGCTCATGTCGCTGACCCGCACTGGTCGCCGCTCCGCGGCTGCCGTTCCGATCACGCCCTCACCGACCAGCACCTCCGACCCGATGCCACTTCGGTCGTAGCCGCGGCTGCCAACGGTGACGAGCCGTTCGCCAGCCGGATCTTTCAGCAACAGCATGGCATGACTGAAGCTGAACGCCTGGTGGAGCCCATCCAGAACAGCATCGACAATGGAGCCAACATCGGCCGCCTCGGAAACACTGCGGGCTACCGTAGCAGCGGCCATGAGCTGAGACCCCACATCCCGAGAGGACACTTCCTGGCCCGGCTGCGGCGCGAGGACGGCCTGCACCGCCCTCACCCGGTAGATATCGACACCGCGCAACCGCATGACCGCGCCCATGCCCACCTGGGTGCTGGTCGCCCGGAGCTGGATGGCCATCTCTTCGAACAGCCCGCCGCTGTCCAGCGTCTGCTCGAATGTCACGTCCAGCCGGTATTGCCCGCCATCCCGAGGATCGACGATCAGCACGGCAGCGGCGGGATTGGCCCGCACGTTCGTGGCCGTCTTGGAGAAGAACTGATTGGAGAGCGCCACGCGCTCGTCATCAACCAGCACGACATGCGACAGGTAGGAAATGTTCGGTGTACCATCGGGCGCCGCGGTGGCGATGATGGACGGGATGACGCCCTCGAAGCAGGCGGCGAGGTCGCGAAGCCGGATCGTCATGATTGCCGCTCGATCAACTGGCCGGCCTTGGCGCCCGGTGTCTGCACGAAGATCTCCTGCACGGAGAGCCTCAACGCGACCAAGTCCCGGTCGACGAGCCAGGGCGCCACGATCCGCTGCTCCAGACCGAGCTCACCCAAAGTTGACGCCATGCTTTCCATATAGCGCCGTGCCAGATCGGTGTGTTCGGCTGTGGTCGGCACGATTGTGGCATGCCCTTTAACTTGATAGGACACGTAGTCCGACGGCCGGGCGAAGGTGACGGCAAGCTGGCCATTGGCCCGAATGTTGGCCATCGTCTGCGGCCATTGCCACTCCGACACCATCAGATCGACAGAGCCTTCCTCTCGGTGAACGACGGCTCCCACTGCCCGTGCGATCTCGGGTACGAGCGCATCATCGCGGGTGCCCAGAATGATCATCACTGGGCTGGCCATGAACGCTGCAAGTTCTTGGGGGATGAGCACGCGTCAGAGTCTCCTGCCGGTGAAGCATAGCGGCTTAGCAATCTTTTAGGAAACCGGCACAGGGCGCTTAGGAAGCATTTAGGAAACGCGGATCGCAGATCGACCTATTCCAGGGGTTCCCATGAAAGGAGATCCAGATGACCGATCCCGTCTTCCAACAAATGCCTCCCAACGCTGTTGCCATCATCGGTGCCGGACCCGCCGGCCTGGTGACCGCCCGCTGGCTGGCGAGCCATGGCTTCGAGCCCGTTCTGTTCGAGGCGGCGGACCGCCCCGGCGGCCAGTGGAACGCGGCCTCGCCCCTGAGTGGCACCTGGCGCGGCATGCGCACGAACACCAGCCGCGTCATGACGCGCTTCTCGGACCTCGATCATCCGGAGGGCACTCCCGTCTACCCCACCCGGGAAGACATGCACGTCTATCTGGAGCGCTATGCCGAGCACTTCGGGCTGATGCCACGGATCCGCTGCCGAACCTGGGTCGAGCGGCTTGAAAGGACTGACGACGGTGGATGGCTTCTCCGCGCGCGCCGGGATGGTGAGTTCCGGAACGAGCGCTTCACCCGTGTGGTGGTGGCATCCGGCCGCTATGTGGCCCCTGAGGTGCCTGCGGCGCCGGGGCTCAACGGCTTCACTGGGGCGCTTGGGGCTGCCCACACCAGCCAGTACGATGGTGGCCCTACCTACCGCGGCAAGGACGTGCTGGTCGCTGGCTGCTCGATCAGCGCACTCGAAATCGCCTCCGACATCGCCTTGTCCGGCGCCCGCAGCGTGACGGTCTGCTATCGGCGGCAGCGCTATGTCCTCCCGAAGCTGCTGTCCGGGGTGCCGACCGATCATGTCATGTTCACGCGAGCGGCCGGACTGGCAGGCGAGATCCTGCCGCCGGTCGACCTCGCGGCCGGGCTGAAAGCGACGGTCCTGCGCGTGGCAGGCTCCCCCGATCAGTTCGGCGCCATGACGCCCGACGAGAACATTTTCGCGGCCGGGATCACGCAATCGCAGAACTTCCTCCCGCTTGTAGCCGAGGGCCGCATTGCGGTCCGTCCCTGGATTGAGGCCGTCGATGGACGCTTCGTCCGCTTTGCCGATGGAAGCCAGGGCGAGTTCGACGCGCTCCTGTTCGGCACGGGCTACCGCCTGTCGCTACCCTTCCTTGCGCCAGAGGTGGCCGCAACGCTTGGGCTCGACCACAGCCAGATCGACCTGTGCGACCATACCTTCCACCCGGAGCTGGAAGGACTCGCCTTCGTGGGCCTCTACGATCAGGTTGGGCCGTTCTTCCCGGTGCTCGAATTGCAGGGGCGCTGGATCGCCTACACCTGGGCCGGTGTCGCTCCGGCACCGAACCGCGAAGCCTTGACCGCTGGTCTGGCCCGGAGCCGCGCTCAACGCGGGGGCCCCCAAAGCATCCCGATGCAGGTGCTGGCGCTGCTCTTTGCGCGCAATGCCGGCGTGGAGCCGGACCTCAGCCGCTGGCCGGATCTGGAGCGGGCGCTGCTCTTTGGCCCGCTCTCGCCGGTCTCCTTCCGCCTGCAAGGACCGGACAGTCTTGAGGATGCGCCGGCACTGTCGGCGGCGGCTGCCGCCTCTTTTGGTGGGATCCGCTCGCCCGAGCTGAATGATGAGGAACGCGGCCTGCGAGATCTGGTCATGAGGTCTGTTGCATCCCGCGCGGCCTGATCGGCAAGATTGAAAGGGGGATGCCTTGTCGGAGGCGGGGCGAGGACGTAGCCCTGCCTTCGTGCCTGGACCTGGAACGTCATACGAATCTGACCCGGCCTGTGAAATGCTTCACGCCGAAGTATGGCGCAGGCCGGTCCCCCCGCTGGGGAAAGTCTGCCCGGGGTTACGCACTGAAATCCCCTAGCTCATTCGGAACTTCTGGTTACCTGAGGATTGATGTCCTCAGGCTAACGTCTCAGGTGTGCCAGGATGAGACGTTCCATTTTATCACTCACAATCCGCGGCAACTCCGAAAGGAAATGCTCTCGCAGCCCTCACCCCGTCCAGATTGAACGATAGAAAGTGGATTGGTCGGAGGGTGGACGCATGTTGACGCCGTTCACGACGCAACGCCTCGCAATCCGTCAACTGGAACTCCAGGACGCTCCTGAGCTGGCCAGGATCAGCAACGTCCCGGCCGTGAGCCAGTGGATGGCCTTCATGGAGGGCGGCTTCCCGCTGGAGAAGGCCCACGCCCTCATCGCCGGCCAGGATGACACCAAGGAATACTTCTTTGCGGTGCGGCTCCCGGTTGGAACGCTGATCGGGGCCATGGGGGTGATCGATCATCCGGACAGGAGCATCGAGGTTGGCTACTGGTTTGGGGTCACGTACCAGGGCAAGGGCTATGCATCAGAGGCGCTCCGGGCGACGCTGGACCAGATTGCAGCCGATCCGCGGCTGGCCTCTCGACCCGTGTTTGCCGAGACCCGCCCCGACAATGCTGCCTCGATCCGGCTGCTGACCAAGACAGGCTTCTACGCCACGGGCCGTCCAGGTCCTCGGCCGAACCGGATCGAGTTCAGGCTCGGATGAGGACGCCGACGTTCGCGAGAAGATTGATCGATGGATATTCCTGACCTGCCGCCTGACGTCCGCTTTGACCGACTTCCTCAGACGTCCGAGGCGAGCGACTTCGCCTTTGAGGTCAAACGGGCGGCCATGGGCCCTCACATCATGGTGCGATGGGGATGGGACGAGACTTTCCAACGGAACTTTCATGAGCAGCGGTTCAGGGACACGCCACTCTCTCGGATCGTGTTCCAGGGGCAAGCCGTTGGCACCGTCGCCCTCATGGCTCTTGCCAATCATCTGCGTCTCGATGAGTTCTACCTCCTCCCCGCCCATCAGGGACAGGGGTTGGGGACGAGGATCCTGAGCCACTGTCTTGCCATCGCGGACGCCTGTGGAATGCCGCTTCGGCTTCGATATCTCAAGTGGAATCCGGTCGGGTCGCTGTACCGACGCCATGGGTTCACGGTCATCGACGAGAGCGACATCCACTTCATCATGGAGCGGCAACCTGGCGAAGCCTCACTGGTCTCTTAAGGGCAAAAATCCGGGAGGCCCTGATACCTCGGGCGTCTTGAACTCGATCCGAATGTGTCAATCGGCTTCCAAGTTTGACCCTCGATCAGCATCCAATTCTGGCTCTGACGCAGTTTTGATGCACCAGTCGCCATGAGCTGTCATTCCGCTCCGATCAATCTGGCTTGCAGGAGATCGAGATGGCCTCTGCCGTACATCTGGCGCTTCACGAGCTTGAGTTTCGTGATCTGGCCCTCTGTCTGACCGTTTGACCACGGCAGCGTGATCGCCGCACGAACGGCCGCCTCATCCTTGGTGATGCCATTGGCGAACGAGGCCACGAGGCTTTGGCGCGCTCGGGCAATCCATGACCCCAGGTCAGCCTCGCGTCCACTCCGGATCAGGGTCTGGAACTCCGCAATCGCATCGCGGGCACTGACGAGGGCTGGCACGCCACTTTCGATCGCTGCGATGGTGACGGTTTCCGCCTTAGAGAGCATGTCTCGTCCCGTACTCATCAGCCGGGCGATAGTTCTGGCGGACGGAATGCGCTGAAGCTGCTCGTTGCCAATCCGTTCAGCCCGACGGCGGCGGGTGGTCCATTCTCCTACAACGCGCAGCGAACCGCGAAAGCCGCGGGCCCGCAGACGCCGCCAGAGCTCGGCGCCATTGCGACATCCACTGGTCCAGAGGCCCTCAAGCAGCGGCCAATATGCCTCGAGACTGCTCTCCCGCTGGCGGAAGACATCGCTCCGGCAGCCCCGCAGGATCTGTCGTACCGTGCCGCGGCTCAGGCCCGTTTGCCGGACGATCTGCTTGATCGGGATACCTTCTGTAGCCAGAGCCATGACCGTTGAATTGGTTTCCTCACGCCGCACGTAGCCCTCGTACTGGAGGCGTTCGGCACAGGTGAGAAGGTCCGGGGTGATCGTTGCCGCCCTGATGACCTGACGGATCTGGCGCATCGACTTGCGCACCGCCTCCAGGAAGGCGCGACTGGCGTTCTCCATCAGGTGCCAGCGATCGGCCACCTGCACCGCATCCGGCAGCGCCTTGGCCACCGCGTCGCCATAGCCGCCGCCCCTGTCGCGGGCGACGACGGTAATCTCCGGATGGTTGGCTAACCAGGCTTGAGCGGTGGCCTGCTCCCGGTCCGGGAGGAGCGATGCGATCCGGCGCCGTTCAAGATCGCAGACGATCGTGCCATAGCGATGATTGCGGCGCCAGGCCCAATCATCGATCCCGATGACGCTCAGCGGCTCGGAAGCAGGGCGGGCATGGCGGCGTACAATGCGCAGGAGCGTATCCTTGCTCACCGGCAGCATGAGCCGCCGGGCCAGCCGCGTTGCAGGTCGCCCGCCCAGAGCCAGGCCGAGGTGATGGGTGATGTCGTCGAGCCGGGCGGTGCGTCGAGCATGACCGGCGATCGCATCCGGGGCAAAGCGCTCGGTGAAGATCTGCCGCCCGCACCGCACAACATCGCAGCGGAAGCGCCGTGCTCGGATCAGGAACTGGACGGGTCGCCCGGCCAACGGCAGATCCGCCACGCGCCGAAAATAGTGGCTATGCACCCGTGAGGAGAACGTTCCGCACGAAGGGCATATTCCTGATCGGAAGCCGGAATGGACCATGATGGTCACTTGCTGTGAATCGGCGTGGATCTGATCCACGATCAGGCCGGGCGGGATCAAAGCTGAGGGGCGCAGGCTTCTGTGCATGATGCTGTCTCCTTCCGGAAGACAGCCTCAGTTCAGCCCCCAATTGCACCAAAACTGCGTCAGAGCCAACATTGCACGCCGAAACACACGCCAGGTCAAGCGCGAGTTCTACGGCGTGGCGATACCATCGCCGGAGTGCGGAACCTGGACGACAAGATCCTGGATGTTCATGAATCCTCCAGTAGCCGCACAGCGGGTGCATGCCGGGATCTACCGCTGACTGAAGACCAATTCCAGGTGGCTGGGCGCCTGCGGATCAGACACAGCGGTTCTCTCTGAAGATCAGGTGCCCAGCCCCTCAAGGAAAGGCCGTGCGGCCTGAAGGGCCGGAGCGCAGGAAGGAGCGGCCTCGACGAAGATCGTCTCGGGAGAGGTCACGCCGGTCCAGATCCGCGCGGTTGTCGCCACACCCCACCACGGATCGGATGCCACACGCTCAGCCAAAACGGGCGTCGCCGCCATGGTGCATTGGGAGACTTGGGCGATGACCGCCTGCGGGGCGCGGGCCGCAGCCATCTTGTCAGCCAGTTCCGCCTGGAGCGGATCGACAACGAAGAAGCTGACAAGGGAAATGATGACGTCCTGGATCACGAATGCGTCTCCTCAATGGAGGGCCGGCAGATGATGTCGCATGTGGTCCGACATCGCGAGAGCGCCGGCATGGCTCTCACCAGAGGGGCCCGAACCAGGGTCGGCTTCAACATGGTAGGCCGCATCGTTCTCTTCAAGGCATAACGCTTCAGGTGCTGAGGCCGCTGCCCGATCCACTTTCTTGACCGAGCCGGGATTAGAACGTGAACCAGGGCCGTATACCGGACATGGACTATTCCGGCACCCGCTCAGAGCCAAGGCTCGACGTGCAGACGCCTGGATCGGTTCATCGGCAAGCCTACGCCGCCCCACCTCCTTCCTCGGCCTCAGACATGAGTGCCCGAAGGTGGAGCGGGAAGAGTAGGTCAGCCCAACCGACACCGATCTCAGGAACAACACATGATGCCACATTCGTCGACCGACCGGGGGAATGGTCAACTTCAATTCAGGGCGGCAAGCCTTTCACGCTGCGGGCGTCTTGTGATCGCCATGGCGGGCGTACTCATCCTGGCCATGACCGGCATGGCCGAAGCCAGGAGCAAAGGCAGCATGGGCTCACGCGGCTCGCGCACCTTCGATGCC
>Ga0182742_1004815_pt1 | contig 11888 bp, 5 predicted proteins | sample eDN5th37CBELigMG_FD_128880 | JGI IMG/M metagenome (GOLD analysis project Ga0182742, IMG submission 128880) | Enriched Miracle-Growth compost microbial communities from Emeryville, California, USA - eDNA 5th pass 37_C BE-Lig MG (version 2)... ... | reverse complement strand
TTACATAGAGCTAAAATTCTAAATTTAATGCAAGTACACGCTGCTCGATACAAAGATGAGGTCTCGGAAGAAGATAGAAAAAGACAAAGTCAACAAGCAATGGAGCAATATCCTGATAAAGTCCCAGTGATTTGTGAAATGCATAATAGATCAAAATTGAAGCCTATTCCGAAAAGGAAGTAATCATATTCTATTCTTCCCGTATAAATTCCTTTAGATATCTCGTTGATGGAAATTACAAGATATATCAGTTTGTCCATCTTATCAGAGGGAAAATCGATATGAAGCAAGATGAAGCTCTTTATTTATTTGTAAAAGGGAAAAATTTGCTAAAATCAGGTGAGGAGAATTGTAATTTTCATTTACTTAATTCAACATAGATGCAAAAATAAGTGAAATACATGCACAGTACAAAGATCCAGATGACTTTTTATACATGGAATACTGTGAATATGGTTCCTTTGGTAAAGGAGATGAAACGATAAAAGGATAAAATTAACAATTTATGCTGTATAAACTCATCTGTATAATATTCATTACTAACAAGATAATAAATGGCCAATTCTTATTTAATTTGTTTACATACTTTATTTACATCTCTTGAACTTTGGCTTATTTAGAAGAAATACTTTATTCCCAGAATAATACAAAGAAGAATCCAAAGGAAGAATCTCTTTAAAAAAGTACGCGATAGAGAATAAAATCAGAAGAAACGAAATTCTTATCGAAATGAGTGACTTTACAGTATTGTTCACCTTAAAACATTTTTCTATTATAATTTATTACAATTGTTTGAATGAAAACATTTGTCTTAATGAAGAGCTGATTGGTTTTCTGTTCATCTTTGAAAGAGTTGCTTAATTTCAAGAGGAACAAACTTTTTTAAAAATAAAGGCTTTATAATATTCCAAGAGAGAACAAGTTGAATTTTTCTCTTAAACTCATTAGAAGAAGTAAAGTCTCGAATTATTTCTCTAGAAAGAGATGAAACCTACGCTTTATTTAAAGTTAAGTTTATTTGTAGAGTTTGAAATCTATTCCTAGTTCTCCAAATAAAAAAATAAATAAGTAAAGTCAGCGGACATTCGACTGAAAATCAAAGAAAATGTCAATCACAAATCAAGAAATAGAAAATGCAATTCTAGGCTGGGTATTTTCCATATTAGCTAAAATTTAACCAATTAAGATAGCGACTTTTCCCAACATTTCCGTCCCTTTGAACGATATTGAAAATCTATCTGATGCAATTGCATTAACTCAAGTGATGTGTGAAATGTAAACATTTTAACCATGAACAATTGAATAATCAACACTTCAAGTTCACCTCACGTATTTGATATTTCCAAAATAGATTCAGACATTTCTGAAAACTGGGCTTTGAAGCTTAATAATCTTACATATCTCTTTGAAGGATTGGAAAAATACTACAGTGAAGTAAAAAATATAGAGAAGGATGAACTTATCTCATATCTCAATCAATAGGTTCTTGGGAAAGTTTTCGACAAAGCATATGTAGACGTTGTCAAAGTGAGCAAAAATGAAGATAAGGAACATTTATATAATCTTGTATCCCCTGCTGTCATTATTATAAATTAACTTATTATCATAAAGGCAGAACTAGTTTTGGGCGCTGCTGTGCAATGTGAGAATAAAGAATTCTATATAAACGCAATTTTGACACTTGATGAGTCTTGTCAAAACGCTTTAATGTATCTTATTGAGAAAATTCTCAATAGATGCAATCAAGAACAGCAACAGGAACAAACACAACAATCTTCTGACAGTTTTGTTGACTCTGCTATGTTGAGAAGTAATCAGAGTAAAATGGATGCGCCTATGAAAAGCCTGCTTGAGAAACTTGAAGAGTTGGAAAGTGAAAATATGCAACTTGGACAAAGAGTGAACGATTTGGTGCAGGAAAGGGAGCAACTCAAAATCAGAGTGAACGAGTTAATTCAAGAAGTGAATAAAAAAGCTGATGATGTGAATGATTTGGTGACTGCAAAGGAAGGAGTCTTAGAAAAGGTATGGTAATTTTTCAAAGTGGTGGAAAAATCAATATATTCATACATTTGGGTCTTTTTATAAATCGATGGATTGGCATAGAATTCTTAATATATTTAGTTGGAAATACAAGAATCACAAGAAGACCTCAAAAATGAGATTAAGTTAAAAGACTTTAAAATCAATGAACTTACAAAATTCATTGAAGATTCAAAACAAAAGAGCCAAATGGAAATAGCTTTACTTCAAGTAAGTTCCACGCAAAGTGAATAAGTTCATTGAATCTAAAATAGGATGAAGTCGAAGAGCAGAAAAGAAAAGTTTTGCATCTTTCCAAAGTGGAAGGCACTATGGATTGGTATAAGAAGAAATACGACGATTACTCGAGATTAACTCTTCAATTAACTGAAATGGAAAAGGCTCATATAGACCAAAGAAACAAAATAGAAGAATTAACAACATATAATGAAAGCTTAATGACAAAAATTAATGTATATAGAGATAAAATTGAAGCAGAAAAAACCAAAAATATTTCCTTAGAAATTGAAATCAATAAAAAGACTACAGCGCTTGAATCTTTAAAAGGAGAAAGGAAAAGGTTAGAGAATTTAAATAATCAACTTGAACAAAAGTTACAAGACCAGACCAGACTAATTGAGAAACAAGAAAGAGAAAATGAGAATACAAGACTTCTTGGTTCAAATGCTGCGGTTGATCGATTCTTAGATAAAATCTCAGGACAAGATTTCCAGGAAATTATCAGCGCTTTAGAAAGGGAAAATGAGGCATTAAAGTCGAAGCAATTCGATAAAAACTTTTTAGAGGATGGCGAAATAGAAATCTTGAAGAAAGAGAATGAAATATTAAAAACAAAATGCAAGGAAATAGAATTAGATAATGAGAATATGAAAAAATTGGTTGCGAAAAGTGAAGATGTAAAATATATTGAAAAGCTAACAAATGATAACAGTAATCTCAAACAAGAGGCAGAAAAAGCTAAAAAAGCTGAAAATGCAGCAAAATTGAAAGCACAAGTTGAAATAAAAGCAATTTTGGAATCACAAACTAAGCATAAAGAATCGGAAAATATTTCTGAGACACCAGCAGATGACAAATCTCCAGAAAAAGTGATTGGAGCAGATGAGTCAGAGAAAGTTAAAGTGCTAAAAGAAACAAACACGAAGCTTCAAGAGAAAATATCAGTGTTAACTCATGTAAAAAAGCATAATTAAAAAGGTTATTTCATGCGTTAGGAATTAAACGAAGTTACTGGGGGCGAAAAAAGGAGAGACGAAGAAATGCGAACAAATATTAACACTTTAAAAGTATCTTTTTGATTTTTAACCAGGAAGCGCTATAATTTTTTTAGGAAGAAATTTCTGAAAAGCTTGAAACTATTAATAAATTGAATGAAAGAATTATTGAATTACAAGCTGCAGTCCAAAGCTCTCAATTGCTTGAGGTATTTTATTTCTTCTCTATGAAAATATAACTTTTATTTAGAAAGAGTTGGATAAGAGAGAAATTCTAGTAAAAGAATTAATTGATGAAATCGATACAATGAAACATGTTATCGAAGAAGTGGGTGAGCAAAAGGAAGAAGAGTTGAGATTGGCAGTGTCTGCAGTTTACGAACTTGCAAGTCGAAACAGCGATCTAGAAAGAGAAATAATGACGTTAAAAGGAGGTCACTCGACATGGAAGCCTAGGAACAAAGTATTAATTGATAAAAAGCCTGAAAAAATGTAGAGCTTTGTTGAAACTTTTGGCGATAAGTTATTAAGCTTTAAGCTTGTAAAATAAAATTTGGTTCTGATATTCATTTAGAGAAGGGAAATCTATGTTTTGTTTGTGGGTTGATATAATTGAGTAGGTATTTGAATTGAAATATGAGAGTCTTTAATTTATATTTTTAATTCCAACGAAGAAAAGAACAAAAGCAAATAAATAAAGCAATTTAAAAACCATAAAAACTTATACAAATAAAAATAATGAGGATATTTGAGAAATAATTCTCTATCCCTATTGCATAATTTTAAACATGTTACAATAATTGATCAAATAATTTATTTACAGACAACTTTCATCTTTATAGAAAAAGTGATCTTGATAATCTACAAATTTATTTGTTTGTAACTAAATGATATTTAATGACTTTTGGTTGTTCTTCTCTGTAATTATATATTAACATGTCTTTCAAAGGTCTCTCATCAATATTCTTCTCCAACACTTCATTTCTTGAATAAAGTAAAGGTAGCCTAAGTTCCTCTTTCTCTGGTGACAATGTAATATTTTTCTCCCAACTTTTTTTCTTTATATTATATAATAAAAATGTCATGTTTTGGTTCGTTGTATATGAAGAAATTAAAATTTGTTCCTTATCCTGAAAATGAACAAGATTTAAGTGAACGGATACACCTTTTTGAGCAGGAAGTTCAACACATTCCTCAAAGGTTCCATCAAGGTTAAAAATCTCAAGGTATTCTGGATCTTCTTCCTGGCATATAAACATAAATTCTTCATTCAAAACCGCTACACATTTCCCTTTGCATTTCTCCATGTGATCTACTTGAGTATCTTTGACATCTTTTATTTCAGATTCATTTTGGGTAATTGACTCATTAAGTTTTGTTATTTGATACCTTATAAAATTGTGATGATCAATACTGCCTTTCCCTTTAAACTTCACTGATTTCCCACCAATTAAGAACAAACTTTCTTGGTTCATCAAAAGACACCTGTTAAAGATTGGTTCATCCCCAGACCCAGTAAATAACTTTTTGAACACAATGTATTTCGATGCTTTCCCAGTTGTAGGCAAAGCTAGAGCGTCTCCAATACTTGCATAAAGAACGCAATATTTATATTTTTTAAATATATGAGGATGACTTTTCTTAAACTCTTGGTCAATATAGCAAACTAAGGCCCCTCTGTATATCGAAAGTGAGGAAGGAGTCAAGTAGAAAGAAATATCTTCCAATTCGTCGTCCACAATAACTTTGAAGCGAAAGTCTCTGCTTTTTAATTCATTGTCGTTTTGAGAAATAACTGTGATTCCATTATAGAAATAGTTTATAAAAGCACGGAAATCCTGAGCAGTAGCAATACACTCCTTAAAATGAGAAATACTTGCCATTTTCTCAATTGGTGATCGTGGGGATCCTTGTATAATTGAATAAGAGTCATTACTACTTTGCCTTTGAACTCTGCTTGGAGAGCGGTCGCTTTTTAGCTGAAGGTTTTCTTTCTGTAACGATCCATTTGGGTCTTCGAGAACCAATGGGGAAAACAATTTCTTTTTAATCTCTCCGGTTCTTTCCATAGTAGCCTCCGAATCCGAAACTGTAAAGCTCATTTGACTTATGTTATCATCATCTATTGGGTAAGTTCGATTGCTTGAACTCCAAGAAGAGTCATATGCAGAAATATGAACTATAAGAAACTCCTTAATTTCAATCAGACCTCTTCTATCCAAAAACATTTCTGGATTTCCTTCTTTTTTCATAAAGTTTGAAATTGTTCGTAAAATGTAAATTTTTTTGTTTGCTTCCTCAGCTTCTATCAACATATCTTTATCATCCATTCTCAATGAACCTCGAAGGTTTTCATGGAGTCGGTTCAAGTATGCTTCTAAATCTTGCACTGAAAACTCTCCTTGATTCAGTGAGATCAGTCCTTCAATGATTTCGACCGTAAATTTCCTTTGTATTAAGGACATTGCTTTGATAAGATAGAGAACTTCTCTTGATTTATTAATTGGGATATATGCTGGTTTTCTATCTTCTGCTTTGAGATTTGGAGGGCTTATACAGACCCCTTCTGTTTCATTTGGGATCATGATTTGGTCAAAGTCGCATTTATGAGTTTTATAATTATATGAATACACACAAACAAGATCTTTTTCATCTTGACATGGAACTAAAAACTTGAAAGTATTTTCCTGTTTATTATGACTGTAGTTTTTATTGATATCTGCGATTGCAACAGGAATAACTTGTTTGGCCTCATCACCTTGTATTGATTTCCTTTTATTAAACCCCTTCATTTCATTGAGAAAAATCTCTGAATGCACAAACTTTTCTTTCTTAACATTGAACTTGAACACAGGGAAAGTCCAATCATGCACTGAGTTTTTTGGACCTGAGCCGCCCATTAAAAATATTTGATCGGTTTCTTCGTTATAATGAGCAAAGCTGTGTTTAAAATGGACGAATTTTTGTGTTGTATTATTTAGAAGCTGGTCTCCTGTAATTATTTTATAATTCCATTCAGGTTTTGTTGGATCATCAGTACTATAAACTTCCACAAAATCAATCACATGTAATTTTCCAAGCTCTTGGTCCTTGTAAATGGTATCTTCTTGGACTTTACCTCCAAATATATACAAATAATAGATTCCTTCTCGTTGAAAAGCACAAGCTGTTACTGCATGTCTTGGTAAAATCTCAGGAGTTTCGTCTTTTACCTTAATTTTATAATGCTTCCCATTTTTAAAATCATAACAATTTATATCATTTGTGTCCTTTGATTCTCCAATCAATGTTCCATAAACTTCAAAAACAAAGTTGCCACAATTAACTAATCCAAAATCCTTCACTTTTGTTCTGTTTTCAATTTTATCCAAGTCAAATTGATGAATAATCCTAACATTTTGCGAGGATTCTTCTAGATTGTATTTAAAAGCTAAATGAACTAAATTTCCATAATTCCTATCCATAAAGAAATCCTTGCATAACCTTGCGTTAAAAATGAATACCATAGGATCTTTACAATTCCCATAATCAATCAAATATTGTGAGTTTTCATCCAAAATAATTTCATCAGTTTTATTGTCTTGAACTTTAAGCTTCAGTGATTTTATGTATTTATCTTCGTTCAGCAAAAGAAGCTTGCCAGAAACTTTGGGGTTTTGATTCATTGAAGACCTCATTCGAAATTTTTCTTCGTTCTTTGATATCTGGGTCAAAATTTTCGGAGTTTTTGAGTAGAGAAAATTATAATAAGGGTGATTTTTATAATGTTTGGTGAGTCTTGATAACATTTCTGCGCTTAAACGACTTGCACCGAATCTTTTTCTCGTGTTGGCTCTTTGCCAGTCATTAAATTCCTTTAACTCAGCAAGGGTTTCAATTATATTGAAAAATGAATCTCTTAGAAATTCTTCATTATAAGCTACAGCATATTGATCAAATATATAGGAAATTCTTTCCAGCTGTTCTTCATTTTTGACAAATGAGAGCGATTCATTGAAAAGTCTTTTGTTTTCATTGATTTTCATATCAGGCAATTTCCAAGGATAAATGAGAATTTTGTTATCACTTAATTGATTCAACTTATGGATGATTTGAGACAAAGCTTTCTCATCAATAACAAAGGGAGTATTATTTGTCTCATCAAATATTAATGAACAATTAAGGACAATATAGGACGGCTTAAAATTAGCAATAGCTCTGACTACAAAACTCTCTATAATATTTAAAATATCGTTTTGGTTGTAACTCTTTTTTTGCTGATTTTGATTGCACTTCAATGGGATCAATAAAAGTTTCTCTGAAATTTGATGAAAATGCTTAGAAGAACTTCTCATATCATTATCAGGTGCATGGAATCCTTTTGTGAGAATTGATGGGCCTCCTGTATTCTCGTCATAAATCATTATTGTTTGAACATTAGCAGAGAATTCATTGATAATGTCAATATCAATTTCTGAGTAGATTCCAGTAAGATTAAGATAAGTGACCCTTGGAAGAGAAGTAGAGGAGTAAAAGTTTTTACTGTCTTGCTTTTTCAAGGAAAGAAGTTGACTGTGGAAATAAGAAAGTGACAAAGCAGCAGGGCTGAGCAAATAATTGATTGGATGCAGGAATGCATGATAACTTAGAACAAAGCAATTAGTGATTTTGTCATCTGTCATCTTGTCTATCAGCTTGTTTAAGCTTAGCACAGTCTTTATTATCGATTCGTTAAGGAAATCAAACTTCAGTAAAGAGCTCTCATCGTTCAGATATGCTGCTAAGTTCGTAAAGTTATATTTTCTTTGATAAGAAAATCCATCAAAATTAATATTCTTCTCATATATTTTATTGTAAACGTTCGGGAACAGCTGTGTTAAAAAATCTAAATAAAGCTTCAAGTCTCTGAGATTCTCTACACTTTTAAAGTTCTGACGAAATTGAAATCTGTTTCTATATCTAAAGAAAAATTAAAATGTCATTTTTTTAATCAATTTACTCTTCATTAGAAGCAAAATGCTCGAAGTTTTTATGAACTCTGGAATAGGTATCTTTATCTCTTTTTTGATAAAAAGGGAGGTTGTTAACTTTATCATTCAAGTTATATGCAACAAGTGTTTGAGAAGACCCTTTAGCATGGCAAAATATTGGGTCTATTGAGGACTGGAGGTTAAAATTAGTTGGATTATCGATAAGTATAGGCAACTTTGTCAGTTGTGTTTCTATCCTTTTCTGATAAAAGGAAGGAATGTGTATTTCAGGGATAGAGTGATAAAGAGCATGATTCAAGGATTGCATGCTTCCATTCTCTACTCTCTGGTTTGACATTAAATTAAAGTTTTTTTTTATAAAATCATCTTGATTAAAATTATAAAAACGCAGGTTTGTAGGTTTGTAGACTGATTTAAACGATTTTTTGTAATTATATGATATATAATAATCAGGAACCATTGTTTCTCGTATTGGCTAGGTTTTTTTTTACAAAACCAAAATATGATTTAGAATGTTCGAAATTCCTAAAAGAAGAAATTATCTTCCAAAATCTTAAAATTCGTTCGGGCTAAATCTGGGGGAAAAAAATTATTAGAATCTGTAGTTGGTAAAACTTGAACATAGAAACTTTTTTTAGCTTTAGAACTATTGGTTTGCTTTTCTTTTTTGTTTACTTCATCTTATTGACTGAATCCACTTGAAAATAGTTTTCCCTCTTTGATTTGATTTTAAATCCAGACAAACCACAATTTATCCGGATATTAAAACTCTTTTCCTAAAATTTGAACTTTGATTTCGTATTAGGACCTTGATATTATGTAAGGGTCTATCTTTTTAACATGTTGCGTGAATCAAATTTAATTATTGAAATCGTTTGAATCTATGCAACGAAAAAATATATGGATATCCTCTAAAAGGTCGAGATAAAGAATATGTCAACAGAACCTAAAGGAAAATTCCCAAAAATAAAGTGGAGTGTTTTCCGGTAATTTAATTTTCATGGAAGGATTTGAGAAAAATCAGGGGCTTTTACGTATGTGTTTAAAGAAAACATTCTGATGAAAAGAGGAGAATTTATATTATTTTGGATATTTACATTAGAAGACCATGAAGGACTCAACTGATCAGATCTTTTATTTTTTATTTTTTTTTATAATTTTTACATTATATTGCATGTTGTATGAATTGAAGAGTCTGAGGACTCTTCGAATCGAACAGAAAATATACCGATATATATATTTCTATATATAGAAGACTCATTTGTTCTAAAGATCTGAAGTATTTGATTAAAAAATAAGCTTAAAATAATCTTTTGAGCAAACTTTATGAATCTTAATTAAAATATTTTACAGGCGCTGACGTTGGGTTAATTTCTTAGAGATTAATGGAAAAATTGCAAGTTAAAACGATTCATTTACAAAATAATAATTTATAAATTATTATTGAAAGCGAACTTGTCCAATTTTGATTTGAATATCTAATTTATTTTTTTTATCCACTTAAATAAAAAAATTAAGGGTTCGAAAAATTTAAAACTCTAAGCTTTGCTTGTTAGACTGATATTCTAAAGTATTACAATTTACAAAGAATGAAAGATTTCTATGATTAATCAAGATCAAATTCTCATTTTCAATTTAAGATAATTTATAACTTTACATGAAGAAAATTTGATTATCTAGATTTTCAATGGGAAAGACATACACTCATTTATGCCAAGAAAATCTCCTTTTATATTTTTTCTGAAACAAGTTTTTTTATTCAATTTGGAACTTTGGGTTCTGTAATTTGTAGTTGTTGTGAGAAGATTTTCTAGATATCACAAGCAGAATTGAGGATTTCCTCCAATCTAAATCAGCACATGTGACTAAGGGATTAATTAATTTGAGTTAAATACTGTAATCTTAGGGATAAATTAATAGAAGAATCTTCATCAAAAAGAAAGAAGGAAATTTTATAAAGTTCGGCTAAGAATAAGGAATTGAAACTCATATTTTTTTCTCATAAAAATGCAAAAACATCTTCTGATATAAATGAATGTAACGTAACTTTCATAGAGGAAATCAGTTCTAGAAAGCTCACTAATTAGTGAATATTTACTTTTAAATACACTTATGAAAAAGAAAAGTTTTTTCCCCAATTATTAAGATTATTATTAACAAAGACATCTTTTTACTTCCAACCAACTTTTTACTTTCAATTATCAATCACTTTTCTCCTCTTCCTTTAAGCCCAAAGCTTTTTGCGTTTATTATGTTTTTCCTATTAAAAAATGACTCTTTTTTTAGGAAAAAAGTTTCCAAAATGACCAAAGTTCGCGAGTAAAGGGATGAAGGATACTTTTGCTCTGCTTTCATACAATAAAATGAAAAAACTTTGAAGATTTGCTTTTATAATGAAGAAGAAAAATATTCAATCAAACTATTGCAAAATTGAGATGGATATGAAAGATTGAAATGGTTTCATTTGGGAAAATGGAAATTAAAAACTCGAGTCTTTGGTTCATCCTGTAATTAGGAAGGAAAAGGAGAGTTTTGATTTTAAATCTGGAAGCTCTTCATTCTTTTAATAAAATTATTATATTAAAGCATACGTTACTCGAAGAAAGGTTGACCCCCTTCTTTTTATCGAATTTTTGTACTGATTTTTAGGAAAAGGAAAAACTTTAAACTGGGGCATTTTGGTTTTTTTCAAATAAATTAATTTGGGGAGTTTTCTTTACTGAATTTTAAGGAAAAAGAACCATTATTCGTTAAAAAAAAACTTTAAAAGAAAAAAAATCAGTCTACAACTTGTCTCTTAATTTCGTTAGAATTTTATTTCACCAGAAAAAGGCTGAAAAAATAGAAAATTGATATCGATTAAATACTAAAATTAATAAATAGACGGGCCTGAGCTGATCAGTAACATTTTAATATTGAGAAGAACTTTCTTTTTTTTTCTTTTTTTGTTCAAATTATTTCTCTTTCACTGTTTACTTGGCAAAAATTCTATTTTATAAAAGAGTAATAAAAAGATTGACCTTTATTAAAGGCATGTATCTTTTCTTTTTCAAGCCGCCAAATTAACTTGAGTATAATTTCTAGAATATTTAACACAATATGTGAGCTTATTATATTCAGTCTACGAAAAATGAATTGAAATCATTACGCTATTTAATCATAAATATTTTGTTCGAAATAAAATATTTTGACAAAATACCTTCCTATCATAAACCCTTATCATCAATTCAATCCAATTACTTTATACACAAAATTCCATAGAAATAAGGAAGGCAGCTTTTCATTATGAAGAAAACCCTTTCGTCTTACAAGGAATGCCAGCTTTATCAAACGGAATTTTTCCATGTTTTCTTATTCATTCATAAACAAACAGTCCAACAAAAAATTACAACTTATGACTCTGTTAAACTTTTTTTCAACATATTCAAAGCCATTTCTCATGCCTAAGAATGCATTGAAGGTTGAGTTTCAATAACATGTCTCAAAATATATTCAAGTCAACCGCCTTTTGTACCTTAATCTTTATTGTGTATTTTACTTTGAAGGTTTCATTTGCAAATTGATCATGGAATCATTTGTTTTCCAGAGGAAATTTTGGTTCAAAAGTATGTTTAAACTTCTTTTACTCAAAAATACAGGAGAACTTTCCAGCTAGCCTTTC
>Ga0182742_1004814_pt1 | contig 11889 bp, 9 predicted proteins | sample eDN5th37CBELigMG_FD_128880 | JGI IMG/M metagenome (GOLD analysis project Ga0182742, IMG submission 128880) | Enriched Miracle-Growth compost microbial communities from Emeryville, California, USA - eDNA 5th pass 37_C BE-Lig MG (version 2)... ... | reverse complement strand
GCCCGGCGTATCGAGCTGCGGGTTGCTCTCGGCTGGCGGGTGGGCGTAATCGCGGTTCGGAACGATGACCTCGGCATGGGTAGGAACCGGCCGTGGATTTCCCTCAAACAGTTTCCCGCTGATCAACTCCCACTCGGCCTGCTGTTGCTGCTCGTTGAACGCCGTCTGACCGTAGTCGAGCACGTCGTCGTCCGAGCTGTACCAGACCATCGTGCGCGGCTGCGCGGGATCGTCCTCCAGGGATACATCCGGAGCATGCGCCGCCCCGTCGGCGTGCACCACCACGGTGCCGTGGAACTGCCATCCGACCAGCCGGCCGAGGGTGTCTGCCCTGTCGGAGTTGGAGCCATTCCGGAGCGCCGGTGCACCGATATCGTCCCACAGGTTGAAATCGGGATCGTCGCCCAGCCAGCCGTATTGAGCCCGGAAGTCGATATTGGGATCCGGCATGTTCGGTTTGCCGGGCCAGACGGCATCGAACATATTCTCCCGCCCCCACTTGGCGCCGTTACCGAGCATACCGCTGGCTTCGCGGCTGGTGCCCCACCGCTTGGAGAAAAAGAAGTACACGCCTTCTAGCGTCCGATCCGGAAATTCGGCCTCTTCATCTCCATCGATGTTGCCGGTATTCTGGAAGGTGTATTCCAGAACGTGGTAGTTGTCGTGGTATTCGTTACTGAATGCCAGAATCCTGCGCGTCATCGTGATGCCGTTCAGGAAGTTCACCGTATGCTCGAGCATACGGTCGGCCTTCATGTCGACAACGACCTCATCGACGGTAGCGGGTTGTCCGAAGGTCAACTGGTTGTCGACGTACACTTCCGGGTCCTCGAACCGGGATGACATTGTCATGCCGTGTGCCCATAGCTCACCGAACCCCATCACACGCGGGCCCTTGTGGGCAATCTTATGCGGCCATGTTTTGCCCTGCTCGTCGGTCCAGTTGTCTACGGAGACCCAGATGGCATCTGAATGGTGAAGGGTGGCTTTATCACCGAAAATGGCGGGCCACTGCGAGCCAAGCTGATCCTCCGAGTTTGCGCCGGCTTCGGAGTACCAGTGCTGATAGGAACCGACGTCCAGCCAGCGCTTGATGTACTGGGCTTCGGCTCTGTGGCAGGAAAGAAGAAGCAGGATGCCCGGCAGCATCGCCCACGCGATCCGCGTGCTGCGGTGAGAAATAGCGAGTTTCATGGCGTATCCAGGGGGTCTACTCGAGTGATCGGCTGACGGCTCGCCTCAGAAGCTCATGCGGAGGCCGAAGCGAACGCGGCGAGGATAGAGGAACGTGAAGGCCTTGTTGTTCGGCATGTCGATATAGGCCTTATCCTTGAGCACGCGGACGGTCTGGCCTTCGCGCTGCACGTTGTTCGGATCCACCTTACGCCAGGCTCCGTCGGCCCACTCCTTATAGTCGCCCGTCGTACGCTCGTAATAAAGCGGGCGTGTGGCGGGGTTGGCGACGTTCTCCGCGTTATCGACGATCTCGATGGGCACGAAGGGAACGCCTTCCTTCCGGTAGTCGCCCGGCCGATCGTTACCGGGGATGTAGGAATAGGGAGCCGGTGCGTCGCCGAAGATGTCCGCCGGGAGGTGCAACGATTGCATGTAGTAGTTGTAATCGTTGCTGCCCAGGAATGCACTGCGCGACATCTGCTTGAGGTTCAGCACGTTGCTCACGTCCATGAAGAAGGTGGCCTTATGGGAGCGGACGGCGAAGTTCTTGCTCAACCGCAGATCCAGGTCATAGTCGTCGGTCCAGCGGACGTTATTCTCGACGCCACGGATGGTGGTGTTGTTGGTCCAGGTGAGTACATCCCCTGCTCGCCAGCCGCCGAGCAGGTTGATGCGCCAGTCGCCCAGAGGGTACAGGCCGCCAGCCGAGGGCCCGAACGTTTCGGGCACGATAAACTCCAGGCTGACGCGGGCAAACGGTTCGGGGACGGAAACGTCGGGGTAGTGCTCCGTGCTGTTGCGCAAATAATCCCGCTGCAGTACCGGATTCTCGTACATCTGGCCGAAACCGAACTGGCCGGCTTTACGGGCCATGTACGTGAAATTGGCAAAGCCCCGAATGAAGCGCCCGGTATTCTTGACGAGCGATATCTCGAATCCGCGCACGTCCTCGTAGTTATAAGGCAGACTGATATTATAGTTGACCAGCCCGGAGATGTCGTGGAAGCCCACCAGACGCGGCTGCTCCGAGATGTCCTTGTAATAGCCCGTCATGCGGAGCAGAAACCGGTTGAAGATGTTGTGCTCGTACCCGAGTTCGTAAGCGATCGTCTTCGGCATCGGGTGGTTCGGATTGCCCACCTCACTCGTTGCGCCGGAGAAGATCTGCCGGAGTACATAGATGTTGTTCGGGTTGAGCATCTGCCGGAAGTGCCCATAGTTGAAGAACAGTTTGCTGTTCTCCGTGATCGGAAACGAGACGCCCAACCGCGGGCTCAGCGATAGCTGTGGATCGACCGGCTCTTGCGCAATCGATTCCTCGGGGGGTGGAGTGATGGCCGAGAACCCCATGTCGTATAGCTCATGGGCGTACCACGAGCCACCTGCATGGAAGTAATCCAGTCGCAGGCCGACGTTGGCCACAATGCCCTCGAACTCGAATTTGCTCTGTGCATAGGCCGCCCCCTGCCGCGGGTAGCGCTTCCAGATGAAGGTGGCGTTCTGTCCTCCCTGCCAGAAGAGAGCGTGTTGGTAGCGGTGATTACTGCGATGGGTCGTAAAGACACCTTCGATACCGCTCTTGATCTGCATGAACCTGTTGAGCTGGCTCGTAATATCGATCGCACCGTTCCAGCTGGTGCTCCAGGAGGCATCGCGCCCGACGCTCCAGTTACCCCCCAGCCACATGCCGACGGGATCATTCACCACTAGCGTATCGAACCCGTACGGTGCTTCGTCAAGCGCCATCTCGCCGATCTGCTTGATGGGCTCCCGGTTCCGATGACGGCCGGGGCCGGTATCGTAATCGGAGCTGTTACGCTGCAGACGGATCTCATAGAACGTGCTCGGACTCAACGTATGCGTCAGATTCAGCCCGAGCATGGAACGAACCACGTCTGTCTCGGACCAGAAGTGTGTCCCGAATGTCTCGGCGCCGCCGGTGAGGCGGGTTGCCATGTCGCCCCGTCCCTGAAGAATATCCGCGAAGCCGAATTCATTCGGATTCAGGCCCGATTGCGTGGCATACATCCCGAGCAGATCCACGTTGATGCTATTTCCGATGTTAGCCGTCAGCTTGATCTGCCCCATGCGGTCGGTGTAGGCCTCGCGGCTCTGGGGAATAGTATAGGCAGCCTGCGTCTGGCGCAATGAAGCCATGAAGCGCAAATCACCCAGGTATTTGCCAATAGCGGGTACCGGACCGCCGAAGGAACCATCGAATTCGTAGTCCGGCCTATCTACGGTCATATCCTTGCGGCGATACCATTTGAATAATTCCTGCAACTCCTCGGGAGAAAGGTCATTGCCGGCGTTGTTGTCGTTGCGGAAGGCCTCGGAGATGCTGTTGAAGCCTTCGAACGTGGGGTATTGCCGCCGCTCGTAGGTGTCCCAGGCAGACGTCCCCTCGAAGGCCGTTACTGGATCGAGGTAGGGCCGCATCCAGTAGTTATCGAAATCGCCTACACCGGGGCCGAGTGACTCGCGCTGGGGTGGACTGTAGCGCATGAGCAGATCCGCCGTGTAGCGGTCGCGCGAACCTTCTTTCATGACGACGTTGATCAGGCCGGACCGCACATTGCCATACTCTGCGTTGAAGCCGCCGGTCTGCACCTGTACTTCATCTACCGCCGTGTAGCTGATACCGGTAAACGGAACGTTATCGCGCCCGTCCCGCATGGTCATGCCATCCACGGCGAAGGCCACTTCATCGAGGCTGCCGCCACGAATACGCATACCTGACTCGACGCCCGCCTGCAGGTCGATGACCTCGTCCACCCCGGCCACAGGAATGTTCTCGATCTCCTGTGCATTGAAGTTGGCCACGTTGGCCGAGACGTCGCGTTGCACGATGGGCTTTTCAGCGACGATGACGACCTCATCCAGGCCGACGGCCTCTTCCTGAAGCGCGAAGTCGACCTGCGCCGTCAGATCGATGTTCACGCGCACATTCTCTTGAACCTGCGGCGTGAATCCGATGGAAGAGGCGCGAAGGATGTAGGTGCCCGGCCGGACGTTGAGGATGCTATAGTAACCCTCGATGTCGGAGATAGCGCCCTGCGTCGTGCCCTCGATAACGACGGTGACGCCGGGAATGGGCTCACCGGTCGACGCATGCGTTACCTGGCCGGAGATCTTACCGACCTGTGCATACGCCACACCAGCCGACAGGCTACACAGGATACCTATCCAGACAAGCAACGGTAACGGTTTCATGCAGGAATCCTCCGTTTCAATATGGTGAAAGAACCGTGTGTGCTCTGGATGGTGATTGCCTGAACCGAACTCCGGCCTCTCGTGTGCTCCGCTATGACTGAGAGCTTATCCCTATCTCAGCCATAGCGAAGGAGCAGCTCCGGCGGGCAATCCATTACAAACCGGCAGTTGCCGGGGGGCACCTGAACGTGAGAAAAAGGCAGGACCCATCACGTCAAACGTTCCCGATCAATGCAGCCGTCGGCGTACTACCTGCATACCATCTGCATCTTTACCGAATCCCGAATATATTCTGTCGGTGTCCCACTGGAGGCGATAGGTATAAAAAAACGAGTAATGGCGCAAGCCCATTCTTTCACCCCCTGCAACTTTTATCTGCCTGTTGCCATGGTGCCGCCATGCCTGGTTCGGGTCTTACTGAATAACACATTGACAATGGCACGGCAAACGAATATCATCACCCAGAATGCCATCAGAATCTCACATGTATACAACAGATATAAATATCAACACAGATCGAACGGCCCTATTGCCAGCACCTTTCGGTGTGCGCTGGTATCCGGACCTCCCTACTCCCGTTACCGACATGTACGAGAAGAGGGGCTTGCGCTGCAAAAACAGGATAGAAGAGTAAGCCGGTGCTAGACGTCGCAGGAATGATCGGGGTACGTATATTCCATGCAGCCCGAAGTATCCCCCTGCGAACACCGTAACTGGGACGTTTGCATGGCCGAACCGAAACAGCTTATCAAAGGCAAGAAGAAACGGCAGGACGCCGGTCAACCGCGTCTACTGCGTGAGATCGCTTATGAGCGTCTGAAAGGCGCCATACAGGACGGTGAATTGCAGCCCGGCGAGGCGCTTTCCGAATCGCGCCTCTCGGAAGCGCTTCAGATCAGCCGAACTCCTGTGCGCGAAGCCTTGCAGCAGCTGGCGCAGGAGGGTCTGGTTCAGATCTTGCCCAACCGGGCGGTAACTGTCGCCGCGCCGTCAATGCAAGAAGTGCTGAACGTGTTGCACGTGCGCTCGCTCCTGGAACCCGAGATCGTGCGTCTGGTGGCCGAGTCCGCCACCCCAGAGATCATTGAGGTACTATGGAAGACCATACAGGACATGGATGAGGCCGTCCAGCGGGGGGATCGACCTGCCTGGTCCAGGGCAGATAACGTATATCACGAAACGCTCAGCAAGGTCTGCCCGAATGCGTTGTTAGGGCAACTGGGGCTGCAGATGCGGAATCGCATGCAGTTCCTGGCTACCGACTCGCAGACGACCGCGGCGCGACTATCGGCCTGCACTGAAGAGCACCGGGCCGTTGTCGCCGCCATTGCGGAGCACGACGCCCGCGCAGCCCAGCAGGCCATGCAGGAACATTTTCATCAGTTGCGGGCCAGCTTCTTCAAGCGGCTGGTGCACATGTAAGGTCGGCTCAGCCATGGAACCGCCTCGTTTCAGACCAATTTCCCCGGCGCGGGCCCCCATACCTTCGGAGCTAAACCGAGTGCCGTTCCAGCCAGACACGTTCGAACGGTTCGAAAACGGTTTCGCGTAGCGTAACATGCGATATTCCATCACCCCCTAGAAATGCAATAAGCGGTCTGCCCGACCGCTTCGTTAGCGATCGGTTTTGCCGGAGACACCACCATGAGACTTCGATCAGCCATCCTGACCCTCAGCCTCGCAGGCCTCATCACGACCGGCGCGTTTGCGCAAAACCAGACCGATCCGCAGTGGGTGGTCTATGAGGGAGGAAACGGCCCCGGCCGGGGAAAACACATCGTCTTCGTCAGCGGCGACGAGGAATACCGCTCCGAGGAGGCACTCCCCATGCTGGCCAAGATCCTGGCGGAGCACCACGGCTTCACCTGCACCGTACTTTTTGCCGTCGATCCTCAGACCGGAGAGATCAATCCCGATCACCAGACGAACATTCCGGGGCTACACCTCTTGCAAACGGCAGACCTGATGGTGCTGTTCACGCGCTTCCGGGAGTTGCCCGACGATCAGATGAAGTATATCGTCGACTACACGAACTCGGGGAAGCCCATCATCGGCCTGCGTACTGCTACCCATGCCTTCCACTATACGCGCAACCCGAACAGTCCCTACGCCAAATACGATTACAACAGCAAGCAACTGGAAGGCGGATACGGGCGGCAGGTCTTCGGAGAAACCTGGGTCAATCACCACGGCGACCACGGTAAGGAGAGCACGCGCGGCCTCATCAACGGGCTCTGGCAGGAGCACCCGATCCTGAATGGGGTCAAAGACATCTGGGGACCGACAGACGTGTATGGAATCCGAGACCTGACGGGAGATGTCGAGGTACTGGTGTATGGCCAATCGCTTCGGGGCATGGAACCGACCTCACCGCCGAACAACGATAAATCCATCATGCCAGTGGCATGGATCAAGACCTACACAGGTGAAACCGGCAATACGGCCCGCGTTTTCGCGACCACGATGGGTGCTGCCGTGGACCTGCAGAGCGAAGACCTTCGCCGGCTGCTCGTCAACGCCAGCTACTGGGCAATGGGAATGGAAGACCAGATCCCCGAGCGCGCGAACGTCGATTACGTCGGCGAGTACACGCCCACCTTCTTCGGCTTCGGTGACTATCAAAAGGGCTTGAAGCCATCCGACTTCATGTGGGAACGCGGAGGGATCGGAGCCTTGCCGGATTCGCATGCCCGTCCGTAGTATTTCAGCCCGATGAACGTCGCCCTCTTCGTCCCCTGCTACATCGATCAACTCTACCCGAGAGTAGCCGTTGCTACCCTGCACTTGCTCGAGAAGCTCGGGTGTACGGTACACGTACCTCTGAACCAGACGTGCTGCGGCCAGCCCATGGCCAATGCCGGCAGCGAGCGGGATAGCCTCGGCGCGATGCACCACTTCGTGGATGTCTTCCACCGCTATGACTACATCATCACGCCCTCGGGCAGCTGCGCCTTACACGTGAAGGAGCATTACGATACCCTGGGAGAGCGGGTGGACGTCCGCCATGTGCGTGCCCGGACCTATGAGTTGAGCCAGTTTTTGACGGATGTGCTGAAGGTCACCTCGCTGCCTGCCGCATTTCCGCAAAAGGTCGGGCTGCACGCTAGCTGCCACGGGCTGCGAGGATTACGACTGGCCTGCTCCTCGGAGCTCCATGCTCCGCCCTACGACAACGTACGCAGGCTGCTCGAACTGGTAGACGGTCTCGAAGTCGTCGATCTCACCCGTCCGGATGAATGCTGCGGCTTCGGAGGTACGTTCGCCGTCTCGGAGGAAGCCGTATCGGTCCGTATGGGCATAGACCGTCTCCAGGATCACCTGGAACACGGCGTAGACGTCATTACGGGCACCGACATGTCTTGCCTGATGCATCTGGAAGGGCTGGCACGGCGCAGCCGGTTGCCCGTACGCATCCTGCACTTTGCAGAAATTCTGAATGGAGGGAGCGCGTGAATCATCCTGTAGCGGCGGCGAAATTCAATGAGGATGCGGCACGCACCCAGTGGCACGACGAGGCGCTCTGGTTCGTGCGCCAGAAACGGGATCGGGCAAGCCGAACGATCCCGGAATGGGAAGCCCTCCGCGAGCAGGCCTCTCAGATCAAAGCACACGTACTGGCCAACCTCGATACCTACCTGGAAGAGTTCGAACGGAACGCCCGGGCGAATGGTGTGCAGGTGCACTGGGCGCAAGATGCCGAAGAGCACAACCGCATCGTACACAGCATTCTGAAACGTCACGGCGTACGCAAGCTGGTCAAGAGCAAATCGATGCTCACCGAGGAGTGCCACCTGAACCCCTACCTCGAAGCGCAGGGCATCGAAGTCATCGATACAGACCTGGGCGAGCGCATCGTGCAACTCGCCCGGCAGGCCCCGAGCCACATCGTCATGCCGGCGATCCACTTCAGGAAAGAGGAGATCGGAGAACTCTTCCACGACCGGCTCGGTACCGAAGCAGGCAATGCGGACCCGCAGTACCTCACTGAAGCGGCACGCCAGCACCTCCGAGCACAATTCCTGAGCGCTGATGCAGCCCTGACGGGCGTTAATTTCGCTATTGCCGAGACCGGCGGCTTCGTCGTCTGTACCAACGAGGGTAACGCTGATCTCGGCGCGCACCTCGCGCCCGTACACATCGCATGCATGGGCCTGGAGAAGATCATTCCGCGGGCGGAGCACCTCGGTGTGTTCCTCCGTCTGCTGGCGCGCAGTGCGACAGGGCAGGCTATCACAACCTATTCGTCCCATTTCCACCGCCCCCGGCCGGGTACAGAAATGCACATCGTGCTCGTCGATAACGTGCGGACCGAACACCTGGCGCGAGAGGATTTCCGCGCTGCGCTCAAGTGCATCCGGTGCGGGGCTTGCATGAACACGTGCCCGGTCTACCGGCGCAGCGGAGGCCACAGTTACGGGTACGTCGTGCCCGGTCCCATTGGCGCTATCCTGGCTCCAGCCAGGGATCTGAAGACATACGCTACGCTACCATTTGCCTCCACCCTGTGCGGCTCGTGCAGCGATGTATGTCCGGTCAAGATTGACATCCATACACAACTGTATAAGTGGCGCCAGGTCGTGACCGAAGCAGGATTCCTGCCGCGTGAGAAACGCCTCATGCTCCGCCTGGCGGGCCGGTTGTTCAAGTATCCGCACCTGTATCAGGCGGCAGGACGATGGGGCCGCCGTCTGCTCCGGAAGCTGCCCCGACGCATGCTGTACACCCCACTCAATGCCTGGGGACGGGCCCGCGAACTGCCGGAACCACCCCGGCAAAGCTTCCGCGAGTGGTACATCGAAAACCGGAAGCCCGAATGAGCAGCCGTTCCGATATTCTTGCCGCACTTCGGCGTAACAAGCCGCCGCAGTCTCCTCTTCCTGACCTCACGCCCCGACCTGAGATACCATCCGGCGCGCTGGAAGCTACGTTCCTGCAGGCCCTGGAACTCGCAGGCGGACGTTTCTTCGTTTCCTCTCCGGAGCATAGCGTATCGCAAGCTCTCGCTGAGGCCTATCCCGCCGAGCGCGTGATCTGTTCAGCCATGCCGGCCCTCGTTCAGGGCACGGTCGACTTGCACCGAATAACCGATCCGCACCACCTGGCAAGCGTCGACCTCTTTGTCTGCCGGGGTACATTCGGGGTGGCCGAGAATGCAGCCATCTGGGTGGATGAGCGGCAGATCGGGCACCGTGCGGCGCCTTTTCTCGCACAACACCTCGCCATCGTGCTGAACCGGCAGGAGATCGTACCGACCATGCACGAAGCCTATGCACGATTGTCCGTGGCCGAGCCCGGATTTGGTGTGTTCATCGCAGGCCCTTCGAAAACCGCTGATATCGAACAAGCGCTGGTCATCGGCGCTCACGGCCCACGCAGCCTTACCGTGGTTTTGATGGATGAGAACGATACAGTTCGAACCTGATCCTCACCACTTCAATCCCGCATGAACACCGCTCCGCCCACACCCTCCAGACCGGGTACAGCATACTTTACTCGAGATACTGTACCACGTTGAGCGGATTCATGGCGAAGTGATCCTCTTCTCTGCGTGCATGCTGGTACTGGATATAGGCCCAGCACAAAAATGCAGAGCTACTGATATATTCATGCGAAATCGCGACCACGCGTGCTGCTTGCGGGCACCTTGTATGCCGTCGGTATGTATTTTGTACTGTACAGATACATCGCATGAACCACGGCAACCCTGACCCGACTTACCATGGCTGAACTCAAGCAACTTACCGGCAAGAAGAAGCGCCAGAAGGCCAGCACTCCTCGCCTCCTGCGCGAAATCGCCTATGAACGCCTCAAAGTCGCCATTCAGGACGGCGAGTTCCAGTCGGGTGAGCCGCTTTCTGAAACACGCCTCTCCGAAGCCTTGCAGATCAGCCGGACTCCCGTGCGCGAAGCCCTGCAACAGCTGGCGCAGGAAGGTCTGGTTCAGATTATGCCCAACCGGGCCGTGACCGTAGCAGCCCCCTCCATGCAGGATGTGCTCAACGTGCTGCACGTACGCTCCCTGGTAGAACCCGAGATCGCACGATTGGTCGCCGGATCCATCTCGCCGCAAGCCGTGGAAATACTCTGGAAAGCCGTATCTGACATGGAAGATGCCGCACAGCGTGGGGACCGCCCCGCCTGGTCCAGGGCCGATAACGTGTACCACGAAACGATCAGCGCAGCCTGCCCGAATGCCTTGCTGGGACAACTGGGGCTGCAGATGCGCAATCGTATGCAGTTCACGGCAACGGATGCACAGACGACTCCGGCGCGGCTCATAGCCTGCACGGAAGAACACCGCGCCGTTGTCGCCGCCATCGCCAAACGTGATGCCCAGGCCGCTCAACAGGCCATGCAGGAGCACATCGAGCAACTCCGGGCCAGCTTCTTCAAGCGGTTGCTACACATGTGATGTGCCCCCGCCCCAATCAATAAGAACAGCGGGGAGCAGCCAGTTGAGGGCTGCTCCCCGCTGCTTTTCAGGGGAAAACGTTTCGTAAGACGCTCACACGTTACCAGCCGGGATTTTGCTCGAAATGGGGATTCAACCGCATCTCTCGTTCGGGTATGGGAAGGAGTAGCTTGTTCTCGGTCACATTGTAAGCCGCGCCCAGTCGTGGAGAACGACTCCGCATCTCCACACCGTGTGCATTCATCACTTCGACTGCTTTCCCGGTGCGGATCAGATCGGGCCAGCGCTTGTTTTCGAAGGCCAGTTCCACCCGTCTCTCGCGGGCAATCGCGTCTCGCATCTGATCCTGCGAAAGTCCCTGAAGCGGATCGAGATCCGCGCGAACACGCACCTGGTTGATATACTGGTGAGCATCACCGGTCTGCCCCAGTTCATTCAGCGTTTCGGCCAGCATCAGCAACGTCTCCGCATATCGGTATACCGGGAAGTTCTCGTGTGCCCGTCCGGGTTGATCGAAGGGATGCCAGAACTTCTTCACGAACGGAATCGAGTCGCCTAGAGCCACGTCGGTGTACTGTGCGTTCCCTTCCTTCACGTACCATGCGATCGATGCATCCTTACGAAGGTCGCCCGGCTCGTACGCGCGGATGAGGTCTGCCGTCGGGATATTCTCCCCGGAACTGCTGAACGATAGATCCCCGAAGGGGATGATGTCAGTCCCTGAGTTGAACGGCGCATATCGGTAGATAAAGTTGCTTGCCTCGCCGTCGATCGCCCCGTCGAACTGAATTTCGAAAATCGACTCGGCGTTGTTCTTGTTGTCCGGGTCGAATATGTCCGCATAGTTTGGGAGGAGCGAATACCCCATTGCCTCGACTTCACGAAGCTGGGTGAGTGCATCCTGCCAGTTCTTGCGCGTGATATGGACATCGGCCAGGAGCATCCTGGCGGCTCCTTCCGTCGCACGGCCGATATCGAGCCCCGAGTAGCTTTCTGGCAGTCTGGCAATCGCATCCTGCAGATCGTTCACGATCTGCTGATAGACCTCGTCGACGCTGTTGCGCTTCTCAGCAAAGGTTTCCGACGGT
>Ga0182742_1004813_pt1 | contig 11889 bp, 9 predicted proteins | sample eDN5th37CBELigMG_FD_128880 | JGI IMG/M metagenome (GOLD analysis project Ga0182742, IMG submission 128880) | Enriched Miracle-Growth compost microbial communities from Emeryville, California, USA - eDNA 5th pass 37_C BE-Lig MG (version 2)... ... | reverse complement strand
ATCAGCGGTAGGCTCAATTTACGAGCTATTTGTTAGCATCTCATTAACCCGCAGGTATCGCGCTAAGCAGTTGCCTCCTCCGTAAGACAAAATTAAGTATAGTACTGAAATGTTGGAGATGGAGGGGGCGTTGCACAATGTTAGTGGCATGAAACGAGAGATGGCAGCGATACTTCCAATGTTTCGGGGTAGAGGACTTGCGCGGCGAAAGACCAAACCCAGTTCGGGCGAGGTGGGAACGATCACCATATTCCCAGGGATCCGCTATGAGAGACTCCCGGATGATCACGTTTACGCTTCGGTAGATCGCCAGAAAAAAGCTGAGGGCAGGAAAAAGCCGGAGCGCTGTTGATCCACGGAAAGCAGGGGTAGTTTCCTGGAACTGCTATTGGCTTTCCAAGGCCTCGCATTGGAGGCTGTCCAGGAACGCCGACACTTTCGGCTGCCAGGTTTCATCCGGAAGGAAGGCGCGGACGAGAACGAAGCCTTCGATGACACTGGTTTCGAGGTAGAGGGACTGATCGCCCTCATTGGCCTCATCAGCCTTGAGCCGCTGCATCTGGATTGGTGTGAGGACGACGGCGTCGAGGAGGGGTCCGCTGCTCACCCGATCGCTGATGCTGAACGTGTTGAGACCGCGCTCGTCATAGATTGCAAGGGTCCAGAACGGGATGTCGCCCTGACCGCGGACGGAGAGCATCCCGTCCTCGAGATTAAACCGACAGGCAGCAGCGTCAATGAATGGGTCGGCAGGATGAGGCAGAGCCCTGGTGGTGCTGTTGTCACCCCGCAGACGAACGGTTTCATAGTAGTCGGCGACGCTGGACACCTGGGTCCATGCGTCACGAACCGAATAATTGGGCAGCAGGAAAAGGATCATGAGGTGGACGATGCCAGCTCCGATCAGGCCCATAACGATAGCGTGAACCAGCCTAAGCATCGCAACCTGCCTGGGTGATCGTTGGCAGGGAGATCTCCGAGAGCTGCGAAGCGGCGGCGAGCGGCGTGTCGTAGAGGGTCAGTACGATCTGCATCCGGCCATCGCCTTCGACGGCAACCCAGTTCCCCGGTAGAGGATGGGATGAAACCGCGATCGAGAAGCGGTTGTTGTTCTCGAGTACGGCCATTTGCGAGTGGGTTGCGGACCGCTTCTGTTTGCTGCCGGGCAGAGCGTTGCCTTGCGCATCGGCCACGTAGAGAGTCCAGAGCCGAGCCGGAGGTGTGATGCCTTCAATGCGATAAGTGCAGTTACGGCTCAGAGCTCCATTGCTGGAATCGGTGTGGGCAGTAAGGACGATACCCTCGGAAGGGCCGAGAGCGAGGCCGCCAGAGCGCACATGGCGAGCGCGGGAATAGGGATCGGCGTTGGGCGTTCCGGCGACGGGAAATGCTTCCCAAGGACCCGAGGTCAGCTTACCGAAGGGCGGCGCCTGCTCGAGTACCAGCCATACACTCCAGGCCCCGCCGCCGATGGCGATGACAAGGAATAGTATGACGAGGAAGGCCCTGTAGATCATCGAATTCCTGACGGCTGACTTCACCAATATCAGCTTCTATTTGAAATACTGAGAGGTTCCAAGCTGTTGTTGTTGCACGGCTAAGATCATTTCAGCCTTTCCGCGAAAGGCAGGCGGTTCAGGAACTCCGGCGGAGGATGCGGAGATTTCGATCACAGGACCGACAGGGTTTCCGGTTCGGTGCTCGCCTGGATGGGGGGAGCGCTCCTGAACTGGTCAGCCATCTTCTTCAGAGTGTCGACCGTCGAGAAGGGCATCGACAGATTTGAAGGCGCGCCTGTCTCGACCTCGCTTGCTGACGCCACCGCAGGCGCCTGCGTGCCGCGCGGCAGAGGATTTTCGATGCCGGGGATGGGCTTCAGGATGACCTTCTGATGGGCAAAGGTCATGAAACGCTGCCAGATCATCGCTGGCAGCGTACCGCCGGTCATGTCCTTGGTCGGCGAGAAGTCATCATTGCCGAGCCAGACGGCGCCGACGAAGTTGCCTGTGTATCCCACATACCAGGCGTCGCGATTGGACTGTCCCGTGCCCGTCTTGCCGGCCGAGCGGATGCCTTCAAGTGCGGCCCGGCGGCCTGTGCCTGCCTCCGGGACCAGCACAAGCATGCTGTTCATCTCAGAGACCACCTGTTCGCTCAATACCCGCTTGGGCTGAGGGGCATGGCGTCGATGGTCATAGATGACTTCGCCGTTATGGGTGGTGAGCTGGAGGATTCCATGACGGATACCTGTGTAGCCGCCACTCGCAAACACGCTGTAGCCGGTCGCCTGGTCCATGACGGTCATGCCGGAGGTGCCGAGAACCATGGTCTTGTGACCATTGAGCTCTGACTCAACGCCCATGCGCTGGGTAATTTCGACAACCTTATCAATCCCGAGGTGGTCGCGCGCCAGCCGAACGGGAACCGTGTTCAATGAACGGATAAGAGCGTTGCTGAGGGAAACCCTGCCGGCATAGCCGCGCGAATAGTTCTTCGGCGACCAGTTGCCCCACGAAATGGGAGCATCCGAGATCATGTAATCGGGCGTGAGCCCTGCTTCCATGGCAGCGGCAAAGACATAGGGCTTGAAGGAGGAGCCTGCCTGACGGAGTGCCTTGGTTGCACGGTTGAACTGGCTCTTTCCGTAGTCCCGACCACCAACGATGGCGCGGACAGCTCCATCGGTTTCCATGACGACGACTGCACCTTCGGAAGCGTTATACTGCTTCCCGAATTGGCGCAGGTGATATTCGACGGATTCCTCGACCGCTTTCTGCAGGTCCGGGTCGAGTGTCGTATACGCGACCAGCGAATGGGTCGTTCCCTTCGGAACGATCTTCTTGATCTCCTCAAACGCCCAGTCGAGGAAATAGTCAGGCGTATCGCGATCGCCCCGATCAACCGCGCTTGCGGGGTTCAACCGCGCGGTCAGGACCTGCCCCTCGGTCAGGAAGCCCGCCTGGACCATGTTGGAGAGCACCACATTGGCGCGCGCGCGGGCGGCGGGCAGATTGACGTGCGGTGCGTAGCGGGCAGGGGCCTTGAAGAGGCCCGCGATCATGGAGGCTTCGGCGAGCGACAGATCCTGGACGCGCTTGTTGAAATAGAAGTCGGCAGCTGCGGCAATGCCGAAGGTTCCGCCGCCGAGATAGGCTCGATCGAGGTAGAGTTGCAGGATCTCGCGCTTGGTGAGGTTGGCTTCCAGCCATAGCGACAGGAAGGCCTCCTTGATCTTGCGCTCCATGGTCCGGTCGCTGCTCAGGAACAGGTTCTTGGCGAGCTGCTGGGTGAGCGTCGAGCCTCCCTGGACGATGGTACGGGCGCGGATATTTTCCGACATCGCACGGAATAGGCCGATGAAATCAATGCCGTAGTGTTCGAAGAAGCGTCGGTCTTCGGTGGCGAGAACGGCCTTGATGACGTGGTCGGGCATCTCTTCGACAGGAACGGAGTCTCGCTGGATGATGCCACGCTGGCCAATCTCGTTGCCGTAGCGGTCAAGGAAGGTGACCGCGTAGTCGTCCTGGGCGAGCCAGTTGCCTTCCGTTTCCTGAAAGGCCGGAATGGCAAGCGCCAGCATAAGGACGGAGCCGACCGTGCCAAGGGTGAAGCCTTCGCTCGCGAGTTCGAAGAAGCCGCGGCGCCAGCCCGTTACCTTGAAGCGACGGAAGAAGATTGAAATGCTCTCCCAGGCGTCGGCCGCCTTGAAACGCGCTTCATAGAGGGTGGAATCGAGCCATGCGTCGACCGCGAGGAGGTTGATGCTCCACGGTTTCCAGCGTCGCCTGTTTGCTTTTCTATCCATCCCCGCGGCCGCCTGTCTGCATCCTAACACATAGTTGAGGCACGAATTGCTTGCGGCAAGTGAAGGGAGCCACCCCGTGACGAAATTTACCACACGAGTGGCATGAAAAGGAGTGGCAGGGTTACAATGTGGTAAAATATTTGTTCAGGCTGGAGTGGCGCGACGAAGGTGATGAAGCGAAAGATATGTCTTGACCGTGACGGTGATCTGATATAGTTTCTGTAGTGTCCCAGAAGTGGGCATGAAAGTTTGAAGCGCTGCGCATCTTGCCGGCGCTTTTCGTATTTCTGGAGGATGCGGAACCGGCGGGCGAGTTGTCCTGTGTGGCTATCTTGTGCCAGCCGGGAGGGGTTCGCCAGCGGTGCTGGCACTTTGGCGCATAAGACGCCTGAACTTCTTGGGGCTTCCGCAGTTTCTGAGCCCCACACAGCAGAATAGATTTGTTGGTCCAGACAATCGATCCCGGGCATCTGCCTTGGGCAGTTGCCGTTTGGCGCGCGGGCGTAGCCATCCCCTGCGCGATGACGATCAGACCGGCCGCCGATCGACGTTCGACGGGCATTCCAGAAAATCTCGCAATAGGAGGGGGCATGACATCCGGAAAGGCCGGAGGGGCAATGCTGGCTGCCCGCTCGCTGATGGAGGGAGCGCCGCCGGACTTTGAGCTGCTCGCCCTGCTTTCAGGGAGATCAGTCAGTTATTTCGAACGTATCGCAAAGAAGGAAGGCTGGAAGGTTCGGGAAACCAGCCAGGAAAGCCTGGCGGCGTTGGAGACGCGGCTTTCCGCCCTCATTACTGGCATGGTTGTTGAGATCGAGAAGCTGGGGTTTTCGGCGCTTGGCGGGCAATATGACAAGCAGCGCCTGGATGCCCTGACAGCCCTGCTGAAAATCGTCGAGCGCCTCGATGGCGTCGTTCGCGGAACCTGGTACTCAGTAGAAAAAGAAAAAAAAGACGATGAAGAACTGGCCACCGCGCTCGCCCTTGTGGACGCCCGGATCATTGAACTCGCTTGTGAACTCGCTGCCACCATGGGCGGAGAAGTATCTGACGGCGGAGGTGGCCGCGCAGGTATTGGATGAATGGGTGGGGACTTCCCGGCTCGCACAGTATCCGGCAGGGATGGGGCTCCGGGATATCTGGCTCGTTCTTGGCGGCCGTGGGGCGGGAAAGACACGGCTTGGGGCAGAATGGGTAAACGCTCTCGTCAATGGGTTTCGGCCGTTCGCAGATCACAGGTACGGGCGGATTGCGCTGGTAGGCGAGACGCTCAATGACGTGCGGGAAGTGATGGTCGAGGGACCATCGGGGATCCTGAGTACCGCGCGCCGCAACCGGCCGCAGTACGAGCCAAGCCGCAGGCGCCTTGTCTGGGAGAATGGGGCGGTGGCGCAGATCTTTTCAGCGACCGAACCGGACAGCCTGCGTGGGCCGCAGTTTGATGCCGCCTGGAGCGACGAGGTCGCCAAATGGAAGGATGCGGATGCATGTTTCGACATGCTGCAGTTTGGACTGCGGCTCGGGACACGGCCGATACAGATCCTGACGACGACGCCCAGACCTATCGGGTTGGTCCGGCATCTTTTGAGCAGTGAGCGGGTGACCGTGACTCGCATGAAGACTGCCGACAATAGCGGCAATCTTTCCGCGAGCTTCATCGAAGCGGTGGAGCAGCGCTACGGCGGAACGGCGCTAGGGCGGCAGGAACTCGACGGAGAGATCATCGAGGACCGGCAGGGGGCGCTATGGACGAGAGCCCAGATGGATGAAGCGGGTCGGGTGCAGGCTGACTATCACGCCATGCGCCGTATCGTTATCGCGGTCGATCCGCCGGCGAGTAGCCGGAAAAGTTCGGATGCGTGCGGGATCATTGTGGCGGGTATTGATCAGGGGGACGTCGCGTGGGTGCTGCTGGATGCAACCGCGCAGGGGCTCAAGCCTCAGGATTGGGCGAGACAGGTGGTGAGCCTGTACCACAGGTTTGAGGCTGACATGGTTGTAGCCGAGGTAAACCAGGGCGGTGACATGGTCGCCTCGGTTCTGGCGACGGCAGATGCGTCGGTTCCGGTGACGCCAGTGCGGGCGACGCGGGGAAAGTGGACCAGAGCTGAGCCGGTGGCAGCACTCTATGCCCAGGGGCGGGTCCGCCATGCGGGACGCTTTCCAGAGCTGGAAGACGAGATGTGCAATTTCGGTCCAGATGGGCTGTCTGAAGGACACTCTCCGGACCGTGTAGATGCCCTAGTCTGGGCAATCAGCAGTTTGATTTTACGAGGAGATGCAGAACCGAAGATCCGTCATCTGGCGTGATCAGTCGAAGCGTGTGTTGAGAAAACGGGGGGCATTACAGAGAAATTCCACGCCAGAGTTGTCCGAACGGACAACAGAGGTGGTTGCTCTTTATTTGGAAAGGTTCAGCGTAATGTCCAGTGCGTATTGTGTTCAGCCAAACTGTCAACTGATCTTCATGTACAACAAGAAAAATAATGAAGAATTAGATCCGTTTATAAGGGAAGTTTGCAATCTAAACGGCACTAACACGATAACTGATTATAAGCTAGATGGATCACTGTACGAAGAAGAAATAACTTCGAGCATCGTTGCCGAAGATACGGATTTAACACAACGAGACATGTGTCATAGAGATAGTGAAGGAATAAGTGAGAACATAATCCGGTGGTATGTAAGCGTACGTAGCACAAACGAAATAATTTTTACATATGATACTGATATAACAGGCGTGAGATTAGATAAGGAGGGGAAAGTCAGTCTCGGATCCTGTGACTCAGGGCTTTGTGAAACAAAATTAATGTACCATGTTTTACCATCCGAGATAACGGACCCGCGTTACGAGTTAATCCTCGTTGAAACTTGTAAGCGTGAAGATAAGTATTTTGTGCGATATTATACCATGGGCGGAATACCGACCTTTGAATTGGATCCAAGGAAACTAGTCGCGCCAGAAAATGTGCATTTTGTAACGGTAACGATATGTGCTAGCCTAGGCAGCGATCGTAAGAATCTTCTTAGACACTTAGTCTATTGGAACAGAGATCTTATTGGTTATTTCGATACGAATGCACACGGCCAGGTTCAGCCTAATAACACTGTAGGCGGTCGGGTGACTTTGGGACCTTGCGGTGAGACCGACTATTGCCATACACAGCCTATGTATCTTCTGAAGGATAAGAATTTAAAAATAGTATTAAGAAAGGTATGCACGGAATTTGAACAGGAACAAATAGTAACAGTTCAAGATCTTGATGGTAAAACAATATACCACAAAGATGGTAATATGAACTTTGATCTTGATCCCATAGACGGCATCTTGCTGCTACCGGATGACGTTGATGTCGAACAGCAGCTGATGTGTGATGGAACAGTTACGTTCTTCCGGTGGTACGTTAGCATCAAGTCGCATCCGGAATTGAACTACAGCTATGACACAGGGCTTGATGGTGTCACCTCGTATACGCTTGCCGGCGTGCCGAGGGTTGGCAGCTGCGAAGGCGCAGACGATTGCGAGACGCTGGTCTATTCGGCAATCGACGATAGGGCGATCACAAATTACCGAGTTAAGTTCTGCCCTGGCCATGATCCGGTCTATTTCGACTCGGACAACAACGAAGTCCAGTTCAGCGAAATTACGGGGACGGTTGTTCCAGCCGGTGATCTCGACGTCGAACAGCAGGTGATGTGCGACGGGACGACGTCGTTCGTCCGCTGGTACGTCTATGTGAAGAGCAGTCCAGGGCTGAACTTCAGCTATGATACGGGTCTGGATGGCACATCGGCCTATACGCCTGCGGGTGAACCGAAGGTTGGCGGCTGCGACTCCGGCGATGACTGCGAGACAATCGTGGTGTCGGCGATCGACGGCCAGACGATCAGGCCGTATCTGGCGCGCTACTGCAAGGGTGAGGAGGTCGTCTACTACGATCCGGAGACGAACGGGATTGTGACGCCTGCGGGGACGGTTGTTCCAGCCGGTGATCTCGACGTCGAACAGCAGGTGATGTGCGACGGGACGACGTCGTTCGTCCGCTGGTACGTCTATGTGAAGAGCGATCCGTCGCTGAACTTCAGTTACGACACGGACCTAGATGGTGCGAAATATACGGCAGGAGCGGAGGTTAAAGTTGGCGGCTGCGTCGTCGAGGATTGTGAGACGCTGGTTTATTCGGCGATCGAAGGTAAGACGATCACGAATTACCGAGTGAAATTCTGCCCTGGCCAGGATCCGGTCTACTATGGAGTGGACAACAACGAGGTAGAGCCTAGCACGATTACGGGAACGCTCGTTCCTATTGAAGACGTCGATGTCGAACAGCAGACAATGTGCGACATTGAGGAGAGTACCGAAACCAGTACGACTTTCATCCGCTGGCACGTTTATGTGAAGAGCGATCCGAAGCTGAACTTCAGCTACGATACAGACGTGGATGGAAATGAGCATACCCTTCGCGGAACGGCGGAGTTTGGCAACTGCGCTGTCGACGATTGCGAGACGCGGTCTCTCTACAAGTGGGAGGGAGACGAGATCACCCCTATTTTCCAGAAGCGTTGCAGGGGCAAGGAGCCAGTCTATTACGACATCAATGGCGCAAAGACTGACACTCCGCCTGCCACCGCTATGCTACTGTTGCCGGAAGATCTGGATGTATCGCAGCAGTTGATGTGCGATGGAGACCCCGCTGGCCCGTCAACGTTCATTCGTTGGTATGTGACGGTCAGAGGACGCCCATCAGGTATCTACTACGATGGAGATCTTAACGGTGAACCCCTTGTGTCTACACCTGATGCAGAGCGGGTCAACATAGGGGAATGCCCAACGTGTCCAACTGAGAGTACAGAACTCATCTGCGACATTCTTCCTTCGGACGAATACGAGTTCGCTTGGCCCGATGACAAAGATATCGAAGCGGGGGTCCAAAGCGGCAAGCAGCCCATGCCGGCTCTAGATTGGATTGTGACTGGCATAGGGGGGGTCTACCAAAAACAGTTTTTCTTCAGTAAACCGTTTGAAATGACCTTCAGCCAACCTGTTACCGTAGAATACACCCTGCTCCCGTATTCGCTTACCACCGCATCTACTGTCACTGGGGTCAAAGGCAAATTCATCGGAAATACAGGCAGTGCCAGCTTTGACAGTGGGATTGTGGCGTTCTCTGGTGATGGGAAAACTCAGTCAGCAACATTTCGGGAAGACCAAGTAAGTAAAATTTCCCTAACGCCAACGCTAACGACTTACCTGGCCTCACTGAAATTCATCATTGAGAAGGCCCCGGTTCGACTCGATAAAAAGGTAACAGTCACCTGCGATGGAAGAGTGACTGAGAAATTATATACGCCAGACGGCGCTGAATACACGCAAGTCGGCACTTTAGGTGCGTGCAAGTCCTGATCCACTTAGCATGGCTGTCTTTGGGCGGGCAGATAGCATGATTGCAGCGAATTACTGACCTGGTGCTGCCTGCGCGGCGGCATCGGCAGTGCCAGTCATGGAGTTAAAGATGTCCTCTATTGAATGCTTTAATGATGTAGGTTGTGAAACCTTTGTGTTGATGGATCGCGCCATTACAGATGGCGTCGTGGTAGATACCCCGTTCCTGCGGAAGGTATGCACGGACATTGATGGTGTTTCAACTGTCGTCAACCTCGATCTGGATGGAAAAACTGAATATACAGTGAAGGGAGAGGTGCTTCCGCCTGCACCGAAGGTAAATTGCTCTGCTACCGTGATTAGTAGAGAGATGCTCAATTTTCCGGAAGGAAAGAGCAAAGTCAACGACCTGAAAAACGGCGAAGAAAAGTGTGCAGTGCAGTTTTTGCGGCACTATGTCTATGATTGTGAGGGCAAGGTTAATGAAGTATATGACACAGAATTAGATGGATTAACGCCTATATCTGTAGACCCATACGATATTTTGCCTAGTGGCACGAATGGGGTTCCATCAATAACAGCCTGGGAGTGGCCATACGAGGGATTTGAGCAACTTCCGAACAACCCACAAAATAATAAATTCAAGATGAAGGTTGCGCATCCGCAAACCGGTGTCGAAGCGACGATCGATTTTGAAAGCGCAAGGGAGGGCCTCTACGATGCAAGTAAACAATGTAATATCAAAATTCCATCACCAGATTTTCCGAAGGGAAGGCTCACTTTCAGAACCGGCACCATTACTGATGACACATTTGTAGGAGTGGCGGAGAACACAAAATTTACCTTCAAGCCGAATGAATATATCCTAAAGAACATGTCTCTTCTAAGGCTTGAATTTCACGATTTGGATGCCAACGAAGCTGTTGTGGGGCTGACGCCTTGGCCTGGGAACGAGAATATCGTTGACGAACTGACAAACGATAGAAGTACGATTGAAGTTAACGCGGATATCGGTGGCATAAGACCTTACAAGGGAAACAAAAACATTTCAGTGTTGGTGTACTATCCAGCCCCAATCCCTGCTGAGATTTATCACTACTACAACAAAAAGGATACTGGTACGAGCTGCCACTACGCGTCTTTTACCGGCTTTACGCTGGAGAAGGGGTGCTGTTCAGGTGGCTGTGAGGAGTCAGTAGATGTTGGCTGTGAAACATCGCTGCTGATGGACCGGTTGACTAGTGGCGCCATCAAATACTTCATGCGGAAAATATGTACACAGCCGGATGGATCTATTACGACCACCGATACCGAGCTTGATGGTCAGAAATCTTTTCAAGTGACCGGAACTGTCTATCCGGCTTTTCGCCCAGAGCACACCTGTCCCGAACAGCTGACGACGGGGCTCGCGGAAATTAGAAATAGTGGTAACACGCTATACGACCTGGCACTACCGCAAGAAGGCTATGATTTGGTCTCGGTCAAGATTGAAGCCCTTGATGGCGGCGTCACAGTGGAAACAGGAGGGACAGCGGTTGAGCTGCCAGCGAACCGGACGATGTCTTGGGAAGCGCCTGGACCGGGGCAAGTCTTGACACCAGTCAACCTATCTATCCCCAGGAAGCAGGTACCGGCAAATCGTGCATTCGTAACATGGGTTGCCCGTTCTAAAGGAGAAGGCTCCGAGGAGCTTTGCGACGTGTTGCCTCCCGAAGAAGCGGAGTTCGCGGTCATGGATCGCGCGTTGACGAGGATTCTGTCCAATGGCGTGACTGTCACAGTCGACGCGGATTTATCATCCAGTAATTCGTTCGGGTTTCCACTCATGGGTACTTTGAAGGATGCGAGAATCAACCAATACAATCCAGGTATGATCACATTCAGTCAGCCGGTGGACGTCGAAATAGGTCTTCATTTCCTCACACAAATAGACAAGACGCACGCTGCAATAATGCCTCCAAGTCTTCAAATTACATGGTTTGATCCCGAGCAGTGTAAGTGGGACGCAACAAAGCGGATGTTAATAATGGCTACGAAAAGAACCGAGGCCAACGACCCAAACCCAAGTGGGCAACGACCGGCGCCGGCTTTGGCCAAGTTCAAAGGAAATGGCGTTACAGAGCTGCCTTTCAGGGCCACGATGAGTTCACTTCATCTTTCCGAAGGGTTGGAGCTGAGTTTCATGAAGGTGATCTCACAGTCAGGCACCTTCATGTTCAGGCGCTATGCGACATATGACGCCGCTGGTAATCCGACGTGCTATAGAGATGAAACTCCAGATGGCAAGCCTTACCAAGTAAAAGGGACGGTGGGAGATTGCATAGGTAGATCAGGACCAATTGGCGGTTGGTACTAGGAGCCACAGATCGCGGCCCCAAGATACTGATCAGAAAGCTCTATTGTTGCGGAGAACTGCAAGAGTTAGCTGAATAAAGTCACAGATGGGTAGCGTAGTTTTGGCAGCGTTGCCCTTTTTAATTGTTCCAAAAAATCAACCAATCCAGCGCAGCAGGATGACCGAGTGCAAGGCTCGGGGGTTCTGCTGTGTCTGTATACTTGAGAACCAACAGGAGGTATGAATATGGGTTGCAATTGTGGAAAGAAATTTACTGCTCCGTCAACGCCGCTACCGGCTCACATTCTTCAGGACGCTGCCAAGCGCATGAAAGAATCGGCGTCAGTGCCAGCTGGTGGAAACAGT
>Ga0182742_1004811_pt1 | contig 11891 bp, 11 predicted proteins | sample eDN5th37CBELigMG_FD_128880 | JGI IMG/M metagenome (GOLD analysis project Ga0182742, IMG submission 128880) | Enriched Miracle-Growth compost microbial communities from Emeryville, California, USA - eDNA 5th pass 37_C BE-Lig MG (version 2)... ... | reverse complement strand
GGTCCGTGCCTGCGGCAGCATGACCACGGGCGGCAGGCGCGGATGCACCGTAGGGAAGTCCAGGCGCGTCTCCGCCCGGCCCCTGCCATGCAAGGTGATGCCCCGCACCCGCTGCGCCTCCGCCAGCAACGGCGTGGCAGGGCCCAGCCGCTCCAGCACCTCCAGCGTTCGCGCCTGGACTGCGAGCGCCCTGGAATGCCGGCTCGGCTCCACCGCCCGGTCCACCAGCCGGCAGGGGAGGCCACGCTGCCGCAAGGCCAGGGCCAGGGTCAGGCCGGTCGGCCCGGCCCCGATGATGAGGATGGACATGACGCCGTGCTCCGTTTCCCGCCGCGACAGGTTGGGGGCAGGGGCGCCGGGGCGCGGTATCCCGGAAGTACCGATTTGGCATTGGCCTCGCAGGCTTGTGAGGGGCCATGCGCGGCAGATTGCGCGACAAGGTTGCAGATCATCCTGAAGTAGGGGCAGTCATGCCATCCGACCGACGAGGGGCCGCCCCGCGTCCTGGCCCGCAGGTCATTGGCCGTGCGTCCACCGCCCTTTAGTGCGTAGCCTCGTGCAGGATTTTCTTGCGCCGCGGTCCGCAGGCCATGCCTTCGCGCCCCTCCTGGAAGCCATACCAGTGGCGATGCTGCTGCTGGAGCCGGTTGGCTTGGATCTGGTCGCCGGGAACAGCGAGGCGGCGGCAATTCTGACCGTGCCGCAGGACGTGCTCGGTTCCGCCTGGCGGGAGGCACTGGCCATGCCGCCGCATGGCCCGGCGCTGCGGCAGCGCCTCGGGGCCGTCACCTCCTACGCTCAGCCCGAAGTGTTCGATGCGGTGCTGCACCGCCCCGGAAGCCGGCCGCGCGACCTGCTGGTCCGTGCTCGGCATGTCATCCTTGGTGGCCGCAGGCTGCTCTCGGCCGGGCTCGTCGACATCACCCGGCGCCGGCGGGCGGAAAATGCGCTGGCCGCCACCAATGCCCGGCTGGAGATTGCGCTGCGCGGCGCCGATCTCGGCTTCTGGCAGTGGGATATCCGGACCGGGCTGCTGGAGGTATCGGCGCGCTGGGCAGCCATGCTCGGCCTTGAGCCGCCCCTTGCCGGCCTGCGGGTACGGGACTGGGAGGCGCTGGTGCATCCCGCCGACCTGCCCGCGGCCCGCGCCGCGCTCGATGCGCATCTGGCCGGCGTCGCCGACAGCTACGAGGCCGAGTTCCGGATGCGGCACCGGGAGGGGCATTGGATCCGCATCCTGGCGCGCGGCTGCACCACGGAACGGCAGGCGGATGGCCGGTCGGCCGTGGTCATCGGCACGCATCTCGACATCACGGCCCGGCACGCGGCGGAGGAAGCCCGCGCTGCGAGTGAGCGGGAGGCCCGGCGCAGCCTCACCAAGCTTGAGACCATCTATCGCACCGCGCCACTCGGCCTCGGGCAGTTGGACCGCGACTTCCGCTTCGTCCGCGTCAACGAGGCGCTGGCCGAGATGAACGGCTTGCCGGTCGAGGCGCATATCGGCCGCTCCGTCTGGGAGCTGGTGCCGGATCTCCGCGCCGCCGTGGAACCCCTGCTGCAACGGGTCATCGAAACCGGCGAGCCCATCACCGGAGTCGAACTCAGCGGCGAGACGCCGAAGGCCCCCGGAGTGCGGCGCGAATGGATCGAGCAACTCTATCCGGTGCGCGATCCGGAGAGCGGCAAGGTGATCGGCGTCGGCCTGGTCTGCGAGGAGGTGACCGAGCGCAAGCGGGCCGAGCGGGCGCGGGAGCTGCTGCTGCGCGAACTGGACCACCGGGTAAAGAACCTGTTCGCCATCATCACCGGCCTGGTCACCTTCACCGCCCGCGATGCGGGAACCCCGCAGGAGATGCGGACCCGGCTGCTTGGTCGCATCGGCGCCCTGGCGCGCGGCCATGACCTGGTTCGGCCGGCGCTGACGGGCGGCGCCGTGGAGCGGGCGGGACTGTTGCTGCAACTGCTGGAGGCGCTGCTGGAGCCCTTCCGCTCCGCCCATGGCCAGCCGGAACGCCTGTGCCTGGCCGGCCCGCCGGTGCCGCTCGGCCGGACCGGCGGGCCGCCGCTGGCCCTGATCCTGCACGAGCTGGCGACCAATGCCGCCCGGCATGGCGCGCTCTCCCGCTGCGGCGGGCGGATCAGCGTGCGGTGGCACCTGCTGCCGCCGGAGGATACCGCAGCAGGGACCGGGCCCTGCCTGCTGCTCCGCTGGCAGGAGCAGGGCGGGCCTGCGGCGGCCGCGCCGTCTGGCACCGGCTTCGGGCACCGGCTGGTGGTGCAAAGCTGCGCCCAGCTCGGCGGGACGGCGCGATTCGACTGGGGACCCAAGGGGCTGACGGTGGAGTTGCGGCTGCCGCTGGAGCGCCTGGCGCGCTGAAGCGGCCCGGTCGGCGGAGGGCCGGATGGCCCGGAGCCGTGGAGCGGCCCGCCCAACAGGCAAGGCGGGCGCCGGTCAGCGCCAGCGGCGGTGCATCCAGAGCCACTGGCCGGGATGCTCCCGCACCCAGCCCTCGACGATGCGGTTGATCAGCGCCGTCGCGGCCTCGACATCCACGCGGCCCTGGGCGTCGCGGGGCAGGGCGATGGCCTCGGTCAGCTCCAGGCGGAAGCCACCGCCCGGCAGGCGGATGGCGCGGGCGCCGTGCACCGGGCAGTCGAAGCGCCGGGCCAAACGGGCCAGCAGGGGGTTGCTGGATGCCGGGCGGCCGAGGAAGTCCAGGCGCGGGCCGCGGCCGAAGCGCTGATCCACCAGCATGCCGACATGCTTGCCCGCATCCAGTGCCTCCGCCATGCGAATGGGCGCGGTAAGGCCGGCCGGGATCAGCTCCCCCATGCTGTCCTGGCGCAGCGCCAGGATGTCGCGCGCCACCGCGGCGTTGTTCGGCCGGCGGTAGAGCACGGCAGCGGCAAGCCCGTGCCGGGCCGCGGCGATGGCGGGCAATTCCCAATTGGCCAGATGCGCGGCGAAGATCAGCGCCGGCTTGCCGTCATCCCGCAATTCCTCGAAGCGGGCGATCACCTCCGGCGATGCCTTGATGCGACCTGCCTCCGGCCGGTTGAGATCCAGGTCCCAGATCCGGTCCATGTGTACGTATTCGCAGGCGGTGCGGCCGAGATTGTCCCATGCTTCGCGCGCGATGCGGCGGTGTTCGGCAGGCGGCAGGTCGGGGAAGGCATGGCGGATATTGTCCAGTGCCACCCGATGCACCGGCAGCAGCGGGCCGAGATTGCGCGCGACGAAGCCGCCAAGCGCCGCTGCGCGGTCCGGCCCCAGGGCGCGCAGCAGGCTGAAGGCGCCGCGCACCAGTGCCGCGACCAGGGCATCCGCAAGCCGGCGCAGCATGGCCTAGAGCGTCACCACGATCTTGCCGAAGACCTGCCGCGACTCCAGCCGGCGCAGCGCCACTTCGAAGCCGTCCAGCGGCGTTACGGTGTCCAGCACGGGACGCAGGCCGCCTGCCATCTTCGCCAGCCCGTCCGCCACATTGCGCAGCGAGGCGCCGAAACTGCCGATGATGCGGAGCTGCCGCTGGAACAGCATCATCAGATTGGTCTCCGCCGAGACGCCGCTGGTGCTGCCGCAGGTCACCAGCCGCCCGCCCGTACGGAGGGAGAGCAGAGATCCGGCCCAGGTAGTGGCGCCGACATGCTCGAACACCACATCCACGCCGCGCTTGCCGGTGACTCGGCGGGCTACGCTCTCGAAGCGATCGGTCGTGTAGTTCACCACATGGTCGGCGCCGAGTTCGCGCATGCGCGCGCATTTCTCATCCGATCCGGCGGTGGCGATGACGGTGCAGCCGATCGCCTTGGCAAGCCGGATCGCGGCCGTGCCGATGCCGGAGCCGCCAGCCTGGATCAGGATGGTCTCGCCCGGCTCCAGCTTCGCATTGTCGAACAGCATGTGCTCGACGGTTGCGAAGGTGATGGCGGCGCAGGCCGCGTCCTCCAGCGCCACGCCCTCGGGCACCGGCACGGCCAGCCGCGCCCGGACATTCACCAATTCCTGCGCGAAGCCGTCCAGGTGGAAGCCCAGGATGCCGGTGACATTCTCGCAGAGATTGTCACGGCCCTCGCGGCAGGCGCGGCAATGCCCACAGGTGAGCGCGCCATAGGGCACAGCGCGCTGGCCGAGGCGCCAGCCCGCGACGCCGGAGCCGATGGCGATGACCTCGCCCACCGCCTCCGCGCCCACCACCAGCGGCAGCTTGCGCCTGGCGAAGGCCATGCCGCGCCAGCCCCAGACATCGATATGGTTCAGCGCGACGGCGCGGATGCGGAGCTGCAATTCGCCCGGACCGGGCGGCGACGGCGGCGGGAGTTCGGCCAGCCGGGTATCGCGGTCACCGAGAAGCTGGAGGGCACGCATCGCGGTCAGGCCGGCTCCGCGCCGAGGACCAGGCAGACATTCTGCCCGCCGAAGCCGAAGGAATTGGACAGCACCCGCATCACCCTGGCGTCGCGCGCGACATTCGGCACCACATCCAGCGGGATGGCGGGATCGGGCGTCTCGTAATTGATGGTAGGCGGCAGGCGCTGGTCGCGGATGGTCAGCAGGCTGAACACCGCCTCGATCGCCCCGGCGGCGGAGAGGCTGTGGCCGATCATGGACTTGTTGGAGGAGATCGGCGGCGGCTGCTCGCCGAAGACGGCGAGCATTCCCAGCGCCTCCATCCTGTCATTCTCCGGCGTGCTGGTGCCATGGGCGTTCACGTAATCGATCTGCCCCGGCTCCAGCCCCCCATCGGCGATGGCCGCGCGCATGGCGCCGATGATGGCGCTGCCATCCGGGTTGCTGCGGGTGCGGTGGAAGCTGTCGGCGCGCTCGCCGCAGCCCAGCACCAGGCCGAGCACCTTTGCGCCGCGCGCGCGTGCGCTGTCCAGGCTCTCCAGCACCAGGGCCGCCCCGCCTTCGGCGATGACGAAGCCGTCGCGTGTCTTGTCGAAGGGGCGGGATGCCTTGGCGGGCTCCTCGTTGCGCGTGGACAGGGCCGAGAGCAGGGAGAAGCGGATCAGCGTTTCCGCCGAAAGGCTGCCCTCCGCGCCGATGCAGAGCGCCGCCTCCGCCTCGCCCCGCTGGATCGCCTCGACGCCCAGTTGGATGGCGGAGCCGCCGGTGGCGCAGGCGGTGGAGAGCGAGATCGGTGCGCCGCGTGTGCCGAAGCGGCCGGCGAGCCTGGCGCCGACCCCGGCGAAGAGGAAGCTCTCGAACAGCTCCGGCCGGCGCCCCGCCGCCTCGATCATGGCGGGGTAGCGGCCCTCGCCGGCGCGGCGGGCGAATTCCAGGCGGTTCGGCCACTCCACCTCGATCGGCGGCATGCCGAGGAAGAGCGGCCCCGGAAAGCATCCCTTCCCGCCGATGCCGGCGCCGGCCAGTGCCTCCTCGGCTGCAAGCATGGCGTAGCGCTCGACCCGCGCGGGGGAGGAGAGGGGTTCCCCCCTCTGGTCCTCCGGCAGTTCCACGCAGCCGGCGATGCCCGTCTTGATATGCCCGGTCGGGAAGCGGGCGATGCGGCGGATGCCGGAGCGGCCGGCGAGCAGACCGGCCCAGCTCTCGGCCACGCCGAAGCCGAGCGGCGTTACCATCCCCATGCCCGTGACCGCGATCAGCGGCCGCCCAAGATGATCGCGAGTCGCGCTCATGCGGCGCCTCCGACCGGCTCCACCAGGGCCAGCGCCTCGCCGCGCCAGAGGCCGAAGCCGGTGACCAGGATCTGCGGCGGTGCGCTCTCCTGCCCCAGTGCCAGGGCGGCGAGGGCGAGGTTGGCGGGGAAGGCGGCTTCCACTGCATGGCCGATCAGGTCCGCCGTGTGCCGCACCGGGCCCTGGGCCGGGCCGGCATCCCGTAGATCGGCCAGGAAGCCGCGCTCTTCCGCCAGCGGCTCCGCGACGCCGCTGGCGCCGGAGATCACCGCATAGCCGTCCCGCAGCAGCGGGCGGATGCGGTCGGCGAGCGCGTTGGCGGAGGCGCGGACCGTGTCCTCCCCCCGCCGCCGCGCCGCGCCGGTGGCAAGCGCGGTGATGCGCGCCAGCCCGCGGGCGCCGCGCGCCCTGGCATGGGATTCCGTCTCCAGCACCAGGAAGGCGCCGGCGGTGCCGAGGACGGCGCCGCCGCCCCGCTCCATCCGCTCGGCCATGGGCGCCCAGGCGCCGCGCCAGAGCGCGCCGCCCATGGAGTAGAGCAACAGCATGTCCCAGCGTCCGGCGAGATAGGCGCCGCCAACCAGGGCGATCCCGCCTCGCCCTTCCGCCAGCCGTGCCGCCGCGATCCGCACCGCATCGGCCGCCGCCTGCTCCTCTCCCATGAAGGTGCGGGAGGAGCCGGTGACGCCATGCACCACGGAGATGTTGCCGGCCAGCAGGTTCGGCAGTTGCGCCAGGAAGAGGGTCGGCCGCAGCCCGTTCGCCAGCCGCTGGTTCAGCAGCGGCGCTGCCTCGGCCGGGGGCAAGGGGGCAAGGTCCGCCGCGATCGCCTCGTCCAGCCGGGGGTCGCGCTCCCCGCCGCCGGCGGCGACCATCAGATGCATGTTGGAGACGAGATCCCGCGCCCCGGCATCGTCGATGGCCAGCCCGGCGGCATAGGTGCCGAGGCGCTGCCACGCTTCCATCTGCCGCTGGTCGCTCCGCTTCGGGATCTGCCGCTCGATCTCCAGCGCCGGGAGGGGATGCACCGGGAAGGGGGTGAAGCCCGTCTTGTCCAGCACGGGCCTCGCCGCCGGCTCCGAGAGGGCGGCCAGATGCGGCGCCGCGCCCTCGCCGAGCGAGGAAGCAAGACCGATGCCGGTGATCCAGACGGGCTCGGTCATGCCGGGACCGCTCCGGTGAGGCCGATGCGCGCCGCCTGGGCGCGCAACGTGGCCTCCAGCTCCGGCGCCGGGAAGGGCAGGGTGCGCAGGGTCAGTTCGGCATCGCAGATGCGCTTGCCGTCCGCGCTGACGCGGCCGGCGGTGATCGCGTAGCCGGAACCGTCATGCACCAATGTCGCCTCGATCGTCAGCAGCGTGCCGGGGGTGACCCAGCTCCGCAGCTTTGCCTCCCGCACCGCGGCCAGGAAGGGCATGCGGGTGAAATTGTTGCGCGCCATCAGCAGGTAGCCGGAGGCCTGCGCCATGGTCTCCACCAGCAGCACGCCGGGGACGAGCGGGTGGCCGGGGAAATGTCCCTCGAAGACCGGGCTTTGCTCCGGCACCGTGGCCTCGGCCGTCAGGGTTTCCGGGGCGACCGCGACGACGCGGTCGATCATCTGGAAATATTCGAGGCGCACGGCAGCAGCATCAGGCGCTGGCGGGCTTTGCCGCCACCAGTTCCTCGATGCGCGCCGCCAGGTTCTTCATGACGAAATATTGCTCGGCGGGCGTCTGGCCGGAATTGACCTCCTGCGTCCAGGCCTCGACCGGGACCTTGATGCCGAAGGCCTTGTCGATGGCGAAGACGATGTCGAGGAAGTCGAGGCTGTCTATCCCCAGATCCTCAATGACATGGCTGTCGGGCGTGATCTTCTCGCGCGGGACGTCGGACGTCTCCGCAATGATGTCGGCGATGCGGTCGAACGCCGAGGCCATAGGGGATTCTCCGGGACAGGCGGGGTAAGCAGTCAGGGTCTTTGGCGCGATTGGGCCAGCTTGGCAAGCACCGGGCCGGCCCGGCAGCCTCCGCTCGCCCCGCTTTCCGGGCCAGCGGCGTGATCCCGGGCTGCCGAAGGAGGAAGTGTCGAGCGAGCGGCAGAGCCGCTTCCGGGCCTTCGCTCTCGCTTCGCGCGCTATGTCGTGCTTCTGCTCACGCTACAGGGGGGCGGAGTAGGGGCGGCCGGACTCGAACCGGCAAGACCTTACGGTCGGGGCATTTTGAGTGCCCTGCGTCAACCAATTCCGCCACGCCCCCATGGGGGAACAAAGGGATAAGGCCGGCGCCGGCCTGGCGCAAGCGCTCCGCCCAGCGCTTCAGCCGCCCGGCCCCTCCGCCGCGGCTGGGCATGCTGGCCGGGAACGGCGCGGGTGACATGCGCGCCGAAGGTGCCGCCCGTCGCCTCCCGGATGTCCGGCTCGCGACAGGCGAAGAAGGGGGCGGGCCGGGGCCAGGCGCCGCCAGGTGCTCTCTTTCCCGAATTCGTGAAGCGGCTTTCAAGATTCCGTTTTTCGTATACTGTACTTTTGAGATTGTCTCCCGCGGTCCCTGCCTGCCCCCCGATCCCGAAGGGAAGCCTCGCATGCGGGAAGGATCCTGCCAGCCCTGGCCTGCGCCAATACGGGCGCTGGCCATTTCCTTCGCCTGGATGCTTTTCGTGCAGTTCCTGTGTGTGGTGCTGTGGAACACCGGCTGGCTGAGCCGCCAGGCGGCGCCGACGCACTGGCTGGTGGTGGGCGTGCTGCCCCCGGCCCTGGCCCTCTGGCGGACGGAGCGGCCGGATTCCGCCTGAGGCGGACGGCTCTCTTGCCCGAGAGGCAATTTTCCACCACAATTTTGTCATAATGACTGTTGGAGCGGCTCAAACGAAACTAGTGTCCCGCCGCATGGCCGGGACCCTCACCCTTCCGCCGCCCCCCCTGCTGCCCGGCCTGGGTCCGTTCGGGGATGCGGCGCTCTTCCTGGATTTCGACGGCACGCTGGTCGAGATCGCGCCGCGGCCGGATGCCGTCCATGTCCCACCGGACCTGCCGGGCCTGCTGCTGCGGCTGTCCGAGGGGCTGGACGGCGCGCTGGCCGTGGTCAGCGGGAGGCCGCTGCGCGACCTGGACCACTTCCTGCCGGTGCCCATCGCCAAGGCCGGGGACCACGGCGCCGCCCTGCGCCCGGATCCCGACCGGCCACCCGAGATTCCGCACCTGCCGCACCCCCCCGTCTCCTGGCGCGCCCGCGCCGTGGCGCTGGTGGAGAAGCATCCCGGCGCGCTGATCGAGGACAAGGAGCACGGCTTCGTCCTGCACTACCGCCAGGCGCCGGAGGCCGGGCCGGAGGCGGAGGCGCTGCTGCGCTCCCTGGTGGCGGAGGATCCTCTGGCCTTCACCCTGCTGGAGGCCCGCATGGCCTGGGAGGTACGGCCGCGCGGCGCCTCCAAGGCGACCGCGGTGCGGGCGCTGATGGCCCGCGCGCCCTTCGCGGGCCGCCGCCCGCTCTTCATCGGCGATGACGTGACGGATGAGGAGGGGATGGCGGCCGCCCGCAATTTCGGCGGCGAGGGGCTGCGTCTGCAGGACGCCTTCGGCGGCCCGGCGGCGCTGCGGGACTGGCTGGCGCGAGCCCTGCTGCCATGAACCGTCTGGTGATCGTCGCCAACCGCGTCCCCAATCCATCGGAGCGCGGTGCCACCGCCGGCGGCCTGGCCGTAGCCCTGAAGGACGCCGTGGCCCGCCGTGACGCCCTCTGGTTCGGCTGGAGCGGCCATACCGCCGAGCAGACGGCGGAACAGCCCACGGAAACCCGCAAGGGGCGGCTGACCTATGCCACGCTCGATCTGGGGCGGGAGGACTACCGCCGCTACTATCAGGGCTTCGCCAATGCGACGCTCTGGCCGACCCTGCATTACCGGCTGGGCCTCTCCCAGTTCAGCCGCGAGGACTATGCCGGCTACCGCAAGGTGAACGGCGCCTTCGCCGCGGCGCTGGCGCCGCTGCTGCGGCCGGACGACCTGGTCTGGGTGCAGGACTTCCACCTCTTTCCCCTGGGCGCGAAACTGCGCCGGCGCGGCTGCCGCCAGCGGCTCGGCTTCTTCCTGCACGTGCCCTTCCCGCCGCATGCCCTGTTCACCGCCCTGCCGCGCGCCGGCGAATTGCTCGCCGATCTCGATGCCTATGATGTCATCGGCGTGCAGACCGAGGATGATGCCGCCAATCTCCGCGGCGCGCTGATCGCGGAGGGCATGCCGGAGGCCGCCGCCCGGGTCGGTGCCTTTCCCATCGGCATCGATGCCGATGCCTTCACCCGCATCGCGGTGAAGTCGGCGGCAGGGGCGGAGGCGCGACGGCTGCAGCAAAGCCTCGCCGGCCGGGCGCTGGTCCTCGGCGTGGACCGGCTGGATTACACCAAGGGGCTGCCGCAGCGCTTCAACGGCTATGGCCAGCTCCTCGGGCGCTATCCGCGGCACCGCTCCCACGTCACCTATCTGCAGGTGGCGCCTGTCTCCCGCGGCGATGTCGCGCAGTACCGGGCCCTGCGGCGGGAGCTGGACGAATGGGTGGGCCGCATCAACGGCCAGTATGCCGAACCCGCCTGGACGCCGCTGCAATACATCACCCGCGCCGTCTCCCGGACCAATATCGCCGGATTCATGCGCATCGCCCGCGTCGGGCTGGTAACGCCGCTGCGCGACGGCATGAACCTGGTGGCGAAGGAATACGTGGCGGCGCAGGATCCGGAGGATCCGGGCGTGCTGGTGCTGTCCCGCTTCGCCGGCTCGGCGCCGCAGCTTGCCGGGGCGCTGCTGGTCAACCCCCTCGACCCGGACGACATCGCGGAGCGGCTGGACGAGGCCCTGACCATGCCACGGGAGGAACGCATCGCCCGCTGGCGGCCGATGGACCAGGAAGTGCGGGAAGGCAGCGCCAAGGCTTGGTGCCGCAGCTTCCTCTATGCGCTGGAGGGCGCCACGGAACTGGCGTGACGCCCCTGCATGCCGGTCAGGTCATCGGCACCGCGATATGGGTGCGGTAGCCGGCATGTCGTTCCTGCAGGCGGTCGTACCAGGCGCGCAGGTTGGTCAGCTCCGCCCGCTGGATCGGCAGGGCGAACCAGCGATGCAGATAGGGGCCGAGGCAGATATCGGCCAGGGAGAAGTCGCCCGCCACGTAGTCCTTCCCGGCCAATTGCCGGTCGAGGATGCTCCACAGCGCCTCGGCCTCGTCGCGCGCCTTCGCCGCGGCGGCGTAGTCGCGCTCCGGCTCCGGGATGCGGACATAGGTGAAGAAGATGGTGGTCATCGGCGCGTTCAGGCTGGCCAGTTGCCAGTCCATCCAGCGTTCCACATCGGCCCGCGCCTTGGGCGCCTGCGGGTGCAGCGGGCTGCCCGGGGCGCGGGTGGCGACCAGGTAGCGCAGGATCGAATTGCTCTCCCACAGGGTGAAGCCGTCCGGCTCCTCGATGGTCGGCACCCGGCTGTTGGGGTTCATCGCCAAATAGAAGGGCTCCCTGGTCCGGCCGAACTCGCCGCCGACATCGATTCGCTCATGGGGGATGCCGAGCTCCTCGCAGAGCCACAGCACCTTCATGACATTGCTCGAATTGGCACGCCCCCAGATCTTCAGCATCGCGGTCCCTCCCTGCATCGGCGATACGGGCCGGCACCGCGGCGGCGCACAGGGCCCGACCCGGCTGATAGCAGCCGGCAGGATGCGGGCCAACGCTCCGGCCCCACCTTCCGATACCTGCGGTGGCAGCATGCGTCCTGTTGCTGTCGGCGACGTTGCAGCCCGTGCTTGCTGCCTGCACCATGACGGGGCGAGCCGTCCACTTGACCTGTATCAAGGCCATGTTCCGCCGGTCAGGTAAGTGGTCCAAGACGCACGAAGAATGATCGGAGAGATGCGATGAAAGCCCGGGAACTGATGTCCACCACGCTCAGGGTCGTGCAGCCGGAGATGCCGGTGGCCGCCCTGGCCGAGTTGCTGTCCTCGCACGGCATCTCGGCGGTGCCGGTGGTGGACAAGGACGGCACGCCTCTCGGCATCGTGACCGAGGGCGACCTGATCCGCCGCCTCGCCGACGAACCGCCCGGCCCGCTCGGCTGGTTCTTCGGCCAGTTCCGCAGCCCGGAGCGGCTGGCCACGCGCTTCATGAAGGCGCATGGCGCCACCGCGCGCGACGTGATGACCACCGAACTCGTCACGGTGGATGAGGATGCCACGGCCGAGGATATCGCCCGGCTGATGGAGCAGCACCGGATCAAGCGCGTGCCGGTC
>Ga0182742_1004810_pt1 | contig 11891 bp, 8 predicted proteins | sample eDN5th37CBELigMG_FD_128880 | JGI IMG/M metagenome (GOLD analysis project Ga0182742, IMG submission 128880) | Enriched Miracle-Growth compost microbial communities from Emeryville, California, USA - eDNA 5th pass 37_C BE-Lig MG (version 2)... ... | reverse complement strand
CGCTCGAAATCGTCGAGGACGGCGCGGTGATCACGACCTGGTCCTATGCCGATGTGCGGCGCGCCGACGGCCGCAAGGCGCTCCGCCTGATGTGCGTCAGTGCGCTGCCGCTGGCGCGGATCGAAATATCCGATCTCGAGAGCGCCGCGCAGCTCGCTTCCCGCTTCCCGAAACTCGATTCCGGGCGGGGCGGCGCGCAGACGGGACGGATTGTCGGCTGGTCGCTCGCCGCGGCGGCCTCGATCGTGCTGGTTACGATCTACGGCATTCCGCTCATCGCCGATCGGCTGGCGCCGCTCGTGCCCTATGCCGTGGAGAAGCGGATCGGCGAAGCCGTGGACCGTCAGGCGCGCACGATTTTCGGTGGACAGAATTGCACCCGCCCCGAGGGGCAGGCGGCTTTCGACAAGATGATGACCCGGCTGAAGGACGCGGGCGGTTTCGACGCGCCGCTCGAGGCGCATGTGCTCTCGTCGAATATCGCCAATGCCTATGCGCTGCCGGGCGGCAAGGTGTACCTGCTGGACGGGCTTTTGCAGCGGGCGAAGAGCGTCGACGAGGTCGCCGGCGTGATGGCCCACGAGCTCGGCCATGCGCAGAACCGCGACGGCCTGCGCAAGATCATCCAGACCGGCGGGTCCTCGTTCCTGATCGGCCTCCTGTTCGGCGACGTCTCCGGCGGTGGCGCCGTGCTGCTGGCCGCACGCATGATGGTGGACGCCTCCTATTCGCGCGACGCCGAAAGCCGCGCCGACGATTTCACCATCAAGGCGATGCACGGGCTCGGCCGCTCGCCGCGGCCGATGGGCGAGTTCCTGGTGCGGATCACCGGCGGCGGCCGGATCTCGACCGTGATCGACAGCCACCCGCTCAGCGCCGACCGGCTCGACCGGATGAAGGGGCAGGACCGCGGCGAGACCGGCGCGCCGATCCTGACCGAGCAGGAATGGCAGGCGCTGAAGGCGATCTGCGCTGACGTGAAGAAGGACGCCGGCAAGGGCGGCGCGCGGTTCATTGACCGCAAGACTTGACCGGAAGACGTAGGGCTTCTGCGGAACGCCCCGCGGACTGCCGGGACAGCGCATCGTTGCTTGCGCGCGCGCGGGATCGCGGCTATCTGAGGGGCACGACGCTCCCTTCGTCTAGCGGTTAGGACGCGGCCCTCTCAAGGCTGAAACAGGGGTTCGATTCCCCTAGGGAGCGCCAGCCGCTGTTCTTCCATGTTGATTTCCTTTCCTTTTTTGCCTTCTTTCCCAAACTCGAAAAACCGGTTTGGGGAGAGATTTCGTTCCGCCGCTGCTCGAGTTTGATGACCGCGTCTTCCGCGAGCCTGATTTGATCTGCCTCCTCGATGTCACGCTCGGCCTCTGACAGGGTCGTATGTCCGAGGATCGCCATGACCTTTTTCGTCGTCGCGCCTGCCTCCGCCAGCCGACGGCCTGCGGCCTTGCGTAAGCCATGCGGTGACAATCAAGAAGGTAGTCCAGCTGCCGCGATCGCTTGCCGCAGCCACTGGCTAAAGCCGTCGACCGTGAACGGCTTCCCGTATGCTGCCACGAGAATTGACACATGCTTTCGTTTAGCAGCGGCCAGCGCTTCGAGCGTGTCGGTGTGGAGGTATAATCAAGGGCCGGCCAGTTTTTTGTTGATCCACGTGGATCTTGCCTTCGGGCGTCACGTGCGACCAGGTCATACGGACGACGTCAGATCGGCGTTGACCAGTGCCAAGAAATAGCTCGAAGGCCAGGCGCTGGAGCGAGCCGATCGGCCAACGGCGCCGGAACACCTCGATTTCGGACTCGGTCCAAGCACGAATTCGCCTGATCTTGGGTCGCTTGATGCCGGCGGAAGGATCGACCTTCAGCAGCTCAATGTTGATCGCATGCCGGATCAAAATTCGCAGCTTCTTGAGGGTGTCCAGCGCGGCACCAGGTCGATCTGCATAAGCTTCTAGCAGCTTGATGATACGCGTCAGCTTCTAGCGGCTTGATGATACGCGTTCGGGTTAGTCCCGCCACCTCCCGATGATTGTGGTCGTTTCGAATGATTTTTAACCGCGTGCATAACCTGCCTTCTTGTTTGTCGAAGGTTCGTGAACTCCGCGTTTCTCATATACGATGCGATCAACCACGAGATCGTGCCTGGTCCTGCCGCGCTGGTGTCGGCCGCGCAACCGGTGCATCCCGATCAGCAGCGAACGATACGCGGCCGCAAATTCTTCGCTGCGTGGGTCGTCCGCCAGGCGAAAGCGCGCTCCCTTTCCCTTGCGGAAGTAAAGGTAGGTGCGCCCTTTGACGTGATTGCGCTCTACAAATAGGGGGAGCCACGCGCCATCGATGTCGCTCCAAGTGTCGCCACCCGTCACTCGCATGACTGGAAGCCGGCCTTGGTGCATCGCGGATGCAGCGCATGATGTCAGCTTCAGTTGCAATCGTAGGACGCCGCGACATAATTCCGAAGGTGCAGCGAGCTGTTTTGACAAGGCCTGAGTTGGCAATATAACTCTGCATAACTCTGCATACTCTGCCGCCCTATCAGCCAGAAGTGACACAAATGAATACAGTGATTTCTCCGCAATCCCATATACCGAGCAAGGTGACGCTTCCGGAGCATCGCGACGCCTATTACGGCGGCAAGTGGCACGCGCCGGAGAGCGGACGCTATGTTGATACCATCAATCCGGGCACCGGTGAATCGCTCGGCAAGGTCGCGGAATGCGGTGAATCCGACATGGATGCCGCGATTGCGTCGGCCAAGGCGGCCTTCTGCGAATGGCGACGCATGCCGCCGCTTGAGCGGGCGCGCATCCTCAAGCGCGTCGCTCAGGTCCTGCGTGAGAATGCGGGCGAGCTGGCGATGATCGATTCTGCCGTTTGCGGCAATCCGGTCAAAGAAATGCTGGCCGATGCGCAAATCGCCGCAGCTCAGATGGAATTCTTCGCCGGTCTGGTCACCGAGGTGAAAGGCTCATCTATTCCGATGGGGCCGGATGTCGTCAACTTCTCCGTGCGCGAGCCCCGCGGCGTCGTCGGACGCATCATTCCGTTCAATCATCCCTTCATGTTTTGCGCCGGAAAGTCTGCCGCAGCCCTCGCCACCGGCAACACCGTTGTGGTGAAGCCGCCGGAGCAGGCGCCGCTGTCGTCCTTGCGGCTTGCCGAATTGTGTGACGGCCTGTTTCCGCCGGGCGTTTTCAACGTCGTTCCGGGCGGACGCGAGGCCGGCGCCCGCCTGTCTGCGCACCAGGACATCGCCATGGTGGCGCTGGTCGGCAGCGTGCCGACCGGACGCGCGGTGATGAAAGCCGCGGCGGAGACCGTGAAGCCGGTGCTGCTCGAGCTCGGCGGCAAAAATGCGCTGATCGCCTTTGCGGATGCCGATCCCGATGACGTCGCAGGTGGCGTAGTCGGCGGCATGAACTTCACCTGGTGCGGTCAATCCTGCGGATCGACGAGTCGCGCCTTCGTGCATGAGAAGATTTATGACGCGGTCTTGGAGAAGGTGAAAGAGAAAGCCGCCTATTACAGACCGGGCATTCCGACTGATCCAGCGACCACCATGGGCGCGATCGTGTCGAAAGTGCAATACGAGCGCGTGCTGTCGTATCTCGAATCCGCAAAGCGCGACGGAGCCCGACTCATCCATGGCGGGAAGCGGCCAACCGATCCCAAGCTCGCCAACGGCTTTTTCGTCGAGCCGAGCATCTATGCCGATTGCACCATGGATATGCGGATCGCGAGAGAGGAGATTTTCGGTCCAGTGCTCGCCATTTTCAAATGGTCAGATGAAAAAGCAATGCTCGATGCGGTGAATGGGGTCGAGTACGGCCTGACCTGCTCGATTTGGACCAACGATCTCTCAGCCGCGCACCGGACGGCAATGGATGTTGAAGCCGGCTTCATCTGGGTCAACGAGGTCTCCAAGCACTTTCTCGGCGCGCCGTTCGGCGGCTTTAAGCAATCCGGCATTGGACGAGAGGAGTGCATTGAAGAGATGTTCGCTTTCACACAAGAAAAGAACATCCACGTCAAACTGAAAGCGCGGGGATCATAAGAAGCTGACGCCGCTGCCCGACCGGCCTGATCGATCCGGGGAAGCGATCCCGGCATCGTGCTGGTGCACTTGGGTCCCTACGGCAGAAGCCGTTGCAGAGCCAAGGGGATGCGCGCCCTCGGTATGTGGCGCATCCGACGCGCCACCAGTCTGAATTCCCAGCCCAAGCGATTCCGATGGGTTGCCCGGGCTGCGGGTCGCCGCTTTTGAAGCGCCGGCCTAGATTACTAAGGACCCCGGATCGGACAGGAGGCGCGGTCCTGACCGGCGCGCCCCCGCGTCACCAAACGCACTGCGGTCTAAGCTGCCGTCCGCTCAACCTGATTGATCGGGCTGCGATCAATTTCGACGCGGCCATGTCCAAGCTTGAACAGGGAGCCGAAGTCGCGCGTGATGATATCCGTGGGTAGCCCGGCCAGATTCAACAGCTCCCACAGCGAGACCTGATTGCTCGATAGAACCGGTTTCCCGAGATCCTGTTCCAGTCGCGGCAGGATTTCGAGCGTCCGCAAACCCATACAGCTCAGGAACAGGATGTCGGCATTCGGCCGATCCTGACTCTTGGCAAATGAATAGAATGTTTCGGGGTGCAGTTCACAGACGTCAAACCCGGTGAGACCCAGGCCGGCCTCGTTGACGACCTGGAAGCCGCTGCCTTCGAAGAAGTCCTTCTCCTTTTTATTGACCCAGTCCTGATAGGGCGTGGCCATTGCGATCTTCTTGGCGCCGACGGCACGGAAAGCTTTGACGGCCGCCGTTGACGTGGTCGAGCAAGGCACGTTGCATTGCTCGCGCAAAATGGAAATCACTTTCTGGTCGTAGCCCAGCCCGCCATAGAAACTGCCGCTCGTGCAGGCAAACATCAAAGCGGTGACATGCGCATGTGAAAGCATGCGGGCGCCGCTTGGTACGTCCGCAAGCATGCCCTCGTATTGCTCCGGCGTGGTTGCGCTGAATTCCATCCGGGTGAAGTGCGCGCTCACGCCGTCCGGCAGACAACGGAAGAACTCCGACTCCGTCGTTCCGTTGACCGAAGGAATGATGATGCCGAGCCTTGCTCTCCAACCGATCATTGCGAGTCCTCCATATAAAGTTCGATTATCGCCCAAGCTGGGATGCGCCTTTGCGCAAATCTGTAAACGCAGCTGCCGCTTCATGCAACACGCGCGAACCGTACATTGATCGCGCGTCGGTCACGCCTCGCTTCGTGCCGCTTTGTGTCCCCATTGGGCGAATGCTGCAGCGCACAGCATGCGCGATGCATGTTTCTGCTGAATTCTTGAGAGCCCCGTGCGGCAATTTGCTGTTGTCGCCCGCCGGGCCGCCGTGGTAATACGCTTCAAACAAACATGCATGCATGCACGCATGTTTGTGCAAGCATAAACAAGGGAGCGGGTCGATCGGCGGCAGCAATCCGATAGTCTGGTTGGCATCGGACCCCGCAGCCGCCATCCGGCGACACAGGGGAGCGGAGCGCAGCAACATGTTGCTGCGGCGCGCCTCAGCTCTCGGCTGAAAGCTGCTGTCCGGAAGCGGCGGTTGCGAAATTTGGAAATTGAGCGCCAGGCTGCACGCGCTCGATGTAGCGGTGGACGATTGTCGGCGTCGCGCGGTTGGAAGGAGTAGAAGTGTATGTTGACCCTTGAGACGATCAAGGCGGAGCAGGACGGCAAGGTTGCGGTGATCACGTTGAATCGCCCGGACAAGCGTAATGCCATGAATCCGCAGCTGCATCTCGACATGACAGAGATGCTCGAGCATCTGCGCTACAAAGACGATATCAATGTCGTGGTGATTACGGGCGCAGGGCCGGCATTTTGCGGCGGCATGGACCTGAAGGAATTCTTTATCAAGAATCGCGATGACAAGGTCGGCTTCGAAAAGGCTTATCGCGCGGCAATTGAATGGCGCGGTCGCACCTTGCGCTATTTTCCGAAAGTCACGATTGCAATGGTCAACGGCTTTGCCTTCGGTGGGGCATTCTCGATCATCGAGGGCTGTGATCTCGCGGTGGCAGCGGACGAAGCCGTCCTCGGACTGTCGGAGGTGAATTTCAAGCTCTTTCCCGGCGGTTCGGTGAGCAAATCGTTGGCGAACCTGCTCCGTCCGCGCGAGGCGCTGCTCTATGGGCTGACGGGGCGTCCATTCGACGGCAAGGAGGCTGCGCGTATTGGCTTCGTCAACTATTCGGTCCCGTCCTCCGAACTGCGTGCCAATGTCATGGCTCTCGCTCACGAAATTGCATCGAAGGACGGAGATGCGCTGCGGGCGACTAAGGACGGATACCGCTTCTCGCTCGAAATGAGCTGGGAGGCGTCGATGGACTATTGTCTCGCCAAGCAAGACCAGCTGACCAAGCGCCAGAGCGGAGGGTGGATGGACAAGGGCATCGGCGATTTTCTGGACAAGAAATACAAGCCTGGCCTGTCGGCGGTCGAGGGATAGCTGTCGGTCCGGGCGCCTCCTGTACGACGCAGCGCGGGCGCCCGGATTCCAAATGCAACCCCGCATGCGTCGCCTCAATTGCCTGTAAGAGCGAGCCGAATGGATTTCGCATTCACCGAACGCCAGCAAAAGCTGAAGGACGAGATTTCCGCTTATGTGGCGGGGCTTGACCGAAGCGAAATCGAGGCTTTCGAGAAGGCAAGCGAATTTCCGCGCGATCTCTATCGGGACATGGGCCGGCGCGGCTGGGTCGGCGCGATGGTGCCGCCGCGCTTTGGAGGCCTCGGTTATGGCGCCGTCGAGATGGCGATCCTGACCGAGGAGATGGGACTTGTCGGTCTTTCAGCCCTGACGTTGTCGCTACATGGTGAGCGTACGCTTCTAAGTCTCGGCACCGATGCGCAACAGGCCGAGTATCTGCCTCGACTCGCAAAGGCGGAAATTCTGTCGGCGATCGTGGTGTCCGAACCGGATGTCGGCTCCAGTCTCAAGCAGATGAAGACGCGTGCCGTCAAAGATGGCGGCGATTATGTTATCAACGGCCGCAAGACCAACATCACTCTCGGCGCTGAAGCCGACTTGATGATCACATTCGTGCTTACAGAGGCGGGCCTGACGGTCCTCCTGGTCAACGGCGACAATCCCGGCATCTCACGACGCAAGCTGGATTCGGTGGGCTGGCGGTTGGAGCCTCACTATGAAATCGAATTCAAGGATTGTCGCGTTCCTCAAAGTGCGCTTCTTGGGCAGGAAGGGCGCGGCCTCGACGTATTCTTTGCGACGTTTGATCTCACGCGCATCTGCAATGCGTCGCACTTGATCGGCGTCGCTCGTGCGGCCCTCGACAGCAGCATTCCGTATGCCATCCAGCGGCAGGTCGGCGATAGCAGGGTGGCCGATTTTCAAGGCATTCAGTGGATCATCGCCGAACTTGCGACCAAGCTCGAGACCGCCAGTCTAATGCGCTTCAAGGCCGCCTGGATGGAGGATCAGGGCCTAAAGCATGTGAGAGAAACCGCAATGACCAAGCTCGTTGCAATGGAAATTGCCAACGAGGCGGCGAACAAGGCGTTTTCCATTGTTGGCGGACACGGAGGCTATCGAACGGCGCCGTTCGAGCGGTATTTGCGCGACGCCAAGATCGGATTGGTCACTGGAGGGTCCGCGGAAGTGATGAAAAACACCATCGCTCGCGAAACGCTGCGCGCCTACGGCTACAAAGCTCCCCGATGAAAGGAGCTGGTTCGATCGATAGCCGCGGACGCGATTGCATTCTAACTGGGACGATAAGATGAGCGACATACGACTGGCAGATGCGATTCGGCTCAACGCGAAATACTCTGCAGACAAGACAGCGTTCATCTGTGGCGCGCGGCGAATCACCTTTTCCCAGTTCGCTCAGCGCGTCTATCGGCTGACGAATGCGCTTCTCGCGAAGGGATTGAAACGGGGCGACCGGCTCGGGATATTGTCGTCGAACCGGATCGAATTCATGGAAATTTATGGCGCTGCGGAGACCGCCGGTTTCATCGCGGTGCCGATGAACTACCGGCTCGCTCCAACGGATATCAGCTACATGGCGGAGAATGCCGGCGTCTCTGCGGTCATCGCTGAGCGGTCGTTCCTGCCGCTCCTGGCCGGCGTCAAGGGCGTCGAGATTGTCACGTTCGAATCGGAGGGAGACCCGAACAGCGATTATGAGAAGCTGTTGGCCAGCGGCAGCGCGCAGGATCCCAATTGCGACGTCGGTCCGACCGATATCGCATATATGTTCTATACCGGAGGCACCACGGGAAAACCCAAGGGCGTTCTTCTCGATAACGCCGGCCAGATCGCCAACCTTATGGGGATGCTGGTCGAAGGCACGATCACTCCGGTGGATACCTTGCTGACCGTGATGCCGCTTTATCACATAGGCGGTAAGAACTTTGCGACCGCTCACTTCCATCGGGGCTGCACGAATGTCCTGATGCCGGCATTTGACGCGGCCACGCTGCTCGATCTGATTCGTTCCGAAGGTGTCAGATGCGTGCTGCTCGCGCCGACGATGATCAAGATGATCGTGGATCACCTTCAGGATCGGTCCGTCCGCGATCTGGGACTTAAGAACGTATATTACTCCTCCGCTCCCATGCCGGTCAGTTTGCTGCGCAAGGCGATCGAACTGTTCGGCAGTGTCTTTATTCAGTTTTACGGGCTGACTGAATCGGGGCCGAGCGCAACGATGCTGCGCAAGGAGGACCATCAGCCCGACGGGTCACCGGAAGCCCAGGCCGTAATGGCGTCCGCCGGCAGGCCGATGCTTTACAACGAGGTCGAGGTCGTCGATGAGAACGACAACCCCTTGCCCGCAGGACAAGTTGGCGAGGTTCGTATCCGCAGCGCGGCACTGATGCGCGGATATTGGAACAACGAACGCGCCACGCAGGAGACGCTGCGTAATGGTTGGGTCTATGCGGGCGATTACGGCATGTTCGATGCGAATGGCTTCCTGTTCGTCGTGGGCCGAAAGAAGGAGGTCATCAAGAGCGGCGGCGAAAGCGTGTATCCGCGCGAGATCGAGGAGGTTCTGAACGCTCACCCCGATATCGAAGAGGTCGCGGTGATCGGCGTGCCGGATGAGAAATGGGGCGAAGCCGTCAAGGCCGTGGTTGTCGCACGCCGGCAGGACGGGATTACGGAAGCCGACGTTATCGAATATTGCAAATCACGACTTGCAGGATTCAAGAAACCGAGGTCCGTGGAATTCTGGCCCTCGCTGCCGAAGAGCCCGCTCGGCAAGATCCTGAAGGATGAAATCAGAGCACGTTTTTGGCAATCCGGCCGGCAGATATGACCGGCGGCTCCGATACGTGGCGACGACAGGACGATAGGAAACCGCAGCAATGAAAGAATTCGCCAAGTACGTATCCGAAACGCGTGCGCCGTCGCGCAAGCCTCCGGCTGGCGCCTGGGACTGCCAGATTCATGTGTTCGGCGATCGTGCGAAATATCCGATCCGCGCGGAGTCGGCGTACCTTCCGTTTGCGGATGCGACCATTGATGAAGCCATGAGGATGCATGCCGCGCTCGGGATTGCCAAGAGCGTCATTGTGCAGGCAACCGTTCACGGCACCGACCATTCGATTCTGTTCGATAGCCTGGCGCATGCAGGTGGCGCGTATCGCGGTGTCGCGATCGTCAACGATTCGGTTAGCGACGACGAACTGGAGCGGCTGCACAAGGCGGGCGTGAGAGGCGCTCGGTTCAACTTCTGGAAGCAGCTCAAGATCGCGCCAGATCACAAGGAGTTTCTGCGCTCACTGGATCGGATCAAGCAATTCGGCTGGCACGCGAAGATCCATTCCGCGATGGACGAATGGCTCGATATTAAGGATCTGCTTACGAAGATCGAGATCCCGGTTGTGATCGACCATCTGGGCCATCCGGACCTTCGCAAAGGGCTCGATCAGCCGTCCACGCGGATGTTGCTCGATCTGTTACGCAACGAGAACTGGTGGGTGTTGCTGTCGAACGGCGACAGATTCTCCACGACCGAGAGCGGATACGACGACGCAGTACCGCTGATCCAGATTTTCGTCGACAAGGCGCCGGATCGCGCGATCTGGTCCACCGACTGGCCGCATGTGCAGTACACCAAGCGCATGCCCAACGACGCCGAGTTGCTGGAGCTGCTCTACAAGGCTGTTCCGGACGAGGCGCAACTGAAAAAGATTCTGGTCGATAATCCAGAAAAGCTATTCGGGTCATGAGGGCGGCCCGGCTCGGACGACGTCTCGTCACTTTGGCGGATCGCGGTTGAGCGCGCGGTCATTGCGCTGTCGAAGGAAGGTAGCTGATGAAGGCTGGTGCGATCGGCGGTAACGGGCGCGATGTGCGAAGCACGCGGCCTATCCGCCGCGCAGGACCGAAGCGGCAGCGTCTCAGTCAGGAGCAAAGAAGCGCACTGTCGCGCGCCGCCCTGATGAAGTCGGCGGTCGCCTGTATTAGCGAGCTTGGTTGTGCCGAGGCGACTGTCGAGGTCATTGCGCGGCATGCCGGCCTATCACGCGGCGCGGTTCGGCATCACTTCGGGTCGAGAGACGAACTTTTTGCCGCCGTCGTCAACGAGTTCGGCTCGTCATTGTCGACCGTCGATCAGATCCCGGACGATCTCCCGCTCGAGAAGCGGTTGAAGATGGCGATCGATCTCATCTGGAAGCGGTTGAAGACACCGCACTTCCTGGCAGTCGTTCACATATGGCTGGTCCTGAGGCACGATCCGCGAATGCGTCCGGCAATTGCGAAACGCGTGAAGCAGGTCGAGATCAACCTGGACGCGGAATGGCAACGACTGTTTGCGCAGGAGGGAATGGAAGCGCGTAACATTGCCGCGACACGCCGCCTCGTGTTGGCGACGTTGCGCGGCCTGGCTCTGCGAAAGCTGTATTTCTCGGGGCGGGCGGAATGGAATGACGAAATCGATACGCTGAAGATGCTGGCGCTGAATTCGCTGCAGAGGTGAAGTGTGCACAATTCGGCTCCGCCAGAAACAGTGGATACCGAGAGGGTCGTTCGATGGCTCCGGTCATAGCCGTGGTCGCGATGGGCGAAATGGGCGCCGGGCTCGGCGGGCTCATGGTGCAAAAGAAGGCTCGCGTGCGCACGACGCTCGGCGGAAGAAGCCCAGAGAGCTTTGAGCGCGCTCAGAAGGCAGGCGTCGAGGTTGTTGACGACGAACGCGCGCTGCTCAGTGGAGCCGACTTTTTCCTCTCCATCGTTCCGCCGGGCGTCGCGAAAACCACCGCTGCGCATTATGCGCCGATCTTGCGCGAACTCGATCGCAGACCGGTTTATGTCGACTGCAACGCCGTGAGTCCGCAGACCGTGCGGGAGATAGGCAGCATCGTCGCATCGAGCAATACGGAGTTTGTCGATGCCTGCTTGCTCGGCGTCGCCCCCGGGCCTGGCAGGCCTATGCCGCGCATGTTCCTGTCGGGTGCTGTTGCGACGAAGGTCCAGCCGCTCGCCGATTACGGATTGATGATGGAAGTGCTGACAGGCGATATCGGCGAGGCCAGCGCGCTGAAATGCGCTTACGCGGCGCTGGGTAAGGGTCTCACCGCAATCGCCGCATGGTCGATTCTGGGTGCGCAACAATATGGCGTCGCCGATATCTTCACCCGCGAAGTTGCGCAGTATCAGTCCCAGCTCGCCGCCACGCTGACCAAGCTGCTTCCGGACATGTTTCCGAAGGCCAACCGCTGGATCGCGGAGATGCAGGAAATCGGGAGCTTCCTGGAGGCTGTTCCGGGCGGGGCCAGCGGCTTCGCCAGCATCGCGCGCTTCTATCAAGAAGTGGCGAACCTAGCCGGGAACCATGGCGCCGATATCGGCGGCCTCGCAAGGACGAT
>Ga0182742_1004809_pt1 | contig 11893 bp, 11 predicted proteins | sample eDN5th37CBELigMG_FD_128880 | JGI IMG/M metagenome (GOLD analysis project Ga0182742, IMG submission 128880) | Enriched Miracle-Growth compost microbial communities from Emeryville, California, USA - eDNA 5th pass 37_C BE-Lig MG (version 2)... ... | reverse complement strand
TCGGCCGGAGGAAGAAGAAGGGAGACGCAGGGTGAGCGAGCAGAAGCGGTTCGAACCAGGTACCCGGCTTCCCGACATCGACTATACCGGGGTGCTCAAGCGCATCCCGCACCGCTTCCCGATGCTGATGGTCGACGGCGTCACCGAGATCGAGGCGTTCAAGCGCGCGGTCGGGCTCAAGAACGTCACCTTCAACGAGCCGTTCTTCCAGGGCCATTTCCCGACCGACCCGATCATGCCGGGCGTGCTGGTGATCGAGGCGCTGGCCCAGGCGGCCGCCGTGCTGGTGGTGGCGTCGCTGGGGCCTGACTACGAGGGCACCACCGTCTACTTCTCCACGGTCGACGACGTGAAGTTCCGCCGCCCGGTCCGGCCGGGCGACCAGCTGAAGCTGGAGGTCGTGCTCGAGCGCAGCAAGCTGATGATCTACAAGTTCCGCGGCAATGCCTGGGTCGGCGACCAACTCGCCACCGAGTGCAACTTCTCCGCCAAGGTCATGACCGGGACCCGCCGCGGTGAGTAGCATCCATCCCACCGCCATCGTCGACGGCAAGGCCGAGATCGGCGCAGATGTCGAGATCGGCCCGTTCTGCATCATCGGCCCGAACGTGCGCCTGGAGCAGGGCTGCCGGCTGGTCGCCCATGTCGTGATCGATGGGCATACCACGGTAGGCGAGGGGACGCGCGTCCACCCGTTCGCCTGCATCGGCCAGCCGCCCCAGCACCTGCGCTACAAGGGCGAGCCGTCCACCATCACGATCGGGCCGCGCTGCTGGATCCGCGAGTACGTGACGATCCATCCCGGCACCGAGGGCGGGCGGATGGCGACCGTGGTGGGTGCCGAGTGCCTCTTGATGGCGAGCATCCACATCGCCCATGACTGCATCGTCGGCAACGGCGTGGTCATGGCCAACAACGCCACGCTGGGTGGCCACGTGACCGTTGGCGACTATGCCTTCCTGGGCGGCCTGTGCGCCGTGCACCAGTTCGTCCGGATCGGCCAGTATGCCATGCTGGGCGGTCTGTCCGGCGTCGAGAACGACGTGATCCCCTATGGGCTGGTGATGGGCAACCGGGCGCACCTGGCCGGGCTGAACAATGTCGGCATGAAGCGGCGTGGGGTCAGCCGCGAGGAGATCCGGCAGATGCGCAATGCGTACCGCACCCTGTTCGAGGGCGAGGGCGCCTTCGCCGACCGGCTGAACGAGGTGGCGGAAGTGTTCGCGGACCAGCCCCGGGTGATGGAGGTGGTCGAGTTCGTGAAGCGCTCCTCGGCGCGCGACCTCTGCCATCCGCGGGTCGGCGACCGGCTGGTCTGACCGAGAGGGTGCCGGGCAGGCTCGCCATCGTCGCCGGCTCCGGGCCGATGCCCAGGCGTCTGGCGGACACCGCCAGGCGGGCCGGGCGCGACGTGTTCATCCTGTGCCTGGACGGGATCACCGATCCCGCCACCGCCGAGGGGCTGCCCAGCGCCACGGTCGGGATCGGCCAGATCGGCCGGGCGATCGAGACCCTCCACCGCGAGCGGATCGCCGAGGTCTGCATGATCGGCCCGGTCAAGCGACCCTCCCTGTCGGCGATCGGGCTGGACGCACGCGCGATCGGTATGCTGCCGAAGCTGTGGCGCACCGGGCGTGGCGACGACGCGCTCCTGCGGCTCATCCTGGCCGAGCTGGAGGGCGAGGGCTTCCGCATCGTCGGCGCGCACGAGGTCGAAGGCGACCTGCTGACGCCGGCGGGCCAGCTCGGCCGGCTCTCTCCCGATGCCGAAGCCTTGCGCGACATCGCACTCGGCGTGAAGGTCGCCCGCGCGCTGGGTGCCCTGGATGTCGGCCAGGCCGTGGTGGTCCAGCAGGAGCAGGTGATCGGTGTCGAGGGCATCGAGGGCACCGACCGGCTGATCGAGCGCTGCGGGGAACTGCGCCTGGCCGGACGCGGGGGCGTGCTGGTCAAGATGCGCAAGCCGCAGCAGGAACGCCGGGCCGACCTGCCGACCGCCGGAGTCGATACGGTCAGGCGTGCGCAGGCGGCAGGTCTGGTCGGGATCGCCCTGGAAGCGGGCCAGACCCTGCTGGTCGACCGGGAAGCCACGATCGCCGCCTGCGATGCCGCCGGGCTGTTCCTGGTCGGCATCGCGCCCGAGCCGTGAGCCTGACACCGTTTCGCCTGTTCGTGGTCGCCGGCGAGCCATCTGGCGACCAGCTGGCCGGGCGGTTCGTCGACACGCTGAAGCAGCTCCTGGCACCGCGTCCGGTCGAGGTCGTGGGCGTGGGCGGCCCCAGGCTGGCCGGGCACGGCCAGCGGACCCTGCTGCCGCTGGAAGACCTGGCGCTGATGGGCTTTGCCGAGGTCGTGCCCAGGATCCTGCGCATCCGCCGGCATCTGCGCGACGTCGAGGAGGCGGTGCGCCGGATCCGCCCGGACCTCCTGCTCACCGTGGATGCGCCGGGCTTCAACCTGCGCCTGCTGGGCCGGCTGAAAGATCTGGCGGTACGCAAGGTCCACTACGTGGCGCCGCAGGCCTGGGCGTGGAAGGAAGGCCGCGCCCGTGCCCTGCCGACCTTATGCGACCATGTCCTCTACATCCTGCCGTTCGAGCCGGCCTTCTTCGCGCGGTTCGGTGTCTCGGGGAGCTTTGTCGGCCACCCGGTGGTCGAGGAGCCGGCCCAGGCGCCCGACGGCCTGCGCTGGCGCGCGGCCCATGCGGTCCCGGCCACAAGGCGGCTGCTCTGCCTCCTGCCGGGCAGCCGGCGGAGCGAGGTCACCCGGCACCTGCCGATCCTGCGCGAGGTGGTCAGGGACTTGGCGGTGGACCATGCCGATCTAGGCGTGGTGGTGCCGACCGTGCCGTCCGTGGAAGCTCTGGTCAGGGAGGCGGTGGCAGGCTGGCCGGTGCCGGCCGAGATCAGCACGGACCGGACCAACCGGTTCGACCTGTTCGCCGCGTGTGATCTGGCGATCGCCGCGTCCGGCACGGTGACGTTGGAACTGGCGCTGGCCACCTGCCCGACCGTGGTGATGTACCAGACCTCCGCGCTTTCGGCCTGGCTGGCCAGGCGGCTGGTCAAGGTGCGCTACGTCTCGCTGGTCAACCTGATCGCGAGCCGGCCGGTCTTGCCGGAGCTCCTGCAGGAGGACTGCACGCCAGTGCGTATCGCAGCCGAGGCGCAGGCCCTGCTGGATGATCCGGATGAGGCTTCGGCACAGCGAGAGGCGATGGCGCGGGTGGTGCGCAGCTTGGTGCCGGAGAGCGGCATGCAGCCGAGCGAGGCCGCGGTGCGCGCGGCACTTGGGCCGCTCCTCCCGGACCTCGTGGACGGCGCGGTGCTGCCGGGCTCAGCGCCGGAGCTGCGCCAGCTGCCGGCCGGCGGCCGAGGCCGCCCCTAGCACCCCAGCCTCGTCCGAGGCGATGCCGGTGAGCGCCACGGTGCGGCCCACGTCGAACACGAAGCCGTCGCGCTGGGGGCCTGTAGCCACCAGCCGGCCCCGGCCAAAGCCGGCGATCACCGCCTCGGCCAGCGCCGCGCAGGGCAGGGCTACCCCGGCGCCGACATGGAGCACCGGATCCTCTGCCCCGAGCTTGGCGAGGCGGGCGATAATGCGCGCGGCCGTCGCTACCGGGACGAAGTCGCGCCGGGTGCTGCCGGCCATGTCGAAGCGGATCTCGTCTCGCTCGGCCAAGCCCGTCAGCATGGTGCCGAAGAAGGTGGTGCGACCCGGCCATTCGCAGCCGAACACATTGGACAGCCGCAGGATGCAAAGGCGCTCGCCCAGAAGGTCGCGGCCGGCCTGCTCCAGGCGGAGCTTGTTGCAGCCATAGGCGCTGGCCGGAGCGGTGGCATGGCCCGGCGTCAGGGCATCGTTGCCGGCTTGGCCATACACCGCACGGCTGGACAGCATCAGGTAGCGGCAGGAACTGCCGGCCAGGCGGCGCAGGAGCAGGTGTTCGGCATCGTCCGCCAGGAGCCAGTCCGTGCGGCCTATCCCGGGCGACCGCCCGGCATGGATCACCAGGTCGAATTGTCGGCCGTCCAGCGCCGGGATCGCCCGGTGGGAGAGCGGGACAGCCTCTGGCAATGAGGCTGCCAGATGGCGGCCAATGAAGCCGCCGGCTCCGGTGATCGCGATGCGCAAAGGGGCGCCCCGGTGCTGCTCAGCGCGTGGCGGGCTGACGCGGCTCGACCACCACCTTGCGGCCACGCACCCCCAGCACCAGTTCGCCGCGCTTCAGCGCCAGTGCCTTTTCTCCGAACAGCTCGCGGCGCCAGCCGGACAGCACGCGTGCCGCCGACTGGTCGTCCAGTGCCACCGCTTCCAGGTCCTCACCGTTGGCGATCAGCCGGGGCGAGATGTCGTGCTCGTCGGCGACCTGCTTCAGGAGGACGCGGAGCAGGTCGACGATCGCGGGGATGCCGCGCGGCAGGTCACGGACCGGCTCCAGCACCGGCAGTTCTGCGGGCGGCAGGCGCAGCGCCGCCTCGATCGCCTCGACCACCGCCTGGGCGCTGGCCCGGTCCAGCGACACCCGGGGCAGTTCCTTCAGCGCCTCGACGCTGGTCGGGCGGTTGGCGGCGACCTCCATCAGCACGTCGTCGCGCAGGATGCGCTGGCGGGGCAGGTCCTTCGCGCGCGCCGCCCGCTCGCGCCAGCCGGCCAGCGCCTGGACCACCGCGATGAAGCGCGGGTCGCGCGAGCGTACCTTCAGGCGCCGCCAGGCGATGTCGGGGTCGACGTCGTAGAGGCCCGGGTCGAACAGGGCAGTGTGCTCGTCCTCCAGCCAGTGGCGGCGCCCGGCCTTGACCATCTCCTGGTCGAGCCTGCGCCAGACCTCGCGCAGGTGGATGACGTCGCCCAGCGCGTACTGGACCTGGGCCGGCCGCAGCGGGCGGTGCGACCAGTCGGAATAGCGCGAGGTCTTGTCCACCCTGGCATTGGTCAGCCGGGTGACCAGTGCCTCGTAGCCCACCTCCTCGCCATAGCCCAGGATCATCGCGGCGATCTGGGTGTCGACCAGCGGGGCCGGCAGCCGGCCGTCCATCAGGTGCCAGAAGATCTCCAGGTCCTGGCGGGCGGCATGCATCACCTTGAGGACCTTGGGGTCGGCCATGAGGTCGAGCAGGGGGGCGAGGTCGATGCCGGGGGCGAGCGTATCGATCGCTACCGCTTCCTTGTCGCCGCCCAGCTGCACCAGGCAGAGCTTCGCGTAATAGGTCTTGTCGCGCATGAACTCCGTGTCGACGGTCACGAAATCCTCGTGCGCGAGCCTGGCGCAGACGGCGGCGAGCGACGCGTTGTCCTGGATCAGCATGCGGGTAGGGAATCCATCTGCGGGGAGAGGCTCGCTTTACGAGCGGGACGGGTAGGGCTAGACGCGCGGTCGAGACAGCCGGCAGGGCTGGTGAATACGAGGAACCCATGCATCTCTACCGCACCCATACCTGCGGACAGCTTCGCGCAGACGATGTCGGCAGCACCGTCCGTCTGTCGGGCTGGGTCCAGCGCAAGCGCGATCACGGGCAACTCCTGTTCATCGACCTGCGCGATCACTACGGCATCACCCAGCTGGTGTGCCAGCCGTCCAGCGCGTTCTTCGAGGAAGCGTCGCGGGTGCGGGCGGAAAGCGTAGTCACCGCGACCGGTCGGGTAGTGGCGCGCGAGGCCGCGACCGTCAACCCGGCGCTGCCCACGGGTGCGGTCGAAGTCGTGCTCGATGAGTTCGCGATCGAGAGTGCGGCGGAGACCCTGCCGCTCGAGGTGGCGAGCGACCGCGACTATCCCGAGGAGACCCGGCTGCGCTACCGGTTCTTGGACCTGCGCCGCCAGAAGATCCACGAGAACATCGTCCTGCGCTCGAAGATCATCACTTCGCTCCGCCAGCGGATGACTGCCCAGGGCTTCACCGAGTTCCAGACGCCGATCCTGACTGCGTCCAGTCCGGAGGGTGCGCGCGACTTCCTGGTGCCGTCCCGGCTGCACCCCGGCCATTTCTACGCGCTGCCGCAGGCGCCGCAGCAGTACAAGCAGCTGCTCATGATCAGCGGCTTCGACCGCTACTTCCAGATCGCTCCCTGCTTCCGCGACGAGGATGCCCGGGCCGACCGCAGCCCGGGCGAGTTCTACCAGCTCGACGTCGAGATGAGCTTCGTTACCCAGCAGGACGTGTTCGACGCGGTAGGCCCGGTGATCCACGGCGTGTTCACCGAGTTCAGCGACTGGGCGGTAACGCCCTACCCGTTCCCGCAGATCGCCTATCACGATGCGATGCTGCATTACGGCTCGGACAAGCCGGACCTGCGCAACCCGATCAAGATCCAGGACGTGACCGAGGTGTTCGCGGGCGGCGGCTTTGCCGTGTTCGCCAGGGCGATCGAGGGCAAGCAGGCGGTGGTGCGCGCGATCCCGGCCCCGGGTGCGGCCAAACAGCCGCGCTCCTACTTCGACAAGATGGTGGCGTTCGCCCAGAGCCTGGGCGCGCCCGGCCTGGGCTACATCATCTTCCAGGACGGTGCCGCCAAGGGGCCGGTCGCGAAGTTCCTGGACGAGCCGCGGCTAGCAAGGCTGAAGGAGCTGGCCGGCCTCGCAGATGGCGACGCGGTGTTCTTCGTGTGCGACACGAAGGCAGGGGCGGAGAAACTGTCCGGCCAGGTGCGCAACCAGGCTGGCGAGCAGCTCGGCATCTGCGAGAAGAACGCCTACCGGTTCTGCTGGATCGTCGACTTCCCGATGTATGAGTATGACGAGGACCTGAAGCAGGTCGTCTTCTCGCACAACCCGTTCTCGATGCCGCAGGGCGGGATGGAGGCGCTGAACGGCCAGGACCCGCTGACCATCAAGGCCTTCCAGTACGACATCGTCTGCAACGGCATCGAGCTGTCCTCGGGTGCGATCCGGAACCACCGGCCGGACATCATGGTGCGGGCCTTCGAGGTCGCAGGCTATGGCCGGGAGGAGCTGGAGAACCGGTTCGGGGGGATGTTCCGCGCCCTGCAGTACGGCGCACCGCCGCATGGCGGCATCGCGCCGGGCGTGGACCGGATCGTGATGCTGCTGGCCGACACGCCGAACATCCGCGAGGTCACCGCCTTCCCGCTGAACCAGCAGGCCCAGGAGCTGCTGCTGGGCGCACCGTCGCGGGTCACCGACAAGCAGCTCAAGGAGCTGAACCTGCAGCTCAGCCCGTTGGCGCGGGAGAAGCTGCGCGGCGAGCCGCCCAAGGGCGAGACGCCGGTGGTGGAGCTCTGACCGGACGCCAAACGGCCCGCCGTAGCAGGCGGGCCGGGTGGTCATCCCTGGTCGGCTGACGCCGGACTTACGGGGTCGTGGTGGCCGGGGCTGCCGGGTCGGTGCCCGGTGCAGGGGCGAGGCCCGGGGCCGTGGTGCCGGTATCGGCCGGCATGTCGGGCGTCTCGGGCATGGTGCCCCAGGTGCCGTCCTGCTCCTCGACCTGAGGCAGGTTCTCGACCTGCTCGCGGGTCATATTGACGACGAGGTCCTCGGCGTCACCCTGGGCCATCTGGACCTGGTCCAGGCCCAGCGCCACGGTGCGGGTGCCGATGCCGAGGAAGCCGCCGACATCGACCAGCACGTTCTGGATCGTGCCGTCGCTGCCGATCAGCAGGTCGCTGACCTTGCCGACATTGTTGCCTTCCATGTCGACGATGTTGCGGTCCATCAGCTCGTCGGCGCTGAAGTCGCCGGCGATCGTGCCGGTGAAGCTGCCCTGTTCCTGGCCACTATAGGGCTGGTAGCTCTGCGCCGTGCTGGTGCCGGTACCAGCGCCGGTGTCAGTAGGCGCGGTGCCCATGCCGCCGTCGCTCTCGGTCATGGTCGGGCCGGCGCCCTCGATGCCCTGCTCCGCGGCGCCACCAGCCTCGTTACCGGCAGCTCCCATGGTGTCACCGCTCGCGGGCACTTCCGGCTCGGTCATTGGCGTGACCTGTTCAGCAGGAGCGGCCGGGTCCGTAGTCGTGGCATCCTGCTGCGCATAGGCGACACTTGCAGTGGTCAAGCCAATCACGGCGACGCTGGCGAGAAACGACTTGCGCATGACCTACATCCTCCTTTCCAGGGATCGGTTCCGATCTTGCGATCGACTGGTTGCCTAACCCAATTCCTGCGCGCCGGGTTCCACATCGGCTTCACAAAAATTAACGGAAGCCTTGCCCAATATGGGCGACACGCCACCCGGTGGAGCAGGTCGCTTGCACCGGTGGGCCGGCTGGGGGAGACTTTCGACAACGGCCCGACCGCCACCGATGGAGTCGCCGCGGCAGTCGGGCCAAATGGACTGGCCAAGGAAAGGGCAGGAACATCATGAGTGATGTGGTCATCGTGAGCGCGGCGAGGACTGCGATCGGGTCGTTCAACGGCGCATTGTCGACCCTTCCGGCCCATGATCTCGGCAAGGTCGTCATCCAGGCCGTGCTGGAGCGCGCCAAGGTCGACGCCGCCGAGGTCTCCGAGGTGATGCTCGGCCAGATCCTGACGGCGGCCCAGGGGCAGAACCCGGCCCGCCAGGCTTCCGTGAATGCCGGCCTGCCGGTCGACGTCCCGGCCTATGGCGTCAACATGCTGTGCGGCTCGGGCCTGAAGACGGTCGCGATGGCCTACCAGGCGATCCGAGGCGGCGACAGCTCGATCGTGATCGCCGGCGGCCAGGAGAGCATGTCGCAGGCGCCGCACGCCTCCTATCTCCGCGCCGGGGCCAAGATGGGCTCGGTGGAGATGGTCGACACCATGATCAAGGACGGGCTGTGGGACGCCTTCAACGGCTACCACATGGGCAACACCGCCGAGAACGTCGCCGAGAAGTGGCAGATCACCCGCGAGCAGCAGGACGAGTTCGCGCTGGCCTCGCAGAACAAGGCCGAGGCGGCGGTCAAGAGCGGGCGGTTCAAGGACGAGATCGTCCCGGTCACCATTAAGACCCGCAAGGGCGACGTGGTGGTCGAGCAGGACGAGTATCCGCGCTTTGGCGCCACCATCGAGGCGATGCAGAAGCTGCGCGCGGCGTTTGCCAAGGACGGCACGGTCACGGCCGGCAATGCGTCCGGCATCAATGACGGTGCTGCGGCCGTGCTCGTGATGAGCGCGGAGGAGGCGAACAAGCGCGGTCTCACCCCGCTGGCCCGGATCGTCTCCTGGGCCCAGGCCGGCGTCGATCCGGCGATCATGGGCTCCGGACCGATCCCGGCGTCGCGCGCGGCGCTGAAGAAGGCCGGCTGGACGCCCGACGACCTCGACCTGGTCGAGGCCAACGAGGCGTTTGCCGCCCAGGCCTGCGCGGTCAACAAGGACCTCGGCTGGGATACGGCCAAGGTGAACGTCAATGGCGGGGCGATCGCTCTTGGTCACCCCGTCGGTGCGTCCGGGGCACGGGTCCTGGTGACCCTGCTGCACGAGATGCAGAAGCGCGACGCCAAGAAGGGCCTAGCGACGCTGTGCATCGGCGGGGGCATGGGCATCGCCATGTGCGTGGCCCGCGACTGATCTTTTTTGATGATAGTTTCCCGACCGGGTGTCGCCGCCCGGTCGGGAAACGACATATGAATGAGCAAGGTCCCGCCACGGGACCGCGGAACGATTGGGGAGAACCGGCATGGCTCGCGTTGCACTCGTTACCGGCGGCTCTCGGGGCATCGGCGCTGCAGTGTCCGTCGCGCTCAAGGAAGCGGGGCACCAGGTGGCGGCGAACTATGCGGGCAACGATCAGGCGGCCAAGGAATTCTCCGATCGGACCGGGATCCCGGTGTTCAAGTGGAGCGTGTCCGACTTCGAGGCCTGCCAGGCCGGCGTGGCCAAGGTCGAGGCGGAGCTCGGCCCGGTCGACATCCTGGTGAACAATGCGGGCATCACCCGCGACACCAGCTTCAGCAAGATGACCATCGAGCAATGGCGCGAGGTGATGGCGACCAACCTCGATTCGCTGTTCTACATGTCCAAGTGCGTCTTCGACGGCATGAAGAAGCGCAGCTTCGGCCGGATCATCACGATCGGCTCGATCAACGGCCAGAAGGGCCAGTTCGGCCAGACCAACTACGCCGCGGCCAAGGCCGGTGCCTCGGGCTTCACCAAGGCACTGGCCCTGGAAGGCGCGCGCTCGAACATCACGGTCAATGTGGTGGCACCCGGCTACATCGCGACCGACATGGTCAAGGCGGTGCCCCAGGAGGTGCTCAACACCAAGGTCCTGCCGCTGATTCCGGTCGGACGCCTGGGTGAGCCCGAGGAGGTCGCCCGTGCCGTCGTGTTCCTGGCGGGCGAGGATGCCGGGTTCGTCACCGGCTCGACCCTCAGCGTGAACGGCGGCCAGTATATGATCTGAACCGGCAGTCGCGTGCGGCCCCGGACCCTTTCGGGCCGGGGCCGCGTCCGCTACTGGTGCGGCCCGGCCGATGGGATCGGTCGGCTTTGGACCTCGATCGCTTGGAGTAGATGGGATGAGTGGACGTCTCGCGGGCAAACGCGTCCTGGTGACCGCGGCCGCGCAGGGGATCGGCCGCGCGATCGCCCTTTCCTTCGCCCGCGAAGGTGCCGACGTGCTCGCGACCGACGTGAACATCCATGCCCTGGAAGACCTGGCGCAGGTGGAAGGCATTCGCACCGAGCGCCTGGACGTCCTGTCCGCGGATGCGGTCCGTGCCTGCGCCGGACAGAATCCGGGCATCAACGTGCTGTGCAACGTCGCGGGCTATGTCCACAACGGCACGATCCTGGACTGCACCGACGAGCAGTGGGAGTTCGCCTTCGACCTGAACGTCCGCTCGATGTTCTGGATCATCAAGGCGTTCCTGCCCAAGATGATCGAGCAGGGCGGCGGCAGCATCGTCAATGTCGCGAGCGTGGCCGGTGCCTTCAAGGGCGTGCCGAACCGCTTCGCCTACGGCGCCTCCAAGGCGGCGGTCCAGGGGCTCACCAAGTCGGTGGCAATGGACTTCGTGAAGCAGAACATCCGCTGCAACGCGATCTGCCCGGGCACGGTGCAGTCGCCTTCGCTGGATGACCGGATCAACGCCGCGGCCGACCCGGTGCAGTCACGCAAGGAGTTCATTGCCCGCCAGCCGCTGGGCCGGCTCGGCACGCCCGAGGAGATCGCGGCGCTGGCGGTCTATCTGGCCTCGGACGAGAGCGCGTACACGACCGGCACGCTCGCGGTGATCGACGGCGGCCTCACCATCTGAGCCCTGACACGGCCCGCCCCGTCAGGGCGGGTCCTGCCTGGACAGGGCGCGCTCGCGGGCGATCACCTCGTGGTGCCGGATCACCTCCTTGACGATGAAGTTCAGGAACTTCTCGGCCAGTTCCGGCTCCAGGCCGGCCGTATCCGCGAGCTGCCGCAGCCGCTCGATCTGACGCTGCTCACGGGCTGGGTCGGCGGGCGGCAGGGCATGCTCGGCCTTGAGCGCGCCCACCCGCCGGGTGAGCTTGAAGCGCTCGGCCAGCAGGTGGACGATCGCAGCGTCCAGGTTGTCGATGCTCGCGCGCAGCCCATTGAGCTCGGCCGGCAGGCGCCCGTCCGATCCGCTCATCCTCGTTCCTCCGTTATCGAGTCCCGTAGATCCGGTCGCCGGCATCGCCCAGGCCCGGCATGATGTAGCCATGGTCGTTGAGTGCGCGATCGAGTGCCGCGGTGAAGATCGGCACGTCGGGATGCGCGGCGTGGAATTTCTGCACCCCTTCCGGGGCCGCGAGCAGGCAGGCGTACTTGATGTCGGTGGCGCCCGAGGACTTGACCTTGCGCACCGCGGCGATTGCCGAATTGGCGGTGGCCAGCATCGGGTCGACCAGGATCACCTGGCGCTCGGCGATGTCGCTCGGCACCTTGTAGTAGTACTCGACCGGCTGCAGCGTTTCCGGATCGCGGTACAGGCCGACATGGCCGACCCGGGCGGAC